>Ga0307378_10000680_pt1 | contig 58196 bp, 48 predicted proteins | sample UN1MG_FD_202238 | JGI IMG/M metagenome (GOLD analysis project Ga0307378, IMG submission 202238) | Soil microbial communities from Risofladan, Vaasa, Finland - UN-1 | ecosystem: Environmental > Terrestrial > Soil > Coastal area > Acid sulfate soil | place: Finland: Risofladan, Vaasa | collected... | reverse complement strand
TTAAACCCGTATTGGGCAGAGAATTCCGCTTTTGAAAAGTGCGAAAGTCAACACTTATATACCATAAGGGTAATCATCATACTTAAAACAGAAACACCGGGTGGGGATGATGTAGGGTACTATCCTGAAATTATCCAAACTGATTATCAGAGTGCTTAGAGATATTGTCAAGTGACTACTGTGCTCTACTTCTTCGTTTATATGGTCAGCCATTGGATTAATCATGATGAGCATTAGAGAGAATATGGTACCGGAGAAGTCCATAAGTATATACGCATATACTAATATACTATAGGGCAAACCGACGGGTGGCAGCCTCAAGCACAGCTTGGGGATGGCTCGCTATTTTTATATAAAGAGCAACATTTATTTACAAATGGTATAATATTTTGAAAATCAGCCTGGGAAGCTTTATTACTCAGGCAACTGTCTTGAACATGCCCGATAGAAGTCTTTCGGCAATTTCATCAATCGATTTTCTATCACTCCCGTAGTAGATGTGAATACGGCCTCTATGAAATTTTGGAGGTTTATTTGGCCCTGTTGGATGTCGATATGATAAAGGTCGAAAAGGTAAAATTATGGGAGGAAATATTTCAAGCGGTTCGGCCTTGCCGGGTGATAATGGGCGGGAACACGTTTGTGGCCGTGTAGAGTCCTGACAATTTAACACAAGTGCTGAACTGCTGACAGTTCACAAATAAAACACCGAGCAGCCTTGACTTGTCTGCTCGGATTGGCAACAGCTATAAAAAATGTCTCGTAAAAAAAATTTAGTAGTTCTCTATATTATTTCGCTGGGCTTTACGCATGCGTCGGCGATTTTTCTCCGAAGGCTTTTCGTAATAAGCCATTCTTTTCATGTCCCTGATTAGACCTTCTTTTTCACAAAGTTTTTTAAAGCGTCTTATCATTTGTTGTACAGATTCGCCTGTCCGCGATTTCACTTTCAACATAAAAAAATTACCCTTACTTAGCCTCTGATATCAGAAGCAGTCACAAAACTACGCTATATAATTAGTTCGTCAAAAAATATTTGGTTCATCAATATAAAACAAAATTTACTTTTTATCAAGTCAAAAAAATATTCACTGATGAATTTTACTGAAAATTGCATTTTGCCCTATAATACCTTGATATTGGGCCAAATAATAGCAAAATAATCAAATTTTTACGTTTTCTTGAGTATTTCGAGCAAATATGTTAAAATAAATCAGCTATTTTGGAGGTATATTTATTTGGAGAAATTACGTCAGACGTTAAAAGTCAGAAAAGAGCGTGCCATATTGGTCGCCGCCGTCCTTTACAGGTCCGGTGGTGGTGACGATTTGGCCGAGCTTACAGCTCTTGCCGAGAGTGCCGGGGCGGTTGTCGTGGACAGGTTTCAGCAGAAAATCCGCACGATAAAATCATCAACATACATAGGCAAGGGCAAAGCCGACCAGCTTGCAGGCCGAGTCAAGCGGTTCGCCGCCGATGTCGTGATATTCGATAATGACCTCTCGCCCGGCCAGATTCGCGAGCTTGAGGAGATTGTCGAAGTCAAAGTCTTAGACCGCAGCGAGCTGATTCTGGACATTTTCGACAGCAGAGCAAAGACCAGGCAGGCCAAACTTCAGGTAGAACTGGCCCAGCTCGAATATACATATCCCCGATTGACCCGGATGTGGTCGCACCTGGACAGCGTAGCAGGGGCGGGCGGCGGGACCGAAGCCGGTTCTGTTGGCGGTGTAGGCACCAGGGGCACGGGCGAGCAGCAGTTGGAAATCGACCGGCGGCTCGTCAGCAAAAGAATCACAGAGTTGAAACGTGAGCTTGCAAATATCGACAGGCGAAGGATTCGTGAGATAAACGCGCGCAAGGGGCTTTTCAAAATCTGCCTTGTCGGCTACACGAACGCCGGCAAAAGCACGCTGCTGAACACACTGACCGACGCCGGAGTCTTCGTCGAGGACAGACTGTTCGCAACGCTGGACACGCGAACAAGAAAGTGGGCACCCGCCAGAGGTGTAGAGGTGCTTTTGAGTGACACCGTCGGTTTTATAAAAAGCCTGCCGCATCAGTTGGTCGCATCGTTCAAGGCGACGCTCGAAGAGGCTGTCAATGCCGATCTGCTCCTGCACATCGTGGATGTGGCCAATCCCGATGCACACTCGCAGATTAAATCTGTAAATAATGTATTGGAGGAAATCGGCTGTGGCCAACAGCCCATCCTCGAGGTGTTCAACAAGGCAGACATCGTCAGGGACATCAGCGAATTCGAGATCTTGCAAACGCTCTTTCCCGATGCGGTCTGTATATCGGCCAAGACAGGTTTTGGCCTGGATAAATTGAGCGAGATAATCACGGCCAGGTACAGGGGCACCGAACTTCTGCTGCGCGTGGCAAGCAGCCAGTCGAACGGCAAGGTCCAGAGCTTCCTGCGTGCCCACGGGCGGATATTAAACGAGCAATACTGCGACAGTACCGTCCTTATCGACGCCAGGCTCGGCCGCAACCAGTTGCCCGAACTCAAACGACTCCGCCCGGAAACTATAGAAATACTCGAAGCGTGAACGTCTTTATTAGTGAATGAGGCCAATTGTGCAAGAACATGTTGAATCCAAACGCAGCAAACGGTTTGCCGTCGCCGGAAAAGTCCTCGGCTACGGGATATTGTTCTGTTTTGCCTTTCTTTTCGTCTCCTACTTGACGGCCTGTTTCTCTATCAGATCGAGCGTCAAAGACATTAGTGCCGAGGCGACCCGTCAATTCCCGGGCGACAGGATCGAGGCATTGATAACATACGTCGACTCTGAAGATCACGGCCTCAGGCAGAGGGATCGTGCCGTCTGGGCCCTCGGCCAAATTGGCGACGAGCGGGCCCTGGGCGCACTGGAGAAATCATATACCGGCCGGCCGTGTGAACACGATAATTGTTTGTGCCAGCGAGAGCTTCAAAAAGCAATAAAGCTTTGCAGCGGCGCCTTCAACGCAACCGCGTGGCTGCCAAGATAAATTTCGTATAGCGTATGGGGTATTGCGTTTCTGTTTTTTTGCTTTAACCTTTTGACTTTTTTACTTTTCCTTCCTTTCCTTTTTTCAAAAAAATCTATGCCATATAGACAGGCTTTTGATATTATAGAGATTATGGATGCAGAAAAAGGCGGTTTTGACATGTCCGTTTACAGAGCCCCGTGCGGAATTGAGAACGGACCTAAATGAAAGGGAGAAATAAGATGTCCCAGGATTTTGTTGTTTGCTCGATGGTTGCCCATCCCCCTCACCCAGTTTTTATTTTACCCAAAGAAGTAACTGCTTCCGGTAATACCATAAGCACTTCCCCTGACATGGCGGCTCGGCATCACGATGGAAATAATAATCGAGGCGGCATCCTTTCATTGCTGCTGGGCGTCATAATGTTGGTAAAACCAACCCTTGTGCCTGCCCAGGCGAGCCAGCCTCAAGGGCCGGTCAATGAGCCCCAGAAGATAGAAGCGCCGCAGAAAGATACTGCGAAGTCAAGCAAGACTCAGGACGTTGCTGTCGTTTCAGAAAGCCCTTACCTTAGAGCTGTCCGTGAGTTTGGCGATAATGTCCTTAAGTACGGCAGGGATACCTATGGTCCTAAATACACGCCATTGTTTGTTGATGGCTTGAACATCCACACCCACGAGCCGGTGAAATGGATAAGCCCGAAAGGAAATGTACTCGAAATAACAAAACCCGTTGCTACTAAGGAATGGATTCTCTCCAATTTTGCCTCTCAACAGACATTGTTGCGAACCCTTGATGGTTTATCGAAAGTCACCGGAGACCCCAAATACCGCGATGCAGCCATGCAGGCAGTCAAATACGCCTTTGAAAACCTGAGAACTCCTAATGGGTTGTTCTATTGGGGACACGTGGCCGCCTATGATGCACTGGGAGATGAAGTATGGAGCGATAAAAATATGCATACACTCAAGGTGAATTACCCGTACTATGAATTGATGTGGCAGGTAAACCCGGAAGAGACGAGGCGATTCATCGAAGCCTACTGGTCCGCGCATATTATCGACTGGTCTAATCTTGATTTTAACCGTGCCGCCGCTGACTTGAGTACTTTAGGAGCTTTAGAGACGCCGTGGGGTCATGAATACAAAGGCGGTCCCACGTTCTTCAGGAGCAAGGTAGGCTGGGCCGCAGGATTCTTCCATACCGGCACAAGCCTTGCCCATGCCGCTACAACGCTGTATCAGCTCTCTGGCCATGAACAACCGCTTATATGGAGCAAGCGGATCATACAGCGGTTCGTTGATACCCGCCACCCCAACACCGGCATAAGCGCGCATAGATATAACCGACCTCAGCGTGTTTTTGTGGGAGGCGGCATGGAGGAACATTTTAGCGATCCCCACACGGGGGTGTTTCCTTTTAAACCTTTTGTTTTTCCTTTTGTAGCAGTGAGAGAATACTCTTATTCCGAAGATATCAAAATTCATCAATGGCTGAGTGTATTGTTGATGGGATATACGCTTGGTGAACAAGGAAAAGAGTTTACTCAATGGGCGCGGGAGGAATTAACCGCATGGGGTAAGGCATCTTATCGGGCAAAGGGCAATGTATTCATGCCTATACTTACCGACGGGACTTCCATCGAAGGAATAGTGCTCACAGGAGATTGCGAAGGCGCCCCCAAGGGAAGCATTGCAGAGCCTCTCGTTGCTGACGCAGGGTATTTGTGGCTGTACGCCACTGCCTACAAAACAACAGGTGATGCATTTATGTGGCAGATGACAAGGGATATCGCTCAGGGGAACGGCTTCGGAGATATCGGTGAGGTCCCCGGCCAGACACCAGCATTGAACAGAGACACCACCAATGCTGATGCCTACAGCTTGTTAGGCCTCCTTGAGCTTTATAATAGAACAACTCAGCAGGAGTTCTTGGGCATGGCCCAACGTATCGCTGATAATATTATGGCAACAAAATTCCACAACGGGTTTTTTGTTCCGAGTAATGCGCATATTTACGCACGATTTGACTGTTTCGAGCCGCTGGCCTTCTTGCATTTAATAGCGGTGCTTGAGTCTCATCAGGAAGTGGTGCCGCGGGTTTGGCCAAGCAGTCCTATCTTTTCTGTTCCCTATCGCTATAAAGAGGGAAGTACCGACCGTATGGTCATATATACCTTAACCGACTCGCCTGAACCGTCGCTGTCGCTTCAGGAGGCAGCAGCTATCGGGGATGTGGGCTTGGTCAGAACTCTCATTGAGAACGGGACTGATGTAGACAGTGTGGAGGACGGTTATTTCAAAACTGCACTTCATCGTGCAGCGATAAGTGGGCACAAAGACGTAGTAGAACTTCTTCTGACCAAAGGTGCTGATGCCAATAGGAAGGATGAGGGCGGTCGTACACCACTGGAGTATGTTATGGATGATACTATCCAGAATCATAATAATGACGTAAGCCTTATGAAACTTTTACTTTCTGCAGGTGCTGATGTAAACATTAAAGATCAACAGGGTCGGACACCTTTGCATCAGGCAGTTCTCAATAACCATAAGGAGATAGTGGAGCTATTACTCGCACATGATGCCGATATGAATATTAAGGACCAACGGGGCTGGACTCCTTTAGATTATGCCAGACTAGGAAAGTTTAAGGACATTATCGAGCTATTCAGTGTAAAGGTTACTTCTCTCCATGGGGCTTTGCAATTGGGAGACTTAGCCAGGGTAAAGGCTTTACTCGAACAGGGCGTGGACGTCAACGCCAAGGACGAGAATGGTCGTACACCGCTGCTTCTTGCTGCCCGGAATAATGATGTTAACACTGCCAAACTTCTCATTTCCGCTGGCGCTGATGTCAATGCGAAGGAAAATCGTGGTTATACACCGTTGTACTACGTCTTTTGGTTTGGAAACAAAGACCTGACAACACTTCTCATAAGCAAAGGTGCCGAGGTCAATGTCGAGCCACAGAAAGACTACCCGCTTATTTACTATGCGGTGTGGAATGAAGATCTTGATACCGTAAAACTCCTCGTCGCCAAAGGAGCGAAATTCGACGTTAAAATCCTGGAGGACAGGACCGCCTTTCACTATGCCGTAGGTCAAGGCAGTCGGGATATTGCCGAGTTCTTCGTCAGCAAAGGCATTGATGCCTCCACGTTCCACGTGGCTGCAGGTATGGGTGATTTGGCTCGTGTCAAAAATCACATAGAGCAGGGAGCCGATGTCAATACACAGGATGAACTCGGCTGGACACCTCTCTACTGGGCTGCTTCATTGGGGCAGACAGAAGTCGCCAAGTTGCTCATCGATAAAGGTGCTGATGTTCGGACAGCGGCGACGGACGGTGGCATAGCCTTGCATCAAGCGGCTCAGGCCGGAGACAACGAATTGGTGGAACTGTTGTTGTCGAAAGGGGCCGATGTTCAGGCCAAGACCAAGCGGGGGGACACGCCTCTTCACAGTGCGGCGGGATACGGTCATCGGGAAGTTGCAGAGTTTTTAATCGCCAAAGGTGCGGAGATCGATGCAAAGGGCATGGGCGGTCGGACACCTTTGCATCGGGCGGCACTTGGGGGACACAAAGACGTGGTGGAGATCCTGATCACAAACGGTGCAGATGTAGCTGTCAAGGACAGCCGGGGCCGGACTCCTTTAGATTTGGCTAAGTTGAGGAAGCACGCTGAGATTGTTGAGATATTGACCAAGGCGGCAGAGAAGCAGAGAACAGATTAGAAGGAATCTTCTTCTGAATCACTGGATATGTCTGCTCACCCCAACCAATCCGTTTTTATTTTACCTGGAGAAGTAACGCTTCCAGCCAAGCAGCGTATGTATCTTCGAACATAGCGAAAAGATCGCATTACGCAATGCGAGCCAGCTTTTTTAAAATGCAGGATTTTGCTCGACTTTTAAACGGTTTTGTGATATAATGTTTAAAAGATCGTATATTGTATGTAGTATGTTGTATGTCGAATTGACAATAGCAAATCTGTCCTGAGCAAAGTCGAAGGATCGTCAATCTGGGGGGATTTGTCCAAATCAAAAATCAAGATGCAAAGTGCAAAACCACATCGAAAAAATCAAAAATTGAAGCCTATCAATCAAAATGATGTGTGAAAATACGCCGAATAGCGCAGAAAGCACGTCAAAAAGAGTCGAAATAGTGATTAAAATACAGACTAATTTGAAAAAACAAAGCCAAATTGTAAGGAGTTATATTAGATATAAGTATTTCAAATAGCAGATGTTATGAAGATTTTAGGCGGATGGAGACGGTGAAAAAACAAAGCCAAACAAAGCCAATTTTAAACGGAGTAAGATCGATTTTACTTATAACACAGAAGATTGCCACGGCCCTTCGGGCCTCGCAATGACAGAAAAGGAATTTGAAAAAACAAAGCCAATTTATTTCGTATTGAGTATTGCGTGATGCGTATTGCGAAAAGGAATTTGAAAAAACAAAGCCAATTTGCGGGGGGGTATAAATGAACGCATACTCAGTTATAATAAGGGATTATGAAGATATATTGCGGTTTTGGCGGCGAAAAAACAAAGCCAATTTGGAGGTTCGGGATGCAGTCGAAAGGCTTGAATTTCCGTTACAGACCTGATAGTCTATTATCAATGAGGCTCAGCGGCGCAGCCGGGCAGGATAAAATGAGAAATTCCTATCGACAGAAGGAAGAATAGTCTTTATGCACAGATTAAAGGGATTTACATTGATAGAGCTGCTGGTGGTAATTGCCATTATAGCTGTATTGATGGCAATATTAATGCCGGCTCTGCATCGCGTCAGGGAGCAGGGCAAGAGGGCGGTCTGCCTTAACAATCTGCGGGAGCTGGGACTTGCGTGGAATATGTACGCCGATGAAAACGACGACAAGCTCGTTAACGGCGCAATAGGGTACAGCAATCGCAATATGTCCTGGGGCGATCACAGAAATGAGGTTGCGTGGGTCGACCGGATTGACAAGACGAACTGGGACGCAGCCCTGAAGGCAATCAAAGACGGCGCCTTATGGCCTTACCTGAGGGATGTCAAGGTTTACCGTTGCCCGACAGGACGGCGGGGAGAGGCGCTGACATACGCTATCATGTTCTCTATGAACGCGGTCTGCCATGCGGAAGTTAAGGGAGTGCGCGGCGCCCATATCAAGAAAAGAAGCGAGATTACTAATCCCGCTCCGGCCTTAAGGCTTGTGTTCATCGACGAAGGCTGGATGACGCCGGATGCTTTTGCCGTTGAATACGACGAGGAGGAATGGTTCGACGATCCACCCGTCCGGCACGGTGACGGCACGGATGTCGCCTTCGCAGATGGACACGCTGAATACTGGAAATGGAAGGGTATCGACACTATTAAGCGTGCCAGAGAAGTCGAGACCAGCCATAAGGGCAACTGGAAACCCCTGACGGACGTGGGTTTCCAGGACCTGTACAGGATGCAGAAGGGTTGTTGGGGGAAATTGGGATATACACCAACTCATTGATAAAGCCGGCAATGTTTGCTTGGCCATAAGAAGTTAAAATAGGTAATATAAGGAATTTGCTATGGACTTACTTTGTGGTGGATGGGAAAGGAGGAATTTGAAAAAAGTACAAATAAAAATGAAAAATACTTGACATAATTAGTCAGGTCCTATAATAATATTTTATTGATATAGGAACGAGGGTGTGGAGAGCAATTAATCGTTTCATGTTTCTCGGCCCTCGGAGGATGCTTTAATCAGTTGTGCATGCGAAGGGATTTGTATGGCTGCTCTAACGGAAAAGAGCGGTATAGAAGTATGGAATGTGCGCTCAAGCGAGAGGCGGAGTCTGCGATTGCAGTTCAGGACGACTCCCTTCCATCAAAGACCAATTACACATTTCCAATTATCAAGTCATCAAATCCCAAATTACCCAGGTGAGCTACCTATTCTCGTCAGTGAATGTAATGCCTGTCTCGCCTAAACATCTACTGGCGTAAGGGTAATAGAAAGTTGTAATTAGGATTCAACGAGCGTGAAAAGAAATAAAACGGAAATAGCACGCGCGTGAAACCGAAGTCTGGAGGAAAAGTTTTATCGCCCGGACTAAATGGTAACAACTTTTAGGAGAAAGGTTGATGGAAACGATAAGCGGCAAAATATTTCGAATAGTATGGGCAATGTTAGTGTGCGTCAGTGCAGGCTTTGCTGCGAACGGAGTTAATATCACTTTTAATCGGGACGGGGTAATTCAACAGGGAGATGACTATAATGAAGTATTTGTCAGGGGACAAACTACAACGGTGAATATGACCGGCGGCAAAGTAGGAAAGCTGTATAGTCGTGACAGGAGCACGACCAATATCAGCGGCGGGCTGGTGACCTATGCCCAAAGTAACGATAACAGCACAATCAATATCAGCGGCGGTGTGGTACGAGAGCCGGTTTCCTGGGACAAAGGCAGCACTATTAATGTCACCGGCGGAACTTTTTGGAACGTCAAAGCAGGCAGCGGTACATTTAATATATCGGGGGGCCAAATTATTGGAATGGGGATTTATGCCCTCACATTGGATGCGGTAGTGAATATTTACGGGTATGGCTTTGAATATACAATCCCCGGCAGTGGAAAGTACAGGCGGCTGACAGGATATTGGCAAAACGGCAAACCTTTTAGTATAGACCTTCAACCTGGTTCTTACAATACGGTGGTGCTTCACGAGGTTCCACACGACTCCGCGCCTGTCGCTGATGCGGGAGAGGACCAGGTTGTTCTGGCCACTTTGGATGGAATGACGGAAGTAACTCTTGACGGTTCGGCGTCAAGTGATTACGACGGTGACACACTGACATACGAATGGACCTGGACAATAGATGGGGACACGTACAATACCAAAGGTGTAAATCCCACAATAAAGCTGCCGGTCGGCAAACATACCATCGAGTTAATTGTCAATGATGGTACGGCCAATTCAATGCCGGATGATGTTGTAATTAAGGTCATAACCCTGACACAGCAAATTGATTTGCTCAGAGTTGAAAAGCTCAATCTTTTGGCACAGATTAACATCATGTTGGAAAAAGAGCGAAAGGTCATTGACGCACTCGATGAATCGCTGGCCGGCGGTGACTATGGAGAGTTACTTCTTGATGATATAAATCAAGCGAGGCAAAAGGTCCTTTCTGCCATTCAAAATCAGGAGCAGGCAAAAGATACTCTGCAGACGAGCATAGAGAACCTGGAAGATTCACTTTTGTTACTCGGCTATGAGCCGGAGATTTAAACAACTACAAAAGTGCATTCTTTGTCCCGGCTGTGACAATACGATAATCGGACGTTTCCGACTTAAATTTTAGAGTTTACGTCCGAATAAATACAGCCAGTTGCTAAAAAAAACTTTCTTTCTCACGGCTTTTAACTCCTTCGTTCTGCCCGTAAGAACAACAGCTAAATTCGCATGCAAAAGAACGATGCATTGGCAGCAATATTAACCGTGAATTACGACAATTTACCCATTTTTTCCTTGATTCCTTTGCCCGCAAGTGCTACAATATTGTTTGAGGTAATGGAGGCATCGATGCAGGACAGGGCGGTCAATCACAATTGAAAATAAAAGAACGTTATTGCGCCAAGTTTGAATAAGGGGGCAAGAGTGATAATGAAAAGAGGAACAACTCTGATAAAGACAAACAAAATGACAAAGATCTGGTTGTCAGGTCTTGCTTTTGTGATGGTTGGCTTGAGTGCATCAACCACTTTTGCTTTAGACTTATTAGGTCCTCCGGTCTCGAACCTGCTACAAGGCCAGTACAGAGAAGGAGTTGAATATTCCTTAAGCAAGATGGATATGGAGCTCATCGATGGTAAATGGGTCGAATATCTTAATGGCAGGGTTTCGGGCTCAGGAAAGGCGGTTCCGCTGTCACTCAATGACTTCGAAACACAAAAGCTTTACGCCAGCCTTGGGTACGGTTTCTTTGACAACTTCGAGGCGTTTGTGCGTTTGGGTGCGACAAAAGCTGAGTTTGGCGACTCGATTTGGAATGATGGAGAAAGTTTCGACGGTAGTACCGACTTTGCAGTTGGCGGCGGTATTAAAGCGACTATTTTTGAACGAGATTACTTCAAGATAGGTGCAGTGTTCCAGGTCAATTGGGCTAAATTTGACGGAAAACTTCAGGCCGCGAATTGGACAGCGCCTGACTCCGTTGAGATAAATCTTGCAGAAATGCAAATCGCAGTAGGCATAGTACGTGAGTGGACAGAGCGTCTGTCGGTTTATGCCGGCCCGTTCGCACACTTTATCAGTGGTGATTTTGAAGACACATTCAGTGTCATTGACTTAGACAAGTCAGACCTTAAATATTCGGAATTCAAATGGGAAATCGATGACGGCCCCATTTTTGGCGGATACATCGGTGCCCGGGTGGAGCTTACAGAGGACCTGCATTTCAATGTTGAGTACCAGCTATCGGCGGATGCTCAGGCCTTTGGTGCAAACCTGATGTTCAGATATTAACAGCGGGTCATATTGTTCAGGTCTTTGGCACTTCATAATTATTCTATTTGTCTCAAGTATAGGCACGCGTGTGTTTGGTCGAAATCCGCTTAACAAAAAAGATAGATCCTCCACGAAACCGGCCCAATGTTTGATCCTTGCCGGATTGCCGAGCTTTCTACGCCACCTCAGGCAGTTCATCCCAACGGGTGGTATATCGGCAGGAACGTCTTTTGAATTTGACCTCCCACGATTGCTCTAAGCCTTCGGCCGCCCACAGCAACGGGCTGTTTAATCGGGCGTTTATGGTATCTATCGCACGCATCAGCCGCTGAGACTTTAACCTGTCAACGTTATCAAAGAGGCCCTTTTGTATCTGGTTTTCAGGCACAAGGCCGTTAAATATAATCCCGCATTTCTTAAACGCGCAGCCCCTGCGATATAACCTTTCCATACATCGACAGGCGTTGCGAATCAACTCTATCGTATCGCTGGTAGCAACAGCAAACTCAACAGTACAGGAATTGAAATATCTGTCCTTTATAAAGCGACTGGTTGTGACATAAACGGTCATCACGCCGGCAGCCAAACCCTGCTCCCTCAACTTTTCCCCCGCCCTTGACGCGTAATTTGCGATGGCTTCTTTCAATTCTTCAATGGATTCCACCGGCCTTCCGAACATACGTGATACCGTAATCGATTTTTTAGCAGGCGGATTTTGCTCCAACGCATAACAGCTAATACCGCGCAACTCATAAACAGTTCTTACCCCCACCACTCCAAATTTATGTTTAATCCAGTTGATATCCGCATCCCTGAGGGCAAGAGCGGTTTTAATGCCCGCGGCTTTTAATTTCAGGGCTGTTTTGATACCTACCGTCCATACTTTTTCTACCGGAGTTCCGGCCAGAACGCTGTCCAGACAAGAGCAATCGGTCAGGTCTAATACTCCGTTTGCTTTGGCGGATTTTTTAGCGATTCTGTTGGCTATCTTCGCGAGGGTTTTCGTTCGGGCCGTACCTACGGTTACCGGCATGCCGGTCCATTGTTTGACGGTGCGACGTATCTCTATGCCATAATCCGTCAGGGAGCGGCTAAAACCGGCAAGGTTCAAGAAGGCTTCATCAATCGAGTAGATTTCTATATCAGGGGTAAAACTCGACAGTGTTTGCATAACCCGGCTGGACATATCGGCATAAAGGGCATAGTTTGACGAAAAGACCTCAACACCGTTTTTTCTTATAATATCCTCAACTTCAAAGGCCGGTACTCCCATGCCTATACCAAGCGCCTTTGCTTCGTTTGAGCGAGCCACAACACAGCCATCGTTGTTTGATAATACAACCACCGGTTTGCCCTGGAGTTTCGGGCTGAATACCCGCTCACAAGAGGCGTAGAAGTTATTACAATCAACCAGGGCGAATATCTCTTTCACAGTTTGTGTATGACGTTGGTCACTACTCCCCATACCTCGAATTCCATATTTTCATCGATTTGTTGAGCGCAGTAGCTTTCATTTTCCGGCTCTAAAGTGATTTTGTTTTTCTTTATTCTGATTCTTTTGACGGTAAGCTCCCCGTTTACGATTGCTATTACTATGCTCCTGTCCCTTGGTTCGAGGCTGCGGTCAACAACTAAAAGGTCTCCGCAGTGGATGCCGGCCCCGACCATCGAATCACCGATAGCTCTTACAAAAAATGTTGCCGCCGGGTGCTCAATCAGGTACTTATTCAAGTCGAGCTTGTCTTCTTCATAATCGGTAGCCGGCGATGGAAAACCCGCCGATACTCTGGTCTCAAACAAAGACTGGTGACGTTCCGTGGATAAATCCGGTATATGCACTGTCTGGACTTTGGTGTTCATTCTTCAGTTACCATTGGCTCAAGGCGATGCTTTCCAGGTTAGGATAGGCCCTCAAAAGCCCTTCGGGAACAGGTTGTTTTTGGCCGGTGATCAGGGCCTTTAGCTCAAGCGCATTGGCAAGCTCAGCGCCTCGATAATGATTATTGGTAATAACAGTGAGTGTTTCAAACGCTTTGGCCAGTTCATCGACCCTCTGCTTTATTTCAGTAAGCTCATCTTCATTGTAATAGTAGTCATAAGTCTCATCTCTGCCCGCTTTGCTGAACCACTTCTCAGCGTTTCTGCCGTGCATTCTGAAATAACCATTTGTCCCTACCGTGCACAACTGCATATCGAATGAGTTCCGGGTAGTCGGATAATCAAGGTTGCAGACTGAAACTCCAAGCTCCTGCAGAAACTCCAGCGCATCCGGCATTTGCCATGATTTGTGCCTCACCTCTACCGCCAGTTTGAAAGCGTCCGAGAAGCTCTCCACTATCTTTGACAAATGCTGACGATTCCGATTGGTATCGGAAAAATCATATCTGAATTGAACAAGCAAATGCTTCAGCTTGCCCGCTTCGAGAAAAGGCTCAAAACCTTTATGAAAATACTTTACGATTTCAGCATCCATTTTGCCTTCATGGGTGAAGCTTCGGTGCAGCTTGGCCGTGAAGAAAAAATCCGGATATTTCGAGGTCCTCTCCAGCCACGATTTTGTGGTTTTCTCATACGGCGGTCGATAAAAAGTGCTGTTAATCTCCAGGCAGTCCACAAACCTGCTCACATACTCAAGCTGGTCAACCTTTGAACTCGTGTACACGATTCCCTTCCAGTCCGGATACGACCATCCTGCTATTCCTATATAAATTTGACCGGACATCTTTGCCCCTTTTTTACAGCATTCTAAAACAACCTGTTACCCTGCCGACAATATGAAAACTTTCACTGTTGCGTTTTATGTATTTTGTCTTGTATCCTGCTGCTTTGTTGGCCGGTTCGAGCGCTATTCTGTCTCGCTGGATACGGATTCTTTTAACGGTAGCTTCATCGTCCAGCAGAACCACGCCGATTTGGCCGCTCGCGATTTTCGGGCCGGGCTGAACTACTACGCAATCACCATTCATAATACCTTCATCAACCATACTATCGCCGACAACCCTCAGAATAAACGTGTCCCCGGAGGATTCAAACAATTCCTTTAAGTCTATATAGCCTTCGATATTTTCTTCGGCTAATATCGGCTCACCTGCCGCCACTCTGCCGACGACAGGAAGGCCCTTGGCTTGTTTGGTTTTGTTGAGATATTCTTTGGATAATCTAAGTCCTCGATGGCCGCCTGAATCCACCAGGTATCCTTTTTTCCTGAGATAGTTGATAAGCTGATAAGCCGCATTTTGAGCAAGACCGAAGTGCTCAGCCACTTGCCTCTGGCTTGGCGGCCTGTTATCCAGCAGCCGTTTCTCGATAAACCTGAATACTTTTTGCTGTTTTTCTGTCAGTGGCTCCATAATTGCCCCTTTTACTTAACCTCGTTACAATATATGGTTATTTGACCATAAAGTCAACAAAAATATTTCTTTATTTTCGGATTTTCTCGGGCGCGCTATGAGGATACGCTGTCTCGAAATCAAGTTTTCCGCGGCGAATCAAGAACTGTGAGGTTTTCGTGCGACTTTTTAATGCCCGCATTCGGGCGCTTGCGTATCAGGTCGAAATTGTATCATTCGATTTCCACAGCCTTCTGCGGCATCCACTTCTGTTGTCAGGCCTGGCTGCGGCCGGGAAAATACGCAGTTACCATACTGGACAGATATGGTTCTTCAGTGTAATATTGTCTCTGTAAATTTTGTCAAGAAGCCAGGTGCAATCATGGGTATTTCTGCTAAGCTGTTCGGCCGGTGGGCATTAGGCAGCGAAGGACTGCCTTAACCGGCTCCCGGCCTGTTTCAATCGCAGGAGAAAAGATTAGTTATGATGTGTATTCAGAACAAAGAAACTTTCAAGAGGATGCTGCTGTGGTCGGGGATGATTGTTAGCCTGTTGCTCGCAGGATGCAAGGATGAACCCGTTGACCATGCCGGTCGAGGGCTTGACTATGCACGTGGAGGCGAATATGACAAGGCTATCTCGGAATTTACCAAAGCCATAGAGGCAAATCCAACGTCAGCCGAATCCTACTACAATCGCGGGCTAACCTATTATTACAAAGGCGATAATGACCGGGCCATATCGGATTACAACAAGGCCATCGAGATAAATGGACGATACGCCGAAGCCTACGACAATCGAGGTAATATTTACGCCGATAAAGGCGAATTTGACCTGGCCATCGCAGATTTTTCCAAGGCTCTTGAGATACACCCAAGGTTTGACCGGGCCTACTACAATCGTGGGGTTGTCTATAACCATAAAGGCCAATACGATCCGGCCATCGCAGACTTCACCAAGGCGATTGAGCTAAATCCGAGCTATGCCGGCGCCTATTGCAATCGGGGGCTTGCCTATGGCAGGAATGGACAGTTTGACGAGGCTGTTCTGGACTTAAGCAAAGCCATTGAGATAAATCCGGGGATGCCCGAAGCCTACAACAATCGTGCAGTGGTTTACTACGGACAGAAAGAATATGACAAGGCATGGGAGGATGTCCATAAGGCACAAGGTTTGGGCTTCAAGGTCTCTGATGGACTTTTCAAGGCTCTCAGCGAAGCCGCAGCTGCCGCAGCGACAGAAAAATAAATTACGGACGAGTGTCAGCCACTGAGCTGGCACAGTGAGCGAAGTGGATGGTATTCAAGGCTAAGAATAACGATTATGAAAGGAGTAGTTATTATGAGGACAGTTCTGCTGAGTGTTGCTATTTGCTGGCTTGCGATGATGACAGGATGCGCAACCCAGGAGACGGCCAAAAAGGAAGAGAAACCGAAACTTCAGTACGTGGAAACTGATACTGGCCGTTGGCTTATTCACGATATGAACAGGCCTGCTCCACCTGTGATTTCTACCGGCATTGCCGGCACGCCGGACATGGCGGGAACAGCTCCTTCTGACGCCGTCGTTTTATTCGACGGGACAGACCTGTCGGAATGGACCGACACAAAGGGCAATCCGTCGAAATGGATTATGGGGGACGGCTATATGGAGGCCGTCAAAGGCTCAGGCTACATCCAAACCAAACGCAAGTTCGGTTCGTGTCAGTTGCACGTTGAGTTTGCCACGCCTTCAAATGTCAAAGGAGACAGCCAGGGCCGGGGCAACAGCGGGGTGTTCCTGATGGCAAACTATGAGATTCAAGTTCTTGATTCCTACGACAACAAAACCTATCCCGATGGTCAGTGTGCTGCGCTCTACGGCAGGGCTGTTCCTCTGGTCAATTCCTGTCGAGGGCCGGGCCAGTGGCAATCGTACGATATCATTTTTCATCGTCCGATCTTTAAAGGTAAAAAGGTCGTAAGAAAAGCAAGATTCACCATTCTGCACAATGGTGTCCTGGTGCACGACAACGTCGTGCTTGTAGGAGGAACCGTTTGGAAAGGTCCACACGCAATATCTGACTATGAGCCGCATGAGGACAAATTGCCAATCCAGCTTCAGGACCACGGCAATCCGGTGAGATTCCGCAATATCTGGATTCGTGAGCTTGCCGACTAAGAACACGGACGCTATAGCGTGCTAAGAACAGCGACCTTCTTGCCGCTATACGGTTTTATATTTTTGTCATTCCCCGCAAAATCGGGGCGAAATTTACGGAGCCTATCCCCGGTGGGGCGGCTCTGCGCTGTCAGCAGTTTGTCAGGAAGTTCCTTATGGCACTAATCCGGAAAAAATAGTAGAATCTATCATATACAGCAAGTTTACATAAGTCCCGAAATGACAAGCAAGAAGCAGTTTTCCTGAGGACAGGCAGGCCAGAGGCCCAAAGCTGAAAAAGGAAACTCCTATGAAATGGCAGACACAACAAATCTCACTGGCTTTCATCGGGACCTTTGTATGCTTCAGTGGTTGTATTATGCAGGGCCAGCAACGCACGGTCTCGGAACGTGTCAGTGGGCGGACGTTTCCATCGATCTTTCAGGCCTGGAATCCGATAGATATGTCCACAGTCCCGCTTGAGACTAATAGATATAGGTTAAGGGCTGCCGCCAGGCACGATTTGCTTTGGGAAGAACCAGTCAGTCAATCAGGCTCCGGCGTGGAGCTGGTTCTCGGGGCTGTTTGGGATCACTCGCACGGCGGGCTGGCCACCGGATTTACTAACAAAAGCCTTCGAAAGGCCCTGGCTAATCGCCGGGCAATGCTGGCTATGAATCCGGACATGGTTTTTCTGCGGGAGATTCGCTGGAAAGATGCGCCCGGCAGTTTTCTACCTGAGGGCAGCGACTGGTGGATAAAAGGAGAGGATGGACAACGAAAGGCAGGGTGGGCCGGGGGACCTGAACCGTACTACTGCTTGAACTACAAGAATCCGCAATTGCGTCAACAAATCGCTCTGCAGGCAAAGGTAGCTGTGGAATCGAATATTTATGACGGGATAATGCTGGACTCGTGGGGTTCATATGGCGAAAACGAGCCCGGCTGTATTGATTTGTTGAGAGGAATCCGCGGCACCATCGGGCCGGACAGATTAATCATTGTCAATAATGACCGGATTGCACCGCTGCCCAATTCTGCTCCCTTCATCAATGGGGCGTTCATGGAGCAGACGAGCTCCTGTCATGACAGTCCTGAAAAGTGGCGGAAAATAAAGGAACAATTGCTTTGGTTCGAGAGCAACCTTGCAAAACCGGTTACCAACTGCCTGGAGATCCAAACACAAACGCCTGCTGATATGCGTGCAGGACTGGCGCTGTCGCTTGTCTATTCCAATGGCTACTATCTGTTCGCACAGGATGACAACAGGAATCCGGCACCTGATCACCTTCATGATTGGTTTGGCATTTATGATGTAAAACTGGGCGGACCCGTCAGCAAGGCCATCGAGCCTGATGGAGGCGCATCACAAAGGCAATTCGATAATGGTATGGTAGCATACAATCCCATGGGCAATGGGCCGGTTCAGGTACTTTTCAAGACGCCGCACAGGAGAGCCTCAAACAATCATCCGGGCAAATCCTTCGTGCTGATAGGAGGCGATGGGGATATCTTTCTGCAAGACTCGCCGGACGATTGACAGCCGGGATTTCAATCGAGAATATTAAACGGGGCCTATACGGATTAAGTATAGACCCCGAAATACCACAAAGAAATTGATGCCTTAACTTCTCTACTCTATCTTTAGATTCTCACAAACGACAATGAGGCAACATACATTACTCGGTGCTGTAATTCCACTCGAGCCAGTGTTCTTCCAATATTGCTAAGTCCAGTTCATTGACTATGCAGTCCTCATTGATATCACCGGGTATCAGTTCGAATCCCTCTTGATTCTTGGCGTGCTCGCAGGAATCTGCATACAACACGATTTGCATAGTGTCGGTAGTATTATATTCGCCGTCACCGGCTTCAAGCTGCAATGTATACGAGCCAAGCTCTATTACCGTGACCGTGGGATTTGCTGCAAGGGGATCACTGATCTGGGCCGGATTTAATTCATTAGGCTCAGCGATCACCGTCCACAGAAGCGTCGCAGGCCCAGGTCCGCCGCCTTCGTCAGAGACGACCCCGTCAAGCTGTACAACCCTTAGACCGTTATCCAGCCATGTTATTATATCCGGGCCGGCATCCACTTCGGGAGGCACATTATCTGCATAAAAACTGAAGATAGGACCAAAGATCGGATCGGCAGCACTGCCAATATAGGTATCCACGGCCCAGTAGTACTGCGTCTTTTGTTGAGTTTGAACGACAACGGAAGTCACGTTCTGCTTGCTCACAACCTGGATGGCTGCCGGGTCGGTAAACTCTTCCAGCAGTTTTAAGTTGTCGGTAAAGTAGACGTCCACCGTCACCGGCTGACCAGGCACACACGGATCAGGCGAAGTCCAACTCAGCTCTACATCGCCTGCTTCTACTAAAGCCTTGTCGGCCGGATTCGGATTAAGCCTGTGTGTAGCCTTCAACGTGGTTTTGCCTTCATTCGTAACATCATAATCCAACTGTAGCGTGCCGTTGCCGTCATAGGCGGTAATCCAGCCGTTGTCGATGTATCCCTGGAGCCTCGATACGGCATTGCCGTTGATTATCAGCGTACCGGCTGTGATATCCATCGTGCCGACAGAACCCTCACTAATCCTCATCGTAAAGGCGTTGGCAGACATGCTAATAACTCCACCATCCAGTTGCACATGACCTATAGCTGCAGATTTATCGGCAATCTGGAAGAAACCAATAATGTCAATAGTGCCGCCGGTCACATCGAGGTTGCCCACACCTTTGTTCGCGACCTTGAAGCTACCGGCAGTTATGGCGCCACTAATCATTTTAAGGGTCCCGATATCTTCGTCGGGGCCCACATGAAGCGTTCCGGTTACCGTAAGAGTTCCACCATCGACTGTCAGATCACCATTATTTCCATTGCCATATCCAACCCTTAGTATGTTAGCCGCGGCGCCTTCGTTCGCGATAGTCGGGCCGGGGAGCATGCCGATATAGACATTGTCAGCAGAGGTGGGGAGTGTGCCACGGTCCCAGTTTGTTGCCCTGCTCCAGAGGTGGTCGGGGCTGACATCGGTCCAGTAGTAGTTTGTAGCTTGAACATCACCCACCAGAGACAACACCAGAACAAAAGAAATCAGGTAAAATAATCTTGTACACATAATAATTATCCTTAAAAAAGTTAAAATAAACGACTGTGCCTTGGCTGCACACAAAAACAGAAAACAAAATATTGAATGCAGGAAAAATTTGAATTATGGCCCCCTCGACTGTGCTCGGGACAGGCTTCTGAATTCTCAATTCTTTTTGACTCTACCTCCTTCTTTTTCGACTCCGGCCAGGCTCCGCTGGACCAGCAAAAGCTCAATATAAGTTCTTAATTGAAATTAAAAAACGTGATTCTGCGGCCCAAAGACCAACCTACGACTCTGTTTCTTACAACATGTAACTCCTGTTTTCAGGGGAAAAACTACAAAAACTCGCACCTCAGAAAACCAAAATCCGTGAAGAGTTACTGATTTTGACTTGACTTACCTATTTTTACTATATTAACTATACGCCGTCAAGGCAAATATTGCAAAATGTGGCAAATCTCCGACAAAACCGCGTTTCTAACAGTAGCTACAGTAGAAAAAATCAAAGTTTGCAATTCATTCAAAACGCTCTGTCCGCCTACTAATTCCAAACACCTACTCTATCACTTCTGCTTCAGGCCAACCTAAGGACCTAACGTCTACAGAAAAAATTTCTTATTTTCCCAACTGCGTAACTTGTCCTAAATCAACAAACAATCCGCCTTTTCAGGCCGTCTTAGCTGTTTTTGTAAAAAAATAATTATTATAGGACTTTTTTTATTGACACATTTTACTCATCGCACTAAAAATAAATCGTACAAGGAGAAGTGGTGAGAAGGCCTCTTCTTGTTTTTTATCCGGCTTTCTACCACAAAAAAACACCTGTTCAAAAGTGCAAAGGCAGTTGAGGGTAACCATATAATGGTTTGAACCGGAGGCCGTATTCTGTTGCGAAGGAACGCCAAATGAGAAAAACAACTATTTTTTTCCCTTCCTACTGATAATCATTGCAGCAGATGTACGGCATATGATTTCCCCGGATAAGGTTTGATGGAAAAAACTGTAAGCAGACGGATTAGTGATTAGCCATGGATTGGGAGGTAAAAAGGGATGAATGTAGAAAGCCTTATAGGAAAGTTTACACAGTACTTCTCATGGCCATACGATAGGCAATGGGAAGGATGGGCACTGTCGATGATAGTCATGGCGGCCCTGGTTTTGTTAATACTGGCGGGAAGAGCTCAAGCAAAAAGCAGGGACTGATGCAAAACGGATACAAGAATGCTCGCCGATCATCTTCATTTGATTGTTCGAGCAAAGAGGGAAGTGCTTTGGTAAAGAAAGCTGCTGAAACTCTTGAAATATCATAGGAGGTGAGTATGACAAAAGTTTCACGAGACATGACAAGGTCAGAACAAAAAGCTCAAGAATCGGTTTCAAATCTCAAGGCAGGGAACGAACAAACCGGTTCATACAAAGAACAAAAGAGCTCTCTTCAAAAGACGCAGAAGAATTTTTTAACCATGCCGGCCATATCACACACTAATCGAATAAAAAAGCAGTCCCTTCGTTATCACTGGAACGCCTTGTTTGTGGAAACGGCCGATGTTTTTCTCAACGGAGTAGAAGGCCTGGATACCGATTGAAAAGATTCGGTCAGCATAAAACTTGCTGTTCCTGTAGTTTTTTAGGGGGTAGATTTTGTCAAGCAAATTACGTATTTACCACAATAGACTTATTACTCATCAATCTGATATAATATATTAGATTCAGAGAGGTTTGATGTGGAAGCTTGTTCTGTACGTATCAAGTTTCCTCCATAAATAGTCAGTTGTTTGTAGAGCAAACGTCGTCATGGGTGTAGTGTCCGATGAAAGGGTAAGTCCATGGCTCATAATTAGGATGTAAACGGAGACGGCTTGACCTACAAGATAGTATCAATGTAGACTGGAGCCGTCTGAGGAGGAATAGTAGTGCTCTTTTGCTATCTGAGATTAGTCAGGTTATGTTCTATTGAGATAAAGCGGGCTACAAGAAGTTGTTATCCGAAGGGCTGTGAGTGTGGAGGCTCGCAGCCCTTTTAACCCCTGCTTATTAGGAACCTCCTTCTCAGTCTTCCTCACTATCCGAACGGCAGGGGTTTTCTCAGAATGAGCTTTTTTCATAGCTCTCCGGTATTCGCACGGGTTTGTTCGGCTACATCAGCAATTGTTTAAACCGCAACCTTTCGTTGTATTTCGTTTAAAAACGAGGAAAATCATGCAGTATTTTTATCGGGTTCTCAGTGCATCTAAAAAAGCTGACATTTTTTGGTTATTGAGGGAATGGCTATCACAAGCTACTGCTACAGCGCCCCTGGGGCGGACGTTTACAGTTAAGACTTTTAGTGTTGTTTTTCAAAGCTCCACATTTCTGTTGTCATCTCTTCAGCAGCCATCCACCCGACGTGCCAGTCGAGGAAAAGGCAATTGCAGCCGCTTTTATGTCGGGCCCTCGCAACGCGTCTGCCTCTGGTTATGTCATGACTGTCAGAAGTGGGCAGGTGGTTCGGATGAAAAACGTCACATCGAGTAACATCCCGGTCGTTAGCTTTTTTGATTATTGTCCGCCATGGTCCGTCCTCATTGTCGGCGAGGTAGATGGTAGAGGCCGGACGGTGACATTCTGTGAGCTTTGTCGGTTTGCCTTGCATGCGCCAGCCGTTATTACTTTCACCGCCCCAGCCGTTGACGACATAGCAAACGGTTTGTTCTTTGTCGGGATAGCTGGGACAGCGAAATATCTTGACGTTACGATAATCATCGCCGGCAGGCCTCTGTGACAAAAAAGGCATGAAAAGCTGGAACCAGGGCTTTATATTTCCTCCCCATTCCGCCGAGCGGGGGATTAACAGGCCATATTCACCGGCATAAAAATTGGCAGCAAGACCGATTTGACGCAGATTATTCCGGCATACGACATCCTTGCTCTGTCCACGCGCCTTCCTAAGCACCGGAACCAATATTGACATCAACATCGCAACAATTGCGATTACAACCAAAAGTTCTATCAGCGTAAATGCTCGTCGTTTGTGCATAGTTGGAAACACTTCTCCTGCTTTCGATTCCACCATGATATTAAAATTCACTTTGAATTGCAACAAATCAAATCTAATCTTAAGGCTCAAACCTTAAAGACCGCCACAATAAACAACCTGAAAATGTCCCAAAGGGCAAATCCTTGAATTTTAAAGACAAATCTGATATTCTATTAGAATGAACCAGGATCGAAATTCTAAGAATGGAACGAACTTTAATCAAGGGGACAAAAAAATGGCAAAACGTTTAAGTCGTCGCCAGTTCTTCAAGCAATCTCTTATCACCTCAGCGGCTGTCACATCGTCTTCCGGTTTTCCGAATAAACCCCTGTCGGCAGCAGCATCAAAAGGAACAGCGGGATTTTCCCGGGAGAATTCTGATAAAGGTTTTCCGACAGGCAGGATTGGCAACGTTAAAATTAGCAGGTTGATTCTTGGTGGTAATCAGTTTAGCGGCTGGTCACACAGCAGGGATTTAAAGTATCTGCGTGAGTTGTTCCTGGCATACAGCACAGATAAAAAAATCATGGAGACCCTTGAGAAATGTGAAGAAAACGGAATAAACACGATAATCACGGGATCGTCGGCTTATCTCAACAAGTACTGGAAAGAAAGAGGCGGCCAAATGCAGTGGATTGCACAGGTCCACCCGAAAACAAATGACCTGACAAGTAACATAAAACGGGCCATCGATAACGGGGCGATTGGGGCATATGTACAGGGCGGCGTCGGTGACAGCTTTGTAAAAAACGGCCGCGTGGATTTGCTCGGCAAGGCCGTCGAATTCATTAAAGAAAACGGATTAGTGGCCGGGATCGGGGGACATTCAATCCAGGTGCCTATCGCCGTCGAAAAGGCCGGGATAAATGCTGATTTTTATATGAAGACTTTAAATCACGGGGACTACTGGTCTGCTACGCCAAAAGCGGACAGGGTAGAGTTTAATGTCGATAGCGGCAGTCCCTATGACCATGACAATATCTGGGCCATCACTCCGGAAAAGACTATCGAATTCATGAAGAAGGTCGAAAAGTCCTGGATCGCCTTCAAGGTCCTGGCCGCCGGTGCTATCCATCCGAGAGTGGGCTTTAGGTACGCTTTTGAAAATGGAGCCGATTTTATTTGTGTGGGGATGTTCGACTTCCAGATTACAGAGAATGTAATCATTGCCAGGGACGCGGTTTCAGAGAATTTGAATAGGCAGCGTTCCTGGAAGGCATAATTTTCAGTCCGATTTTTATTCAAGATGTCACCTGATTCAGTTTTTTTGACCATGGCCGCCACGGTCTCCTCTCAACGGCCTCACGTAGAGCGTGCCTTGGGGGACTTGCCGGTATATGTCTGCTTGATTGTCACTGACTTTTCTTGCTTCGCACCGCCTGTTGAAGCCGCCTTTAGAAGATCGGCTTGGAGCTCTGCAAGCTTCGCAGAATCGTCTTCTTGCCGGCACCGGACATTTAAAGAATTAGTGAACGCTTCATAACTAAGCAAAGCCGCGCCAAGCAGAGCCAGAAGGCAGAAAATGACAATTATCATCTTTTTTGTTATCATGAAAACCAGCCTGCCAACAATAGTGTTTCCGCTGAATTTTACAATCTCTATATCGGCCAATTAGAGGCGGTAGTTTGTCTAAGTCCATAATCTTAACTGCATTTTTCCTTTAAGCCGCAAAAAAATGCACTTTTGCGCTTTGTCCTATATTATTTCAGGATGTGTTTCATAAGACATATCGGCCTTGATTTGCGTGTACAAAAAATACGCATTTGTCACAATAAATCTTTTGCTAATCACTATGACAGCTTTCGCCTTCAATGAACTTTACCATATTGCATACGACCGAATTATATGGGACGGCCACCGCGAACTTTTCGGCCAGTTTGATGACGGCACCGTTTAAGGCATCGATCTCGGTCTTCTTTTTTGCCGCGATATCCTGCAAAGTTGACGATTTGTGCTCGGCCGTATCGGGCACAAGCTTACGATAGAACACATCGAGAAAATCCTCCGCGGACGGCCAATGCGTTTCGTAGCCCGCCTTCGTCATAACATCGAACGCTTCCTCTACAATACCGTTCATAATGTCACGCGTAAATTTGTGCTCGGCCAGTGTCCCGTACGGGACATCGAGTATGGCACCGAGAGGATTCAGAGCGCAGTTGTAAAGCATTTTAGCCCAGATATCCCTGCCAATCTCTTTAGTTGTCCGGCATGGTATGTCCCCGTTGTTTATTGATTCGGACAAATCTTCGACCGCTGAGAGGGCGGCACCGAACAAACTGCCGATATGAATCGAGTCTGCATGTACCGTTATAGTGACTTCATTGGGCCTGCGTCTTTGAAAGCCTGTGATTACACGTGCGTTATAAATCGATTCTTCATCGAAAAAAGAGCAAAACGCTTCCGCGTTTCCCCAACCATTTTGAAACAGCACGATCTTTGTTTTTTCGCCGAACAGGAATTCGTTTTCGTAAAGGTCTTTCGCCGCTTCGAATGAGTCAAAAGATTTGGTGCATACAAGTACGTAATCGTATGCTTCTCCCGGGACCTGGTCCAGAGATGAGTAACTGCCGAATTCTGATGGGCCTGCCCGGTAATCCCCGAAAATCCCCGTTCTGGCCAGGCCGTTTTCTCGCAGGGAATGGACGGTATCCTTTCGTGCAACAATATCAATCCGGGCTTTTGACTTCAGCAGGCAGCTTGCAAGCCCAAGTCCAACCGCACCGACGCCATATACTAATGCTCTCATAATCAGAATTATACTGTAAGTGAATCCATTCGTCTTAAACTTTCGAAATTATAGTCGTCAAACCGGCACTAAAGCTCAAATAATCCTATCTCAAGCCGATGGATAGGGTATTTTGGATATTTCTCGGCTGAAATTGGCTTTGTTTTTTCAAATCGTTTAGGATTTCGAGCTTCGTCCCAGGGACTCCTTACGGAGTGCTTCGGATTTCCGGCCAACGGCCGGCGAATTGGCTTTGTTTTTCCAAATTAGTATCAATTTTAATCACTATTTTGCCTCTTTTTGTCATGCTTTCTGCGCCATTTGGCATATTTTCGCACATCTTTTTGAATGATAGCCTTCAATTTTTGCTTTTTACGTTGTGGTTTTACATTTTGCAATTTGATTTTTGATTTGCTTCCGCCCTCCGCTGGCTGCTGTGCTCTGTATTCTGTATTCTGTATTCTATTTATTTTGCGTATTATATCACAAAACCGTTTAAAAGTCGAGCAAAATCTGTATCCTGTATTCTTTTTTTTCCCTTCTCTTCATTGAAATTCGTAGTTAAAATGGATTGATAAGAGTGCGAGAGAGACTTCTTTGGATTTTCAGAGTTATTAGCGGAAAGGCGTAAGATGGACCGGTACACACTGCTTAAAATCATCAAACAAGCGGCCCAGGACAAAGCAACAGAGCTTAATCTATCCGACGAGGGCATAACTTCACTGCCGATCGAGATCGGGCAGTTGACCAATCTGACGGAACTCTATTTGGACAACAATCAACTGACGAGTATACCGCCTGAATTGGGGAAGTTGACTGAGCTAAAGACGCTCCGCCTACAAAGCAATCAACTGAAGAGTATCCCGCCCGAATTGACGCAGTTGACTAAGCTGACGGAACTCTATTTACACAACAATAAACTGACGAGTATCCCTTTCGAATTAAGTCATTTAACCAATATGGAAGTACTCCGCTTGGACAGCAATGAACTGAAGAGTGTACCTGCCGAATTGGCGAAGTTGAGCAATCTGACACGGCTCGACTTGGACAACAATCAACTGAAGAGTGTCCCGCCCGAATTGGCGCAGTTGACCAATCTGACACTGCTCGTCTTAAAGAACAATCAACTGACGAGTATCCCGCCCGAATTAGGAAAGTTGACAAAACTGACGCAGCTCTATTTGTCTTGCAATCAACTGACAAGCATCCCGGCCGAATTAGGAAAGTTGACAAACCTGACGACGCTCTATTTGAACGGCAATCAACTGACAAGCATCCCGGCCGAATTGACGCAGTTGACCAATCTGACACTGCTCGACTTGGACAACAATCAACTGAAGAGTATCCCGGCCGAATTAGGAAAGTTGACAAACCTGACAGAGCTCTTGTTGTACGGCAATCAACTGACAAGCATCCCGCCCGAATTGGGAAAGTTGACAAACCTGACGACGCTCTATTTGTCCGGCAATCAACTGACAAGCATCCCGGCCGAATTGACGCAGTTGACCAATCTTACGGAACTCCATTTGGGCGAGAATCAACTGAAGAGTATCCCGCCTGAATTGGGAAAGTTGACAAACCTGACGTTCCTCTTTTTGGACAACAATCAACTGACAAGCATCCCGCCCGAATTAGGAAAGTTGACAAAACTGACGACGCTCGACTTGGACAACAATCAACTGACAAGCATCCCGCCCGAATTGGCGCAGTTGACTGAGCTAAAGACGCTCCGCTTACACAGCAATCGATTAACGAACGTTCCGAAGGAGTTGGGCCAGTTGAAGAGTCTGCAGCAGTTTTCTCTGCACGGCAATCAACTGAAGATTGTTCCGCCAGAATTGGGTCAGTTGCCGAAGTTGTGGGACCTAACTCTACTGGGCAATCCTTTAGAATCACCACCGATACATTCTGTCGAACAGGGAACGAAAGCAATATTAGCCTATTTGCGGGGACTTGAGAAGGCGAAAGTTTATAAATGGGAGGCGAAACTTTTGATCGTAGGTCAAGCCGGAGTGGGTAAAACCGAACTGGTAAAAGCGTTGCGCGGGGAACACTTTGGGGGAGAGAACGCAACAGAAGGGGTGCTAATTCGGCCCTTGGAAATGAAGCATCCAACGAAATCGGGCGTCACGATAAGGCTCAATATGTGGGATTTCGGGGGCCAGGAGATCCAACAAGCCACGCATCAGTTCTTTTACTCCGAACGCGCTCTGTTCGTTCTGGCCTGGAATGCACGGGAGAATTACGAACAGGCAAAACTTAATGACTGGCTTGAGTTAATACAGGCACGCGCATCAGTGCAAGCCAAATCGCAAACAAGCGAAGAAGGATGGAGAGTGCCCGTGCTATTAGTTGCGACGCACAGGGACCTTTGGCGTCCGGACATACCCTATCAGGAGTTGGAGAGACAATTCCCGGGTATTCGGTTCTTAGGGCTTGTTGAGTGGAGCAATAAGACACGAAGGGGCATGGAGGGTCTACTGAAGGCACTTGCAGAGGCTGGGGCGGACCTGCCGCTCATGGGGATGAGTTGGCCGGGGGATTGGGAGAAAGTGGAAGACGAGTTAGCCGAGCGGGTGAAGAAGAAAGAAAGCCGAATGCCCTTGGCTGAGTTATGGGGACTTATGGAAGAGGCGGAGGTAAGTGAGGAGAGTCGAGGATTTTTGACACGAGCGCTCGACGGTATGGGAAAGATCCGCGCCTTTCTGGATGATGAAGAGCTGCGAGAAACAGTCGTACTTGATCCGCAGTGGCTGACGAGCAGAATAGCGAGGGTGCTGAAAAATGAAGATAAGGACAGCAAGGCGATCTGCAAACATGCGATTTTGCGTCGGAAGCATTGGGGAGTTTTCTGGTCGGGAGAAGCCGAGGAGACCCAACGGTTGTTTGTAAAAATGATGCGGAACTTCGATTTGGTGTACGAATTGGAGGATAGTCCTGACGCATGGTTGGTCGTGCAGTTACTCCCGTACCAGTTGGGAGAAAGTGACAGTAAACGGATGAGAGAGTTGTGGTCGGGTTATGAGGAGCAGCCGGAGATTACGATGAAGTTTCGGCTGGAGCAGTCGATCCCGCCTGGTATTCCGACGTGGTTTATTGCGCGTGAGCACAGATTCTCGCTTGAATTGCACTGGCGACTCGGCGTGATGCTTGCAGATGATCCCGAGAAACCGAGGCACTTAGGACTGGTGCAGGCTTTTCCTGAACAGAGGTATCTTAAGTTGACTGTTAGAGGGCCGATGCCTCACAATTTCTTCGTGTTGTTGCGAGACGGTTTGGAGGTAACACTAAAGCGGTTTTCGGGTCTAAAAGTCAAGAGGAAGGTACCATGTCCGGGCCATGATGGGGAAGAATGTGAACATGAGTTTGATTTTAGGGATTTGGAGGGATTTGTCGAGCGAGGTCAGGATCATAGCCAGTGCCAGAAGACTGGCACATTAATCGGTGTAAACAAGCTCCTGTATGGTATTCATGAAAGCACGACGGAGGAAATTGCTCAGAAGATTGATGAATTACGCGCAGAAATGATACAGGATTTAGGGGTTATACTCACGGAGGAGATCAGGACTCGCGATGAACTAAGTGGCGAACACCGGGAGATAATAGAGGAGCTACGTGACAATGCGTCGTTGTTGCAGCGGGGATTTATAGTTCTGTTCAATGCGCTGCAGGAGCTTGAGGAATCTCACTGTCCGAATGTGTTTGCGGTGCTGCCGAAGGAAGGCCAGAGTTGGCTAAAGAACTTTTTGGGTCAGAAAATGGTCCTGCAATTGTATTGTCAGGCACCAGGGGATTGGCACCCGGTGGTGAAGGGTGCTAAAGGTGGGCGGTATGAGATCAAGAAGCCTGCGGAATTCTTCAAGAGTATGGGACCTTATATTTTGAAACTGGCCGAAGTGATTAAATACGCGGCGCCGGTTGCCGGTGCGGCTGCTGGTTTTGTGTCTGCGGGTCCGGGAGGCGCCGTGATGGGAACTGCGGCTGCCAAGAAGTTGGCAGCTCAGATCAAGCTGATGGAGGAATTAGCCAAAAAACTGGTGGAAAGAGATTTCATTGAGGACGAACTGCTCGAACGGACCGGGGTGGGAGGCAAGGCCGAGCGGATCGAAGGAATGAAGCTCCGCGCATTGAGGGCTTTGCTCGATAAGGAAGATTCAGCGCATGAGTGGGGCGGATTGAAGAAAGTGTTGACGCCGGAAGGACATTATCTCTGGCTTTGTGCCAAACACAAAGCGAAGTATAAAGCGAAGTATAAGAGGTAGGAACTCAGAGGCTCCTGTCGTACTGACCACAAATGCACCTGCAGGCCGGATTTGAAGCCTCACAAGGCTGTCCAGGCTTGTCAATATGTTCACCCTCATCGTCAGGCAAGTGGTGCGAAATTTCGCACCCTATTCATTCAAACGATAGCTATCTGGATTTTTGCTGCTCGGGGGTGCTTGAAAAACGGATTTTTGTCTGTTGAGTATGATGAAAATCTGTGATTAAATTTGACGCCGGAGCTGCGGTTGGGTCCTAAAAACATTTCTTCTGCTGCCCATTAGGGGACATGTTGGGTAAAATCGCGTTCATCGTATGGGATTTCACTTCGCGACACTTGACTTTTGTGGACCATTGAGGTATACTATTATGTGACACCTTACAAAGGTTGAACGAAGTTAAATGGGGTAGTAGGATATTTCCCCTTTTTGGATAATCTGGATTGATTGTCCGGAGAGAAGAGCTGCAAACCACAATCGGCGGTCGTTGTCTGTCTAAACGGGGCGGCTCGAACAGCCGGGATGCGCGTGAAGTGTGCCTGCTGCATGATTGCCTAAAGGCGAAGGAAGCAGTGCTTATAAAAAAGGAATGGTGGAATAGTAGATGAAGAGCGTTAAGTTGATTTTAGTGACGGCGGTTTGTTTCGCGGTCTCGGTACATGCGGAAAATCCGCAAGACCCGTGGTGGTATAATGCCAGACGCATTATCGGCAACGAAGCGGAATCCGTATGTGAAATGCCCGTGTATATAGAGTTGCCCGGGTACGCCTTGATTCTGAACAAAGATAAACTGAAGATCAACCTCGATGAAGTCGACGCCGAGACATATGAAGGATGCACCGACTTCAAAATGATAAGCCTTATTGACATAACTCTCGGCTGTCAGGTGATAAATCACGAAAAAGTCCCCGGTGACTTTTCCTGCAGTTTAGATAACAAGTACGTTGATTTTACGGGTAAGACACCTGTTAAAAGAAAAGTGTGTGTCAAACTCGAGCATTGTAACCTGTTCAAAGTTAACACTCATCAGAACAATCTGCAAGTCGCAACTGTCACTCTGACAGTAGCACCCAGCTCGTAGCCGGTCAAAATTACCGAAAGAAGTAGTTGAAAGTCTGCCTTCAATATTTCCGCCAAAGAAAATGCCCATCGAAATCTGTGCCAAGTATGAGATTCCTTCGACTTCGGCGGATTCGAGATAGAGGCGTAGATATCAGGATTGACATTTCTTGTTTTGGCTGGTTTAATCAGTCTCTATGTTTAAAAATGTTTCTATAATCGGCGATGGCGGGATGGGTACGGTTCTGGGTATGCTGCTCTGCGATAAAGGGATAGCCACGCGGATATGGGGGTATTCCGCCGGGCAGTTAGAGCAGATTGCGCAGAATCGCGAGAATATAAAATTTCTACCCGGCTATAAGCTGCCCGAAGAGCTTGTCTTTGAGAGCGATGACAAGCGTATAATGGCCGGTGCCGAGTTGATTGTTTCTGCCGTCCCGTGCCAGTTTATGAGGTCCGTCTGGACCAGACTAAAGGATTATGTTCCTCGCAATGTCCCCATCATCTCCGTTGCCAAGGGTATTGAGAACGATACGCTGCTGCGTCCGACCCAGATACTTGCCGATGTGCTGATGGATAATCAAACAACGAGATACGCTGTTTTAAGTGGTCCCACTATTGCGGATGAATTGGCCAGGAAACTTCCGGCGACGGCCTGTTCGGCGGCCAGCGATGAGAAATTAGCCACAGAGGCACAAAAAACCTTCAGCGTTCCCTGGTTTCGTGTTTATACGAATACGGACATTGTAGGTGTCGAGCTGGCCGGTGCCATGAAAAATATTATCGCCATAGCCGCAGGAATCATAGACGGCACAGGGGCCGGAGATAACGCCAAGGCGGCTCTTCTGACCAGAGGGCTTGCAGAGATATCTCGCTTAGGCATCGCAATGGGAGCCAGGCCGAAGACTTTTTCGGGCCTGACCGGCCTGGGCGACCTGGTGACAACCTGTATTTCGCCGAAGGGAAGAAACCGCTCATTTGGCGAACGGATAGGCGGGGGACAAACTCAGGAGAAGGCCCAGGGTGCCTCCGAGTCGGTTGTTGAAGGTATTGCCACCTGCAAATCAGTTGTTGCTCTCGCCGAACAATATAATGTTGAAATGCCGATTACACAGTCAGTCTATCAGGTGCTGTTTGAGAACAAGCCCGTGCAGAGGGCCATTAAGGATTTAATGAAGCGCCGGCTCAAGGCTGAATGAGCGAGCTTGCAGACTGCAAATTAAAAACATATTAGTCCCATAAATCATTTTTTCCATTTCCTGTGCATACAAATGAGAGGGGACTCTCTTTTTCGGGAAAAATCTTCCGCTTCTAAAAAAAATTTATTTGTGGTGATACTTCAAAACGGCCCACTTCGCTCATAAGCCGAAACCGTCCTGATAACGCAGAGTCGCGGATTTTATCAGAAGCTATTCAGTTTTCTGCAATATTTTGTGAAATGAGCATCTAATATTTTCACAGGCGTTTGGCTGATTAGGGTTCTGTTTCATATATTTTAGTTGGAATCACGATTGTTTCTAAATAAGGCATTGAATCAAGTCATTTAATACGGGTGATAAATAAAAATATGTTCGAGCTTGTGAAAAACCAAACATATGCGATCGGTGTTGACATTGGGCGTGACAGTCTGAAGCTGGCTCAGCTTGGGAATAACGGAAAAGGTATTAGTTTATTTGCCGGCAACAGTAAAGACATGCCTGAGAACATAAAACCGGGCAGCATTGATTGGCAAAGATGGGCTATTGACACTATACATTTGTTGACGGCATACGGCGATTTTCGGGGCAAGGAGGTCATAGCTGCGATGCCGCCAAGCGATGTATTTATTGATCATTTAAAAATGCCCAAGACAGAGGAAAGCAAGCTCAGGGATTCTATCTTTTCGAAGATAAAGCAGAAACTGCCGTTCGAGTCTCTTCAGGACAATACAGTGATGAAATACATACCGACGGAGCAGGATAATGTACTGGTGATGGCGACTGAGCGAAAAATTATTGATAGACATCTGGCGATATACGAGAAAGCCGGGCTTTCGATTAAGTCTATAGGTGTTTGGCCGACAGCACTTGCAAATTGCTATGTCAGGTTTTTTGGCCGGCGCCAATCCGACCTCGAAGCGGTTGTAATGCTGATTTGTATCGAGGCCAACAGTACTAATGTCGTAATCTGTCGGCATAAGAATCTGCTTTTGGCTCGTTCGTTGTCGGTGGGGATAAATCAAACCGATAATGAGCAGGTAGTATCGAAGTTGGTGATGGAGCTGACCGCCTGCAAACGACAGTTCAGCCTGATGTATCGAAACACTCAAATAGAGCGTTTGATTTTTCTTTCGGGCCAGACGGTAGATAGAAACGTATGTGCGGCAATATCAAAGCAGTTGGAAATGCCGGCACTGATGGGAGATTGTCTGGCGGCGGTTCAAATAGCTAACTCATGTCGTTTGGCGAAAGACCATAAACGCGATAACGAGCGTTTGGGTACTCCAATCGATAGAAGGGACAGTCAAGCCAACTGGGCTGTTGCCTTCGGACTTAGCCTGTCATAGATACGTATAACGCAGACTTGACAGGGTCTGTTAGGCAACCTGACAAGAGGAGGTAAACTAAAAAATGGTTAATATAAATTTTGTGCCTGATGATTACATCCAAAGCAACGAATCTCGTAGAACAAACTTGATATCTCTTGTGTTGCTTGCGGCTGTGATGATAGCATTAGGCGGCTCCTTTACGGCAATCAAGATACGCCAGCGTGCCTGCTTTGCGAACGAGAAACTCATTAATGCAAGGATGGCCGAGATACAAGAGGCCATAAAACAGTTCGAGAAGCTCCAGTCAAAACGCAGGGAGATGATGAAGACTGCTCTTACTACGGCAGATCTGCTTGAACCGGTGCCGAGAAGTATTTTATTGGCATCGTTGACGAATAACCTTCCTGTGGGCGTCTCGTTAGTGGAGTTGAACCTGGTTCAGAAGGAACCCAAGAACAAACCACAAGCAGTGGCGACCAGTAAATACAAGGCGACACTGGCCCAGAAAACTGCATCTCAATCGGGCGCATCACAGCAGGGTACCCAAACACAAAGCATTGTGCCTGAGAATCCCGAAAAATTGCTGGAGACGCATATAGAAATCGGAGGTATGGCACCAAGTGATCTTCAAGTAGCGGCCTACATTGAGCGGTTGAGCAATTCCACTCTGCTCGATAACGTAGCTCTGGTGGAGTCAAAAGAGTACAAAGTCGAGGACAACACGTTTAGACAATTCAAACTGACCGCTATGCTTAGAAAAAGTGTCTATCTTACCAAAGAAGACATCGAGAGAATCAGGAGCAAAGCTCAGAATACAGTGTGGAATTTTTAATACCGGTATCGAATATTAGGCTGAGTCGGGTCCCTGAGGGGCAAATCGATTCATCATTAAAACGAGGGCATAATTATGACAGGCAATTTTAGAAAAACTGTGTTTTTCATCTTACTGGTAGGCGTAGCTGTCGTCGGCTATCAATATATGATCAAGCCGGCTAACAAAAATTTGGCCGAGTCAAAAGGTCGGGTTGATGCGAAAATGTCTCAATTAGTCAAATTTGAAAAAGCCACCGCAGCGGCAGAGGACCTTACAAAACAGCTTGAGCAATTGCAGGAGGCAGTCGAGTTTTTTGAAAGCAAACTACCACCTACAAGCCAGATTCACGAAGTGCTGGAGCAGGTCACTGTAATTGCGCAAAAGCAGGGCCTAAAGCCCAAAACAATTCGAACGCTTAAGAACAAAGATAATAGCGGCTATATAGAACAGCCGTTAAAAATGGAATTGGAGGGCAATTTCAGCTCGTTTTACTCGTTTCTCTTGGAAATCGAGAAGCTCCCGCGAATAATGAAAATTCGTGAGCTCGACATAGGAAAACAAACAGACATCGAAGGCCAGATAGCTGCTGATTTTATAGTGAGTATATTTTTCCAGAATATAACAAGTTAAAAGAAAATTTGACCTGAATCATATACGAAATTAATGGAGCTTAACTATGTTGTCTTTTTTACGCGAGCAAAGTAATGGGAGATCACCTGCGAAAAAGCCGGATGCAGCCGCCGGTACCGCAACGGGTGACGTCACCGAGAAAGCCAATGAGCAGGAATACCTTACTGTCGCCGCTCATGAAAAACGAGCACGCAGGAGTACTACGTTACTTACGGTCTTGTTCATTATAGGTCTGTTGTGCCTTTGGTTTATGATAAAAAAGAGCGCACCGAAAGCGGCATCTGCAGCCGCCGGCACCGAAGAGGTGAAGATTGAGGCTGCTATCGCGCGACTCACCGGAGTTAAGTCTGAAATGTTCAACGGGATGGATGAGATAGTCAGGAAATTCTACGAGTTTTCTGACGTGCTGCAGGTAAAGGTCAGTGAGCTTGTTAAGAATCCTTTCGAGTTTGAACTTTTAGTGGCTGACTTGAAGAAAGAACCCGATGTCGTGGAAACAGTTCCCGATATTGGCTCTGAACGTATGTGGCAACAGCAGATAAGACAAAAAACAAAGGACATGCAGCTTCTAAGTATTATGCAATCTGACCGGGGTAAGTGCTGCATGATCAGTAATAAAATACTCTATGAGGGTGATTCAATAAAAGATTTCAAGGTAAGTAGAATTGGCGAAAGCTATGTTCAACTTGAATGGGCCCCAAAAAATGCCGAAGCGAGTTTGAAAAACCAATCAGGGCCAGTCGAGATAGTATTGAAGCTGTCGGAATAAGCTCACCCTTTGTATTTGAAAATGTTATTTGAAACAACTCTTTAAGGAACTTTGAAATGGTAAATATTAGAACGATATTGACAGATGTAATCGAGCACGGTGCAAGCGACCTGCATATCAATGTCGGGATGCCGCCCATATTACGGCGAAATACGGAATTGATCGATTTGGATTTCCCTCCCGTCAGCAACGAAGATGCCAAAGAAATGGTACTTTCTATGATTGGACCGGACAGGTTCAAAAAATTTGAAGAAAACAAAGACCTTGATTTTTCGACAAGCCTCGATGACGGCCATCGATTCCGCGTCAACGCTCACTACCAGCGGGATACAATTGCAATCTCGTTTAGAGTGATTCCGAACCAGATTCCATTGATCGATGATTTACACCTGCCGGCAATAGTGAAAGAGCTCGCGGACCTGCCAAGAGGCCTGGTGCTCGTAACCGGTCATACCGGGTCAGGGAAAAGTACAACACTCGCAGCGATGATAGATTTGATCAACACAAAGTATAGAAAACGCATAGTTACGCTGGAAGACCCTATCGAATATATGATAGAAAATAAAAGCAGTATGATAGAACAACGCGAAATGGGTTCTGACTGTACGAGATTTGAATCAGGGCTTAAACACGTATTGCGACAGGACCCCGACATCATTATGGTAGGTGAGATGAGGGACCTGGAAACGACCGGCTCGACAATTACCGCTGCTGAAACCGGGCACCTTGTATTTAGTACGCTGCACACGATTAATGCCGCCCAGACCATTGAGCGTATTATAGATATCTATCCCGCGACTCAGCAGAATCAGATTCGAACCATGCTGGCCAATACGCTCCAGGCAGTTGTATCGCAGACGTTATTCAGACGAGTAGATGAGCCGGGAATGGTCCCCGGTACAGAGATATTACTGTGTACCTCGGCTGTGAGAAACTGTATTCGTGAGAACAGGGTCTATGAGATACCCAATGTTATTGAGACTTCCCGCAGGCTGGGTATGCAGAATCTGGATAACAGCATCTCTGATTTGTATTTCAAGGGTTATATAGACAGGGAAGAAGGAATTATGCGCTCGAGCAATCCTGGGAAAATGGAGAAGATTCTTATTCCTGTCGAAGAGTTTGAAGTTGTTGAATCACCAGAGGAACAGGAGTCTACGGTGTAGTGATAACCAGCCGCTCCTTTCGCAGGGCAAATATGTTCCCGCAAAGGTGGTGATAGAGCCCGGGCAGTAAATGTAAAAAGATAAGGCATATAGAAATGTATGAAGAAGCTTCACAAAAACATAAAGGCGCAACCGCGGTTGTAGAAAAACAGCAACAAGAACGGGCGCCATGGGAACAGGACCACCGCAAACGAGAGTCTGAATCGGCAATTGGACATTCCTACAGGAAACGACAGAAAAGTGCCTGGCAAAAAGTAAGCCAGTTCAGAGTTGAATGCGGGCCGAGCAGAAAGGATATTCTCAACTTTACGAACCAGTTAGCGGTTATGGTCCGGGCGGGGATAAGCCTTCAGGATTCTCTTGAGTCAATAGCTGAACAAAACGAAAACCGAAAATTTAAGTTGGTCATTACTGATCTGAAAAATCGAATCGAAGCCGGACAGAGTTTTTCCCAGGCGCTTGGAGAGCATCCTCAGGTATTCAGCGATCTTTATATAAATATGGTGGCTGCAGCAGAGATAAGTGGATCGCTGACTCAAATGCTTGAAAAATTAGCTGAGTATCTGGACTCAGAAGCCGAAACTCGCTCACAGGTTAAAGGGGCTATGGTATATCCGATTATCATAGCTGTAATGGCAGTATCAGTGACTATCTTCCTGCTGTGCTTTGTTCTGCCGAGGTTTACCGCGATATTTGCGGGCAAAGAGCATCTGCTTCCCAGCCCTACGAAAGCTTTGATGGCCAGCAGTGCATTTCTGCGTGGTTACTGGTTCTTTATTGTGCCGGCTATTGGAGCCTTGTTCTGGGGATTTTGGCATTTTATTGGTACTAAGGGCGGTCGGCTATGGTGGGACAAGACAAAATTGTCGCTGCCTCTTATTAAAACGCTCTGCCGAAGTCTTTATATAACAAGGTCTCTGCACACAATGGGTGTGCTGACAAGAGCGGGAGTGCCGATACTAGACACAATTTCTATCACGGCCCAAATAGCGGGAAATGTTCTTTATAAGAAAATGTGGCTCGGTGTCTATGAGGAGGTCCGTCAGGGCAAAAAGATTGCCTCGAGTCTGAATCAGTATAATCTGATGCCGAGCAATGTAGTTCAAATGATAAGAAGCGGCGAAGAATCAGGTACGATGAGCGATGTGCTTAAAAATGTTTCCAATTACTACGCAAGAGAGCTTAAAACTGTTATCAAAACGGTAACGTCAATGATAGAGCCCATAATGATAGTCATAATGGGTGTGCTGGTTGGCTTTATTGCGATGAGTATTATTCTGCCGATCTTCAGGATGTCCAGTATTGTGATGGGCAAATGAAATCGTTGCTTGTGTTTCGGGACCGGGATTATCCGGGCCGGAGTTACGATTGGAGGGGCAGTGACATGCGAGAGATAAAATACAACAGCGGCTTTTCGCTTATTGAGGTGTTAATCGCAATACTCTTAGTGGGTCTTGCGGTTGCCTCTCTGGTAGCTGCCAATAGTGCATTCACGAAAGCTAACGGGGCCGGAACAGAGTTGTCGACCGCCGAGTTTATTATTGAACAAATAAGAGAGCTTACGACGTTGCTGCCGGTGATTGATCCGGAAGACGAAATTGCTACATTTGGACCGGAAGCTGGCGAAAGCCTGGCTAACTATGACGATCTGGATGATTTTGATTGTGCGAGCTTTTCGCCGCCGATCAATGCCGATAGAAACGTTATGAACGATTTTGCAGCGTTTCGTCAGCAGATTACGGTTGAAAATGTCAGTGCCTCTGATTTTGAGCAGACTGTCAGTGACCATAGCAGCTATTTTGTTCGAGTAACCGTGAAGGTTTTTTTGAACTCGAGACAAATCAACTCGTCAAGCTGGCTTAGGGCACGATACTAAATTGCTCGGAGCGTATTTCGTGAAGTACCATGCTAAGTACGAGAGACCAAATGCAAAATACAAGATCCAAAACTGGTTTTACTATCGTAGAATTGCTGCTCGCTCTGGCAATAGCAAGTATGCTGCTCGCTGCTGTAGCTGTTGCTTTTAACGCTTCGGTTATAAATTACCGCCAAAACGAGGACATTTTCAAGGCAATTAACAACGCACGACAGGCGCTATTTCGGATGACCACCCAGCTTCGCACCGCGAAAGGGGTCGCCCATGACGCGCCGGACAATGAATGCACTATGCTTACCGCCCTTGATGATAATATAACATATCGATATAACAATGGTGACAATAAACTTTACTTGGATAAAAATGGTAATTCTTACATCCTTTGTGACAACGTTACTGCGATGACTTGTACAAAGACTTGGGTAATCGAGGATACGCTGATAAAAGTCAAAAGTGTTCAGATTTCCATAACAGTCACAATCGGCGATGTGCGGCAAACAGTTTCAGCGGCTGCGGTTGTCAGAAGAAATTTGAATTGATCATCAAAAATAATTCTTGCCTTTAGCATTTTCCTGTTATATTATAGACGCATATTTGCCGGGGCGGTTAGCTCAGTTGGCTAGAGCGCCTGCTCGACACGCAGGAGGTCACTGGTTCAAGTCCAGTACCGCCCATTGATTAAGCCTTTGTAATTAAAAGGTTTGGGACAAATCATTCCTGTGTCATTCATCTCCGCAAATGCTGTGCTACACTTATAACTACACTTTTACAAGCATTTTGGAGTTGAATATTATGTCAAGAAGCAGACCAGCATCAAATCCGACAGACTCTTAGTCTCGAACTAACACCGCAGATGCCTGTCTTGGGCCAAGAGCATATTTCGGCACCCATTTATCGACAATCAAACGGCGTTTACGGACTTCTTCCGTCAAAGCTTTGCGACTGAGACGGAAATGATGTTTAGTTTCGTCATTATGATATTTTATCCCTTCACAATGTGCGATTTTATAAATCATCGTGTTGCAGAAAAAGGAAACAATGATTGGTCCTTTACATATCCTTCGAAGCTCTTTCAAAATCATTTGACGTATTTGAGGTACCGGCTAACCGCATCAGATGAAGAATCTGCTGATGTGACATTATAACCTAACTTTTTTAGAAGGGGCAAAAGCCGGCTGCATCCACAGGGCCAGTTCAATATAGATGTGCCGCGAGGCACACCTGACAAAGCCCTGGTAATATACCTCTCTTCATATCGTTCTTTCAAAGAGCGCTCGTAAGGCGTGACATATTGTTCGTTTCTATGCTTTTCCCTTTAACCATAGGCGTGCCTATGGTTAAAGTCATTCCTCATATAAGTACTCACGGATTTTTCATGCCGCTTCGATTCTCTACTTTTTTAACGTCCTTAACTCTCCCCATTTTTAAATCCAGAGATAAAAATCAATATTATCCGGCCGACAACGCCATATCTATAATGTCTATATTAACAGATTCTTCATTAAAATAAGCTGAAGGCATGATTGAAAAGTAAAAGCCTCCGAAAAAAGCATTTCCTGTTATTACAGCCTGTGATAAAATAAAATTGTTTAGATTATGAGAAAAACAGAACCTGTAAAAATTTGGGAATGCATTCAATATAGATATGCGTGTACTTATTATTGAAGACGAGGTCAAAATAGCCCGTAACATAGCCAGAGTGCTGGACGAAGAATGCTCCTGGGCTGTTGACATTTCTACCGATGGTGAAGATGGCCATCATATGGCCATGACTAATCCGTATGACTTGATTATCCTTGACCTGGGCCTTCCCAAAATCAGCGGCCTTGAAATTCTCCACAGCCTTAGAAAAAAAGACATAACTATTCCAGTACTTGTGTTGACGGCACGTGATGCTACCAAAGACATCATTCAGGGATTTGAAACGGGTAGCGACGATTATATGGTCAAGCCATTTGATATGACGGAACTGTTGGCCCGCTGTAAAGCATTGGTACGCCGTTCGTATGGCCAGGCAACTCCCGTAATAGAAATCGGAGATATAAGTATAAACACTGCCAAACATCGGGTGACGGTCTGCGGCAAGTTAGTGCGGTTATCGGCAATGGAATACAGCCTTTTGGAGTACCTCGTAATGCGAGTTGGTGAGGTTGTTTCTAAAACTGATATCGTCGAACATTTATATGATTTCTATTCAGAAAACTTCTCTAACGTCGTGGAGGTATATATCTGCTCTTTAAGAAGAAAGCTTCGTTCGAAGTCAAAAGCCAAACTGATTCATACTCTTCGAAATCAGGGTTATTTACTTGGAGAGCTGCCTACATGACATCCCTTTCCCTAAAGTGGCGTATATCCTTATGGGTCTCCGCCGTGCTGATAGCCGTTATCGTAACTATCTCCACGGTGGCATATATTGAGTTTGAAGAATCTCACCTTAGGCAAATAGATCGAACACTGCTGGCGATGGCTAATGGCATTTTAACAAACTTAAATGACCATGAAAGTAATGAAAGATTGGTGGAGGAAGTACTCGCGATCACGGGAAGATCTGACCAAAATTCTTCCACATTATATCGAATTTGGATGGACGGATCGTCTGTCGATTTGCTTGTCAGCAACGGGATAGACAACGAACGTGAACGCTGGCTACACGAACTCCGGGAGCAAAGCAGACCTGTACCAGAGCAGTATATTTTTATGAATATCGGGCGACGTGGGGATGAATACAGGGCTGTTTGGATGCGTCATAAGATTGAAGAGGACATCGTGAATATCGTAGTAGCGGGTTCCAGCCATTTCACTTACCACGAGATGCATGAATTTATAAAATTGCTTTTCATTCTGGGAGGAAGCCTCATCTTAGGCTCGGTTGTGGCAACTATGTGGACTGTTCGATGTGGCCTGCGTCCCATCGCTTTGACCGCAGAACGATTAGGCCATATTTCACGACCAAATGTCGGAGGGACTCTCTTTGATAATCTGAAGATACCTGAGGAATTGCACCCCTTCGTACATGCGTTGAGAGAGATGCTTATCCGTCTCGATAAGGTTTTACAGCAACAAAAGCAATTTACTTCCGATGCGGCTCACGAACTGCGCACTCCTCTGAGTTTAGCCAAAAGTACCCTTCAGGCGGCACAAATGCAACAAAGGGATGCCAATGAGTACGAACGAACAATTGCTGATGCGTTGAAAGACATTGCCCGTATGGAGCGACTAATAGAAGAATTGCTGACCTTATCACGCCTGGACGAGACTAATGTGTACACGGCTGAAACGGACGTTAATTTAGATGAACTGCTGCGTGAGCTTGCCGAAATCTATGACGAGAAAATGGGGGCTTCAGGGGGCAAAGTAATCCTTGAAGAGTCGTCAGATACTGTTGTTCGGGCCAATTCGGATGATTTAACCCGTTTGTTCAGCAATGTACTCGATAATGCCGTTAGATATGGTCCTTCCGATGGTACTATTAGCATAACCTTACAATATGAACCTGACAATTATGTAACCGTCTGCATTCATGATGAAGGGGGAAACATCCCGCCTGAGGCCCTGCCCAATTTGTTTGACCGTTTCTACCGGGTGGATAAATCACGTTCCAGCTCTACCGGTGGAGTAGGCTTGGGATTAGCCATCGCTCAGCACATTGCCCACCGTTATAACGGTGATATATCAATAACATCAAATCCGAGTACCGGCACGCTTGTTTGCATTCGCCTGGCCCGTAATTAATGGGTCAGAATGTGAATCCAACACAAATACCTTCTTGCTAATTAATAAGAATTTTTATACCCTTCAGCTTATTTTAAGGTTCTACAGGTATACTATCACCAACTAACTAATTGAATATTTGTCTATGGAAATCGTAAGATAGGCAAATTTCAATATGACTAATATTGGGAAAACAGGCTTCCGTGACTAATATGGAAATGAAAAGCCCAGGATGGGTGAAAAACAAAATAGCACTGGTGTTCATCATTGTTGCCGTTTTTTCGCTTGGTTTTGAAGCTTATGCGATTGCCGTTGTTCATCTTGAAGGCGGAGCTGACCTTCCTGAGAATATAGGTAACTTCGAGCGAATTAGGAATTGCTTAGAGCAACAAAATCCGAAAGAGAAGTTTTCTTTCGCTGTGGTCGGCGATACAACAGCAAGCCGCTCTTTCAGGGAGCTTTGTGACAAGTTGCGAGATGAACCGCTCTCTTTCATGGTGATATTGGGTGACTTTGTTAGAACATGCACAAAAGACAATCATGGCTATTTCAGGTCTGAATGCGCAAACAGATACAGGCTGCCGTTCCCGGTGTTACTTGTGGTTGGTAATCGAGACGTAGCTTATGACGAAATGCACTATGATATTAATAAAGTCTCACCGGCAGAATTTGAAAGGATGTACGGCAAGCTGAATTTTACTTTTGAATATAACGGATGTCTTTTCATCGGGCTTTGCATTTTACCCCCTCCTTATTCAACCAAAGGGAGTATAGAGTTTCTGGAATCCACATTAGCAGCGCGGCATGATAAAAATCAAAGAGTTTTTATTTTTATGCATATGCTTCCTATTATTACGGATGATTCCATGACAGACCATTTTGAAAATGCGCAGGCCTTGATTGATATTGTTAATCGCTATAAAGTTGACTATGTCATAAGCTCTCACCATTACGATTACGCCAAATCAAAGCGCGGCGAGACGATTTATCTGATGACGGGGGAAGGCGGCGCACCCCTCAATGGAAAGGAAACATTCGGTGATTTTCATCACGCAGTTGTTTTTACAATTGACCGCGAGTCCGTATCTGAAAAAGCCGTTTTAGCTAAAAGCGGTATTGACATACCGGGTGCCTTTAAGCATTTTGCAATCACTGATTTGTATCCTTTGCTTAGAAAACACCCAGCTTCGGCGATTGTTGAAAATCTTTTGGTAATTAGCTTATTGTGCTTGTTTTTTATTCAATATAACGTTATCCTCAGGTCTGGAAAAACTTAAGGTGAGAGATATTACCGACCCCGCTGTATCGAGTTAGGACTTTTTCATTTTATATGAGATTCGTTTGGTTGAAACATTCAAGTATTTTGAAGACTCGTTGCATTGCGTCGCAGCGGGCTGTCCGTACAATCATGAAAGGACCGCCGAGTTGAACGGCCTCGATGATATTGTTAAAGCAATATGTTTTAGTGGAATCCGATGTTTTAAAGTTTTTTCTGTTATAGAGTTAATCGAGATATTAGTCGTTGGAAAGTAATTTGATATATGAAAAGAGACAATTCGTTCGAGAAGATCGGTGGGCATATCTGGTACTTTTTTTGGCCGCGTTCTTTCTCTTATTCTGGGGTCTGGGTGTCCGCGGTTTATGGGCTTCTGAAGGGCGTTGGGCCGAGATAACACGAGAGATGTTAACAAGTGGGGATTTCTTACATCCAACCATTGGTGGTGAGCCATATTTTGATAAGCCACTTTTGACCTACTGGTTTATCGGCATAATCGCTGTTGTAAGCGGCGTACTTAACGAATTGGTTGTACGTATACCCAGTGCTGTTGCAGGAATGCTATCCATTTGGGCAACAGTAAGAATTGGAACACGTCTTTGGTCGGCACAAATTGGCAGGATTGCAGGCTGGATACTTCTAACAACATACGCTTTTCTCTTCTGGTCTCGGACCGGAACCGCCGAGACAGAGAATCTGGCAGCCATAGTCCTGGCGGTGGCTTGGTATTGGGCAAGACGGGACAGACCCAATTTTGTAACATTCCTCGTTTTTTACCTGATTGCTTTTGTTGGGGCGTTAACCAAGGGATTGACTTCCGTTGTTGTTCCGGTGCTTATTGTCATGCCGGATATTATTGAAGAAAAACGCTGGCGAACTTTCTTCAAGCCGGTTCATTTTCTGGCACTCACTCTTGCGCTCGGAGTCTATTTATCACCTTTTATCATTGCTTCTCTGACACGCCCGGAGGATTATCAATCCAGCGGCCTAGCCCTGGTTTTTCGGGAAAATATTCAGCGGTTTTTTAAACCGTTTGATCACAAAGGTCCCTTCTATCTTTACTTTTACGAATTACCCGTACTTTTATTGCCGTGGGCTCCGCTTTTTCTGGGGGCAGTCGTCGGTATGATTAAAAACTGGAAAGAACTCGACAGCAATACGCGATGGCTCATCAAGGCCATTGCCCTTGTATTTTTGTTCTTTACCCTCTCCGGCTCAAGACGCAGCTACTATATATTACCTATCGTTCCTTTCTGCGCACTTCTCATAGCTGTTTTTATAATTTGGATTGATCAACCACAAGTGCATGGGATCCGACTTTTTGGAATGAAAGTCCAGAGGACAATATTTTTCGGATTGATTATATTCGAACTTACATTGCCGCTTATTCTTATCATTGCACGCAGAACAATGGGTTTTAAAGTTCCTTATAATTTTTCTGTGGCGAGTTTTATAATAGGTCTTATCGCTTTAATCCTTGGTTTGGCCATATACAAGTCTGAAAATTTGCTTAAGTTCCATATCAAGACCGACCGGCTTGCTACCTCATTGATTGCGATTATAGTTGTAGTACTCGGTGGGTATTTTTGCTGGCAACAGAATATTCTTGAAATTCATCGAACAGAACGGCCATTTGCCAAGGAGATGCAGATTCGATCTGCTAACTTACCGCCCGAAAGGATAGCCTTTTTCCCCAAATCCGACTCGAAAACGTTATTTTATCTCGCCAAGGAAAAACCTGTACGGATACTTGGAACTTCTGATGAACTCAGTAGCTTTCTTGGAGATAACCAGTCTGGTATAATAATCTCACAGGTACGGTACATCACCAATTTGCCATCCACTATTCTATCTGATTTACAGAAGTGCCAGACTTATAAAGAGCAAGTGCGCCCATGGGAATCTGAGTCCTCAAAGAAAGAGAAATTGGTAGCGTGGCTATGGGGACAACAGTTAGAGGAAGAATCCGCCATGTCAGCCGAGGGTAATATTAATTATGCGAGATGAGTTTTTACCTTTTTCCCGGCCATCAATTACTGAACAGGACATTATCGCTGTCAGCGATGTCCTTCGTTCAGGCTGGCTTACTACTGGTCCAAAAACGGCGGAGTTTGAACAGGCGTTCTGTGACTATACAGGATGCAACGGAGCAGTTGCTCTTTGCTCGGCGACCGCCGGAATGCATCTGGTCCTAAAAGCACTGGGTATCGGCAAAGGAGATGAAGTCATAACCCCCTCTATGACATGGGTCTCAACAGTAAACCTAATTGTTCTGGCGGGCGCTACGCCGGTTTTCGCTGATATCGACCGTGAAACGCTCATGGTGACTCCTGAGTCTGTCCTTAAATGCATAACCAATAAAACAAAGCTCATTATCCCCGTACATTTTGCCGGCTCCGCGGTTGATATGGATGGTATTATGCGAATTGCCGACGAGAAGGGTATTCCTGTTATTCAGGATGCCGCGCATGCTGTGGGTACGTGGTATAAGGGCAAACCCGTTGGCAAAAACGGCACTTCAATTTTCTCTTTTCATCCCATTAAAAATATCACAACGGGCGAAGGCGGCATGGTCTGTTCGGACAACGAAGAGTTCCTGAATCACATCAGATGCCTTAAGTTCCATGGCCTGGGTGTCGATGCTTTTGATCGACAGACTCAGGGGCGCGTTCCGCAGGCAGAGGTACTTGAACCGGGCTACAAATATAATATGACAGACATATCGGCTGTGCTTGGTATCAAGCAGCTTGAAAAGATAAAAGAATTCAATGCAAAACGCACGGCCCTTGCGATGAGATATAAAGAACTGCTCGCACCAATCGAAGAGATACTGCCTCTCGACGATGTACCATATCCGGTCGAACACTCATGGCACTTATTTATTGTAAGGCTTGATACCGATAAGGCCGGTATAACACGCGATGATTTCATGCGTGAACTGAGACAGAGGAACATCGGAACGGGACTTCACTTTAAAGCCGTACACCTTCAGAAGTATTACAAAGAATCAATGGGTATGTGCCGCGGAATGTTGCCGAATACAGAGTGGAATTCAGACCGTATATTCTCCCTGCCTTTGTTTCCGGATATGACTATGAATGATGTTGAAGATACAGTAAATGCGATTAATGATTTGTTATGAAAAACAATACTATAGATCCTATAACGGCTGTTGAACAACCGCTACCCACAATCGATGAAACCGGCAAGAGGGGAATTGTTTTTTCCGATATCCTTTTCTGGTTTCTGGCGATATTTCTTTTATTTGTCTATCTCGGTGCAAGAGGACTTTGGGGCTCGGAGGACAGGTGGGCTGAAGTTGTAAGGGAGATGCGCCTTACAGGAGACTACTTCCATCCTTATATTAATGGCAAGCCGTACTTCGATAAGCCCCTCCTGAGCTATTGGTTCATTGCTTTGGTGACCGCCGTTACCGGCCGTCTTGATGAGTGGGCAGTGAGGTTGCCAAGTGCTATCGCGGGCCTGTTGGGTCTGTGGGCTACGATTAACCTGGGCCGAAGGCTCTGGTCGAGACAGCGTGCAAGAACTGCCGGTTGGATTCTTCTAACTACATACGGTTTTATATTGTGGTCCAGGACAGGCGAGGCGGACATGGAAAACATGACGGCTATTATTCTGGCGGTAGCCTGGTACTGGGCTCGGCGTGAAAAGCCCGTCTTTCTCAGCTATTTCGTCTTTTATGCTATCTGTTTTATTGGAGCCCAGGCCAAAGGAATGGCTGCTATTGCAGTGCCAATCCTTGTCGTATTGCCCGATTTGATGAGGGAAAAACGTTGGAAGTCTTATCTGTCTGTCTCTCATTTCCTGGCCTTGGTTGCAGGCCTCTCGCTGTATTTTGGCCCTCTTATGTATTCGGAAAATACAAGATCCGGTTATCAATCCAGCGGTCTGGGACTGGTTTTTAGAGAAAATATCGTACGCTACTTTCGGCCATTTGATCACAAAGAGCCTTTTTATGTCTATTTCCACTATCTGCCTCAGTTGTTCTTCCCCTGGATTCCATTACTCGTGGCGGCCATTTGGGCAGCCTATGCCCATTTCAAAAAACTCGACTGGCCGAGTAAATGGCTCACGATCTCGACGACACTTATTTTTCTGTTCTTTACCCTGTCCGGTTCCAGGAGGTCGTATTATATTCTCCCCATTCTTCCTTTTTGTGCCCTTATGGCTTCGCTCTATTTTGACTGGGAGAAAGAGGAGAAATGTCATCGGCAGGTGGTTGGGATTCAGACTGTGCTGCTCGTAATACTCGTGGCGGTTGAGATTCTAAGCCCGGCAATTTGGCCTGTGGTTAAAAAACGCATAGGCTTTGAAGCACCTAAGGAGCTAATATATGCCACTGTATTTCTGGGTCTTATAGCCCTGGTGCCTCTGGTTCTGCAACGCTTCCGCCCCGGCTTACTAAGCCGCGTTACCGGTTCGGAAAAGAAATTGGCGCCTTTAATCGTTATGTCTGTTATAATCATGGCAGGTTATCTGGACTGGCAGGAGAAGATTATTGATAAATACCGCTCCACAAAACCCTTCAGTATGGAGTTGAAAGCCAAAATCGCAGCATTTAAGTCTTATGATGTCGGTCTTTTTCCTGCGTTTAGCCGCGGTGTCAGTGAAATGCTGTTCTATTTGGATCTGCCCGAACCGGTACGAATAGTTAGTAACGAAGAAGAGTTGAATGATTTCTTGAGTTCTGAGGCCGAGACTAAATTATTGATCTCACATAGCGATTATAAAAAGGAATTGCTGGATGCACTTCCGGAATGGGTGCCTGAGCAGCCGACTTTAAAGGAGAAAATCTATCCATGGGAAAAGAAGAAAAAATACGAAGCATGGATAATCCAGAACGAACGGAAGTAGTTTTGGTTCATCCCAAGACGGCTTCTCAACGATCTCGATCCGGCAGAAACTCAGTTGAGGTTGTTGAAACGGTCGCGCAGAAGAAAGATGGTTACGAACCGGCTTCGGATAGCGGCATATCGGAGAAGGCGGAAGACACTCTGTCGGTTTCACTTGTTATTCCGGTCTTTAATGAAGAGAAGAACCTTGGAGAACTCATTAGTCGTTGTCTGAAAACCTGTGATGATCTGGGAAAGTCTTTTGAAATCATTCTTGTGGATGACGGCAGCTCCGATAGTTCATCGAAAGTCATTAACGAAGCCGTCGATCAGAACGGAGGAAAGGTCTTGGGAGTTCTGTTAAACCGCAACTATGGCCAGCATGCAGCCGTCATGGCCGGATTCGCCGAATCCAGGGGGGATATGGTCGTTACTCTCGACGCCGACCTGCAGAATCCGCCTGAGGAAATTATCAAGTTGCTCCGGACTATGGATGAAGGTTTCGACGTTGTCGGAACGGTGCGGGTTCCAAGACAAGACACGCTGTTTCGAAGGATAGCTTCCAGCATCGTCAACAAAGTGGCACAGAAGGCCACCGGCGTGGAAATGCATGATTATGGCTGTATGCTGCGGGCTTATAGGCGGCACGTCGTGGATGCGATGCTGCAATGCCACGAACGAAGCACCTTTATTCCAATCCTGGCCAACAGTTTTGCCCGTAAAACGACGGAAATCGAGGTCGGCCATGCCGAGCGAACTGAGGGAGACTCGAAGTACGGGCTATGGAAGCTGATCAATCTTCAGTTTGATCTGCTGACCAGTATGACAACGTTTCCACTGCGGGTCTTGAGCGTGCTGGGCGGCGTGATATCGGCTGCGGGAGTGGGATTCGGTATCTTCTTGCTGGTTATGAGATTAATCTACGGGCCCGATTGGGCGGCAGAGGGCATCTTTACGCTATTTGCCATTCTCTTCATTTTTATTGGTGCCCAGTTCATCGGCATGGGACTGCTTGGAGAATACATCGGCCGTATCTATGATGATGTAAGGGCACGGCCCCGGTACTTCGTTCACCGGGTTGTCGGGCGAAAAACAGAGAAAGAGTTGTAAATTTTATCGAAAACTTCAGAGGTTACATTATGAAAGCAACAGTCTTGGCTTATCACAACATCGGCTGTGAAGGCATCAGCGCCCTGCTGCGAAATGGGTTTGAGATTGACGCCGTTTTTACGCACAAGGACGACCAGGACGAGAATGTCTGGTTCAATTCTGTAGCAGAATTGGCCGCATCGCAAAACATCCCGGTTTTTGCTCCTGATGATATCAATCATCCTTTGTGGATCAAAAGGATCAAGGAACTTGCCCCGGACATTATTTTCTCCTTCTACTATAGAAATATGATCAAGCAACCTATTCTGGATATTCCGCCCAAAGGGTGTTTGAACCTGCACGGTTCGCTTCTGCCCAAATATCGAGGACGATGCCCGATTAACTGGGTGCTGGTCAACGGGGAGAAAGAGACGGGTGTCACACTTCATTATATGACACCCAGGCCTGATGACGGTGACATAGTCAGTCAGAAAAAAATCCAAATCACAGACGATGACACGGCCAGGTCATTACATGAAAAAGCGGCTCAGGCAGCTTCTGTTATGTTCGATGAGATCCTGCCGCGAATAAAGGATGGGACCGCTCCACGAAAACCTCAGGACCATTCAAAGTCGACGTACTACGGCGGTCGCCGCCCGGCTGATGGTGAAATTGACTGGACCTTAGCTGCGAAGCAGGTAAGAAATCTGGTCCGTGCTGTAACCCTTCCATACCCGGGCGCTTTCAGTTATATCGCAAACGAGAAATGTGTGTTCTGGATGGTATCTGAAGCACCTTACCAGGGAGAGGAACTGAGCCCCGGTACGATCATTTGCACAGATCCTCTCGTGATTATGTGCGGCGATGGTGCCGTGCGTGTGGGTTTCGGCCAGGATGAAAAGGGTCTCTATATGAATGGTGCACAACTGGCTCGTGAATTTAACCTGGTCGAAGGTATGAGATTCGGTCGGAGTTCAAACAGTCGAATCGAGATCATGAAAAAAGAGCGTGTTCTGATCCTCGGTGTCAATGGCTTTATCGGTAACGCACTGAGCAAAAGGCTGCTTCAGAGCGGTAAATATGAAGTGCACGGAACGGACATTCGATCGAATTATATCCAGCACCTTATCGATAAACCGTCGTTCCATTTTGAAGAAGGTGACATTTGCATACACCGTGAATGGACCGAATACCATGTCAAAAAATGCGATATTGTCGTCCCGCTGGTGGCTATTGCAACGCCGATAGAATATACTCGCAACCCCATAGGTGTTTTCGAACTGGATTTCGAAGAAAATCTTAACGTGGTCCGTTATTGTGTCAAGTACCATAAGCGGGTCGTTTTCCCATCAACTTCTGAAGTGTACGGGATGTGTGATGAGAAAGAATTTGACGAAGATAATTCAAGGCTGGTTCTGGGGCCGATCCGAATGCAGCGATGGATATATTCCTGCTGCAAGCAATTGCTCGACAGGGTCATCTGGGCCTACGGACAGACAGAGGGACTCCGGTTTACTCTATTTAGGCCGTTCAACTGGATCGGGCCGAAACTTGACAGCCTGACTTCCGCGAGGATCGGCAGCTCTCGTGCCATCACACAACTGATTCTTAATCTTGTGGAAGGTACACCGATTCTGCTCATTGACGGCGGAAGGCAGAAACGCTGTTTCACGGATGTATCAGATGGTGTGGAGTGCCTATATCGAATAATCGAGAACAGAAACAATGTCTGTAACGGGAAGATAATCAATATCGGTAATCCCGATAACGAGGTCAGCATCAAGGAGCTTGCAGAGATGCTCTTAACCAAATTCGAGCAGCATCCCTTGCGGCCGAAGTTTCCTCCTTTTGCGGGTTTCCGTGTGGTTGAGAGCAGTTCCTACTACGGTAGCGGTTATCAGGATGTTCAATACAGGAAACCAAGCATCCGGAATGCAAAGAAACTACTTGACTGGACGCCCACTGTAAACATGGAGAAATCCGTGGAACAAACACTCGATTTTTTCCTGCAGGAAGGTATAGAATCAGGAGAGTTTGTACTGCATTCGCAGTCGAGACCGTCAGTTCCCTATGATATACTGCCTGTGTCCTATGGCGGTGATAAAAAGTCCCTGGAAGGTTTGAATGTTAATGAGAATAGGTCTAAGAATTGATGTAGATACCTTTCGGGGAACAAAGATTGGTGTGCCGAACCTGTATAGGCTTCTTGCCGACTATTCAATAAACGCATCGTTCTTTTTTTCGGTTGGTCCGGACAATATGGGCCGGCATTTATGGCGACTGCTGCGGCCGGCGTTTCTCTGGAAAATGTTCAGAACCAAGGCCGCTCGTCTTTACGGTTGGGACATTCTTTTCAAAGGCACATTTTGGCCCGGGCCGGTGATCGGGAAAAAACTCGGTGATGTGATATGTTCGGCCGCCGAGGCGGGTCACGAGGTCGGGCTGCATGCCTGGGATCATCACGCATGGCAGGCGCATATTGATACGATGGACGCTTCGGCCGTTCGCCAATCACTCAGCCGCGGTGTCGAGCTGCTTACGCAAATCCTCGGCCGGCCGCCGACATGTTCCGCCGTCCCCGGTTGGAAGTGTAATGATATCGTATTGATGGAGAAAAGCCGCTTTCCTTTCCGCTATAACAGCGATTGCAGGGGAGACAGCATATTTCTTCCCCTGGTCGATGACGAGCAATTGGCCCAGCCCCAGATCCCTGTCACGCTCCCAACCTACGACGAAATGATCGGTCAGGACGGCATCACGGAAAGGAATTATAATAACCGCCTGCTTGCCAAATGTTCTCCGGACAGGCTCAATGTCTTGACCATCCATGCCGAGGTGGAAGGCATCGCGTGCTTTGAATTGTTCAATAAGTTCTTGAAGGCGGCCAAAGCACAAGGCGTTTCGTTCATTCCCCTTGGTGCTTTGCTTGACGACTCTCCTGCTATGGGATCATCTCGCGTTCTTCAAGACACCATCTCCGGGCGTGAAGGATGGGTCGCATTGGAAGCGACCTCAAAATCGTATCATGAGGAAACAGGATGATTCGGTCACAAGTGACATCGGCACTAATCCTTGTCCTCACATATCAAATTGGGGCGATTCGATCCCGCCGGTGGGGACTCGCCGCTGTTTTGTTGGTCCTGTTCACAGCCAAGTTCTTCAATGAGTCCCGCAGCATTGCTCTGGATCAATATACGAGCCTGGCAACGATTCTGTCCTTCTACCTCGTTTATTCAGCCACGTGCTATGGTCGAGATAAACGACTGGTCTTGCTTCCAGTAATATGGTTCCTCAGTTTTGTCTTTCGTGGCCCTGTAGGCCTGGTCATCCCTGCCGCCGTCGTGTGCAGCTATTATTTATGGTTGGCAAAGTACAAACGATTCATACTCGCGGGTATGGTCGCTGCTGTCGTGCCGGCCCTTGGCTTTGCCTGTCTATTTCTCGCCACAAAACTCCAGGGCGGAGAATCAGTTCTTGATTTTACCCAAAAGGCTCTGTTGCTAAAATCTATGTTTCTGGTGGTTACGCGACATAACTGGCTCATGATGAGCCAAACCGGCAGTTTTGAACAAGAGTCATGGCTGCTGGTCTCGAGATCGATAAGCGGGCCGTGTTTGATACTGGCTTATGTGAATATTTTATGGTTCTTGTTTTCGATTCAAAATAGACCAACGAAACGAGAAGTTATAATTGATGAATAATTATTTTATATGCCGTTCGTTTTTTGTGTTAGCATCGTTTCTGCTGCCTATAACACGTGATGCCGTGGCGACGATTGCGGAAGGTGGAATGCCCAGTGTCCTCTTGGAGAAGGTCCAGAACGAACCATGTGAATTCTCAGTTGCTTTTGGCGGTTACCCATACGTAATTGGCCGCAAATACGGAGATGCAGATTATTTATGGGATTATTTAAGCACAAGTGCTTCACACAACACCAATGTATTAGCTGACGCAGGATCTGTACCAGGAGACTATAACCAACCTGATCCAATAGCTTCTGTCCTGGGTATCGATGATTCTGTTCGGTCCGTTAAGAACGAGTCCTCTGGGGCGAGTTCATGGATCTCTATGAGTAATTGGTCACGAAAGCAGAAAGTGATTGCGCTTAATGCAGCAACAATGGGAGTGATAGTCGGCCTGGGCGTGGTATCGTGGGACTATGGAAAGAGTTCCTTCAGAACGCAAAATGAAGGCTGGTTTGGTCACGACACCAAATATGGCGGTGCCGATAAGCTCGGGCATGTCTTTGGAGCATACAGTTTAACAGCCGTTTATAAAAACATATACAAACACTGGGGTTATTCGGAAGATGAAGCCATTTTGGGCGGGGCCTTGAGTAGTTGGACATTGATGACACTGACTGAAATTGGCGATGGATTCAGTAATAGTCAGGGATTCAGTTGGGAAGATGAAGTGATGAACACTGCGGGTGTGGCTATGGCATATCTGCGTTACCGGCTCCCTTCCCTGAAAGATAAGGTCGATTTTCGCATGGAGTGGTTCCCTTCGCCCTCATTCCGCAGCGGTGAACGAGACGATCCCTTTACCGACTATTCAGGTCAGAAGTCTTTGCTCGCTTTCAAACCCGATGGATTTATCAAAACAAGGAATCCTATCTTGAAAGCCCTTGAATTGCATCTTGGTTATTGCACTCGGGGTTTTTCTTCAGATGATGACCAGCACTTCAATGGAAAACATCGGTTTGGTTATATAAGTATAGGTTTGAATGTGACTTATCTGTTGGACAAGCTCACAGGCCATCGTGCTTTGGGTATCTTCGACTATATTCAAGTGCCTTATACGTACATATCAACATCCGGGCGATACGATTGATTGATGTCATGCTAAAGGACCAGAGTTATATGGAAAAGGTATGAAATACAAAATAGCGATAATTACATGTTTCGGGCTATTCATTTTGCTATATATTGTTCCGCTTGGCGTACGCCCAATGGTTATTCCTGACGAATTCCGATACGCTGAAATACCCAGAGAAATGCTGGAAACAGGGGATTGGGTCGTCCCGCATATCGACGGTCTGCGGTATTTCGAGAAACCTGTGCTTGGGTACTGGCTCAATGCAATAGGGATCGCCATGTTTGGCGAAAATGCGTTTGCCATACGTTTCTTTTCTGCTGTGGCTGCCGGCATTTCTGCGGTTATTCTGTTCTTTCTCGCGAGGAAGTATGCGGGTGGATATCGTACGGGCGTTCTTGTCGTGATGGTGTTCCTTACCTGTTCAGAAGTATTTTCCGTCGGCACTATTAGCGTTCTCGACAGCATGTTTTCCATGTTTCTAACGGCGGCGATGGCACTGTTTTTTTTCGCCCATATGGAGGATGGATCCAGGAAAAGGACATGCCTGCTCGCACTTTCAGGTATCTCTTGTGGTCTTGCGTTTCTCACGAAAGGTTTCCTTGCCTTTGCAATACCCGCCGTGGCCGTAATACCATTCCTGACCTGACAGCGACGAGCAAAAGAGATGTTCAGGATTTTATGGATACCTCTTGTAACGGCGATTCTGATAGCTCTGCCATGGTGCCTGATGATCTACGCCCGTGAGAAGGACTTCTGGCATTATTTTTTCTGGACCGAACATATCCATCGGCTCTTTTTCGGCGAACGTGGACAGCACCCTCAACCGTTCTGGTTTTTCATTCCCTGTATTTTAGGGGGCGCATTTCCCTGGACAGCCCTGCTGCCCGCTGCGATCTCCGGCCTTAGAGGCACACGTTTCAAAGATCCTCTCTTCCGGTATGCCATATGCTGGCTTCTGCTGCCCTTCCTGCTATTATCAGCTTCACGCGGCAAACTCATTACCTATATCCTGCCGTGCTTTCCGCCTCTTACCATTATCACGAGTATGGCCCTGCTGCAGTATTTTGCAGCGGGAAAGAAGAAGGCATTCACAGTCGCCGTGTATATCCTCTTGGTGATAATGGTAGCGCTTATGATTGCTTTAATTTTAACCCAGATAATACCTGTTTCCTTCCGAGTCTTTGATCAACAGGAAACGAGGAAAGTAGTGCTTATGGCTATCGGTTTTCTGGCATATGTCCTGCTTCTGTTTTGTGCCGCCAGGGCAGCGGATTTCCGAAAGAAGCTGGCCTTTTTTGCCATCGGTCCCACAGTCTTGATGTTCTGTGGGCACTTTGCAATGCCCAACCAGTTAAAAGGTATAAAGTCACCGGGTGAGTTCCTGCGGCATAACCGGTACAGAGTCCATCCCGATACAATGCTTGTCTCTGACAACGATCTGGCATCTTCCATCTGCTGGTGCTACAAGCGCAGCGATGTTTTCATTTTAGGAAGGACCGGTGAACTAACGCATGGACTTGGATACAATGACTCGAAACAACGCCTGCTTGATTTCGATCAGTTTCGAGAGTTGATCACGAAGGATTTGGGCAAAGAACACGTGGTCCTGATTACCAATAACAGACGATATATGGAATACAAACAGCAGCTTCCAAAACCGGTTTTCGAGAACATTAGTTCTCGCTTTGTATTCGTTGAGTATGCCGCCGGGAGGACTTAGAGGTTCTAACAAAAAGGCGTTAAATCGAGCTTAACAACACTGAAAATGTATGAAGCCGACTTTGAGTAGTCGCAACAAACGGCTAAATTTCATTCGCTGATTTGAGTCTGCCGGGCTTGAATGATATGAATCACATGCTTGGGATCATCTGTACACCGGAATAGAGCGAGGTCATCCGTATTAATGGTATTCTCAGGCACAAGGGTCTGTTTGAGAAAGTCATGCATCTGATCCCAGTAGGATCGTCCCATTAGAATAATCGGAAATTCCCGGATTTTGTCGGTTTGCATGAGTACTGCGGTTTCAAACACTTCGTCGAGGGTACCGAATCCGCCGGGCAGGGCCACAAACGCAGAGGAGTATTTAACCAGCATGACCTTGCGTACAAAGAAGTGGTCGAATTCTATCACCCGATCCAGGTAGGGATTAGGTTTTTGTTCCTGAGGCAGGACGATATTACAGCCGATGCTCTTACCATCGGCGTCTTTGGCGCCGCGATTGGCAGCCTCCATGATACCGGGCCCACCACCGGTGATGACAGTGAATCCGGCCAGAGCTAATTCTTTTCCAACCTGGCGGGGCACCTTTAATTCGGCACTTGGATGAGCGACCTTATCCGGTCATCCAGTGCTTTCTGGTCTGTAGCGAATGAGCAGAAGGCGCTGAGATTCATCAAGGCATCTAACCCGACTTCGCCATGAGTGAGTCTTTCTTTCCAATTTTGGAAAACTGGAATCTTGCCGTCCGTGGTGGCCATACTTATATCACTCCCGGACCAATTAGGTAAAAAGTCAGAAAAGCCGGCATTGCCAAAATGCATCCGGACAGCCTCTGGTGTAAGAGTTTCAATGTCCTTTTCAAGCAACCGGTCAACAGCTTTCTTAAACGACCCAGAAACATCCCACAGTGTTTGGGCCCTGAAGTCCTCGAGCGTTATTCCTTCTGCAAATGAGACGGTTGGGTCCTGTTTAATCCGCTTGGAGGGTTCATCAATAGGGCTTCTTTCATACTGAGCAGCCACCTTGGGCGGCATAGTGAATACGTCAAGACCTCCAAGCTCAGGGACTTGTGTCCCTTCTCTCATGCTTGCGGCTATAAGCAAGCTGTGAGTTCTATCAATCTCTCGAAGTTTCAACAGTTCCCTCTGCGTTGCCAGGGTGGCTTTCTCGCCGATGTTTTTTCCATCTCCAAGGTTATTGTCAGCGACAAACGCGTTCAATCTGCCTAAGAATACATTGACAAAGGCGGGTTGAGCGAGCAACGCTGCAAGGTAGTTCTGCCTGGCGGAGAAACCCAACGTGAAATTTACAGGGACTCCAAGCCGTCCCAGCTTGCGGGTTGCCAAAAAGCCGGCAGGTGTCAGTGGGACCTTAATGTAGAACCGTTCGGGACAGATGTCAAAGTACCGCTTTCCGTATGTAACGGACCTCTCGACATCATGGGCCAAATCGGTATGGAGTTCGACGCTGACCCATGCATCAAATGTGTCAACAAGCCTCAAGGCGTGATGAGCATTAAGCACAAAAGCTATCTCCAGAATCAGCTCTTTTTCGTCGATGCCCGGAGCGGCTTTGCGGACAGCTTCGGCCGCCTCACGAACCAAACCATCATAGATGCCCTTTTGGATTTCCTTGTTGAGCAGTGTATTGTTGGTGGTCAGTGCCTCGAAATCCGAGCACCACAGCTTTTTGGCTTCTTCAATATCTCCTGTATCAAGCCATAATCGCGTCCCCAGATCGCGCACCTTTCGCCAAACGGATTTCTGCTTAAGTTCCACTTCAGGCCTTCCGAATTCATGAGAGAAACTCTTGCGCGATATATCGTGTGTGACGGCAGCTACTGCTTGTGTATCAATCATTTTCTTTCTCCC
>Ga0307378_10000679_pt1 | contig 58219 bp, 45 predicted proteins | sample UN1MG_FD_202238 | JGI IMG/M metagenome (GOLD analysis project Ga0307378, IMG submission 202238) | Soil microbial communities from Risofladan, Vaasa, Finland - UN-1 | ecosystem: Environmental > Terrestrial > Soil > Coastal area > Acid sulfate soil | place: Finland: Risofladan, Vaasa | collected... | reverse complement strand
TGCGTTTTGATTTGAAGGCCTGATACCCTGTCATCTATTCAGATATTAATAATGGGAAGACACTGCACTATTGGACGAATAAAGCGTCCTCAAATGTTCAACAACATTTGTCCACATTCGTTTAGCTTATTGCGCTGTATTTGCAGGACAAGCATTGCTTCATATTACTTTATCCAGGTCTACTATGAATAACTGGCGTTTCCCCTCAGGAGCCGCCTGAAGAGAAACCTTCTTATAATCGCGACTCCAGGCAGGATGACCGTCCAGACGGAAAACCTTGTCCTCTATATTGTCCCTGTTTATTGTTGGGATAGCACAAACGCAACGTTCTTCTTCCGCGATAAGGTCTATCAGGCGTAGCTTCATGACAGCTACATCATTTCCCTCGTCTCTTTCATCTGTTATAAGATACTTACCATTTGGTTCAACGCTCGGATGGCCTCCGCCCTTAATCTTTTCACAGAGTATTTTGAATTCCGTGCCGTCATATCGCGCTTGAATGAAGCGTGAATCTTCCCCGCCGTCCGGCTGCATATTGCGGATGATATGGACGCCGTCGCCGTGCCAGTTTGGATGACCTCCACCTGCGTTCCACACGCCAACACGGTCCGTCTTAGGGATGTAGCAAATATCACTGCCGTCGGGATTGAATGTGAAGACCATGGGATTTCGGACGTCCGGTGCATCGGGATGAATGTACCGCAGCACCTGTACCAGCCGCGTCCCCTGGCGGTTGAACTTCGTGTGCCAGAAATAATACGTTCCCCCTTCGGCGGGCGGTGGGGTCGGGACCTTCGCGGCGACATCGGCAAGGCTTACCAGTAGCCGTTTATCGTTGGTCTTGAGGTCCGTTAGCCAAATGCCTTCGTCCCTGGACGCACCGGGTGGCAAAATGGCAAAACTGTTCAGGACTTTGGGCGGGACACCATAACCTTTCTGTGTCACATCGCGCAGCTCGTGGGGGAAGGCCAAGACGCAGGATTCGTCCGGCCTGATTGTATATAGCGGGCCGGCATAAGCCAGCGTTTCGGTGGTTTGAAGGTCGATACCCACACAGACGGCCTTCCCGTCAATCACATCGTTGGCATAAAGATGGCGGTCGGTGGACCCCCAGTTTAGGTTGGCTCCCGTCTGATAACCCCAGCATTTGGTCCTGTATACGGTTTGAAGGCATTGTTTTTCAAGGTCGATAACGCAGACCTCCGCCATGTCTCCCAGGACCGGATACTGGTTATCGAAAGGCAATCGTGTCACCGCGAGATATCGCTGGGAAGGACTGAAAGGCGTAACGTCGAAGTACGTATGGACGTAAGAAAACCCCTGGGGAGTGACCTGCGTTACCGGCGCGAGCGTTTCGGCGGTCTTCCAGGGTTTGAATGCATAGTATTCCTTCCTGGAAAAAGTGTTTTTGATGTGCTTAATCGGTTTGATGTTTCTTTCTTCGTCTGTTCTGGACGTGTTTTTCGACTCATGAGAGACACATCCGGACAGAGCCGCCATTCCGAACCATTGCAGTACTTCCCGCCGTTTCATAATTTATTCTCCTTGCTAATAAACTTTCTTTCGCAGCAAAATATGTTCTTTTCTTATGGAAGAAATAACAAATTTTTTTTGATACTATAACCAGACATTAATGCGTGGCTGTGACTGTCTGTCAAGTAGTATCTTTGTTAGGATGAATCATCATCTTGATTTATTTCGTCTATTTTACTCCAGACACATGCAGAATCAAGTGTGTGTAAGCCAGGCACCGGTGACGACAGCAAATGTCCACAAAACAGAAACCGGAAATCCATATTTACGCTGAAATACCGGAAGCCCTACAGCAATGACGACAATAGAGAACGTCAAGCTTGAGTTTCGATATAGGCGATTTTGTATGTCTTTTCTCCATAATATTATCTACTCGGACGCGACCGGTTGGCTTCCAAAAATAAGCGGTGACGCAGGATTGCTCAGGAATCTTCTTCGCCATTGCTTTCTTTGAGCCTCATAGGCTGCTCACAGCAAATGATGTTGCAAATACAAGATAAGTCACAGTCCTTGATAACCTTCAGTTCGACGCCGCACTCGTCGCAACACTATATTTGATCGACCTTCACCGGTTCCATAAGATATCTCCTTTCTTATTGCAGGGGACAGTCACGGGCCTATTTTACATTCCACATTCCATCATCATTTACGACTGTCCAATCTCCATTTCTCTTTTCAATTACGATTTCTTTCGAAGCTCCACCTTCCGGGCCGATGTAATAGCTGACATAATATCTTTGTTCATTCCTCTTTTTCTATTCTCTTGATACAAACCTTTTAAGCTCTCCTGATACTTCAGGAGATTGAAGTTAATGGCATTATCGGGTTCGAAGAGCAGAGTCTGGACACTGCCTGAGTCCTTCCTGAAATCGCTGGAGCGCAAGGTCACGCTTGCCTTGCTGGAAAGGTACTATCCCGTGCAAATGATACCAGGATTCCTTTTCAGAGCCTTCCAGAGTTGCCGGATCAAACTTGAGAAGTTCCGTCTCCAGTTGATCAATCTTGCCTTCTTGCTGAAGCTTGTTGGCAAGATCGTCAATTCGGTTATTGGGGGGTATAGGCACGGGATCCTTCTGTTTTCGTTTCCTAAACATAAATCTCTCCGTCTAATGTTCAAGCTGACAGTCGCTAAAACGAACCGTGTTTTTCATATCCGAATCCATCTGCAGGTTTGGCTCTTGTCCGTATCTCTTCGATTGCCAATCGCGGTGATCTTCGCTTTTACAAGTATATCTGCACTATTATCTTATTGTCAATGGCCGCTGTATAATTAGCCCCCGGCCATTGGTGGATATGGAGCAGTTGAAAAAGTTCAAATTCGCGACTAAGATAATCGTAGTCAAACTTGTTCACCACAGTAGATACACCAAAATCAGCTTTTTTGCCGAAGACCTGTGATTGCATTGAGGTTTTTCAACAGCCCCACTTTCACAAGTTTTTTATGAGTCAACATCACCAAGTTGCTCATACATGAGGAACAGCACATCATGTGCAGTGATTTCAACTTGCGGGTGGTGTCCGGGACCGATCGCAACAACGCGTTTATTCCAAATGTCCTTACAGTGGAATGCGCGATCCGCGGGCAGGCCAAGCACCTCTCCAGAAAGGGCCACTTGGCAATCAGCTTCGCCACGATTGAAAATGCCTATCCAGCCCTTGTTGGCCTTGCCACGCCGCCGAACGAGCCAAGTCTCCATGTCTCGACTTTCATAGACGAGCCTGCCCATAACTCCATTCTGGTTACAGGTAATCACGTCAGAGTTCGTGATCAATTTCAGAGAGACATCATCCAGCGTCGGTAAATCTCCTCCCATCATCAGTGGCGACGCGGATAGGGCACGAAGCGTAATGAACGTCCTCATCTGGGCTTGAGTCAACTGGGACCATCGCGTTGTTCCCTGACCAGACAGTGCAATATCACCTTTGCTCATTGGGTCGAGATTCTTTCCTGGCGGTGACATCAACTGAAGCTTTCCGAAGGAGATCATGTCCATATCGATCCAGAATCCCGGCCGCTCTTGACCTTGCCACTTGCGCCACGCCGCGAAACACTTGTCAATGTCTTCTTGCGTATCCCAGATATCGCTTGTTACACGAAGCATATTGGCCGTCCTGAAGGAGCCAATATGATTGGGATCGACGTGGCCGCCGGGCGATAGGCTCAGGACAATGGGACGCCCACACTGCCTGATGGCTCTTGCTACGGCTTCGACCTCCTTTGGATACGGCACAATATCGTCGTACTTAATGAAATCCACGCCCCAGTCAGCAAGCTGATTTATTAGACTGTCGTAGAAAGCCTGTGCGCCAGGTTTGTCCATATCGATACCGTAGCAATACTGGCACCATTTGCAGTGGTTATCGGGATCCTTGTCGGCGATGTCACCGGCACGGAAACGAGTACCTTTAATGGACAGGTTCAACTCGACGGCCTTTCTGGGAATCCCCCGCATAAGGTGAAGGCCGAACTTGAGCCCCAGTTCATGGCACCGGTCGATAAGGCTTTTGAATCCATTGGGAAAGTAGCACTTTGATGGCTGAAACAAACCATATTTATTGATATTCACATCGTGAGCGTGCTTTTCCGCAGCGTACATCGTCCCAGGTTGCAGAGTGTATTCGCCGAACCAGCCATTGTCGATTACGAAGTATTCATAGCCCACCGGCCTGAGTTTCTTGGCCATGGCCTCCAGGTTCTCGAAGGCCGCCTTCTCGTGTAGATAAACGCCGTAGCTGTTGAAGCTGTTCCAACCCATCGGCGGCGTCGGGACCAGCGGTCCGGCGGTGGGTCCGGCATGACTTTCACCCACAGCACCGGCAAGCAATAATGACCAGAGTGGCACACAAAGAAAGAATAAATATCTCGGGTGTAACTTGCCGGACGAGCCTATGTAAGGTCTTATAAATAATAGTTTTAAGTGTATCATAGTATTGTATTGTGAGCCTCCGAGACTGAAACATTGAACAAAGATTTAAGTAACCGTTCACGGGTATTTTGTATGGTATTGAGCAACACATCCAAATTGCCCCAAACAGAATATCTACCTGACATTTCCCATATATACTTCACTCAAACACTCCTGCAAGCTTCAAATATCATAATACCGTAATCTCATCTCATTATCAATAATATTAATATTCTGGCGGAATCAGCGAGTTTTCTCACAAAAAACGCCAACGAAGTATAGCAAATACGTCGAAAAGCCAGTTTTTCCTACTATTTTGGCACACTGCCACCGTTGCCCTCCATTCCAGAACCCGGTTTTCAAAAGTTCCATACATCATCCCGGCTTCGCAGGTATTGTCAATAAACGCAACCGCCGGATTCGGTCAAGGATTTCCCGAAAGAGTATCTGTGGCACCACCACTTCTGCCATTTGAAATATCACGTAGAATGTGTTTTAGCCCATACCGTTCATTTTAGTCCTGATGTTTAGTCAATGGCCGCTGCCGGCTACTTCTTTATCTTGGATGCTTTCCTTATAGCTCTTTCGAGATGGTGTTCCATTTCTCCCATAAATCGCGGAAGATGCTCGGATCCTAAAGACCATGTTGGTTTGTCTTAAGTTCATCAGCCTGAGAGGAAAAATTACCGTTCTAAGGAGCTTCGAAACGTGGGTCCGCAAGGATTGAATTAGCCGGCCTCTCAAAATTCTCCGTGTCTGTCTGGTTCTTCCAAAAGGTGTTTTATCCGAGCGTTACTCGATTTGTTCCGGACTCCTCAAAGATGGCAATGCCCCATGAGTTTTCCTGGAAGACGTTATTCCTAACGGTCAGCGGACAGGAATCATGCGTACCCAATCCCGCATAACTTGAATTAAGAATCAAATTGTTTTCGATTGTTACATCCGTCTGCGCAAAGGCGCTTATGCCGGTTCCGTTGCCCAGAATCACGTTATTGTTTACCCGGCCGCTGGTGCTTTTGTTACCCGGATAGACGCCCCTGTTTTTGTTCTTGATGATGAGATTGTCATGGGCCAATAAGGTCCCGCCTGTGCACCGCAGGCCGTGGTAGCCGGAACCCGTGACAATATTTCTTGCAACTTCTATCCATGCAGTTCATTGATTCAGGGCAAACTTTTTTCATTCGGAATTACGGCTTCTCATACAGCTTTTCCCCGGCCTAAGCGATTCATAAGCCCCGAGATACGATTCGCGAATTAGACTTCGTCCCTGTTAGTGTCCCGCGAACCGCGAGCAAGTCTGAGAAAGTTCACTCTTGGCATTAAAGAGTCAGGATGTAGCCGCAACGAGAAATCTATATTGCAGGGGGGGATTTTCAAGTTTAAATTCGAGCCTGAATATGACGTCTTAAGTCTTAACGACAGCTTTCTTGGGTGCAATTTCACACCTGCAAAAGAAAGTGCGCGAATGACAAGAGAGGTTGATTGCTCCATTTGGAATGACGAATTGTTGGCTATTTCTCGCTTAGCCAGGTTGGACCGTGGGTGATGTCAACTTTTAGCGGGACGTCGAGCTTGATGGCGCCGGTCATCTGCGTTGCTATCCATTTGGCGTGGGTGTCGGCTTCGGCAGTTGGCAGCTCAAAAACGAGCTCGTCATGCACTTGTAAAATCATGGCTACAGGAAGATTTTCGTCCTCAATTTTTTGCTGTATTGTTACCATCGCGACCTTGATTAGATCTGCGGCGGAGCCTTGAATCACGGTGTTGACCGCGAGCCGCTCGGACTGCGAACGTTTGTTGCTGTTCTTGCTGTTGAGGTTTGGGATTTTTCGCCGGCGGTGTAGAATTGTTTCGGCATAGCCGGTCTGCTTTGCCTCGGCAATGCACTCGTCGATGAATTGGCGAATCGAGCTGTAGCGGGCGAAATAATCCTCGATGAACTTCTTCGCCTCGGCCTGGCTGATACCGATGGTGCGGGACAGTCCGAATGCACCCTGGCCGTAAATTATACCGAAGTTAACCGCCTTGCAGCTGGATCGCATCTCGCTGGTCACATCTTCGATGGGCACGTTATAAATCTGCGAAGCGACGAATCGGTGAATATCACGGTCGGCGGCAAAAGCTGCCATCAGGGCCTTGTCTTTTGAAAAATGTGCCAGCAGTCGAAGCTCGATCTGCGAATAGTCCGCGCTCAATATACAATCGCTCTTTTTCGCCGGGACAAAGGCCGAGCGGACTTTGCTGCCAAGCTCGGAGCGAATTGGTATGTTTTGCAGATTCGGGCTGCTGGAGCTCAGGCGGCCGGTGGCGGTGATAGTCTGATTAAAAGAAGCATGCACCCGCTCTGTCCGCGGATTGATAAGTGAGCCGAGCTTTTTGGCATAAGTATTTTGTAATTTACTCAAAGCTCGGTATTGAAGAGTCAGCTCAATGGCAGGATGTTGGCCGGACAACTGTTCGAGTACTGCCGCATCCGTGCTTCGGCCCGTCTTGCCCTTGCGAATCGGTATCAGGCCGAGCCTGTCAAAAAGAATCTCGGCGAGTTGCTTCGGAGAGTCTATATTAAATACCGAACCGGCGTGCTGATAAATCTGCTCAGTGATGGTCTTGAGCATCTCGGCGATTTCCCCCGACATCTTCCGCAGCAGCTTGGTATCAAGCGAAACGCCGTTATATTCCATCGCCGCCAGCACCGAAACCAGCGGCATTTCAACCTCTTCGAACAATTTTTTAAGCGAAGGTTTCTCTTCGAGCCGGTCCTTCAGATAATTATAAAGCCCAAAGGTGACCTCGGCGTCTTCTGCGGCGTATTCACAGGCGGCGGCCGTATCGACCATATCGAACGTAAGCTGGTTCCTGCCTTTGCCGATAAGGGCAGAGATTGGTATACAATCGTAGTTGAGAAAATCGGCTGCCATTTTATTAAGCGAATGGCCGCGTTCCGGGTCCAGGCAATAAGAAGCGACCATCGTGTCGAAATAAATCCCCTTCAAAGGCATCCGTGCATTTTGGAGGATATGCAGGTCGTATTTAATGTTCTGCCCTATTTTTTTTACGTCTTGCTCTGCGAGTATCGGCGCCAGTTCCCCGCGGACTGCTTCGATCTCCAGATGTTTCGAACCGAGCGGCGCTTTTACGGGCAGATAAAACGCCTGACCGGGCTGCCAGCAAAAGCTCATACCGACCAGGTCCGCCCGCATCGCATTAACGGAAGTGGTCTCTGTGTCTATCGCAAAGATTTTCTGCTTTTTCAGTTTGTCAGCAAACTTCTCGAACTTCTCCGCAGTATCTATCAGTTGATAGTCATGTTTGACTGTCTTGACCGATGCGGGTTCCTCGTATATCGTTCTCTGTGACTCGCGGCCCGTGTCACTGCTTCCGGGCGACGGGCGACGAGCGACGACCAGCGTATTGAGCAGGCGGCTGAAGCCGAGCTCGGTGAAGATTTCTTCGAGCCTGACATCGTCGAATTTCTTTACCGCCAAATTGCTGTAATCAATTTCCAGCGGGACATTGCAGTCGATAGTTACCAGCTCTTTGCTCAGGGCGATCTTGTCTTTGAACTTGCGAAGATTGTCGCCTCGTTTGCCCTTGATTTCATCGACGTGAGCGTAAAGGTTCTCAATTGAGCCGTACTTTTGTATCCAGCCTAAAGCCGTCTTTGGGCCGACGTCCGGGATACCGGGAATATTGTCCGAGGTATCGCCCTGCAGGGCCAGGCAGTCTATAAACTGCTCCGGCTTGATGCCCATCTTCTCGACCAACGCGTCAACATCCATGCGAGTATCGGTCTTGATATCGAATGTGCTTATATGCTCGTCGAGCAACTGCAGAATATCTTTGTCCTTCGAGCATATCAAACAATCATAGCCGTCAGCAGCGGCCCTTTTACTCAGAGTGCCGATTATATCGTCCGCCTCGAAGCCGTCGATGCGAAAAATCGGGATATTCATCGCCTCTAAAATCTGCTCAATTCTATCTATCTGACCCGGCAGGTCGTCGGGCATCGGCGGGCGGTTGGCCTTGTATTCGGGGTACATCTCCTTCCTGAAAGTCTTGGACTTGCTGTCCAGAGCAACAACAAGCATGTCAGGCTTTTGACGCTTGATCAGGCCTAACAGAGCCGTAGTGAAAATATGAACCGCTTTGGTCGGCTCACCTAACGAGCTAGTCCAGGCATCAGACCCACCAGTTGGGGCGAAAAACGCGGCGTAAATATGCGCGTGGCCGTCGATTATATAAAGTTTCTTTGCCATTTGTGCCATTTTATGTATTGCCGGCGGTGATGTCAAGGGTACGTGTGGTAATTCTGTCAGTCTTGTTGATACCAGCCAGATAAGGTTCATCACCGCTTCCACGATTGCGCGGCGCCAGCCGATACGACTATGTTCTTCCGCGAAGTTCAAAACTGCGAATTGTCGGTGATATTTTCTGGCGGCGCGGTCGTAGGCCCTGGCCGCCCGGACCTCATCATCGAAACTGCCGAGAAATATGTGCCTTCCGTTGACTCTTATGTCTGCCTGCCAGAGCCTGTGTCCGCGGTTCCATGTGACGCCTTTGTATTTCGAGCTGAAGGTTCCGTTCCGGCATTTCGTGCGATTTTGGTTGTTCTCGGCGCGGGTCGCCGGGCGAAGATTGGCCTTTCGATCGTCCAGGCTGTTGCGATTGATGTGATCCACGAATAGATGATCGGGTGCTTTGATAATCTCGCGGTGCATAAAGAGCATAGAGCTATTGCCACTTTTGGCCGCCTCTGTGCTCACAGCGTAGTAACTGCCGGGCCTGCCGACTACGTGCCATTTGTACATGGACAGACGCCGGTAATCCTCCGGATCGACGACAGCGTATTGGCCCCGCGTCAGCGGTATCCGGCAGAAGGCATAGCCGTAGCGAATCCGGCGATACAAAAGCACCGGCCGGATGAGTATCCAAACAAGCCAGAGAGGAATATGAATGCTGATTGTGATCTCGCCATCCTCCGCTGTGCGAATTTGTAAGAGTCAGATTGGAAATCCTAAGCACTAAGCACTAAATCCTAAACAAATTCGAATCACCAAAATTCAAAAATCAAAACGCCGTCCGGCAGTTAGTTCAGGCCCGCCCTGTTTAGGTCATTTGGAAATTTGAATTTAGATATTGTTTAGAATTTAGGATTTAGACATTAGGATTTGATGCGTAACTGTTCATGCCGTAAGGCATCCTGTGGAGAGTTTAGAATTTAGTATCTGGGCCGCCGTTCGCCCCGGGGCCGAAGTACGGCCCTCTATAATTGGGGCTATCTGCGCATTTGGCCGAAATTCCGGCCATATTTTACAAAGCCGTTTCGCGTAAGTCCTTATCTGAGCGACAGTAAAAAATTTTTTCAATTTTCCAATTTTTGCTCCGGGGTATCATCGTTTTTGGCCGAAAATTCTCGATGCCGGAGCGTATCGCAGATCAGCCCTCAAGCGAGACGGACTCCATAATCGTAAAGTTTGTTGACCGGTTAATCGGTCAAGAATTCTCTTCCCTGATTTGCTAATTTTCGCAATTTTACCCTCTACATCCCCCCGCTCAGAACCGCCCATATAAATAGAAAGGGCTTAATATATGTGCTGAGCCACTCGTGGTATCCTTCGGATAGGTTTTTTGATTGAAAGACAAATTGGATTACTGTATATTGCTCATAGGCGAGCAAGTGAGAGACATTCTGGGAATAAATTTGGAAAAATCATGGGTGAAGGATGCAAGAATGCGTTGAGGCTCAATTTTAACTGAAAACTAAAGCTTGAATTTTATGGGGTGAACAAAGATGACGAAGCGATACAAACCAAAAAAGTTGGCACTTGTAGAGGTTCTGGTTGTCGTTTTTGTGTGTCTGTTTCTTCTGGCCGTCGTACCACCTTCGTGTAATAAAACCCGCTCTGAAGCTATGCGCCGCACAACGTGCGGCAAGAATATGTCCGACATAGGTAAGGCGATGCTGGTCTATGCCAACGATTACGATGGTGAGCTGCCTCGTGCCGGGGGGAGAAATAGCGTGTGGAGTGGACTCGTTGGCTGGGATACTGTCGATCGGTTCGAAGCCTTCGGGCTCTATCGCGACGGTAGCGGAGGTCGGGCGACGATCAGTTCAAGTTTATATCTGTTGGTTAAATACGTCGGTGTAGCGCCGAAAACCTTTGTCTGCCCAAGCGACACTGGAACGACTGAGTTTAAGACCGCCGATTACGGTGCAGACGACAGAGAGCTTATTGACCTCTGGGACTTCGGCCCCGACCCAAAGCACTGTAGCTACGCCTACCAAATGCCTTATTGCCTGTATCGCCTGACCACATCAAGTGAGCCAGGTATGGCTGTGGTAGCCGACCGGAATCCGTGGATAGACTCTCCCGCGGGAGAGGCCAAGAATATGGCCGGATTTAATCCTGACGGCGGTGAAGAAGCGGTCAAGATTGGAAACGCCGTTTCCCACCAGGAAGATGGACAAAACGTATTGTTCCTGGACGGCCATGTAAGCTTTGAAAAACACACATTCTGTGGCATCAACAATGATAACATTTACACCTTCTGGGACGGCGGAGATATACGACGAGGAGGTTTACCTATACCTGGACTGAGTGCGCCACAAGATAGGTTGGATTCACTGCTGGTAAACGATCCAACACTGACCAGGATAACAACAAAGTCCACACACGCTGAAATGGAAAGCAGGGCTGAACTCAAGGCAAGGGCGAAAGATCTAAAGCATACCATCGTGACACCCCATCTGGATGTCGGGATTGAGAGGGGCATGAATGTCCTGTGGTGTAATACGTTTCAACTGGCCTGGAACGAATTTTGTGAGCTCGCAGGCGGTCCAATCACTATGGAGCGCGCACCACCCATGGTTGCTGTACTTAACAAGAGAACCGCATCTAAAGGGGACCTTGACCAGGCAAGTTATGTGGCAATGGCAGGCTTAGCCAGAGAAGGCATATACGGTAAGATACGAAAACAGTTGGAGGAAAAGTTCCAGGGTCAGGCAGCTCCTGAACTTTTTGATTCTATACCACCAATGGACTGGATTTCGTATGCTTACTTGTCCAAAGCACTGCCATTTGAGTGGGCTTTCACCCGCTTTCATAACAACTTGTGTTTCGAGGGGTATTATGTTGATTCCTTTGGGATCAAGCAGTTGATGGATTTCGACACTGCCGAGTTGAGAATGGCAAGTCAGGTCCTAATCCTCGATCATCGCAGTAGCGACGATTTTATTGTCGAACTTAAAACAAAAGCTAAAGACGACAGGCTTATACTTGCCAAAGTCCCACCACAGACTACACTTGGGGACACGGTAAAGACGATTGAACGCCGGATAGTGAATGCAAAACCAGTAAAAATAGGGCCGGCATCAGATCTTTATATACCGATACTCAACTTCGATATTCTGCGGGTGTATTCAGAGCTTTACGAACACCGGATCAAAACATCCGACAAACGAATTGATGGGACGAACATCGCTTATGCAGCACAGTCAGTGAGGTTCCGCTTGGATGAGACGGGTGCGGTGCTGAAATCCGAGGCTGCTATTGCTCCCGCAGGGGGAAGGAAACTCATTTTCGACAAACCGTTCTTGATCCTGCTGAAACGTCATGAAGCGAATAATCCCTATTTTGCTCTTTGGGTTGGCAATGCGGAATTGCTCATCCCCGTTGAAAAGAAGGGTGTGGAGAGAACCGTCCAACTTATAGATAATTCGGGACGTTTACTATTTTAGGCTTTGTTGATGGAAAGTTATAGGTTGGTCAACTCGATTATCCATGCAGAATGAAAAGAAGTACAATTGGTATTAGATGCAGCAAGATATTGGAATAGTCCATAAGTATATTCGCATATACTTATATACTATAGGGCTAACCCACAAACTTAAAATAGAAACACCTGAGGATTCGATGTTAGGGTACATCTTTGGTCTGATCCCAATTTATGTACCACATCCCTAAAATAATCCAAACCGACAAATTAGATGCAGCAAGATATTGGAATAGTCCATAAGTATATTCGCATATACTTATATACTATAGGGCTAACCCACAAACTTAAAATAGAAACACCTGAGGATTCGATGTTAGGGTACATCCTTGGTCTGATCCCAATTTATGTTCCACATCCCTAAAATAACCCAAACCGACAAATTAGAGGCAGCAAGATATTGGAATGGTCCATAAGTATATTCGCATATACTTATATACTATAGGGCTAACCCACAAACTTAAAATAGAAACACCTGAGGGTATGATGTTGGGGTACATCCCTGGTCTGACCCCAATTTAAGTACCACATCCCTAAAATAACCCAAACCGACAAATTAGATGCAGCAAGATATTGGAATAGTCCATAAGTATATTCGCATATACTTATATACTATAGGGCTAACCGACACACTTGAAATATAAGCACCGGGGGTACGATGTTCTCATGCACTTCTTCAACCCCGCCAATCCCTTTCATCTTCCCTGGGCGGTATGGGTGACAACTTCGAGCTTGATTTTTGGAATGGTTCGAGAAAAAGGGGGCAGTTTCTCCTCCGGAATCACACACGGAACGATGCTGCTTCCGAAGGTGCTGTTTGCAGGTTAGTTATGAAAATGGGGTTGTGAGGCAGGATAAATGTGCATTTTTTCTCCAAAAAAGCCTTTTTTGCTAAATAATTCAGAAGCCGGCCGGTTATGCCGATAATATTAAGTGTGGAAAACTCAAGCAGCAACCTGTTGGGCAAAATGATATTTATGAATGTGATAAGGTTGTTCGAAATAATGCCGTCACTAACGAGTGACATCTTTGGTGTCACTGCTTTTTAACAAGGAGACTTATCGATGAATATATTAGCAACAATACTTTGTTTTCTGATTGTGGTGGTCCTGGCGATATACTATACCCTGTTTAAGATACGACAGGAATTGACCCAGAACCAGGCAAAACTGGAATCCGAGCTTTCCGAAGTACGAAAAGCACTTGAGAAAGCGACAGGCAAAGGATAAACAGCACTGAGAGGGGAGGGTTTGGTTTTTACGCCATTTAACGCAACGTCGAACCGCCTGCGGTAATGGTATGTCTTTCATACCCACACCCGGTGCTCTTGTGCTCGGCGACAGTGGCCGGGCCCCGCCCACCTGAGACTTGCCTCAAGGGGGATATTTCCCGGCCATCCCGAGTTTTTTCAATTTAACCTTGACATTGGTCGAGTATTATGATAGGTAATATCGGTGTTTTAATATTGTTACGGTTTGGATATTATGAATAGAAATATAGACAACGCGATTATCATAATTACAGCGGAGAAGACGAAGCTGCCCTGAGAAAGCTAAGACATCAGGTATCAGAAAGCCTTCCGGAGCAGCGAGCTTTGGAAGGCTTTTTTTGTTACGAAAGGTTTCACAGACGATCGCAGATTGACACGGATTTGGAATAGGGAAATGAAGTTTGAATTTGACGGCCTTGACAGAAGTAGTTGATACGCTTATTTTACAGGGTTTGTATTTCATAATATGAGGATTTGTTAGATGTCGGATAAGAAGAGTAAAGGTTATCGTGATACGCTGAATCTGCCGAAGACAGGTTTTTCTATGAAGGCCAATCTGACCCAGCGTGAGCCGCAGATGCGCAAAGGATGGGCTAAAGAGAATATTTACGCCAAAATCAGAAACTCTCGCAGCGGTGCTCCCTTGTACATACTGCATGACGGGCCGCCCTATGCCAACGGCGATATTCACATGGGGCACGTTATAAACAAGGTCCTGAAGGATTTTGTCGTTAAGTATAAGACGATGTCCGGCTTTGACGCACCTTATGTGCCGGGCTGGGATTGTCACGGCCTGCCCATCGAATCGAAGGTGGTAACAGAGCTTGGCGAAGACGTACGCCGGATGAGCAAGTTCGATATTCGCAAGCTCTGTCACAAATACGCCAGCAAATACGTGAAAGTGCAAAGCAAACAGTTCCAGGAGTTGGGGATATTCGGCGATTTTGATAATCCATATCTTACTTTTAAGCCGTCTTATGAGGCGGGGATTCTGGAAGTATTCGCCGAGCTTGTTGACAAGGGATTAGTATATAAGCAGCTAAAGCCGATTCACTGGTCGATAGGATGCGAGACGGCACTGGCTGAAGCGGAGCTTGAATACAGGGACATTTCATCGCCGAGCATCTTCGTGAATTTTCCGATTGCCGAAGAAAGCTCCGCAAAGCTTGTTGAGCTTGGTTTAGTCGAACAGGCCGGGGCTGCGAAGGTCTGTTTTATGATATGGACGACGACGCCCTGGACATTGGCGGCGAATCTGGCGATAGCGGTCCATCCCTATCTGGATTACAAGGCGTTGACTTATGAAAAGGACGGCAATAAGTTTGTGTCTTTAGTGGCGGCTGACCGTGTTGAGGCGGTAGTATCGGCCAGCGGCCTGGGAGAAGGGAAATACGCCGTCGGTGAAAAAACAGTCAGGGGCAGCGAACTTGAAGGCCTGCGCTACGAGCATCCTTTTGTTGAGAGCAATCCGACGGATAAAGACGCCTTCATGATCATCCTCGCCGATTATGTCACCACCGAGGACGGCACCGGACTGGTCCACACTGCGCCGGGTCACGGACTTGAGGACTATATGTCGGGACAAAAGTACGGCCTGGCTGTTTATTCGCCGGTAATGGACGACGGTCGATATGATAATACGGTGCCGAGCTGGCTGCGGGGGCGGAACGTCCTGGAGGTTGACACCGTCGTAAATAATGACTTGCAGGAAAAAGGGCTGCTTTTCGCCAAGGGCGAGATTACACACAGCTACCCGCATTGCTGGCGCAGCAAAGGGCCGGTTATATTCAGGGCGACCGAGCAATGGTTTATCAGTGTTGACAGGGAATTGCCCGGCGTGGGAAAGAGCCTGCGTGACCTGGCGCTTAAGAGCGTCAAAAAAGTAAAATGGATTCCCGGCTGGGGCCAAAAGCGTATTGTCGGCATGCTCGAATCGCGGCCGGACTGGTGTATCAGCAGGCAGAGAAGCTGGGGATTGCCAATACCGGTTTTTGTGAATCCTCAAGGGCAGGCATTAATAACAAAAGAGTCCGTACTTGCAGTTGCTAAACACATTTCCGAGCGAGGCTCGAACAGCTGGTTCACCGATTCGCCCGGTGAGATTCTGGGTGAAGACTTTGAGCTGCCGGAAGGATTCGTTCCGGATGAGCTGCAGAAGGAAGAGAACATCTTCGACGTCTGGTTCGAGTCGGGCTGTAGCTGGTACAGCGTCTGTGTAAAGGAAGCCGGCTGGCCTGTACCGGTTGATTTATATCTTGAAGGCTCGGACCAGCATCGCGGCTGGTTTCAACTGTCACTTCTGCCGGGCCTGGGAGTGACGGGCGAGCCGCCGTTCAAGTGTGTTTTGACGCACGGCTTCACCGTTGATGAAAAAGGTATGAAGCAGTCTAAATCGCTGGGCAACTACGTGAATGCTCAGGATGAGGTGGCGAAATACGGTTCGGATATTCTTCGGTTGTGGGCCTCGAGTGTTAATTATCAGGAAGATGTACGATGCAACGACGAGATAATCGGCCGGACGCAGGATGCATACAGGAAAATCAGAAATACGCTGCGATACCTGCTCGGTAATATCGACGATTTCGACCCGAACAGGAACGGCGTCCGATACGATGAGATGTTTGAGATCGACAAGTGGGCGATGCAGCAATTGCAGAAGCTGATTGCCAATGTCAGCGAGGCGTATGACAATTTTGTATTCCACAGGGTCTTTTCGCTGCTCTATAACTTCTGCACGGTCGAGATGAGCAGTATCTATATGGATGTTCTGAAGGACAGGATGTACTGCGATGCTGTAGATAGTCTGTCCCGACGAAGTGCTCAGACGGCCATGTACAGCATCTTAGACAGCCTGGTGCGGATGCTGGCCCCGATCCTCGTGCATACGGCCGAGGAGGCCTGGGCGGCAATGAAATCAACGAGCGTGATGCGTGATGCGTCCGGCGAGATCGACAGCGTGCATTTAGCACTTATGCCGAAGGTCGATGAGTCGATTGACTATAAGAGCGAAGAGACGCGATGGGAAAAATTAATGGCCCTGAGAGATGAGGCCCTGCGGGTCCTTGAAGGACTGCGGCGGGACAAGAAGATTACCAGTAATCAGGAAGCGTGCGTGACCTTCAACTGCGACGAGGAAGACACCAGGATTTTGAACGAGTTCGGACTCGAACAATTCGCAGCGTTTTGTATCGTCAGCGAGGTGAAGCTGCAAAAGGCTTCCGGCGAAACAATTGTCGCGGCACAGAAAAGCTCTTATGAAAAATGCCAGCGGTGCTGGAACTACTGGCCGAGCGTCGGAACCAACGGAGAACACCCCGACCTCTGCAAACGATGTATAGAAGTGGCTTTTGGCTGATGATTGATAAATGTCCCCGCTTTCGCGGGTATGACAATATTATTGATTCATGTGCACTTGCTCGATATCGCCGGGTGTGTTTCTGACGCATCGAAAGCCGTAAATATCGTATCCAAAGCAGACATCCACATAGCCGGGAGCTTCGTTATAACGATAGCCGGACCGGCAGCTCTCATCACTGAATTTCCACGCTCCGCCGCGTACCACCTTGGTGTCACCAGAACTCGGTCCTCTCGGGTTTTCTTCGGGGCTTTCCTGATAATAGTCCACTTTGTAAAAGTCGTTGCACCATTCCCAGACATTACCATGCATATCATACAGTCCCCACGGATTAGGCGGCTTCTGGCCTGCCGGTCGAGGTTTTCCGCCGGAGTTTTTGTCGAACCAGGCATAATCTTTCAGTTTTGACGGCTCATCCCCAAAGAAATACGTTGTCTTGGTTCCTGCACGGCATGCATATTCCCATTCAGCTTCCGTAGGCAGTCTGTATCCATTTGCGTCGAAATTACATTGCCATGTGTTAAGATCGTAACAGGGTTGAAGATCCTCCAGGCGGGAACGGGCGTTGCAGTATCTTACGGCGTCGGACCAGCGCACCTGCTCCACGGGATTATTGTCTGCCTTCCAGCGGGAAGGGTTCTTTCCCATAACTCTCTGGTATTCCTCTTGAGTCACCAGGTACTTGTCCATGTAGAATGAGCTTACGGCGACCTCATGGAGTATTGCATCCACCTCATTTTCATCTCCCATTGTAAACCTGCCGCCCTGGAGTTGAACCATCTCAACGCCGGATTCTGTCTTCGATTCGGCCGGTGTTTCATCCGTGGCTTTTGCGGATTCGTCCGGAGCTTTACGCTTGCAACCTTGGGGTAGAGCTAAGGTCGCAAGCAGCAGAAATGCAGTCATCAAATAATGTTTCATATCTTTCGGTTTCCTATTTGCAATCTTCAACTTAATATTACTTATTCAATAATCCGGCCATATTTCATACCTGCTGGGATTACTGAGGCATTCCTCACAACGCCTTCTAATCTCTTGTGCTATTTCAACTGCTTTCGGTTGGTTTACGCAGCTATAACCGGCCTCCTGGAATAATCTTCTGGTTGTAGTATGAAAATCCCTGACAAGATCGTCTTGAGCACCTCCCATTGCTCTCCATTTCTCGCCAAGGTCTAAAAAGGTCGGCAGATTTTTCGGGTCTTTCTTTTGAGTAAGAGCTTCTGTCTGCCGGGATAAACCGGCGGCATATTCCAGGTTTTTTATACTCTCTTTTAGTCTATCATATTTTTGAGGTATCTCTTGAGCTATTTTTTCCATATTATCAATGAATGCTTTCAAGTCCGGATTACTTTGTTTCTTTTGTTTCAGAAATTCCACTATCTCATATGCAAAATCCATATACTTGTCGATTCTTTTTCGGTGTTGAGTGATAAAATACATCATGTCTTCTATACTCTCTTTTGAGTATTCTCGTCTTTCTTCCTCTTTTCCCGCTTTAAAAATCAACTCAAGTCTCTGGGTGACTGCACAGGTAGAAACCGGACATGAACCTTGGGCATTATGTCTTGCCAGGTCATCCGGGTCTATACTTGAGTTGGGTCTGACTAAATCCAGGTTTGTCCTGATTTTGAAGTCAGCCCTACTCTCAAAAGTTTTTTTGTCCAATGTCTGCTTCAGAATATCGGCAGGAGAAAAAACCAGGCCTGGAACATCTCTTCTCTCAAGAAAATAAATAATGGTTTCTCCCTTAGGGGGTATTTTTTTGCCGAGATGATAGTAAGTCCTCTCTCCTTGAAACCAGACGGGATAGGTATAGAAACCTATCATAGCCCGCCAGATGTCTCCTTTGGATTCCCTGAACCTGAAAGTAGTTTTCACGCCGTCTTCATATAATTGGGTTGTCCATTTTGCAGGAAATGGCCTTTTCCAATTTATAGCTACATCCTTTTCCAGATAAGAGGGTTTTAACTCTTCTTTATGCCAGATACCAGGCGCCTCCAACAGGGCCAGACAAATGCTCTTGCCATCATTGTCAAAGTCAACAGATTCGTAGAGGCCGGCCTCTCGTTCCCGATTATTCAGCGAAAGCCTCATCTGCTGTTTCCCCTCAGGGCAGGTGACGACCAGCATATCGTTTTGGCCCTTAAGTAGTCCTAAGAAAAGATTCTCCGACGGAATATGAAGTGTATTTATCGAAGGATATTCTCCTGGATCAAATATCAGGTCATCGCTGATAAAACTGGGCACTACGCCGTATTCGATTGGACCGAGCAGACTTATGCCCTTCATATTCTCAGCAGGCTTGATTTCTACAATCTGCTTCTTGCCGAATGAGAAAATAGCAGACAGATTATCTTTTGTTGCCTGAGCTGAAAAAGAGACCTCCAACGCTATTTCTTCATCCGTATTTTGCAATATCCTGCAGTGACTAATGTTCGCCGACATTTTCTTTAGCTGAAGAGGGACAAATTCCACTTTCTTGTTACTTGAATCTGCTTTCGAATAGATAACGACTCTGCCTTTTCCAGACCAGAATACGGCGGTTATGTACTCATTCTCTACTACTACGTCTCCTTTGAAAGAGTATTCTTGCCCATAGTTTGCAGGCACAGTTTTCCAGTTAGTGCTGTCCTGGATATCGATTTTGTCGATAAAAGGTGACAGTGTATCCCAGACTGCGGTATTTACAACCATCCTTCCGCTCGCAACTGTTGGTGACGCCCAAAAGGCCACAGAGCCTGTACGTTCAGAGTTAACTTCGAGTGATAAGGTTATTGTCTTTCCTGACAAAGGGGACAGATCAACGCATCGCTGTCCCCATTGCAGCTGGTCGGAGCAGGTTTCCTCAAGAAGAGTTATAACATTGCCATCCTCAGGCTTTGCAGTGACTCTGAAAGTCACAGGAACATCTCCTTTCAGCACTCCGAGGCCGATGTCAAGCCGCCCTGCCTGGGGTGTATGCAGCCGGTATTCCAATTTTCCCGGTGTGTGCGTAAAGATGGTGCGACTGGACCTTCTGTTTCGAACCTCCTCTCGAACGCCTACCGGGGCATGGGCATACAGGGCCTCCCTGGCCTTGGGAATTACGCGCACCGACAAGATGTCGATAGTTGCGGCGCTTTCGGATTTCTCCTGCCTTGTGTCATCTAAAGAGCACGCCACCCGCAGGCCGAGCTGTCGCCACGGTCTCCCTTTCCATTGCTCCCCGGACGCCAGCTTGTCAACCCTCAGTACGTAGGTCTGCACCGAACCATCGCATACAGGGATGACGTTATCTCCATAGACCTCAAACACCCTCTGACTATCCGGCTCGGAAGGCCCTTTGTGAAGATTGAAGTCAAGTGCTAGATGGTTGATCCCGGCTCCGGCGCGGGCGCGCACCTCCACACGCGCCCAGTCCTCCCACCGCCAATCCGGGAGGTTGACGTAGACGCTCCCCTCCCTCCGGCCTCGCTGGCCATTGGGTCGAGTGCCGGAGTTGGCCTGCGTGAGATTGATGCGTAGCGCATCCTCGATCCGGACTACTTGTGCGGGCTTCCCGTCAGAATAGAGGGGACCGGTCACCTTCCAGTCCGGCTGCGGTTGATCGAAGCGCCATTCAACCGGCTTCGGAGAATCCTCGGGGACATCTGAGCCCTCAATGTGTGCGGCATCAAGGTGATCTTCGAGATGCAGTGGCATATCTGCCACCAGAAGTGTCTGTTGATCAGGCTCAGTATCGTCAGTACAGCCAGAAAGTGACAACATGGCAGGCAATATTATTAAACACGTAACGGTGCGAATCGTTGATTTAATCACGGCACATTTTCCTGTTTTAAAAAAGCTGCACAGTTTCCTCAGCTCAATAATCCGGCCATATTTCATAGCCGTCAGGATTTCTCAGGCATCTCCTGCAACGCCTTCTAATCTCCTGGGCTATTTCAACTGCCTTGGATTGATTTACGCAACCATAACCGGCCTCTTGAAATAGTTTCCTGGTTATGGAGTGAAACTTCGCAACAACGGAGTCTTGAGCGCCACCCATTGCTCTCCATTTCTCGCCTAAGTCAAGATAGGCCGGCAGATTTCCCGGGTCTTTCTTTTGAGTAAGAGCCTTTGTCTTGCGAGCCAGTTCGGCAGCATATTCCAGGGTTTTCATGTTCTCTCTTTGCCTGTTGTACTCCTGGGGTATCTCCTGCACTATTGCCTGCATGTTATCGATATATGGTTTCATGTCAACATCAGACTTTCCTGTCAGACTCAGGAAATCTGTCATGTTATTGGCAAAGTCCTGATATTCGTTGATTCTCTCAACATGCCGGGTGACAAAGTAGACCATATCATCTACAGCTCCCGCGACATACTCTTTCTTTTCTACTTCTTCGGACGCTTCAAAGACAACCTGCATTGCTTCCGTACATCCACAGGTAGCGGCACGACGAATGCCTGCGCCTGCCCTTCTGTGATGGGTGCGCAGTTTGCGACCTGCAAAGTCAAGTATAGTATCACACGTTTGCCGGCCCAACGTTTCTTTCATAATATCAACTGGAGTGGAAACTGAAACCGGAGTATTTTTTCTCTCAAGAAAATAAATAATGGACTCTCCCTTCGGAGGTATTTTCTTACTGAGACGATAGAAAGCATTGTCACCGTTAAACCAGACGGGGTAGTTATACCGACCAATTACGCCCCGCCAGATGTTTGTTTTGGATTCTCTTAATGCAAAGGTGGTTTTCACCCCGGCTTCATGTAATTGGGTTATCCATTTTGCAGGAAAAGGCCTTTTCCAGTTGATAGCTACATCCTTTTCCAAATAAGAAGGCTTCAACTCTTCCTTATGCCAGATACCAGGCGCTTCCAGGAGGGCCAGATAAATACTCTGGCTGTCATTGTCAAAGTCAACAGATTCGAAGAGGCCGGCTTCTTGTTCCTTCTTATCCGGCAAAAGCTTCATCTGCTGCTTTCCCTCAGGCCAGGTGACAACCAGCATATCGTTTTGGCCCTTCAGTAATCCCAGGAAAAGATTGTCCGAAGGAACGTGAAGCGTGTTCATCGAAAGGTATTGTCTTGCATCAAATATGAGGTCGTCACCGATAAAATCGGGTATTACACCATACTCGATTGGGCAAAGCAGACTTATCCCCTTCATATTCTCAGCAGGTTTGATATCGAAAATCTTCGTTTTGCTGAATGAGAAAGTGGCGGACAAATTCTCTTCTGTTTCCTTAGCCGAAAAAGAAACATCCAGAGCTGCTTCGTCACCTGTATTCTGCAATATACCGCAGTAAGTAATGCTCGCCGCTTTTGCCTTTAGCTGAAGAGGGACAAATTCCACTCTCCTGTTACTCGGATCTGCTTTCGAATAGATAACGACTCTGCCTTTTCTCGACCAGAACACGGCGGTCAAGTGCTCATTCTCTACTACTGCGTCTCCTTTGAAAGAGTATTCTCTCCCGTAGTAAGCGGGGTCCGAAACGGCGGCGGCCGGGTTGAGTTCCAGCGTAAGAAGATTGGCAGGAACAACTTTCCAGTTGGTCCTGTCTCGGACATCGACCGTATTGCCAAAAGGTGACAGTGTGTCCCATACCAGGATATTTGCCGTCTTTTTTCTCTGGGCCATCAACATTTTTGGACTTGTCACCAGCAGAATAATTAACGCTATTTTCCAAAGAGGCAGCCTGTTATTATTTATGCCTCGATCAAACGTCATAACTTATCTCCCTTCTGAGTTTATCATTCGTTTCCTGAGGAATTACACTTCAAAAGGCTCTTCTGCCATATATTGTAAATCAATGTTTGTTACTGATTTGTTCACATACCTTTTGGAAAACCTGTTCGATGGTGATGTTTTTGATATCATGTTCCGGATTAGTGCTGTTTATGACCAGGCCCCTTAGGTCGGGGTCAATTGCTACGACACATTGTTTCTTTCCATAGGGTGCCACTCTGACAGGATTGGACCGGCCGAATATAATAGCGAGGGGTACATCTAAAGCTGCGGCAATATGTCCGGGACCTGTATCGTTACTTACTACTATCTTGGCGGCTCTTAGCAAAGCTATCAGTTCGCTGAGTGAAGTCTGCCCGGCGAGGTTTGTTATCGGGACATTGGCCAGGCTTTTCAATGTCTCGACAATGCTCGCTTCAGGTGCAGTTCCGGTGGCGATTATGGACAGGCCGAACTTTGATGTAACCTTGTCGGCCAAAGCGGCGAAGCGCTTCGTGGGCCAGCATTTGTCCGTGTGTGCCGAGCCAGGTATAAGGACCGCATAATTGTTGTCTGTAATCCCGTGACTCTTTAATAGTCTGTCGACTGAATCAGTAGCCTCCGCCCTCTGTGGTAAAACAAATTTTACGCCAAGCTCGAAAGCACCGGCAGTCCGGATTATCTTTAAGTAGTAGTCAACCAGGTGATAACAATCTGAGTCTTGTGGGACCTTATCCGTATAAAAGATGTGGGCCAGTTCTCTGGCATTTGTCATTCCGAAGCGTTTTTTACAGCCTGAAAGCCAGGCTAAAGAAGCCGTTCTGAAAAGACCCTGAAAATCGAAAACGACATCGAGTTTGCTCCTTCGGAGTCTCCGGATGAGTGACAGAAGAGCCCCAAATGCTCGAGGATCGAACCATGCCTTGCCGAGAAACTTACGGTCAAAGGAAATTATCTCGGTCAGATGTGGATGATTTTTAAGAAGTGGCGCGAATTCCGGCCGAACGAGCCAGCTGATTCTTGCATCAGGAAAGTTTTTACGCAAAGCCGTAAGGGCCGGTAAGGCCAGGACTATATCGCCCAGCGAGCTGGGTTTTATTATCAGGATGTTTTTGTAACTTTCCGGCATAGTTATTTCATATATCGTTTTTATTTCGCACTTGGCGAAAAAGAACTATTACCGGGTTATTGTAAGCAATGGATTGATTTTAAGCAATCGGCATGAGAAAATTAAAAATTCAAATGCAAAAGACCTAACTTCGTATTAAAATGCAAAATAAGGTTTTCGTGTCCTATGGATAAAAAAGGCAAATACATTTACGACTGGCCCCGGCCAATGGTTACGGTTGATGCTGTGGTCTTTAGTTTATCTGCCGGCAAGACGCAGGTGCTGCTTGTCAATCGCAAAAGAGAGCCGTACAAAGGCAGGTGGGCGGTGCCGGGCGGATTTGTGGAGATTGACGAGGAGTTGGAGGATGCTGTGGCCAGGGAACTTGAAGAGGAGACGGGACTTACGGGAGTAAAGCTAAAGCAGATGCACGCATTCGGCAGGTGCGGCCGTGACCCGAGAGGCAGACAGATTTCGATAGCATTTACGGGCATCGCAACGAAGGGAAAGAATCAGATAAAAGCCGGTGACGACGCGGCAGAAGCACAATGGTTCGATATAGAAGAGCTGCCAAGGGATTTGGCCTTCGATCACGATGAAATGATCAAGTGCGGCATCGAAAGGCTGCTAAAAATCCCGCCTGAAACGCGGGAATAGAAAGATATAGATTCCTGCCCCTGCTTTCGAAGGGGTGAAAACCTTACAAAGGAAAAATGTTTGAGAGTAAGCAATATGAATGAAAATGTTGATATTTCGGTTGATTTTGCCGGGCTGAAGCTGGCAAATCCGGTTTTTACGGTTTCGGGGACTTGCGGGTATGCCAACGAGTTGGCTGATTTTATGGATGTCAACTGCCTCGGCGGGTTTATTACCAAGAGCATCACGCTCAAGCCGCGAAAGGGCAACGCGACGCCGAGAATCGTTGAGACCGATTCGGGGATGCTTAACGCGATTGGATGGGCGAATATCGGATTGGATAAATTCATTGAGGAGAAGTTACCTGTCCTCCAGGAGTTCTCCCCGGCGGTATTTGTCAATGTGGCGGGTGAAACCATCGAGGAATATGTGGCTGTGACTGAGCGTCTGTCGTCGGAACAGGCAATCGCCGGCTTTGAGCTGAATATAAGCTGTCCTAACGTTGAGCAAGGTGGGATCAGTTTTGGGACCGACCCTGAACAGGTGAAAGAGGTTACTTCTGCGGTAAAGCAGGTTTGCGGCGGGAAGACTTTGATGATTAAGCTGGCTCCAGCCGTGACGGATGTAAGTGTCATTGCAAAGGCGGCGGTTGAGGCCGGTGCCGATGCACTTAGTCTGGTCAACACCTTCACTGCGATGGTCATCGACATTGAAACTCGCAAGCCGGTCCTGGCCAATAAGACCGGTGGATTGTCGGGTCCGGCTATTAGGCCCATCGCAGTGTATCTGGTTAACAAGGTGTACAACGAAGTAGCCAAAGAACGCGGCATCCCGATCTTGGGGATGGGCGGAATCATGACCGTTTCGGATGCGATTGAGTTTATAATCGCCGGAGCATCAGCGGTTGGCATCGGGACGGCGAATTTCATCGAGCCTGACTGCGCAGCAAAAATCATCAGTGGCATAAAAGAATACTGTATCCACCATGATGTGGCGAACGTCAAAGAACTGACCGGATCGCTTTTGGATAAGGAGCAATAATGACGGTGAAAATAAACAGCTTCAAGAAAACTGCAGTTAAACTGATTTCTATTTCTTTGTTTCTTATGCTGTTGGTGACACCCGTCTTTTGCGCTGCGCAGGCCCTTGTCCTGGATGAACGCCCTGCCGAACCGGGTGAATGGGGTTACCGCCCTGCTGCCGGTTCAGTGTCCCGGGTCGATCCGCCGAGCTTTAGCTGGCGGCCTAAAGACGGCCTGACATGGGAGATTGAATGTGCCCGTGACGCAGGATTTGAGAAGATCGAATACCGTGCGAAAGGTCTGGAGTTCAACGTGCACTGTCCGCCCCGGACTTTTGCGCCGGGAACCTATGAGTGGCGATACCGCGGAAAGGACAAGAAAGGTCGATACACGAACTGGAGCCGAGCAAGGACGTTCACTGTTGCCAGTGACGCGTCAGCTATGCCGATGCCGGCTCGCGACGAGCTAATGGGGCGAATCCCCAAAACTCATCCGAGATTGTTTATGCGTCCCGAGAACATAGGTCGGTTGCGGAAACTGGCGCGGGGCGAAATGAAAGATGAATATGACCGACTTGTGGCCGAATGTGAGAGGCTCCTGGCCAGGCCGCCCTCGACAAAGGAACCGCCGAAGTATCCGGAGGATATAGTACGTGGAAGCGATCCCTGGCGTGACATCTGGTGGAGTAATCGGACTTATACCAGCCGGGCCTTGAACGGCGCTGCGACTCTTGCTTTTACGTGGCTACTCGGCGGGCAGGTAAAATATGGGCACGAGGCGAAGAGAATCCTGCTTGAATGCGCCAGGTGGGATCCGAAAGGTAGCACAGGTTATCGTTACAACGACGAGGCCGGCATGCCTTATGCCTATTATTTCTCCCGGACGTACACCTTTGTGAATGACCTGCTGAACGAAGAGGAGAAACAAATCTGCCGGGAGGTCATGAAAGTGCGCGGTGATGAGATGTACAGGCACCTTTGCCCGCGCCATCTGTGGAGGCCGTACGGCAGTCACGCCAACAGGGCGTGGCACTTCCTGGGTGAGGTCGGCGTCGCCTTTTTGGGTGAAATCGAGGACGCCGAGGACTGGGTCTGGTTTGTTACCAATGTCTTTTTCAATGTCTATCCGGTCTGGAGCGACGACGACGGCGGCTGGCATGAGGGCTCATCCTACTGGTCGAGCTATCAGAGTCGTTTCACATGGTGGGCTGATGTTATGCGCGAGGCGATGGGTATCAACGCGTACGATAAGCCGTTTTTCTCTAAGGCTGGATACTACGCCATGTACCTTATGCCGCCGGGTAAAAAAAGCGGTGGCTTCGGTGACCTGACTGCAAGTCGCACGGCAGAGAGGAATGTGCCATTGGTGAGTGTTTTTGCATCGCAAGCCCAGAATGGACATTGGCAATGGTACGTCGAACAGCTTGGCGGGCCTGAGAATACCGGCGGTTATATTGGTTTCATCCGCGGTGAGCTGCCGAAAGTTCCTGCTGTGCCGCCAGATGAGTTGCCCATCTCACGGCTGTTTAGAGGTACAGGGCAGGCTTACCTGAATACCAGCCTGACCGACGCAGAAAACAGTGTTCAGGTCGTTTTCAAATCCAGCCCCTTCGGCACTCAGTCCCATGGCTACGAGGCGAATAATTCATTTCTCCTGTGGGCCTACGGCAAGCGCCTGCTGATTCGCTCTGGTCGCAGGGACAGCTACGGCAGCGACCATCACAAAAACTGGATGTGGAGCACCCGCTCGGTCAACAACATAACAGTCAACGGAAAAGGCCAGGGCAAACGAACCGCCAAGGCGCAGGGCGAAATCGTCGCCTTCAAATCCACGCCGGAGGTCGATGTCGTCATAGGCGAGGCGGGCCAGGCTTACGAAACGCCGCTCGAGCGCTTCACCCGCGCCATCATCTTCGTCAAGCCGGAACTGATTATCATTTACGACCGGCTGGAGGCCAAAGAGCCTTCTTTCTACGAATACTGGCTCCACGCCGTCAACAAGATCAACGTTGACGACCAGCATCGCATTCAGGTTAAAAACGGCGACGTCGTGTGCGACATCGACTTTCTAACACCGAGTGGCCTGTCATTTGAGCAGACCGATCAATACGACCCGAATCCCCGACCGCGAATCAAATTGCGAGAGTGGCACCTGACGGCGAAGACGCCGGAAAAGTCAAAACGAATGGAGTTCGTAGCGCTCTACCGTCCCCACAAGTTGATCAATGACATTCCCGGAGAAGCCACATTACGCTCTATCCCCGGCGGCTACATCCTGAGTGTCAGCGATTCCGGCAAAAAGCTAACCGCCCTGCTGCCGGCGGACGACACTAAACCACTCGAAGCCGAAGGCATGACAACCACAGGCGCCATCAAGCTCAAACTCGAACACACGGGCGCACAGGCACCCCAAATCCTCGAAGTCCGGCAAGGCGATTTGCATTAATCCGGAGGTTAGGCAGAGTCGCAGTCAGGCGATGACCTCCCGCGTCCTTCTTGTCGAACGACCAAGTTAACCGGGCTGGTGGACCAACGGGAGTAAGCTTTGAAAAACCAAAAACCGTAAATGAAGGAACCGACGTTGAAAAACCGAAACGCGAGCCAGCTCCGGCGCAACGTCTTGTTATGCAGACTCCTGTGTTTCGGGCCAATCCCAGTCGTCCCAGCGGCGGGGAAGACGGGCGTATTTTTCAAACAACATTCTTGAATTGCCATAGGACTTAAACAAGGCCATTGCGGCATCACGGACATTTTGTGCCCAAACGACTGATGTCTCTGAGTTTTGACCGGATAAGCAGAGATCAGCCCAAACGCCTTCGATGTTGCCAACGCTATTCGCCACAATGCCGTTTAGAGACGTAGATGTAAAGCTGCCGTCGTGCAAGCCGCGGGCCATGGTGGATGAAGCGACGAGGCATGCCCGAACGGCAGGGTGCGGGTGAGACGATTTGTCTGCACTGAGTGCGCACGGTGCGCTCGGGTATAAGGCACGAAACAAGACACCGATTGCCATTAGGTATGTTAGCAGGGCGAAGTCCTTTGATTGCCATTCGGCGCATAACATGTCACGCAGCAGTGCAGCGATTTGATCATGGGTATGAACGGACGAGGTCACGTGACACGCGAACGCGTCTGCGTCACATTCAAGTAGATGTTGAAATGTGCAATCATCGGGTTTGACGGCATGTTGGAATTCTGCAATCGTGGCGGTGCGGACACCATATCGTGGAATGTCAAGATGCCCGCCCACGATATGGCCGATCTCGTGATAGATAAGGAATTCCAAAGCGAGTTCGGCTAATACCTGAGCAAGCGTCATTCGCGTTTGATCGTTCGGAAAGAACAAGGGCGTGTTGCGATCGGCGTCGGAAACATTTCTGAGTAAAAGCACAGGCGGAAATCGTCCGCCGGGAAGGTTTTCCAGGCGTACTTCGTTGTCGACGTTGCCGATCGTCGGGAAGAAGATTGGCGTGCTTAGTAATCCAAGTATGGTTCCGTAAATATGTTCAAGGGCACCGCGAAAGACGCAGATGCGGTCGCAACCCGCATGATTAGTCGCAAACGCATTAAGGGATGCGTCATCAACGATGAGGATTTCGAGTGGCCGCTGTCTCCATTGCGATCGCATGTGGTCTGTCAGTAATTCATGGAGCACGCGACCTTTTTCGACGAAGTCCGCGACGATGTCATCAAATGGCGGCTCGAACGCGTCAGGATTCAAGGTAGGTCCGAATTGTATGTCCATTTGTGACCACCCCTATCGCCGCGACTGCCCGCATAACAATGATTATATGGTTTCTCTATAACACCCTTGGCCTGCAAAATTGCGGCATAACACCCCAAGGCCGGAATTGCCATAAGCCGTGTGATTGCAAAGCAGTATGGCGCCTTAGCCGCTTGGCATGGGGTGATATATGGTTTCTGTATAAGTTAAGTTTCGCACTTCTCAGATGGTGTTAATATGGGCAATTGTAAGCTTTTGAGCCATTTCACGAAAACACAACTAATACTTGTCATGTTCGAGCGATTTACCGAACATGCATTTAATTCGGAATCACAGTTAAACCCGTATTGGGCAGAGAATTCCGCTTTTGAAAAGTGCGAAAGTCAACTATAACACACCTGACTATGTCCTTTACAAGCTGTCCACGGGACTCTTGACGCCCCTGCCGCCTCTGTTCAGGGCATGCGTATAAATTATGGTTGTGCTGCCGTGTTCGTGTTTTGTACACCTGCCACATCTGATTTTCCTTCGCTTATGACGAAGATTATAGCTTGGCACGGTAACCAAAGCAATAGAAAAAAATTGTATGTCGTTTTTCGTACCTTGCAGGGCGGGAACACACTGCACATTGGTCCGGAGGTTATCCAGAGTCGCAGCCAAGCGAAGACCTGCCTCAGCCATCTTCCACGTCAAACGATCTGCTCAGGATCGCCGAGGTACGAGTCGTATCAAGAAGAAGCAATGTTCGAAGATCTTAGTCCTTGTGTTCCCCGATGTGAGTCTCTATATTCTTTGGAGTTGTCGGTTGCAATATCTCTCGCATCTCGTTGGATACTCTCTCCTGCAAGTTTCCTTTCAAGAAGCCAAGAGCTGATTCCAAAATCTCGTCCCGGCTATCGATGATCCCTTTAATGGTCCGATTGAGCAGAATATCTGGTTGGACCCCCATCGGAATGAAATCTTCTCCATTTGCGAACTTGGCCTGGGAAACACATATCCTGACACTGCCACCACCAGGCAGGCTAAAACGAATCGAGTTTCCCGTACTACCAACTGTTGGGGTGCCGACAATTGTTGCGCGGCCGCAACCTTGAAGGATTACGACAATATCTTCTGCCGCGCTTGCTGTTCCTGAATCAACGAGGAGGTAAAGAGGGCCGTCATAGTGAATTGGATTAGGTTCGATGGAACCTTCCGATGTGATCCATCCTGGTGAGTAACCTTTAGGCAAATCGCCCGCTTCGATTGCTCCGTTGAGAGCTTCGGTCACTGCCGGACTAAGGCCGTCGCGTTCTATAACTGTCTGAAGTTGCGAATCAAGCTCTGAAATCGAACAACGGGTCTTGCGGATCCCGGTTTTAATAGGTGTCGAAATAAAGTGCCCGATGAGTTTAAGAGGTGTGTTACCTCCTGGATTGCCGCGCAAGTCAATAATAATTGCACGCGGCCAGTTGTCACTCATTGACTCTATTAATGTGGACAATTCCTTTTCGTACCTGTCTTCGCATCGGCTATAGCGAATGTAAAGCAAGCCGTCAGGCAATAGACCCGATTCATACGGTGAAGATACCTCGCTATGGGAATGGAACCTTTGTCTTAGATCATCAGACCATTTGACTGTTTCTCGATTGGCTTTGAGTACGCGGTTATGGAACGACCCATCAGGATATCGCATGTCCATGGATAACGGGGTATTGCGAAGGAACAGTCGCCGATTTAGAGCGTTTTGCTTCTGATGCTCATCTCCTCCTGAGAGGTAGGGAAACAGCTTTTCCTGGAAGTACTTCGATGGTGACTTGCCTTCAATGGAAAGAACAACCGTACCCAATGGAATATCCTCATCGAGGATCTCTTGAACCGGATAACGCTGAATCACTACCCATTGCTTTTCAACCAAATCCAACTTGAGCGGTAACGCATCAAGTTCCTTTTCGATCTTTGAAGGCATACGGATATCGGAGTGACCATCCTCAAGCAAAGCGACGAAAGACTGCAATAGACGGTAGTAATCATAGAGTCCCTGATCCTTCTCAACCAAAGGCAGATATTCCATAAAAGCCTTATCCCAGTCAAGTGTGGGAACTTGCTCAAACCAGACAAAATGTTGCTTGGCACCTCGATAGATAGTTACCAGACCAAATACACGCTCTTGCTTGGATAACGCTTCTTCTCCCGCTATCTTTTCGCTTGCTATAGAGGAATCAGCTACACCATCGCTCAATGGGAACAGCAAGGAGACCAGAAGGATAAACGGCAAGCCAATGAATCTCTTAATCATCTGCGACCTTTCTATGATTTCTGTGCGTCGAACTATGAATATTCGGTCTGTATAACACGAGAAACGCAGACTATCTCTTTCTGTATAATAAGTTCCCATCTCTTCTTTTCAGTTCGTCCCACTATCTCGGTCAGACACTCCACGTTCGGTTCTCCTTCGCTTACGCCATAAATTATAGCGTGGCACGAGGAGGAAAGCAATAGGGGAAAAAAGGGAACTACACCTGCCTCTGCGGCATTTAACGGGCTGATCGTCCATCGGCCCAATGGCTGTTACGGGGCGTGGCAACTTTTGATGATGAAGCCGCCGGATTTTTCTTCTCGTTCCAGCTCGAGTATCCCGTGTGCTCCCGCCTCCTCCAGCATCTGGCCGAAAGACCTAAAGCCGTAGTACGATTCGCTGAAGCCGGGCTTTCGGCGCTTGAGGGTCTGCTTGATCATGGAACCCCATATCTTCTCCCCCTCCCCGCGTTCCTCAACCAGAGCCTCGTAGGTCTCGACAATCAGATCCCATGCCTCCTGTTTCTTATCTCCGGCGGGCTGGACGGCTTTGGCAACCGGGCCTTTTGCGGGCTTTCGGCCCGTCTGCCTGTCGGCGGATCTCCTGCGGGGCGGTTGAGGGCGGACGAGGTCGTCGTAAAAGATGAACTCATCGCAGTTTGCTACCAGCAAGTCCGAGGCCGAATTCTTGACGCCGACGCCGATTACGATTTTGTTGTTCTCCCGCAGCTTGCTGACGAGCGGGGAGAAATCGGAGTCGCCGCTGATGATGACGAATGTGTCCATGTGCTCTTTCGTGTAACAAAGGTCGAGCGCATCCACGACCATGCGAATATCGGCGGAGTTCTTGCCCGACTGGCGCAGGTGCGGGATCTCGATCAGCTCAAAGGACGCTTCGTGCATCGCTGATTTGAATTTTTCGTAGCGGGCCCAGTCGCAGTAAGCCTTCTTGACTACGATATTCCCCTTGAGCAGGAGCCGCTCGATTACCTTGCCAATGTCGAATTGGGCGTATTTTGCGTCGCGAACACCCAAAGCGATGTTCTCAAAGTCGCAGAAAAGAGCCATGTTCCTCGTTTCAGCCTGATATGTCATGACATGGGCCTCCAGTAAATAATTTTGTGCTCATGGTCCTTGAAAATCCTCGTAACGGCGGCATCATTGGTCTCGGTCACTCGCCAAATCCAGTTTTTCTTCACTTACAGCGAAGATCATAACATGGCACGATGGGCAAAACAACAGGAAAAATCGAGCAGTTATTTAGCTTGCTCTTTTTGCTATGAGTTCGCGAACTATTGAGACGAGATCGTTAGGGATTTCCATGTATGTATGAGAAGGCTCTTCGTATGCAGCTTCATCCTCAGCAACAGATTCTTCATCTGATTGCGATTCGTAGTGTGCGAGAACTTCTTGTACGCGCTCTTCATCCCAATTAGGAGGGAATTTGCTCTGATTCATTTTTTTCTTCTCCGTCGGCGACGTGCGATCACAAGAACCGTACCACTGATAGCATAAAAGATGATGGACGGAATGTAGAGCATTCCAAAACTTCCTTCTGGGTCACCATCAAAATAGTCAATCATTCCATGATCCGATAGTACCAGAGTAATAATGAGAGATGTTATAACGACTGAGGTATATGATCCAAGGAGTATCCCCAGTTTTCCCCACGATTTGATTCGTCTCCAAAAAGTGAATGTACTGTCTGCCAAGTTGAGAAGCAGACTGAACATGAGAGTCACGGCAAAAGGGACAAAAAAAGCGAGATAAGACGTCAGGAAATGGGTCACAGGGTATGAGCACAAGCAGATAGCGAAGAAGACGAAGATCCAAGATGTCATCAGGAGAAGGTATTTGCCCGGGCCGGTTAATATCCTTTTTAGTCTCATATCTAACTCTATACTGTATGGTTTCCTTCGCTTACGATGGTGGTTATAATATGGCACAGCGGACAAAGCAACAGGAAAAATATTTTTCATATTTGTTCATAAAACTTCGAGATTGCTCAGAGCAGGCTTATGCACAGGACAATAGTATTTCACGTAGTCCGTGTTTTGTCATCATTTTATCCACGTGCATTTGCGGTTTGGATTCTTATCTTATTGCTTGATGTTTTTGAGTAGTTGGGGTATTTTTTTGGTGGCTAAAGTATACCGGTGCTGTTGGCCGTTTGACTTTTATGGCGGTGGCGGGTATAAATTGGACATTTGAAAACCGGACTAATGCTAAGAGGAGCGAAGCAAAATGGTTAAATCCAATGATGTTGCTCAGGAAAAGGATACGGAACAATTATACAACGAGCGGATGAAGCGTTATATCACTGCTATGCGGAACGAGAAGCCGGACATGGTGCCGATTCGGCCGTTTGTCGCCGAGTTTACGGCGAAATACGCCGGCTATACGTGCCAGGAGGTGGCGCATGATTACAACAAGGCTTTCGAGGCGGCGGTTAAGTGCGCGAAGGATTTCGACTGGGACGCCGTCGTTGCGAACATGGTCTATGTCTGGACGGGTCTGGCCCAGGCGGCGGGGCTTCGCTACTACGGCATTCCGGGCATCGGCATACCGCACACGGTCGGATTCAACTATATCGAGCCGCCCGAAGAAGAGGCCTTCATGAAGTCGGATGAATACGATGCGCTTATCGACGACCCGACAGCCTTTCTCTACAATACTTGGCTGCCTCGCGTCTCGACCGAAGTGAGCAAAATCGGCGAGGCCTCGACCTATCGCAACAACCTGGCGCTGGTCAAGAGCGGCATGGCCATGCTTCAGTACTTTTATGCCTTTGGCCCGCAGATCGGACGGCTGAGATCAGAGTGCGGCACGGGTTCGGCCATCGCGGGCATCTTCAAGGCGCCGTTCGATATCATTGCCGACAAGCTGCGGGGCTACTTAGGGCTGGTCAGTGACATGGAGACTCAACCCAAAAAGGTGCTCAAAGCATGTGAGGCGCTTATGCCGCACCTGGTCAACGTGGGCCTGACCACCGCCGACCCGGGCAATCAGGTGCCCATTGGCTACTGGATGCACCGCGGCTGCGTGCCTTTCTTCAATCCGAAACAATTTGCATCCCACTACTGGCCCACGCTCAAGCCCTGTATCGAGGAGTTCTGGAAGAACGGCCACCAGACGCTCTTCTATGCCGAGGGCAGGTGGAAATATCATTTCGAGACCTTCCGCGAGCTGCCCGATAGCAGCATCGTTTTCCACTGCGACCAGGACGATGTCTTCGAAGTCCATCGCTCGCTGCACGACAAGTTCGCCATAAGCGGCGGTATCCCGAACATGATGCTCAGCTACGGCACGCCCGAGGAGGTTCGCGAGTTCTGCCTTCGGGTTATAAAAGAAGTTGCCAAAGACGGCGGCTATATTATGGACGCCGGCGCGATTATGCAGGACGATACCGACGTCGAGAACATGAAGGTGATGACGCAGGTTTGCCGCGAGCACGGAGTTTATTCATCCGGAAGCTATCAGCCGACGAGTGAAACGCCGCCCTGCGAGCTGCCCTCTTCCATGGAATCTCGTAAGAAAGTCACGGGTATGGCGGGCCGTAAGAGTCCTAAGATCAAGCCGGGCGTGTGTTTTCCGTGGGAGCAGCGAGTCAAGGACCTGCCCGAAATCACGGGCGATCCGGCCATGATCCAGAAAATCTGGGAAGATATTGATGGACTGGGTAATATGTACATCTGGCAGATGCTGCTGTCGTTTTAAATTTTGCATCCGTCTGTCGGACTGCCCGATACGAACAGAAGGAGAATTGGAGGTTGCAGTATGAATCGCAGGCATCATATTACCCGTCGTGCCTTCTTGAGACAAGCTGCGAGTACCGCCGGAGGTGTGACGGCATTTCCGTATATTATTTCTTCGTCGGCGCTGGGCAAGGCAGGCAGTGTCGCAGCGAGCAATCGGATTACTGTCGGCTGCATCGGTGTAGGCGGCCGGGGAACCGGTGTTATGCAGGGACTCCTTGCGACTTCTGAAGTCCAGGTTGTCGGTATTTGCGATGTGGATGCCAACCGCCTTAAAGTAGTGAAGAACCTGCTGGCCAAAAAATATAGCAGCGAGGATTGTGCTGTCTGCACCGACTTCAGGGAACTGATTTCACGGGATGATATCGACGCGGTGTCTATTGCCACGCCGGACCACTGGCACGCACTTACGGCTGTGGCGGCGGCCAGGGCAGGCAAGGCGATTTACTGTGAGAAGCCGCTCGCATTGACCGTTGAACAGGGCCGGAAAATGGTGGAAGTCGTACATCGCTACGGAGCCGTCTTTCAGACCGGAACGCAACATCGGTCGGAGCAACATTTCCGCCATGCTTGTGAATTGGTGCGCAACGGCCGGATCGGAAAACTTCATACCGTTGAGGTTGAGATCCCGGGAAGCATGTCAACAAAAGGTTTTGATTTCGGACCGGCGCCGGAAAATTTGGATTATGATATGTGGCTTGGTCCTGCTCCGCAGGCCCCCTACTCGCCTAAGCGAGTAGATTCGTTCGGCTGGCGGTGGATTCTTGACTACGCAGGCGGCTGCGTCACCGACTGGGGAGCACACCACATCGACATCGCCCAATGGGGCATGGGCACAACTGACACCGGGCCGGTTGAGGTTCACGGCAAGGGCGTGTTTCCTAAAGACGGCTTGTTCAATGCCGCTGTCCATTGGCGTTTTGAGTGCGAGTACGCCAATGGTGTCACCGTGGTTTGCTTTGCCGAGAGTGAGTTGTTGAGGCGGGGCCGGTATCCGAACGGGATAAAATTCATTGGTGACAAGGGCTGGCTGTTCGTCGATACCAGCAGTATCGATGCCGAACCCAAGTCCGTCTTAAAGGAAGAAATAGGTCCGGATGAAGTCCATCTTTACAAGTCATCGAATCACTTTCAGAACTTTATTGATTGCATTAAAACACGGATGCCTACTGCTGCCCCGGTTGAACAGGCACACCGCTCAGTTACGGTTTGTCACCTTGGTAATATTGCGATGCAGCTTGGCCGTAGAATCCGGTGGGACCCTGCAGCAGAGAAAATAATCGGCGATGAACAGGCCGGCCGAATGTTGACCAGGCCGGTGAGAAGTCCATGGCATTTGTAAAAGTAGTCGAAGAGGTGCGGATATGAGCAAAGACAGAGTCACGCGTCGTTATTTCTTAAAGGGAGCATCGGTCACAGCAATTGGAGCAATCGGTTTTCCCTACGTTGTTTCTTCGTCATCGCTGGGTAATGCGGGGACTGTCGCGGCGAGTGAGCGGATTACACTGGGCTTTATCGGGGTGGGCGGTCACGGCAGAAGCGTCAACCTGAAAAACTTTTTGGGCAATGCGGATGCTCAGGCCGTTGCCGTTTGCGACGTCGATCCCGACAATCTCAACATCGCCCGCGATATGGTCAACAAAAAGTACGGCAACCGGGACTGTGCGACATACAGTGATTTCCGGGAAGTCATTGCACAAAATGATATCGACGCGGTGATGATTTCGACCCCGGACCACTGGCATGTTCCAATATCGATAGCAGCGGCCAGGGCCGGCAAGGACGTCGAGTGTGAGAAGCCGACACTGACAATCCATGAGGGCCGTGTGCTCTGCGAAACGATGAAACGCTATAGTCGCGTTTTTCAGTGGTCCACGGAAGACAGGTCGGTTGATGTGTACCATCGAATGTGCGAGCTGGTTCGCAACGGTAGAATCGGTAAGGTCCATACGATTCGCGTCGAGTTGCCCAGCGGCCCGAACACGCCCGGCAATCCTGAGCCCATGCCGGTCCCGAAGGATTTTGATTATGATATGTGGCTTGGGCCCGCTCCGTGGGCACCTTACACAAAAGACCGATGTCACTGGAACTTCCGGTGGATTCTGGATTACTCAGGCGGGCAATTAACCGACTGGGGAGCGCACCTTCTCGATGGCGCCCAATGGGGCAATGACACCGAATATACAGGGCCGGTGGAGGTCGAGGGAAAAGGTGAATTCTGGCGGGACGGGCTCTACAACACGGCGAAAGAATATCGGATCGAGTACAAGTACGCCGACGGCGTGAAACTGATTGTGACATCGGGCACGCCGAGCCTGCGATTCGAGGGGTCCGAAGGATGGATCGGCAATCGCGGCTGGAGGGGAAAACTTCAGGCCGAGCCAAAGTCTATTCTGGATTCAGTTATCGGCCCCAACGAAATTCATCTCTATACGTGCAAAGCCGGTGAACAGCGTAATTTTCTCGACTGCGTGAAGTCTCGTAAAGACTGTTATTTTCCGCCGGAGATAGGACAGCGGTGTTTTACAATCGCGCATATCGGTAATATCTCGATGCTGTTGGGGCGAAAGCTCAGGTGGGACCCGGAGAATGAACTGTTCGTCAACGACGAGCAGGCTAACAGGATGCTGTCGCGGGCGATGCGCAGCCCATGGCACCTTTAAAATAGATTGATGATAATTGATAAGTGATTATTGAAGAGGGATGGATTATGAAAAAAACGGGCAGAATGAATCGTGCGGTTCTGTTGTTTGTTGGGATTTTGTGTTTGTCGTTGGCGGCAAGTGCCGGAGCCAAGCAGGTTGGCCTCACAGGTGGTGATTTTTCTCAATGGCGGGGCAATACCGGACAGTGGGAGATTGTCGGCGATGCGTTTATTAAGCCCGACAACGAGAAGCTGCTGGGCAGTAAGCCGGGGACAGGAGTCATTATCAACGGCCCTGCGGGCAGGACATCGCATCTTTTCAGCAAAGACGAATTCGGTGATGTCAAGGCGCATATCGAATTTATGATTTCTAAAGGTTCCAACTCCGGAGTTTACTTTATGGGCCGGTACGAGATTCAGGTCTATGACAGTTACGGCATTGAAAAAGGCGAATACCCAGGTATTGAGTGCGGCGGCATCTATCAACGATGGGACGATAATAGAGAGCCCAAGGGCTACGAAGGCCATCCGCCCCGGATCAACGCATCGCGTCCGCCGGGACAGTGGCAGACGTTTGATGTCATCTTCCGCGCACCACGTTTCGACGATGGGGGGCGGAAAGTTGCAAACGCCCGGTTTGAAAAGATTGTCCACAACGGCGTCGTTGTGCACGAAGATGTGGAAGTCACCGGGCCGACCCGGGCCGGTGTAGATAGCGATGAAAAGCCGGCCGGGCCGCTCATGCTCCAGGGCGACCACGGGCCCGTGGCGTATCGCAACATCCGGATCGAACCGGCGGGACCGAATCCTTTCTTTGCGATGGATACCGCGACGGACTATAAACGTCTAAGCGCGACCCAGCAGGTCGAGATGATCAAGGAGCTGGGTTACGCGGGAATTGGCTGCACGGCGGGCAAAGGACTGGCAGAAATGCTCCAGGAGCTTGACAAGAATGGTCTGAGACTTTTCACCGTCTATCTCGGCGTAAATATCGACTCGGATCAGCAGAAATACGGCCCGGAATTGAAAGAGACAATCGAGACATTGAAGGGTCGCAACGCGATCCTGTGGCTGTTCGTCAGAAGCAGGAAGCTAAAGCCTTCTTCGCCTGCAGGTGACGAGCGTGCGGTGGAAATCCTCCGGGAGGTCGCCGATATGGCGGCCGAATCCAAAGTTCGGATCGCGCTGTATCCTCACTATGGCTTCTGGTGCGAAAGCGTGGAAGATGCCGTGCGCCTGGCCGGAAAAGTGGATCGCAGGAACGTAGGTGTAACCTTCAACCTGTGTCACTGGCTCAGGCTCGGCGACGAAAAGAATCTGAAGTCCCTGCTCAAATCGGCGATGCCCCATCTGTTCGTGGTCTCAATAAACGGCGCCGATAGCGGCGGCAAAGATTGGAAACAACTGATCCAAACGCTGGATTGCGGCTCATTCAATATGCGACGATTCCTAAAAACGCTGGCCGATTCAGGCTACACCGGCCCGATAGGATTTCAAGGTTACGGCATAGGTGGAGACGCCCGTGACAATCTAAGACGTTCAATGAACGCCTGGCTCAAACTGAACATTCCGGAAGAATTCTAAGGAACAGTCGAATGAGCTGGACAATTATTTTAATACTTATTGTCCTTGTTGCTGTAATTGCAGGTGCAAGACAATCGGTTTTGGAACTTGGTGATTATGCCTTTCGTCGGGCAGAAACGCTACTGGCGTTTTGCCGACGGATCGTCGGCTAAGAGCAACCAGGCTAGGCCGTTAAAGCGACGGAGATATGCGAGTGAGATTTGGCTGTAGAAAGAGATATTGATGAAACGACGTACATTCCTTAAAGCCTCGGCAATCAACGCGGCGGTGGCAGCGGCCGGATGTTACGGGGCGAGGTTGCCCCAGAGCAAACGGGGCAGGCCTAACATACTACTGCTTTTCAGCGATCAACATCACGCTGGTGTCATGGGGTGTGCGGGCCATCCATTGGTCAAGACGCCTAATCTCGACCGGCTGGCAAGCCAGGGAGTTCGATTCACCAGGGCTTATTGCCCGGATGGAATATGTGTTCCGTCGCGTACATCCATGTTTACCGGGTTATATCCAAGGACGACCGGGGTGATTTACAACAGTGATGCGCCGCCTCATCCGGAGAGACTCCATCCTCTCCACTCACTGCTTCGGGCGAATGGCTACCTGACGGGCTGTTTCGGAAAGCGACATTTTCCTCGCGGACTGAACGAAAGAGACTGGGATGCAGCGTGTACGACTATCAGTCCGAAGCTCGATCCGTCCGATGAGAATTACTGGGACTGGATCAAGGAGCGGGGACAATACGACTCGCACAATCGAGATTTCAAAGAATCGCACGAAGCTTCGCTGATGGCCCACATCTCCCGGACTTCTCCCGAAAACCGGACAACTGCTTATTCCGCAGATAAGAGCATTGATTTCATTCGCAGAGCTAACCAGGAGGGGCGGCCGTTTTTCTGCTGGTCCTCTTTCATATATCCTCATCAGCCCTATACTCCGCTGGAGAAATGGGCCGAGCTTTACGATCTTGACAAGATCGAGCTGCCTGGCAACATCAGCGAGCCGGTGGAGAACCTTCCACAGCAAATGCGCGAATGGCGGACCAGAACGAAGCCGCCCTGGAACTGCGGCACAGCGGCGAAAGACCATGCGATCTATCAAAGGTACATCGCCTACTACTATGCACTTGTAAGCGAAGTGGATCATCATATCGGGCGAATACTCTCTGCACTGGCAGACCTGGGGCTTGCGGAAGACACGATAGTCATCTACTCATCCGATCACGGTGACTTTGTTGCCGGTCACGGCATGGTTGAGAAATGTGCCGTGGGGCACAATGTTTACGAAGACACCCTCCGGGTCCCCTTGATATTCCATTGGCCTGGCGAGTTTGAAAATGGCCTGACTTATGAAGGATTGGCGGAACTGACGGATCTGTATCCGACTCTGCTGGAGTTAACCGGGATCGCCCGGCCCGAGGGCGGTTATGGTTTGCCATGCCGCTCATTGGCGCCGGTACTGACGGGCGGAAGCATTTCACGCAAATCCTACGCTGTCTCGGAGAACTGGTCGCAGGTGACGGTAATTGGAGAGCGGTATAAGCTGGGCAAGTGGATCACGCCTCCGGCGAAGTATGCGGCATGGAACTGGGGCAAGACACATCCGGGGATGCTGTTCGACCGAAAAACTGATCCGCTTGAAGTGAACAACCTGATCGACAAGCCGTACATGGAGAGTGTCCGGCAGGAACTGAGCCGGTTCCTTGCCGAATGGGAAGCCAAGACTCCCGATGACGGCAAAAGGGACGTTGTCAGGTCCTTCAACAGAAAGTGAAATGTTATGATTGATTGCCATGAAGCAGGACTATTGTCAGGTCGTTGAACCTTAGGTACTTAAGGAATGGTCGAATGGGCTGGATAGTCATAATAGTACTCAGCGTTGTGGTTGTTCCTGGGGTAGCCATCATACTATACAGAAGCCGCAGCGGCGCCCCCGATATTTTACAATCTCAGCTTAAGGAATGGATGCAGCAGAAGTCGGATATTTGTATCCTCGATGTGCGCAGCGTTGATGAATACAATTCGGGCCACATCCCCGGCGCAATCAACATCAGCTATAAGGAAGTCTCTACCCATCTCGATGAACTGAAATCCTTTGCAGAGAAAAACGTCGTTGTTTACTGTGAGCGGGGAGTCCGTGCACGAATAGCCCAGAAGGCTCTGGAGAAAGCCGGCTTTTCCGGTGTTTATCATCTGACGGGCGGCATGGCACGATGGCGAGAGGCCGGGCTGTCTGTAGATACACACGGGGCTTGACGGCAACTCAGTAGCAGCTGCCCTGCTGCCGCGTGCATAGTACCAAGCTGTCCTCGCATCAAAATAGCCGTTTCATACTTTCTCCGAGCAAATAAAGTCGTGCATTTTGCGATATCTTTGGTAATATAATGTTGCCAGAAAAATTCTGAGCCATGATTTTTGCTCATAAGAAAAAGAACTAAATAGGTTATCTATGGAAACACTGAAGTTATTGCGTGATTACTTTCCGATGGCGGTTTTTACCGGCAAGTGCCTGGTTTTCATCAGCGAGGACTGGCGTGTTGAGCTTACCGAGCATAAAGACAGCGATTTTAGCAAGGCCAGCGCTGAGCCTTCTGTCATACGTGTCAGAATCTTCAAGAGGGCGATGGATGGTGAGCTTATACCGGGGCATTACGAAGATTTCCAGCTCGCCTCTTTAGGTGAGCTTGCCGAGCAGATTGAAAAGTACGTGCAACTGGCGATTGGTGCTAACCTGCGGGAAAATGTTGATTAATAAACGTGCAAGATTGTGCATGTTTGTGTTTCACAGCAAATCCCCGGGATAAACCTGGGGGAGCTAAACGGAAGCCTTGGGTAAAACCCGGGGCTAATTATTGATATGGCTGATCTGACGATTCAGGAACACAATGGGTGTGCGGTTTTCTTGGCGAAGATTGTGCCCGGCAGCAGTGGGCCGACGCGGATTTGCGGTTTGCTTGATGGAATGCTGAAAATCAAGGTTTCTGCCCCGCCGGAAAAGGGAAAGGCCAATCAGTGCCTGCTGAAATTCTTGGCTAAGGAACTTGGCGTGAAAAAAAGCGAAGTTAGCTTAATCTCAGGAAAAACCAGCCCGGTCAAGCATGTGCAGGTGTCGGGCATTTCTGCCAAAACTCTGTTGAATAAGCTAAATCTGAATGAACAGGAATTTCGTTAATGACTGACAAATCAACGTTTGAGGTTCGAGACGCAGAAGACGAAACCTCACTTAAATATATGCTTAAGTTAGCTGCACCGATGGTTGTAACGACCATATCCTTTACTGTCATGCAGTTTGTCGACAGGTTGATGGTTTCACGTCTTGGGACAGATGCGCTGGCGGCGATTTTACCGGCTGGATTTGTCAGTTTTTTGCCCGGTGGCTTTGCTATAGGCGCGCTGACGAGCCTTAACACGTTTGTAAGTCAAAGTCTTGGCAGAGGAGACAAACGGGACTGCTCGAATTACTACTGGCAGGCGATATACATGGGATCCGCGTATTTTTTGGCTGTGGTAGTAATCATGTGGCCAACGGCACCGTGGATATTCAAAATGATGGGCCAGCCGCCGGCGGTCATCGAGATGGAAGTAATATATCTTCGAATCATGCTTTATGCTCATATCCTGGCGGTTGTTAACTGGGCGAGCAGCCAGTTTTTTATGGGAATACATCGCCCGATTATCACGATGTGTGCATCCTTATGCGGGCAGTTGGTCAACGTGGCTGCTAATTACGTGTTGATTTTTGGCAAGCTGGGTTTCCCGGCGATGGGGATTGCAGGGGCCGGCTGGGGTACATTTATCGGTATAACCGTCGGTGCCGGTATTAATATAGCCTTGTTTTTGAGCAGCGGCATAAACGCGACTTATAAGTCCAGACGAACGCTGAATATCGACTTCGGTAAAATGTATGATTTGCTGCGAGTGGGACTTCCAGCCGGATTTGGATTAACGGTGAATGTAGCATTCTGGGGAGTGATTTTGTTTGGGTTGGTCGGTAGATTCGGTACAGAAGCTCTGGCCGCGACAAGTGCTGTACTTTCATATACAAGCCTCTCGGTTATGCCGGTTGTGGGCATGAGTACGGCCTTGACAGCGGCGGTGGGCAAGACCATAGGCCAGGGCAGAAAAGACATAGCGATGAAACAAACCGGAGTATGTTTGAAAGTCGCACTGCTTTATATGGGATTGGTGGGGATTTGCTTTTTCGTATTTAGAAACGCCCTTATGGCGTTTTGGTCATCCGACGATAAAGTAATCGAGGTGGGAGTTAAAATTCTGATTTGTGCAGCTATATACCAGACCTTTCACGCTGCACGGACAATTTACAGCGGCTCATTGCGAGGGGCGGGCGATACGGTTTGGCTGGCAATCATTTCTGCGGTGGGCGCCTTAGTGATATTAGGACTTGGTGGCTGGCTTGTAGCTGAGTTGTTCTCATCTCTTGGGGCACTGGGGCCGTGGATTGCTGCCACAGTTAGTATTATCGCGGTCGGTTTAGCTAACCGCTGGAGATTTAAGAGCAAAAGGTGGATGGACATAGATATATTTAAACGCAGTGCAGTCAGCGTACCGATTCGCAATGGAGCGGCGGTTGAATAGCAGGAAAAACGGCTAATCCGTGAGCTTGCTAAGATGGATATTGCGGATCGCTCCGGTCGTCTGCCAGGTTGCAATACCCAAAGGTTGGGACAAGTCCACTTCTACTCGAGTATCTACCTTTCGGTCGGTTATATACATATCAACAAGCTGCTCTTCTTCTTCCTCGAGCCATGCCTGGATTCTATTGGGCGTTACCTGCAGGCGGACGTGGTACCATTTGCCGTTCTCGAATGAGACAATCCGGGTGGTTTCATTGTCGGCGGCGTCATAGTAATCGATATTGGACAGCCCGCAGACCGTACCGCCCCAACCGCCAAGGATGAGCGAGCAATAGTTATCGCCGACGGGGAAGGTCAGCGCACAGAAAAAGTCGCTGCCGTCAACCCGCATTGCCTCGAGAGTTATTTCGTAGTTCATTCTGACCACCGGGCCGGTCCAGGTTATACCGGTCATGTCGTTACCCGTTTCGAGGTAAATGCTGCCGTCCTTAACATAGACATCCCCCTGCCCGCCGAAATCGGTAATCTCCCATTTTCCCAGTGTTTTACCGTCGAATAGACTGGTTTGGGTTGTTGGCGAATCAGCCGATATGTTTGGCTCATTTGGCTCGGCCGGAGGGCTTGATTCGCGACATGCTCCCAGAGTGAAAATGCCCAGAATTAGCAAAAACGTGTATATTGAGCTGCGCGACGGACGACGAAATAAGGTATTCAGCACGATTCTCGATTCGGGACTCTTGATTCTTGCCGAGTATCGAGTATTGGGTATCCGGTATTCATTATCGAACATCATATCTCTCCAGGCATTAAAGAATAACATTGAATAAAACGACATAATAGTATATAATTATACAACAGGTATAATTTATGAAAAAGATTTTTCGTGCAATAATTTATATTTTGATTTTCTCGCCCGCGGCTCTTGCAAGCCAAAACGTACCGTTAGCTAATGAAGGCAGGGCAGGTCTGTACTCAAAGTCAATTGAACAGGTTCTTCGGCTCAGAGAAAGCGAGGTTGATTTGGCAACCGCTGTCTTGATTGTTTCGGAGAACTGGTCTGATATGGTATATGGCCGGAGATACCTCTCAAGACTGGATGATATGTCCATAAAAATTCGCGAAAAGCTCATACGAAGAAAGCTCAGAGCAGACTTTAATGCTATTCCGGTGATAAACGAGTATTTATTTGATGAGCTTGGGTACAAATCGATTTCAGAGGCAAGTGATCCAAATAGTCTGTTTTTGCATACCGTGATGGATAAAAAGCGAGGATATTGCCTGAGCCTGTCGATTCTTTATCTTTCAATTGCGGAACGGCTTGGCTTGCCTTTGTATGGAGTGGTTGTACCGGGGCATTTTTTTGTCAGATATGACGATGGTCGGGTACGATTCAACATTGAAACAACAAGCAAGGGCGGGAATGCACCTGATGAGCACTATATAGATAAGTTCAAAGTGCCCCAGGGCAGCAATGACAGTATTTATCTAAGAAATCTGGATAAGATTCAGACTTTAGGCTGTTTCTTTAATAATCTTGGTAACAGCTACAGCGATATCGAAGATATAGATTCTGCGTTGCTGGCATTTGAACGAGCGGTCGAGATTAATCCGAAATTGTCTGAGTCCCGGGCTAATTTGGGGAACATTTACCTGAAAAAAGACCTTGTGTCAAAAGCCATATACGAATACCAGGCGGCCTTGAGGATCAATCCAAATGACGCAAAGACGCACAACAATCTTGGAAATGCATATACTCGACAAGGCTCGTGGAGCTATGCAATTTCTGAATACAGCCGTTCATGTAACCTGGATCCTAATTTCATAGATGCTTATAAAAATCTGGCTATTGTTTACAGCAAGCAGGAAAGGTTTAGCCTGGCGATAGTGCAGTTGAGGAAGGCCATAACTCTGGATCCTAAAGACGCCGGCTGCTATAGCCAGTTGGGTGATGTTTATAACAAGATGAGAGAATATGAACGTGCAATAATTCAATATAAAAAGGCGCTGAAGATTAAGCAGGATTTGGTTGAGGCTCATTACGGACTGGCTCTTTGTTATAACAAGCTGGGGATGATTGAAGACGAAATTTGGGAATATACAAGGCTTCTGGCGATTCAACCTAACATGTTAGCTGCTTTGGTAAATCTGGGCAATGCGTATTTCGGGCAGGAGAAGTACAGTGTGGCCATTGAGCATTATAAAAAAGCTGTTCAGTTAAGTCCCGAAGAAGCTATGGCCTACTATAATCTCGGGGCTGCGTATTCCAGCAATGAGGATTACGGGCAGGCGGTGGTCGCATATCTCAAAGCAGTGGAGCTTGATCCTACAATCAGTGACGCGCACTACGGACTTGCCTTTGGATTTTATCAGTTGAAAAAATATAATCAGGCCTTGAAACACATCAAAATTGCCAAGGAATTAGGCATGGAGGTTACCCAGGATCAGCTCGATGCCATCGAAAGCAGATTGCCGTAAAATACACCACGGGTAACACGCAAGACAAATCTTGAACAACGAATACTGAATTTTTCAATCCTGAGATTACCGTAAACATTCTTGATAGCTTAGTATAAAGGTGTATAATTAGGTCAACATCAACGGTGAGAATGTGCAGTTTTACATCGATAATAAGACGCAGGTGCAAAAGACAGTTCAATTCGAGAATCTATGAAAATGATAAAGCAATCATTATTGCGGGAGGAAACAAATGAAAACAACAGCTAAGAAAAGATTGGTCGCCGTCGCTCTTATCGCTTCATCGGTATTGAGCTTATGTGGCGGCTGTAATAGCAGCTGTAATAGCGGCTGCAATGGCTTGGAACTCCATCCAATTTACAAATCGGCACTGATAGGAGCTCTTATCGGTGGCATAGTAGGCTATCAGTCGGAGGAGCCGGGCGAAGGGGCTGCTGTAGGAGCTGTTATTTTCGGTGTAGGTGAATTGCTTAAACAAATCGACGAACAATCCAAGGCGGAAAAAGTCATTGTTGATATTCATAACAGCAACGGCTCAGTAACGCCGGTAGAGCTCAAGAAAAAGGATTGTATCTATATTGGTCCAAAAGGCGAACACTATGAGCAGCTGCCAACCGAAGAGCAGCTCAGGCCGGAGTATGGATTATAGTGCTCGACTTTTTTGATCTGTCAGTTGATGTGGCTTTGTTGTTGGTCAGGACCAATCTGCACACGTCCAAAGAGACTTGAATAGGATTTTGAAGGAAAGATTAGTATGTGTCAGCAAGTAAATAAGATGCCTAAGGTGTTTGTGTATGCGGTGATATTGGTGCTGGTTAGCGCTGTCGCGAACGCAGCCGTACCTTCGCCTGAGTCTTGGCCGGTTGTCAAGCCGATCCAACTGCATCCGGATAATCCGCATTATTTTCTGTGGCGCGGCGAGCCGACGATTTTGATAACCTCCGGCGAACATTACGGGGCGGTTCTTAATCGCCAGTTCGATTACAGGCAATACCTCAGAACACTCGAATCGCTTGGCTTTAACCTGACCCGTACCTTCAGCGGCGCGTACTGCGAGCCCTTCGGTGCATTCAAGATTCAAGACAACACGCTGGCGCCAAAAAAGGGGCAGTTGATATGTCCGTGGGTACGGAGCAACGAGCCGGGCTACGCCAACGGTGGCAACAAGTTTGACCTGACCAGGTGGGATTATGCTTATTTTGAACGTCTGCGTGACTTCATCGGCGAAGCGGGCAGGCGAGGCGTCGTGGTCGAACTGGTGCTGTTTTGCCCGTTCTACAAAGATGATATGTGGAAGCTGAGTCCTATGAACGTTGCCAATAACATCAACGGCATCGGGAAGATGGAACGCACCGAGGTCTATACGCTCAAACACCCCGAGCTGTTGGCAGTGCAGGATGCGATGGTGCGAGAGATAGTCCGAGAGCTAAACAACTACGACAACGTCTATTATGAAATCTGCAACGAGCCGTATTTCGGCGGCGTCACTCTCGAATGGCAAGCGCATATCGCCGAGACCATCGCGAACTCTGAAGCTGCTTTAGGCGCCGTCGGAGCCAGGCACCTCATCGCCCAGAATATCGCCAACAAATATCAAAAGGTAACCGATCCCAATCCTCGAGTGTCGATTTTCAACTTCCATTACGCCAAACCGCCAAAGACAGTGACTGACAACTACGGCCTGAACAGAGTGATAGGTGATGATGAGACGGGTTTTGCCGGCAGTGAGCCGAAGCCCTACCGGCTTGAAGGCTGGGATTTTATTATTGCCGGCGGTGCTGTCTATGACAATCTTGACTACTCATTCAACGTCGGCTATGAAGACGGTACTGCGAAAATCAATGCCCCCGGCGGCGGAGGAGCGGTATTGCACAAGCAACTACGAATCCTCAGCGACTTCATCAATGGCTTTGACTTTATTAAGATGGCGCCCGACAATTCGATCATCAAAGGCGGGATACCCGATAAAGCAACCGCGCGAGCATTAGTGAAAAAAGGCAGTGCCTGCGCCATTTACATCAATGGCGGCAGCAAGGCAAATTTAGTCGTGGAACTGCCTGACGGCAAATACTCAGCAGAATGGGTAAACACAAAAACCGGCAGGATTGACAAAAAGGAAACGTTTGAGCACACAGGCGGCAATAAAACACTACCCTCGCCGACGTACAAAGAAGATATCGCGCTTCGGATACTAAGATCGGACTTGTAACGCCTGTTGGCAAATCCTCACCAAATTAGAAAGGGCTGCAAGTGTTGAACTCACAGCCCTTATTAATCTTACATTCTGATAGTACTCTTACAGCGTTCTGCGTCTGCGTAGCCAGCTGACGAGACATATTCGAATGCTGCCAAGTAATATTGCATCTGGAACGGGAACGGGGCTAAACGAGATGTCATTAATGGCGAAATCAGTTGCTCCATAGCCGCTGATGTTCAAGCTAATTCTGGCAATGCTATTGTCTCAGGAACTGATGGCGATGCCGATTAAAGTAGCGGAGTCATCCGCATTTGAGGTTGATACAGAGGCCAGCGAAAAGCTTCCCAATAACACATTTGAAGCGTCATAGGCCGAGATTGTTACCATGCCTGTTCCATACCAATCGGCCTGAATCTGAGTGGCGAATTCGGTTATGCATGTGCTAAATGTGATATCCAGAGGACCCGGATTATTGTTTGTCCACAAAAGCCCATCACCATGTGCAAAGTTTTGCCTGTCCTTATAGGGGATGTAGAAATTTGGCCCCAAAACGGCATTTTCAACACCTTGAATTGAAAGCTGAGAGGTGATTCTGTGGGATTCTGTGGAAAAATGGGCTGCGACCAAATGCTCACAGCCCTTTGCGAAACAAGCAATGTCGGGATTTGTTCCTCTGCCAGTGCGCCAAGCAATGACCTAACAAACAACAAAATCGTTGATGTTACTGTAGTTACGATGTATATTCTTGTTGTATGGATAAGGTGATAGGTTTGTTGAGGGTAAGAAATTATATGAAACGGATTTCTGTTCCCCGCTTTTGCGGGGACAAATTTACACCTGAGAAGGCAGGTGCAGGAATGACTGTAAGAAAATGGAGATTGGCTTACATTGGAGGTTTTTAATTGTGAAGCTCAATACGGCTATACTTACAATTGTCTTTGCAGGCATAATCGCGGCTAACGTGAACGCCCAACAGGCTGATCCTAATGATATCTCGGAATACTTTGGATTTCGGGAAATGGAGATAATCAAATTGGACTGGGGGATAAAAGATTTAAGGGTTGCCGATTTTAACGGAGATGGTCGAAATGATATTGCAATCGTCAATAACGGAAGGGCCAGAATAGAGCTGTTGGTTCAAAAAGCCGCTGTAGGGCCGGATGAAACAGAGATAGCTGTTGATCTCAACGACATAGATATAAATGCAATCACCCCCCCTACCCGTTTTGAGAGGCAGAGCATAGCGGTTTCGCAAAAACTTTACAGTCTGGTCTGCGGGGATTTGAACTCGGATGGGCTGACGGATCTGGCTTTTTATGGTGAGCCGAGAGGTCTGTATGTGATATTGCAAAGAGCTGACGAAGACGCAACGGATAAGACAAAATCACTGAGTTGGCGGGTACGAAAGAAAATCAGTATTGATGACGGCCTCTTGGCTTCTGATATGTTAGTGTGTGCTGACTTGAATAATGATGGCGATGATGATTTAGCTCTGGCCGGTCGTGATGGTGTTTATGTTATTGAGCAGGTTGAGGACGGTTCTTTGGCAGAGCCGGTGAAGTATCCCACTTCTGCCCAGACACTTAGTGTCGTAGTTAGCGACCTGAACGGTGATGGAATAAATGACCTGGTACTTGTAACAAGTGATATGCAAAAGCCGGTGCATATTCGATTTGGCCTTAAGACAGGAATATTGGGTCCGCAGATGCGATTCTTTATTGAAAGGCCGTTTGCATTTAAGGTTGATAACATAGATGGGATTGCGGGTGACGAAATACTTTCTATTGATGTGTTAAGCGGACGATTGATCTGTTATAAAATTGCCGCTGAAAACCGAAAGGATGCCGATTGGCCGATTTTGTTTTATCCTCTTGCCTCAGGGCAGGAAGATACGAAACGCGATTTGGCAGTCGGCGATTTCGATGGTGACGGCCTGCCTGATGTGACGATAAGCGATCCGGGTGCGGCGGAGCTGATTTTCTATAAACAAACGGCGGGGATTGGATTGGCTGAGCCTGTGAGATTTCCAGCTTTCTCTGATATTACGAGTTTGTCCGCGGCCGATATGGACAATGACGGGAAAACAGAATTATGTGTTCTAAGCGTCAAAGAAAAGGTTATAGGCTTAAGCGAGTTTAAAGACGACAGGTTATCATTCCCGATGCCTGTCGGTGTGACTGGCGAGCCGGTAGCTATGGAGCTTGCAGATGTTGATAGCAACGGCAGTATCGATTGTCTCTACATATCGAGAGACAACGATGATATTCGAACTCTCAGGACAATCTATAATCTGACCGACGAACAGAAGCAGCCTACCGATTCTGTAAATCAAAAAGCTAAAGGGCCTGAGCAGGAAAGTATTGGCAGAACCATATCTGCTTTAGAGCTTAAGAAGCTCACCTCCAATCCGGATGGTTTGAAAGTGCTCGACGTGGATCAGGATGGCTTACAGGATGTTCTGATATTTGTCAGCTATGAACTGCCAATATTGGTTCGCCAGGTACAAAAGGATAAATTTGAAATCGTTGACTCACCTGAGGCCCAGAGCAGTCTGATAAAGGATGCAGGTCTTCGTTCAATCGCTGTGGCCGATGTGGACGGCAAGGCGGGTAAAGAACTGCTTGTAGTGCAAAAGAACTTCGCAAGAAGCCTTGTTTTTTCGCGGGGCCGAAGCTGGAGTGTTATTGACCAATATAATGCCAAGAGTACGGAGAACCAGATATCGGCCGTCGCCGTTTTCGATTTTTACAATGAGATACCGGCAGACAGGCCTGCTATTTTGCTGCTGGACGGACGAAAGGGTCAGCTTCAAATTCTCAAAGCCGGCGATGATAAGACCTATCGATTTGAAAAGGAATTGGATGTTAGTAAGTGGAACACTGTAGCACATCTAAAGATGCTGTTTGCTCCGCTCACAGGTAATGAAACTAAAAGCCTGCTGTTATTTGACAGCGAGAAGTTTGCGATTGTCACTGGACCGAACGGCAGCGATGTCGCACAGCATTTGGAACAGCAGTTCAGCTACGAGACAAAAATAAAAGACGGCATATACGGCAACCTTACAGCGGGAGATATTAACGGTGACGGCCGAAGCGATATTATTATGGTAGAGTACAGGCGCAATCACATTGAGATACTTACTCTTGATGCCGGCGCCAAGCCGATCCCGGCGATGCGTTTTAAGATATTCGAGCAAAAAAGTTATCGCGATAGCAAAACTCCCTCAAAGACCGGCGTTGAGCCTCGCCAGTTGCATGTTGCCGACGTGACGGGCGATGGCAAAGACGATTTAGTTACTGTTATCCACGACCGTATAATTATTTATCCTCAGGATTAAATTTGTATCTCGTGAAGTCCGTCAGTCCGGCGCCGGATGACACATGTGAAGTGCATCTTTAATCAAACAAAATGGTTAGTAATGGAAAGAAGATTTTTGTTGCGCTTAGCGGTGGAGTGGATAGCTCGACCGCGGCGGCATTATTGTGCCGGGAAGGTTTTGACTGCGCGGGCGTTTTTATGATTACGAACGACAGCGCCTACCACGCACAAGCGGAGGCAGAGGAGGTTGCCGGGGAATTGGGGATAAAACTCCATGTTCTGGATCTTCGTAAGGATTTTGAACATATTCTTGAATATTTTTGCAGTGAGTACAGGAAAGGCCGGACGCCCAATCCGTGCGTTTTCTGCAACAGGTATATTAAATTCGGGAAATTGTGGGACTTTGCACAAAGTAATGGGGCCCAGTTGCTTGCCACTGGTCATTATGCTAAGGTGCTTAAGCTTGAGAATAACGTGGGATTGTACGAAGCTGACGATGCTGCTAAAGACCAGTCTTACGTTTTATCAATGATTGAGAAGGATGTATTGCCGTATATCGTCTTACCCATGGGGGATTATGCCAAGCAGCAAACGCGAGAAATGGCAGAGAAGTTTGGTTTAGGCTCAGCACAACGAAAAGAGTCTCAGGAGATATGCTTTATCCCTGACGATGACTATGTCGCCTTACTTGAGCAGCGGTGTCCGGAGCTTATACGAAGGGGAGATATAATAGATAGCAGCGGAAAGGTTCTGGGCGAACATTATGGTGTACACAGGTTCACTGTCGGTCAGCGAAAAGGCCTTGGAGTCGCGATGGGCAAGCCTTATTATGTTGTAAAAATTAATGCCGAAAGTAATACGGTTACCCTTGGCCCGAAAGATGAAGTTATGCACAAAAAACTTCGGGCGACTGGTGTAAATTGGCTTACTGAAGAGCCAGCATCGCCTTTTCGAGCGAAGGTAAAAATACGCTACAATGATAAAGGCGCTTTTGGGACAGTTTCTCCACAGGCAAATAGTATTCTGGTTGAGTTCGACGAGCCGGTCTCAGCCATAACGCCGGGCCAATTAGCTGCTTTCTATATTCAGGAGGCAAGTAACAGCAGGCTCATTGGCGGAGGATGGATTGACAGAGTAGTGGTCTAACGGTTAGTATTATACTAATTATGACTCGGAGCTTTTGGGTATGCAGGCACACGATAATATTTTGGACCTACTGCGAGAAAAGGGTGCTGAGGCGGCGCGAAAAATGCAGCGAGGGCTGATATTACAGCCGGGTGCGATAGGAGATTGTGTATTGACACTGCCATTAGCTGCGTTTATGAAAAACGCCCTAAAATTGGGCGGGATTGATATTCTTGGCCATACCGAATATGTTGGAATTTTGCCGGGCAGGACGTGCATCGATGGTATTCGCTCAATAGATTCAATGGATTTGCATCGAATTTTTGCTAAAACAAAGGCATTTGAGCTTAAAGACAGAGATCCTTTGATAAGCGATTTTGCCGACTATGCCTGGATTGCGACGTTTTTAGGAGGGCCGAACAGCAACTTTGAACAAAATCTGATTTTTACCGCCAATTGCAGCCATAGTGCCGAAGTCATAACACTGCATTTGAAACCGCCAAAAGATTTCTCTGAACATGTAGCCGACTTTTACATCCGGCAATTCATCAACCAGAGCGGTTTGCCTTTGCAGCCCCGGCAGATTCAGGCAGGCGACTGTTTGCTCACAGCCTCAAATGCAGATATCAACACAGGCAGAGAGCTGCTCAGAGAAATAGGGCTTGATTATGGTGGAAAGCTTGTGGTTATTCAGCCGGGTAGCGGCGGGTCAAAAAAATGCTGGCACCTCGACAATTTTTTAGCTGTGGCTGGAGAGCTTGGTTCAAAGGGTGTCGAAGTCTTATTTTTATTAGGGCCGGCTGAGAGGGATAGATTCAGCAATGCGAAAATTAAGAAGATAAACAGTGTTGCAAGGAGTCTGACGGATTTATCTTTGACCCAGGTATTGTGTCTTTTAAGCTGTGCGTATGGCTTTATCGGCAACGATAGCGGAATTACCCATCTGGCTGCAGCGTTGGGAGTCAGAGTAATGGCTGTTTTTGGCCCGACTAATCCGACTGTGTATAAGCCTATGGGACCGGCTGTAACAATATTTGCGAGCGGGACTGCGACTTTTGCCAAAGAGCCCTCGATAAGGTTACAGAGAAAGCTCCTGGATGTTTTCATTGTTTAATATTTCAAAGAGCTTTTATTATAGCGATTAAGTGTCATTGTTGGATAAAAAAAGCCGCTTTTGATGGGGCTGTGATAATAGCAAAAGCGGTCTTTTCGCTTTAAGTCTCTGAGCGGTTGACCACAATAGAGTTTTTGTTATAATAGCTAATTCAAGGTATTGCCTGGTCGACTTTGGTAAAGGGCAATATCGTATGCGAAAGACTTCTTATTGCAGGTGTTTATATGCAGGAAAGAACTTTGAGTGAATTAGCCGAATATGTAGGCGGGATGGTTTGTGGCGACCCTAATGTGATTATTAAGTCTGCCTCTACGCTCGGGAGGGCAGGCGAAAGTGATATTAGCTTTTTAACAAATCGTAAGTATGAAAAACAACTACGGACGACCAAGGCAAGTGCGGTAATAGTAGGCAAAGAAACGCCCACGGCCAAAGTCCCTCTTTTGATAGCCGACGACCCCTACTATGCCTTTATGCAGATAATGGTGCTGCTGCACGGACATCGTAAGCACAAAAAAGTAGGTATCTGCCCGCGAGCTTCAATTTCTGATAGCGCCAAAGTTGGCACGGACTGTCATATTCATGATTTTGTGACAATAGCCGATAATGTAAAGATCAGGGACGGCTGCATAATATATCCCGGTGTCTATATCGGACAAGATGTACAAATTGGCAACGACAGCATAATATATCCTAATGTTACTATTTACGATGGTTGTAGAATAGGCAATCGTGCAATTATAAATGCGAATTCCACTATCGGTGAAGACGGCTTCAGTTATGCCACACACAAGGGCATACATCACAAAATCCCTCAGACCGGAATTGTCATCATAGAAGATGATGTTGAAATCGGTGCCTGCTGTGGTATTGAACGAGGTACACTTAGTGATACTGTTATAGGCCACGGCAGCAAGATTGGCGACTTGGTTACGATAGGTCATGGCACCAAAATCGGCCCGTACTGTTTGCTTGTGGCTCAGGTGGGGATTGCTGGGTCGACTAACATCGGCCATCATTGCACAATCGGCGGGCAGGTTGGGATCGTCGGGCATATAAATATCGGAAACAATGTTACGATTGCAGCACAGGCTGGTGTTATTAATAACATTCCGGACAACAAAGTGGTTCTTGGTGCACCCGCTATCGATGCAAATCTGGGCAAGCGAGCGTATAGCATGATACAATACTTACCTGAAGTGCGGCAGAGTATTCGGGAACTGCAGGTTCAAATGAAACGAATCGTTTCTCCTGTCGAAACTGATTACCAAGAACCGCCCGAGCAGAGTGATGACTCGTGACTTGCAGGACGCAATCGGCCAGACGAGCCTGAAATGCGGGATATGAGATATAAATATTGAATAAGAGACATTGAAAGAATACTTTTTCGACACGTCTATCGAATTTCGAACAGGGCATATCATTGAACATGATACGAGGTACTATATGTGAGGCACCTGATGTGCTGGGTGTAATTGCCGGGGCGGGCAGACTGCCCTTTATGGTGGCCGCTGGCGCCAAGCGGGCGGGATTAAGAGTAGTTTGTGTTGGCCTGGCGGAGGCTGCTGAGCATAATCTGGCTGATGAAGTTGATGTGTTTTACAGAGTTGCGCTTGCCCGGCCGGGGGCTTGGATAAGAAAGTTAAAAAAGCACAGTGTAACCAGGACGATTATAGTTGGACGAGTTCCAAAAGGAAGGCTTTTCACACCTTGGCGAATTTTGCGATATCTACCAGACTGGAGGGCATTCAGGATATATTATTGGCGGCTGAGAGGTAAAAACAAACAAACGGATTCGATTTTATGTGCCGTGGCAGACGAACTGGCCAGTGGCGGTATAGTACTGGAGAATTCAACTATGTATTGCAGGGAGCACATGGCAACAGCGGGCTTGATGACAAAAACGCAGATGGGTCCATCGGTCAAAGATGATATTGCATTCGGCTGGGAAATAGTAAAAAAGCTCGGCGAGTTGGATATAGGACAGGCGATTGCAGTTAAGGAAAAGGAAGTTATCGCTGTTGAGGCTATAGAAGGCACAGCTGAGATGATCGAACGAGCGGGCCGGTACTGTAAATCGGGCGGCTGGACGCTGATAAAGGCCTCAAAGCCCCAGCAGGATATGCGATTTGATGTCCCGTGTGTGGGGCCGGATACTATCAGAAGTCTTGCACAAAACGGTGGTAAATGTCTGGTTGTGGAGGCAGACAAAACAATAATTATCGACAAACCCGAAACAATAAAACTTGCCGACAAATTGGGCATAACCATTCTTGGATATTGAGTCATCATAATATTGCCGAACTGCTTACGCTAAAGTGTAGACTATATGGCAGAATTCCCATTTTATGCTTTGATTAAATGCGCCTGTTCAAAAAATCGGACAAAATCTCCTTCTTACAGGGAGTTGGTGAAGTCTCTGCGGACAAGTGATAGATATCAGCGAATTAAAGAAAGGGGACATGTAGCTGTTTTTGACAGGCATTTTTGTCAGGGAGCTCAGGCACTTGAGTTTATAGAAGATATTGACGCCCTGACGGACAAGGGGCGTATTCTGAAGAGTGACAATACCACTTGTGTATCACGCATAAGCTGGAACGGTAAAGATGTAGTGATAAAAAGATATAATCATAAGGGATTTGTTCATTCGCTGCGTCATACTATCAAAAGGTCACGAGCACGTCGTGGATGGCTGCATGCGCATCGGCTTGGCGTACTGAATATAGCCACCCCGAGACCATTAGCCTATATTGAAAATCGCAAAGGATTACTTGTATGGAAGTCCTATCTGGTGACCGAGTATGTTGAGGGGCAGAAGCTTTATGTTTTTTTGCGAAATGCAACAGTTGGCGAAAAAGAACGATTGAGCATGACTCGGCAGGTGGTGGCTATGCTGGATGATCTGGGCAGATATAGAATCAGTCACGGGGATTTGAAGCACACGAACATCCTGACTACAGAGAATGGGCCTGTTCTGACTGATTTGGACGGTATGCAGGCTCATAAACTGTATTTGTTTTATTTAATTAAGCGAACAAAAGACCTGCAGCGTTTTTTAAGGAAAACAGATGCTTCACAAGAACTCAATGAGTATTGCCGGGCATTACTTTTAAAAAAGGCGGACTCAAAGAAAAAGCTTACTGACAATTTTGAGAAGATGAAATTACATAACTGGGTAATATACGTTCGAAGGGGAATTTCGAGGAGCGTTGTTGAGAAGCTGGTTTCAGTGGGAGATTCATACGCTATAGGTGAAAATTGGTTCACCGAAGTGCCGTCGTCTGATTTTAACCGTGTATTCAAATGTGACATTTGCACGAATGACCTTGGAGATACAGTGTATCTAAAACAGTACCTTTACCGTTCATTGTGGGATTTTGTAAAACACCTTTTTCGTCCGAGTAGGGCCAGGCGTGCGTTTAAAGCTTCGTTAATGCTGCAAAGGCACGGATTTGACGCCCCTGGCGTTATTGCATTATTAGAACGCCGCCTCGGCTGGTTTTGTAGAGATAACTTGCTTGCGGTCAGAGAAGTGAAAGATTCGACGTCGTTTTATGAATGTATCCGACAGTTCAGCAAGGATTCTTCAAAGGAAGGATTGCAGCAAAAACGCCGGCTCATAAGTTCCTTCGGCGAAAATGTTGGCCGAATGCATTCTAATGGTATCTTTCATGGTGATTTGCGGCTGGGTAATGTTTTAGTTGTGAAAGAAGGACAGAAGTGGCGGTTTTTCTTTATCGATAATGAGAGAACGAAAAAGTTTTTCCGTTTGCCCGCCAGACTGCGTTTGAAGAATCTGGTACAGATAAATATGTTTCGCCCTGAAGGCATTACCAATACCGATCGTTTGATGTTTTTCAAATCTTATCTAAAGGAAAATCCGGCGGTCGCAAAAAATCGGCAGGGCTGGGCCGTAAAAATATTAACGAGAACATCTTCGCGCTTACAGAGTTAATACCAAGAGTTGTAAAAGCGAAAAAGGACGTGGGCTATCGGCGCGCAATTGGACAATTGCAATCACTCGACGATCACACACTTGTCATAAAGCCCAACAAGCCCTGGCCACAAGTGATTAATGACGCTATATTAACAGCACCCACCGCCAGAGAGGCGGTCGATTACTACAGTGATGA
>Ga0307378_10000678_pt1 | contig 58445 bp, 52 predicted proteins | sample UN1MG_FD_202238 | JGI IMG/M metagenome (GOLD analysis project Ga0307378, IMG submission 202238) | Soil microbial communities from Risofladan, Vaasa, Finland - UN-1 | ecosystem: Environmental > Terrestrial > Soil > Coastal area > Acid sulfate soil | place: Finland: Risofladan, Vaasa | collected... | reverse complement strand
TTCGCATAATTAGGTGCCACCGTAACCGTAACAGTATACTCCTTCGTCGTTAAATCTTCCGCAGTTACCGTGTATGTAACAGGATTCGTAAAATCTTGTGCCGCACCATCTGCCGGAGACACCGATTGCCCTGTGTGTACAATGTTCGGTACCAAACTACCAACATAAGGTCCCGTATCATACGGTACCTGCAGATTTATCGTCGTATCATCAACACTCCCAACAACATTCCCAGTCAACCCCTTACCCGAATTTTCCCCTAATAGAAAATCAAATGAAGTTATGTCTTTCGCATAATTAGGTGCCACCGTAACCGTAACAGTATACTCCTTCGTCGTTAAATCTTCCGCAGTTACCGTGTATGTAACAGGATTCGTAAAATCTTGTGCCGCACCATCTGCCGGAGACACCGATTCCCCTGTGTGTACAATGTTCGGTACCAAACTACCAACATAAGGTCCCGTATCATACGGTACCTGCAGATTTATCATCGTATCATCAACACTCCCAACAACATTCCCAGTCAACCCCTTACCCGAATTTTCCCCTAATAGAAAATCAAATGAAGTTATGTCTTTCGCATCATTAGGTAACACCGTAACCGTAACAGTATACTCCTTCGTCGTTAAATCTTCCGCAGTCACCGTGTATGTAACAGGATTCGTAAAATCTTGTGCCGCACCATCTGCCGGAAGTACCGATTCCCCTGTGTGTACAATGTTCGGCACCAAACTACCAACATAAGGTCCCGCACCATACGGTACCTGCAGATTTATCGTCGTAGCCCCAACACTCCCAATAACATTCCCTGTAAATCCCTTATCCGAATTTTCCCCTAATAGAAAATCAAAAGAAGTTATGTCTTTCGCATAACTAGGCGCCACCGTAACCGTAACAATATAATCCTTCCACGTATCATCTGCCGCAGTCACCCTGTATACAACTGGATCCGTAAAATCTTGTGCCGCACCATCTGCCGGATCAACCGATTCCCCTGTGTGTACAATGCTCGGTACCAAATCATCAACAAAAAATCCCGTATCATATGGTACATAGAGATTTATCGTCGTGTCCTGAACACTCCCAATAACATCCCCAGTCAGCCCTTTACCCGGATTATCCTCTGATAGAAAATCAAATGATATAATTGATTTTCCAAAAATTGTGACTGCCCATACTGAAAGATGATCCAACGTCGCAGATAAAGATCTATGATCAGTACTAAGTTCACATAACACTGGTTCCCAATTTCTATTTGTATTTAAAAAAGCTATTGTGCAATCATCTGCAAACTCATTTTCCGAATGGAAGGTGATATCAACTGTCTGACCTGCTTCCAGAGTACCTTCTGCGCTTACCAAACCAGTTATATATCCTTGCGGATAACCTGAAGTATCAGTAATTATAGTGATTGCAATCGGAACAGGAGTATTTATTTCAAGAGTAATTCCATTCCCTAGATCGATAAAAGAAATGCCAACTGGCAGATTTATAACATCTTCGGATTCAGAGGTAGAACAGGAGATTGAAAGGAGTAGTAATGTAAAAGAAAATACTATAATCAATGTCGAAATAATAACAGATTTTTTTCTCATTTTAGCTCCCTCAAATAATAATTCCGAGTTCAATAAGCAAGTTCATCAAAAATACATACTCCCAACTTTCAAGCGAAGAGAGAGATCAAATTGCTATTCTTCGCGCATAAGGTAAATCATTGAGTGACATTGCAAAGATCATCGGTCGTAATAAAAGCACTGTTTCCAGAGAACTCAACAGTAATGAACTCCAACCTACAACGTTTATCTACTAACTACTATAAAGAAGTCTCCATAATTTGCTTAAAAATATCGTTAATTAATTATCATTCCTTATTACACTTCTCCCTATTTTCAGAGATTCGGTTCCGTGAAAACTTTATCATTTATAAAAGAAATTCTTTCACATCGTTCTATATATGATTATACCACCTTTTTAACAATTATCAATGCCCAAACAGAATTATATTCAAAAGTTGTGGATTGAAAAATAAAAAGAGCGTATCCTACGGTTTGAATCAACAATTATAAAACAAATCGATATGGAGGAATACGCTCATGGGAAAGTATAAATCCGAGAGAGAAGGAAGTCCAGAGGAAGAAACAGCGAAATCAGTGCTTGAAGAGATACTACAAGAAGGGGCACGAAAGCTTCTACAGACAGCCATTGAGAACGAGGTTGAGGAGTATATAACTCGGTATAAACAACAGCGTGACGAAAGGGGGAGAAGTCTTGCAGTAAGGAATGGGTATCCATAATGATAATCAATCACTTCTTTATTCACTAAATTCAGATTCTCCTTTTTCCTTGGTACCCCCAATTAAATTTTAAATTATATTATTTTTCATTTTAATAATTTTAAATTTTGGTTTAATTCTATAACATTTTTAAATTTACCAGAAATTATACAGTCAAAAATGTTAAAATACTAAAAGTAAATTTTATTTGCGGGTACTAGGTATTTTTTTAGGGGAAATTTAAATTTTCTTTATCAAATTCAAATAAATATACCTTACCTTTTTCACCAATTCTATCTGCAAAATAAAAATCAGTATTTCCGTAACAACTGCCTGCATCTATTACAATATTATTTTTTTATCTATTTCTTAATGATTTAAAAAATTTATATAAATAATAGGTCCCAGTCGTTTTAGCAATTAACTTTATACTTTTCCTCACTAAATCCTTTGTAACCTTTATAAAATCAACAGGATTTACTGGCATTTGCATAACTTCAGGCCATAAACTTAATATCATTTTTTTATAAATTATATACTCGGGTGGCTTTCTATACTTTTCATCTATTGCAAACATATATTCGAGAAATAATCTACAATTATATGGAGTAAATACTTCCTGCACAATATCAGATTCTGTTCTTATCATACTAAGCCATCCACCCATTAGTTGTTCTAAATAAAATAAATCTATAATATTAATACCATATTTTTTCTCTAAATTAATACAATCTTTGAGCCAGATTTTAAAATTTTTAATGGCAAAGATACTTTTATCCATACGCACTTTTGATGCCAGTAATTTTTCATTGATATCTAAATATCTTTCACTTAAATCATAAGATTGATCAAAATAGGGAGAAGCTCTTACAGTCTCACTAACATTACCAATCATACTTATCCTATCGGAAGGGCAATTATTAAAAAATCCTTGAGCATCTCTACCACCACTTTCATGCGCATTCATAACATTATTTTCATATATCTCACGAAACTCTATGGACATTTCTTTAGAACAATCAATAATATGATGTGATAGACTTAACTTCTTAAGTAACTCTTTAGGAATCCTTATATCAGGAGTTAACCTATTGAAATTTTTTCTTTTAGCTGTATAATAATAAATATTTCTAGCTATATCTTTTGATGCTGCTAATAAAAGACGCGAATCCAAACCTGAAGTAATAGCATGTGCTAATTTAAATCTTTCATACACTCCTTTAATCAGCCTTTTTAATAATTCCTTACACTTATAAGCACCTTCTTCCAGTGATAAACCTTTAAGCTCTTTATTGGGCCAATATCTATGGCATAATCTATTATCTATATCAAGGTAATGATTTGGAATTAATCGTTTTATTTCTAAATATGGACTGCTATTACCAGGCCAGAAATATAAATTTGATGTATTAAATGCACCTGATTTCTTTAAATCGTTATAAGCTTCATTGTTAAAAGTGCACTGTATATTCATTGTAATAATATTTGGTTGTGATCCACACCAAAACTCTATAGTACTATTATTAGTGTAATAGACTTGCTTTAATCCTGCAGGATCATTAAAAAGCATTATTTTCTTACTATCATCAAATATGAGTATCCATCTGCCACCATATTTATTACAATTTTCAATCAAATTATCATTTGTATTAGACTTGGAGATTAATTCCTCTAATATATTAGTATCATCAAATTTAGGCTTGAAAGGATCTATTAAATAACCCAGCAAAGTTAAAGATCTATTTCCTTTTTTCACTTGTGCATAATTCAAATCAGGATGCACAGTAATAAATAATTGATCAGTAACAGGTATCTTATTCCACCAATTCAATTCTTTTACATACCTTGGTCCAATAACAAATTGACGCCGATATAAGAGGTTTTTTTTATCCAACATTTTTCAAATACTGTTTTAGAGTCAAATAAAATAAGTAGGTTAAGGACCTTTCCTATTCTTCAAAAAAATATTATTTATCTTTGAAAGAACATTTTTTAAATCATTACGATCACTATCTTTCAAACAGAACTTCAGAAGTATTATAAGATAGCATATACATCCAATCGTTGAATACAGTATTAATTTCGCCCAACTATCAGGCTTATCTATTAATTTTATTATAATCAATACTATACTAAAAGCTATCCCTGGTAGATATCCCGGTAAGATAGTAATTTTAAGCCATTTTTTAAAGTCTACTTCTGCTAATCTAAGAGCTAACGGAATAAATAAAATTGGCGCAATAAATATAGCAACAATAGCTGTACTAAGAGCCGACCCAAATGCTCCCATCTTGAATATACCTACCAGGAACAATGTAATACATAAGTTTAAAACTTGGGTTATGATTGCATATATTGATAATTTTTTAATTTTTCCTATAGCAACTGCTAATTTAAAATTCATACTATATCCTTTATTAATAGATGCACTACTTAATAGTAAAAGTATAACAGTTGCAGCAAGTAAATATCTATTACCAACATATAGTAGAATTAATTCATTCCTAAATATTATTAACGGTATTATAATAATCATGTAGAACCATATCATATAGCGTCCATAACGAAGGAAAGTATTACCTAACCGTGTCTTTTGCCCAGTTGCATGCATCGCAGTTAAACTTGGTAATATTGGCTCAGTCATAAAAATTATCGTGGTCTCAATTTGTCTTTTAAATAAATTGCCTAAATGAAAGCATGTTACATCAATTGGTGACGCAAGTTTATTGAGTATGATTGGATCTGCATAGTTTTGAATTCTCCAAGCAACATTTCCTACGAAATTCCAAAAACCAAATGAAAGCAGTACTCTAGAAATTTTCCAATTTACTTCATTTAATGAAAAAGTAAGTAACGGCACGAGACGACGGGATATAATTACCTGAGCAAATAAACCACAAAGGTTTGCAAATTCTGTTGCTACCACTACCCATAACACTCTTGTACTTACTCCGAATAATAAAATAAAAAGTAATATAATGCGTATTAAACTAACACAAATCCTTATAATGTTTAATAATACATACTTTTGTTTTACATATAGTCCAACTGTAAACGGTGTCAATGAAACTCGTACAGAAAAAGAAAAAACCATTAAGCTCATCATAATACGAGCTTGCCATAAAAATTGTTTTTCAATTGTTAATATTTTATCAATATAAGTTACAAATGGCCATCCAAGCAGTAGTACTACGATAGCCCCAATCAGATGTATTAGAAACATTGTAGAAGTAATTTCAGTTACGTGTTTATTATCCCCTTTTGTATAAGCTTCTATGATATAACGTGATAAACCTCCTGAAAGAATTTCCTGTAGAATTATCACAAAAACCATAATTGATGTGATAACCGGATAAATACTATATTCGGCAGCACTAATTCTTTTCAATAGGTATTGCTGCAACCAGATTAATATAGCTACATTTACAATACGTGCTAAAATACTACCTATTGAATTAATTAATACTAAACTTTTGCTAATAACTACCTTAGATGATTCAGGTTTATCATTAAAATTATTTGTCTCTGTCATAATATTACTAACCTACATTCAAGGACTAAGTGCAACACTTGGATTTAAATATTTCTAAAGGCGTTTTGTAATTAAGACATTTTCTAGGGCGATTATTTAATAGTGTTTCAATTCGTTTAATCTGTTGATGAGTTATTATAGAGAAATTAGTTTTCTTAGGCAAGAATCTTCTAACAAGGCTAATTGCATGTTCGACAGATCCTTTTTCCCATCTATGATATGGATTGCAGAAATATGATTTTGTTCCAATCACCTTATTGATTTCTTGATGGTTAACGTTTTCTGATCCATTATCGTAGGTTATGGTCAGTCTCATATGCTTTGGATGTCGGCTTAATCTGCGGTTAATCGCTATTTTGAGCTGATTAGACGTTTTGGAAGAAAGTTTTGCCAGATGGATACGGCGGCTTGTCCTCTCAAGGGAAATAGCTACGGATTCTTTAGTTTGACGAGATATTAGTGTATCTATTTCCCAGTGTCCTGGCTGAATACGCTTTTCAACATTTTCAGGGCGATTATCGATAGAAATACGATCAGGAATGTGGATTTTTCGATGTTTTCTGGAATGACCGCGCTGTTTACGTTTCTTATTAGCTCGGGCAAGATAAATGGTTAGATCGTGCTGTGTGCGAGTTTGTTTATCGTAGATATACTGATAAATAGCTTCATGGCTAATTGTAAGCTTAGGATGATCAATGGGTAGTCTGCCTGCTATTTGTTCTGGAGACCATCCTGTTATAAGCTTGGTCATAACGTATGCTCGAATTGTTTGATTCTTTAGTCTTGATCTTTTAGCAGCTTGCTGTTTCCGTTGTTTTGCTCGTTCATGAGCTTTATGTGATAGATAAACGTTGTAGGTTGGAATTCGATTACGGTTGAGTTCTCTGAAAACAGTGTTTTTATTACGACCTATGATCTTTGCAATGTCACTCAATGATTTACCTTGTGCGCGAAGAATAGCAATTTGATCTCTTTCTTTGCTTGAAAGTTGGGAGTATGTATTTTTGATGAACTTGCTTATTGAACTCGGGTAATCAATAACAAAAGAATACATTTTTTTACATTAAAGACTACTCACAGTTTTATTTACTATATTTTTCTTTCAAGTAAATCTGCAATACCTTCACTGACCCTTTGATGACTATATTTTACAACTTTATCTATCTCAATCATAGCAAGTTTTTTTATTTCCCTATATTCTTTATAAACATTTAATATTGCGTTAAGAAATCCATTAAGATTATGATTAGCATATTGAATACTTTTAAACGTATGAGATAATTTTAAAGTACATGGAGAGGCACTAACTACCACAGGAATGCCCATTGCAAGCGCATCGAACATTTTAACTGGTCTTATTGATCTCCCAAGTTCTGAAGTGGTATTTATAGGAACAATATATAAATCAATAGAGGCTGTAAATGCTGGTGCTAAATCATAGTTGATCGATCCCAACATCAATAAGGGTAGATGATATTTCTTTTGCAAAGAAAGCAAGCTATCTTCTAATTCTCCTTTCCCACCAATGAGAAAAAAAACCTCTCTTATTAAACTAGGAAGCATTGTGATTAATGGGATAATAATTTCTTCTATACATCGAAATGAGTCCATATGTCCTAACCATCCAATTACAAATTTATTTTGTAAGTTATATTTTTCTCTAAAATCAGACTTAATTTTACTTGGGCTAAACCTTTCTGTATCTACGCCCCAATATGCAACATGTATTTTTCTACTAGGTGCTCCTTTTTTTATTAATGCATCTTTTAGCTCCTCTGTTACTGTTAAATTCAAAGTTGAAATTTTATAAATAAAACTCATTAGAAAACGCATTTTCCTTTTTTTAAAAATGGAGATATTTGTATTAAAAGCACACCTAAATTCATAAATAGGATCAATAGTATCATAAATGGTTTTTATTCCAATAATCTTCAGAATTATACAAAACAAGAGTAAATATAAGGGCCTTCGATCATTCCATCCAGACAACCAAACATATTTTATTTTATTTTCTATTAAGATATAAGTTAGATAAAAAAGATATAAAAATATTTTAATTTTCGATTGAGGTTTGTGACGTATAAATATTTGAGTGATTTTTTCACTAAATGAATAATTATCAGCATGTTTTTCACAAAACCAAATTACATTATGATTTCTTCTTAAAAGTTCAATAGATATGTAATATTCACGATTATTTAATGGTATTCGAATTGGTTTGTTAAAAATAAATGCAACTGATAGCTTTTTATTTTTCATCAATCCTCCATCCCATGAATGCACCGATTCTATTCCGTGGTCCAACAACCTTAGCGGGATTGCCAGTCAATACACTGTATTCTGGTATCTTTATCCTCGAAACAACAGAACAAGGGAAAATAACAGTCCCATTAGGAATAAAAGACCCAGGTTTTATAAAAGTGTTAGATCCGATCCAACAATCAGAACCGATGACAACTGGGCGCCCTTCAAAACCTTGAGCATTTATTGTACGATCTAATTGTTTGAACATGTGATTCATTGACCAAGCCTTCACACCTGGTCCAAAGAGTGTATTATCACCAATGCTTATACCACCACCTCCCTGAAAAATGCATCCGAAAGATATGGAAACATTGTCACCAATTTCAATCCTGGATGGATACCGAAAGCGTACCCCTGGACAGATAACGACATTTTTCCCAATTGATTTAAAGAATCGTTTTAGAATTATGTATCTGAGGTATTTTCCCGTATTCCCTGGAATCGATCGAAGAAATGTTTCGATGAACTCGTACCTGCACCTACCAACAAATAGGTCTTCCTTCAATGACTTAAACAAACCATAAAAAGTATCTGGTTCCGACTCATCCTCTACCCAGCGTTCAGCCATTACAATCTCCCTCATTATTTAACAAGGTCTCATTTTTAAAGCAATTTTCAACAAGAAAATACTTGTTTACAGGTGGGACTAATCAATAATCTGTAATTTTTTTGGAGGTGCTGGTTTGTTTAATGAAAGTAATTTCTTACCGTCAAATCGCAACTTAGCAGGTATATCGCTAACCATTTGGCTTAAATCAGGACCTATTATAGGCCACGGTAATTCGCCAAAAAAAGCAGGCTTGGATGAAAAATAGTAGGAATTCGGTAGATTATGGTCGGAAATACTTGAATCCCACTGAATTGCATTAGTAATATAATCAAAATTGCCATGCATAATCATGGTATCTTGTACTTTTTTGTCCTGGTTCGAACAATTATCTTTATAGCATCCCAATTTCCACACTCCTTCCCCTGAACCAGTACTATATGTAACTCCGGTATCGCCGGGTTTTTTAAAGACATTACCGATAAAATTCTCATAGAGATTATATTTATCAACTTGAATAGCATTTAGATTTATTGTAATCCCGGCTTGCCCGCTACCAACCGAATAGTTGCGTAATGCGGTATTGTCACGGCTCGAACCCAAGTAACTATCATGTACTATATGGTCACAATAATTGCCCTCAAATAAATTCATAAAAGGATGGCCACCGTGAGTATGAATACTCTGCATTAGCCAATTCGTATTGGGATAATCGTGCCCATAAAATGTATAGGCATAATTATAGCCAAATACATTTCCACAACCACCATATTCGAGAACAAGCCCATGCCTTAAATGATAAAGAATGCAATCTTCAATTAAATTATCAGTACTCCATTGAAACACCCAGACACCATAACCTTTATCGCTTGAATAATCATGAGAATGATGCATATAAGACCCTCTTACTTCATTCGCATACCCTTTTATTATCGCAATATGTTTTGAATAAGTATTGTAAGTTTCAACATTTTTTACCCAACAATTTGCTGTCATATCCATAACGATAATTGAACCACTAACACCGACTGTTTTCTCTATGTACAAATCCTCAATACCAGCACCAGTTGTTAGATTAATTGAAGTAATTTCGGGATCATAAGCAGAACAATAGGTAAAATAAAGGGGGCGATTAATAGAGATATCAAAACCCGATATTCCAGTTATCTCTACTATTTGTGCTATAGCTCTTTTACAATATCCCGGCATTTTTTCTGCTATACCCATTATTAAATAACCGTCTGATTTACCATCAGGATCTGCATTATCTGCAAGTCGTACATATACGGTATTGTAACCAAGAGAATCGTTATCTCCCCACCCCCATTTACCAGCATCTAAGCTTCCCAAGGTGCCCAAAGTCATATCACTCTCATCTTCTTCCACTCTTTCTGGTTTAATAAAGTTTGGGTTGCCCCCCCCGTTTGATTCACAATAATATTCATTTGTACCCGAACCAGAAGATGACCATTGATAAATACCAGATAAAACTATATCAGCATCATTTTCTTGATTTATTACTATATAATCACCAACACGAAAAGATAAAGCATTTGATACTGTAATTACATTAGATCCTTTTATATAACCGGATAATACATCAGTATTTGTAGAAGAGCTCGTTCCGTAGATACCAATAACACCTCCACTGGTATCTTTTATCAGAAATGTCTTACCTGGGCCATCACCACGTAAGACAATTCCTTTAGTGATACTCAATGAAGAAGTTAACCTATATGTTCCTTCGGGTAAATATACAGCCTTTCCAATAGCGCAATCATTAATAGCATTTTGAATTGCAGTGGTATCATCCGTCATACCGTCACCTGCAGCATTATATGGTGCATTCTTCACATTGATGCTAACCGGATAATACGGAATACCACCAGGAATTCCAGGACTCCAATTAATTCGACGCTCTGAAGGGATTATCTCTGCAGATCCCTTATTGATGCACAATCCAAACATACCGATTACAAGTAAACCAATCACGAAAAGCATAAAGAATGCCTTACTATGATTAGTATCTTCTTCCTTGCTTAAATATGTTTTTCTCATAGGTTGCATTCTCCTAAAATATTTCTTTGCACCAAATTTTTTAACTTCAAGTTATATGATTACTGTTAATATGTATTTAAATTTCAGCTTTGCTTATGCAGCACAAATCGAAATAATGCTCAAGTATTTATATGCAAAAATTATGCCATTTTCACCATTGAAACTATCAAACATTATCTATCGTATTATAATAAGTTACTGCCGCATAAAGAGGTAAAAATAAATCTTTTTTAGATATTATAATTACAATATTGTAATTGAAATTACCAAATAACGAAGTTATTTAGATTTATTTATTATGTCATAATATATGAGATAAATACATATTTTCTCTTTTCGAATCTCAGTTATTAGGATTCAGCAACAAATCTTAAAATCTCCAAATTAAGACTACTCATCATCTTAATGAGCCTTACCCATCTCCTCCTTGAGGCTTTGTTAGACTGTTATAAGTATGAAATATCAATTCTACAGTCATTACGATTATCTACTAATATTATTCTCGATTATCGACAATACTTCTTCGAGAGCATTATCACTACTTTTTTTTATTTTACTAATTTTTGTCATTATTATTTTTTTCATATCATCTAAATTCTCAATAATCCAATTAATTTGATGTAAAACCTCTTCAGCTGTTTTTGATATATCTATTATATTTGAGCTCAACCCTACTTCAGTTAAAAGTTCATCATATTTATGGGACCAGCCAATTGTAGCCGCTGGAATTCCCTGTGACAGGGCTGCAATTAATGCATGATATCGGGATGTTACTAATAGATTACAATTTCCGATAACAGCTTTTATTTCTGTAGCCCTAAGAACCTTGTTCAAATGACCTACTGGTAGAGATGATTCTAGCATCGACAATAAATAGTTGCACAAAATACGATCATCATTAATTATTGAGTTATTTTGACGAAGCTCATGTCCTAAGAGAATTACTTCTGCACTGAACTTTAAGCAAAGATGTTCCACTATTTTTTTAAGGAATTGCATATATTTATTTTTATGACCGATACCCTCAAACCTTTCATAAACTCTCAAATTAGGAGTTACACAAATAATAAGTTTATTTTTATTTGCTGTTAAACCGATATCATTAATGAGTTTTCGCCCCAAATCTAATTCAGCTCCTTGAAAGTTCCAAGCAATATCATGTGCAAAGCGTACTTTAGAAGTGTCTTTACCCATAATCTTCTTCACTTCAGACATAGAAGTTTTGTCACGAACATAACTCAATGTTGCTGTCTCAATAATAGAACGAACGGTATTTATTATACCAGGAGAAGAGAAAGGCCCCCAAGCCTGAGGCATAAAGAATACTTGGTTTCCTAACCTGTTACAGCGTTTTACCATGATGGCCTTTCTTTCTGCTAATTTCTCTCCCCACGGATCGCCAAATTGATATCCTCCTACATCGATGAATGTTTTACATTTCAAATACAAATATGCGCTTCTAATTTTATTAAATAGTCTCCCAAGTTTTGATTTTATATTATCTTTTTTAACTGGTATTAGACCATTCTCACGAGCTTTAATTGAGCTTTGACTCTCAACTGGAATAAAGATTTTTACATTTTTAAATCTTTTTTTTATGGCGTGAGCAGTGGTCAGAACCATTGCCTCAGCACCCTTATTTATAAATCCTCCGCCTGTTATTATTATACTATTTTTAAATAATTCTTTTCCGACGCTATATTTTTTTAATAATTTTAAAAATTGTATGAACGTTACAAATATTACGATTAAGCTCTTACTTAAGTCTTGCGGCATACGTATTTTTTGTAAGAATAATTTTCTTTTTACAGCTGCTAGTATGCTAGAAGTAAAGTGTTTATTTTCTATTTTACTATACCATTCAAGCCATCGGCGATATGGTGAGAGATTTATATCCGAAATATCAGCGTACCAACATTTATTAATATTAAAATTAGGGACCCTACCTCCACTCTTCTTATAAGCTTCCATATAAGCAGTCCAATTAAGCCTCTTTTTTTCAACTGCTTGTCTTTTAAGAATCAATTCTGGATCGACAGGAACAATTTTTATTACCCCTGCCTTTTGGGCTGATAAAAGTATGTCTTTTCCCCGATCTGTTCTGGCAATTATAATAGAGTGTCCATATTTATCTTCTCGAACCCCCCAAGCATCCCCCATCACTAAATCACTCAGTATATTCATCTTATCAAAACACAATCTGCATCTTATAGGTGTAAATAAATTTTTGATCATCAACCTGTAGCTTTTAGGAACATACTTATGAATACCATCAAATGTCTGGAAATAGATGTCTCCTGGCCAGCCACGCCATTGTTTACTTCTAAATTTAAAATACTTTATGTTATCACGATTAACCCCTGCTAGTTTGATTAGATAATCTATTGCTCTATAAGAAAGAATATGCTCACATATCAAACCAACAGCAATAAGCTTATCGTTTTGTTTCCCAACATAATGCATCTGCATATTACGTATACCGTGAATATGGCATGGAAGCCCAACAACTGCTATTTTTCTTCCACTTGTTATATATCCCTTAGGTATAACGGCATTGGCGGCTGTCGGACAATACTTTGAACCTTGGGCTCGGTATATTTCATATTTTTCTGCTGTAATAACTGTTCTTGTTCGAAGTGAACCATCATCTTGCATTTGTGTTACTAAAACATCATTAACCAATCTTTCATCAATTAGATAACACAACAAAGCAGTAGTTACTCCACCACTTTGTCCTTCTGATACTATTTTTTCATCGGTTGCTTGCCCGCAGAAAGTAGAGATAATTTGTCCTTTGAAGGGATCAATCTTGGGTGACAATAAACCTTTTTTTAAATAGATACCAGGACATATATCAACACATTGGCCGCAACGGATGCATTTTGAATCATTTACCTTAGCCACTAAAAGTCCACTCACTATTTCAGTCATACTAATTGCATTTTGTGGACAAATTGCAACACATGTTCCACATGAAAGACATAAATAATTTTTACTTACCCATTCTATATTTTCTTTGCTTATCATATTCATAAATTCAAAATGATTAAATATAATTAATCTGATTAGGTTCTTGGTTCCTCAAAAGTAATGGTAGAACTACTCAAACAAGAAAAAAAGATTCGATCAAACATTTGTGATTCCCGGAATGTTAGAAAAGAAAAGCTAATAACTCGAATAACTAATTTTGCAGATGATTCTTTAAAAAATTGCAGTATAAGGAGCAATAAAATAAAGGATTGTAAACAGAATTAGACCACAAATAAATATGGTTCTTCTCCGATTTAGGTGCAAAAATACAATGAAAATTAATTGCTAACTATAAGCATAACTATGAATTATATTGATCTCTTTTTGCGTGTTATTTCGCATAGTATCAAACAAACGCGATGAAGGTCATTTCGAGCCGTAGGCGACAAAGCAAAGCAATCTCAAAAAGGACTGTCTTTAGATTACTTCGGCGATTGAGGCTTACAGCCGCAATTTGAACCATAGTTGACCGTCGCCTACGGCTCCATCCTCGTAATGACACAGTATGATGTATTGCAACTAATTTGGAGATGAACCATAAATATTAAAGTCCATGCAATATTTAGATAAGATGAAATATTTTACTTTTTTAGACTAGTGCTTCTTGAAATCCTGTTAAGGAAAGCTATCTAAAATGAAGGTGAATTATCAACAGGGCAATGCCTATTAAACCGAAATCATGAGTGATAAGTAAACGTGCAAGGATCACAAGTTTTGCAAATGTAAATATCTGTATGATGATCCTTGTAGTGAATACCCACCCTCCATTTATGACAGCCTTTTTCTATAACGTATTTTTTAAACCAAAGTTTTAATCAGAATGTTCACTAGAATTCATAATTATTTCTTAAATTATTTTGAGAGTAATATTACAATTATTTTCAGATCTTCCAAAAGAGAGGAGAATAGTTATAATTTCTATTGGCAGGTTAATTACTATTATTGGATAACGTAGCAAGCAACTTATCCAAGTTCAAATGTAAAAATATTTTCATACGATATATCAATTTTTTCAATAACATTGCCGTTTTCATACCTAAAATTTTCTGAATAATTAAAAATTTCCATGATTCCACAGGAGGTTTTATAATTCCCCCTAAATCAGAAATGCGCTGATGAACGATGCTTATAATACTTCTATCCTCAGGCCTGAATATATTTATAAAATTTTGGAGTGAATTGATACATGCGTTTTTTGTATTTTCACTATTATCGAGAGATAGTAAATGGTCAATACAACAATTTAAAGAGAAAATGTATGATTCTAATGCTTTATTTGACCTGTTCGAACTAATACTGCTGAAATTTCCTATTCGGTAGTAGCAAAGTGCTGCCCTATTGAACTTAACTAATTTACTTGCTGCTACGACCCTGAAAAAATATTCTCCATCTTGATTCATTAATAACTTCTCATTCCAGGGACCAGCAAGATCAGTTAATTTTCGGCTAACAAGCCAGGATGATGGATGCATCCAGTATCCTTCCCCCAATGATATTTGAAGCCAATTTAACGGAAATAAATCCTGCCATAAAGGATCAGGATTAAATTTTGCTTTTTGAGGTCGAAAATAAAAGCGTCCCCAAGCTGAAGAATATAATACTCTTGTCTTAGGATTATCATCAGTATTGGTAAGTTGGAACTCTATTTTATCCTGAGCTAATAAATCATCTGCATCAAGCCATTGAATAAAATCTCCTTGCGATACATCCAGGGCTCTATTTCTAGCATTACTTGCTCCCTTATTTGTTTGAGTTATCACTTTTAAGTATCTCGATTCAAACTTTCTAGCGATCGTAAGGGTATTGTCAGAAGACCCATCATTGACAATTATGATTTCCTTATTTGGCCATGTTTGAGCCAAAGCAGACTGTATTGTATCTTCAATCGTTTTCTTAGCATTATATGCAGGTATCAAAATAGAAACTAAAGGCTTCATAATTGTCTCAAAATTTGAAATGTTTCATAATCTAAGTTCTTAATTTAAGATAATGGGTGTTTGGAAAAAACATTAATTAACACTTATCTATTTGGGTTAATATTTTTTGCTTTTTTAATTTTAATGTAAATTACTACAGATATAATAAAAATAATTAAAATAAGAAATATAATTCTTATTTTTTTTAAGTTAAAATTAAAAATACCAGACTCATAGTATATTTTAACAATTAAACTACCTAGAATAGTTTTTGAGAGTATTAAATCCCGAAAATCTGATATCTTGCGAAGATAAAAAATATGTCTATCATTCTTTGATATATCAATAGATTCCAAGGACAGATTATTTTCATATTCAATAACAACATGTTTGGAACCTTGAGGTGGTATATGCAAAATTATATGAATATATTTCTCAGTTGTCTCATAATCAATTGATGCACCATCAACAAACACCTCTTTTATAGGTACGTTAAATGATTCTTCTTTCTTAATAAAATATTTAATATCTTTTTGTTTATCATTTTCAAGTATAAAATTGCTTGTAAATGCCAAAATATCATAGTTTCCATCTTCTCTTAGCTTTTGAAGATACATGTACTGACATATACTTCCAAGGCTTTCCCAGATTACATTATCAGTCAATGAATTTATTATATTTGCCGTTGCATTAAATGCACTTATGTCATTTTTAAAAAAATCTTGATGCGTATACAACAAAACAGGGTTATCCAAGAACAAATCAATGGCAATACTGGATTGATCATTATATATCTTCAATTCACTATATCTATTTTGTTCTACACTAAATGGATCTCCATTTAAAGGTTTATATCTCTTTAAACTAGGAAAATTTTCAAAATCGACAGTAATTGTTCGAAGCTGAAAAAGTGGATCAACCGGTGGAGTACTATCCAATGGAACATTGTTTGAGTTACAGGTTGCAATAAAATTATATTTCTTTAATAAAGAAAATGTTTTGGCAGGGGAAATACCATGCGGGAATATCATAACTTTGTCATAATCAAGTCCAGTTAAATTTTTAAACTTTTCCATTCGAGCTATTGCCTGTTTGATATCTGCTTCTTGTTCTCTTAGGGGGCGAGCTGGAATAGGATCATTTAATCCTGTCTGGTATTTATAAAACTCCCTATGGTCATGATTATTTCCATGGATGCTAATGGAATATCTTTCTGGATACTCATGAAATAGTGAAATAATGTTTTGTTTATTGCGGTCATAATTCCAAGGTGTAAAAGCAATTGTGGTATGAAAATTAGTTTCTTCCATTTCATTTAATAGTTCAACATAACTTAAGTTCCCATAAGGTTCTATAAGGTAGGGATCATCTATGGTAAGATTTGCATAATCATTACTGCGATGCCAACACTTTTCACCAAAAGTATATCTTAAAAACATTAGAATAGGTGCCAATTCAAAAAAACGTTCACGATCGAATTTCCAATTTACATCATTGTGTACTTTCTGAGATACATCTATTCCTGAGTGAAAGAAAATATCAACTCCATTTATATTTACCATTAAGAAAATAGGAGACGAATAATTTGTATTTTTATTAATAATTTCAACAATCACTTTTGATTCTTTATCTTTATTTACTATGAGTTTATACCCCATTGCAGAAAAATCTTTAATCACAGGAAAATTTTGACCCGCTAACTCAAACGCTAAATCCTTAAATTCAGATACTTTGTAAAAGCAATTGTTAGAATTATACATAATTTTTAGACAATCTTTTATTGCACCACCTGACCAATTCTTTAGTATTATACTATTAATATCTTTATTTAATCCTACTATTAGAATAGGTACGTATAAATTTGTATTCTTAGATATTAAATCCAAAACTTCATCTAATTCTAAATAAGGTAAAGTTCTTGCTGGGAGAATAATACAATTGAAATTAATACCATCTAAAATCTCAATAAAATTACTAGTTTCTTTTTCTAATATTAAATGTTTCACATTTATCCCATAGAAATTACAAGCAAGTTCTACCTGATGTGCTTCGATAGATTTTTCATTTGTAACATCTATAAAAACAGCATCAGTGGCTAAACAGAAAATATTTGGAATTATTACTAGAATTATGATTAATAATAATTTAATTAATATTCCCCAATTAAAAACCTTTGAATTACTCATTAAATATGCTTTAATCTCTCTAATATTTTATAAACTTAAATAAATCCAACCTACCAACATAATATTATTCTATACTTTATACTTTCCTATATACGATAATAAAACCTGTCTTTTTAATACTTATAAATCCGCAAGATAATATCTTCAATATAAAACCTATTGCAAAATATATACTATATATTAGCAAAGAACTTTTCTTCAGAGTTTTTATCCATTCATTATCAAAATGAGTCCATTGAACAAAAAGGTTGTTTTCTTCCGCAAAATTCTTTAAAGATCTTGGCGAAATAAACATCCTTAAATATGCTGGAAATGGGACACTTTTCCATTTGAAAATATGCTTGTTGCACCAATAATGAAATTTATATGGTGTAAGTTTGGTAACTAATCCCTTCAATGACATCACATTAGGGACCCCTATTATTATTAATCCATCATTTTTTAGCCATCGCACGAAATTCTTGAGTGCCAACTCCGGTCTTTTCACATGTTCGAGGACTTCCCAACATATTATTATATCAAAACTTGAATATTGAAGTTCAATTTTCTGTATATCTCCATGAATTCTGTTTTGTATTACTTTATTTTTATTCAATTGGTTTTGAGAAATATCAACTCCGCTAATGTAGGCATTTTCTCCAAAATCAAATCTTGAACTTGAACCACAGCCTGCTTCAAGAATAAAAATATTACCTTCATTTTTTGTAATCTCTTTTATAAGCTCATTTATTTTATCAATATATGACTGCATGATACAAGTAGCCTCTTATTATGAATAGATATATTATTACACTGCTGTCCGGTTAATTGATTTTAATAATCGTATGATTTCTTTAATATCAATATATTAGAGCGAAAAATGACTGTTATCGACTTGAAATCAATCTTATACTATGGTCACTCTTTTTACAATCATTTACAAGGAGTGGCCAATGTATACAGGAAAAATTATTTTTTCTCAAATAATGGATTTTTTACCCATGCATGAATTTCAAAAATGTATTAATCGTTATCAAGGTAATTATTACATCAAAACCTTTTCATGTTTGGACCAATTTCTCTGCATGGCCTTTGCCCAGCTTACATATAGAGAGAGTCTTCGTGATATCGAAGCCTGTCTCCGTTCGATGCAAAACAAGCTGTACCACATGGGCATTCGTGGCAAGATATCCCGAAGTACTCTATCAGACGCCAACGAAAGAAGAGATTGGCGTATCTATGCCGACTTTGCTCAGGTCCTGATACATATAGCCAGAACCTTATATATCAACGAGGATTTCGGAGTAGAACTGGACAATACAGTTTATGCCCTTGATTCTACAACCATAGACCTCTGTCTTTCTCTCTTCTCCTGGGCACGGTTTCGCAAACGAAAAGGAGCAATAAAACTTCATACACTCCTGGATTTACGGGGAAATATACCCTCTTTTATCGAAATTACAGACGGAAAACTCCACGATGTCAATATTCTCGATTATCTTATACCTGAACCTGGCTCATTTTACATTATGGACCGAGCCTATATTGATTTTGTCCGCCTTCATTTGCTGACACAATATTCGGCATTCTTTGTCATTCGGGCAAAGACTAATTTCCAATTTCGAAGACTCTATTCACATCCCATAGACAAATCCACTGGTCTCAGATGTGATCAGATAATCTTTCCGACAGGTATCAACTCGTATAAAGATTATCCAGACAAGCTTCGGCGTATCCGATACTTTGATTCTGATCATAATATGTATCTAACATTTCTCACCAACAGTTTTATACTCCCAGCACTCACCATTGCACAACTTTACAAATGTCGTTGGCGGATAGAATTGTTTTCCAAATGGATCAAACAAAACCTGAGAATAAAATCCTTTTATGGTACCTCAGAAAATGCAGTGAAGACACAGATTTGGATAGCTATCAGCATTTATGTGCTGATTGCTATTATTAAGAAACGTCTCAATTTACAGCTCAGTTTCTACACTATTTTGCAGATTTTCAGTGTTACTGCATTTGAGCAAGTATCTATTATACAAATACTTACAGATTTTAACTTAGAAAATCAAATGGGTGATTCTTGTAACCAATTGTTATTATTCGAATTATAACCGGACACTAGTGATATTATTAGTAATATGTTAATTGATATTAACGATTATATAATTAATGAAACCATATGTATCCTCAATTGATCGTTTTCTGATTCTATTATCAAATACTCAACATACTCTCAAATATGTCTAGTTACTCATCTCCTCATGCCTAATAATTGTTTCCATGGGCTTGTTCTATTTTTATCGTAAAAAAGTTTTTTCATGTTATTATCATTTTATTTTATTTGTTCAAAAATAGAATCCATTATCCTCGATGTTATTAGAATTTCTTCATAAGAAATAGGTAAAGGCGTATCTTTTAAAACTGAACGATAAAATGATTCTATCAAATATTTCCTACCCGAATCAAAATGGAAATTTCTTTTAATAAATTGTTTACTATTATTCCTAAAATTTGCAAAATATTGCTTTGCATAAATAATAGGTGGGATGAAACGATTTAAATAGCTTTTATAATCAGTCCTACATATCTTTATAAGCGTTTGATGCATATCATCAACAATCAATGAATTCTCTGGACCATATACCCGAAGTTGTCGTATCATAGGGCTAATTTGAGATGAAAAAGTGAAATAAGCAGTAGTACAATCATCATAAATAATCACTCTCAACTCATCGATGATATCGGGTTCATTAATACTCTTTAGCAAAGAACTAGAATATCCATATGATATTACTTTTAGGCAGTCGTTTGTTAAAAATTCTGCAATTTTACTAATACCGTGGCTAATTATATTATGTAATAATTTACCCGGTAGCGCTCTAACCCAGTGTGTTTTATCTCCTAAAAGAGCTTTTGCAAAACGTTGATCTCTAAGATCATATCCCCAAATGCTTTCTATATGAATGGGATTACCACCTAAGAAACCGTTTTTTATTAATTCCCGCATACGAATATTTGCATGATTAAATTGATTATTATGACCAACCGTCAACTTTAAGTTTTTTTCATTTGCGAGATTTATTAATGTCTTCGCCTCTCCTGTGTTAAGCGTAAAAGGTTTCTCAAAGAAAATACTACAACCTGCCTCCAAACATAACTTACCTAATTCTAAATGACTATGAGGGGGAGTAATAATATGAACAATATCGGGTTTGGTAACCTCTAATAATTCTTTTACATTATCGAAATATTGCTTTACATTAAACCGGTCATACAATTGCTTTGCCATTAATACTTCTCTATCGCAAACTCCAACAATTTCACAATCTGAAATTTTTTGGATTTGAGCTGCATGTGCGTCAGCTTGTTTGCCACATCCGATAATACCAATTTTAATCATAAATTACTTTCCAATTTTTTTAAATATTCAAAATAGCATTTCGATGCTTCATTAAATGAAATTTTAGGTTTCCACCCCACTAAATTTTTTATCTTTTCATTAGAATATCTATTACCTTTCCATAAAGCAGCACATTTTCTTCGATTAAATACTGGTGGCAATTGTTCATCTGACCACTTTGAATACTTTTCCCATAGATAACAAAATAAATAAAACATCCTATAAGGAACACAGATTGACAAAAAATGTTCCACATTTTCCTTGTACATCCTGAGGAACTTCCTGTTTTTTGGAAGGTCATCATCTACAATATTAAATATTTCACCATCAATACCTTTCTTAACACCTGCTAATACTATTGCATCCGCACAATTATCAATATAAGTCAGAGGAAGTCTGTTTGAACCACCTAAAAGGAGAAAAACACCAAAAGTTCCAGTTCCAACCCGTGGAGGAATTAATTGCCTAGTTCCAGGGCCATAAACAGCACCGGGGCGCACAATTACATAAGGAATATTATATCTCTTGCTGTATTCAAATACCACTTCATCCTGCTTAGCCTTTCCATAACAATATGCGTTATACCTCTGCATAAATTTGCTTTCTATCTCGCATGTCTCATCGAGCAGTTCATGTCGTTTTATATTCATATTAGAATAAACTGCAAAAGAACTCACATTTAAGAAACGCTTTAGACTATTGTTTTCTAGTGTTGAATCAAGTAAATTTTTTGTTGTAACAACAGAATTCATAAAACATCCTGGAAATGATTTTTCAATTCCTGCAGCCAAATGAAATATTACCGAAACTTCTACAGTTGCCCTTTTACAATCATCAAATGAGTGTAAATTCCCCTTTACCAATTCAACCTTTGCTTCATTAAAGGAACCAATAATTTCATATAAATTAGTTAAATTGCTTGAGGGCCTGACAAAACAACGTAAATTCCTAAATCCATAACTAAGTAGTGTCTCAACTACTTTCGAACCAATAAAACCATTTGATCCCGTAATAAGAATAAGATCATTAAAATTAATAATTAAATCATCTTCTACCATTAAATTCCCCATCTTTATAAAATACTATAAAGAAACTTCGCAATTACAATAGATATTTTTCAACGTTTATTCCACAAGCAGCCATCAGCTTTCCAATGTGATCACAATCTTTGATTAAATATTTTATAAATATATGATATCCTATTAATAATAAAATCGGCAAAGCAAAAGTATATAACAGAAAAGCAATTAAGGACTTTAAAATAGGTAAGAGCTTGTTTGATTGATGTCTTAAAGAAACGCTCCCTCTTAATAAAGCTCTTCTTAAAAAATAAGATAGTTTAAAACGATCAGGTAATTGTGTTTCATATACAGGTGCCTCATTGCACCATACAAAAATATAGCCTTTTTCAGTCATTCTTCTAAAATAATCTTTATCTTCACCATGTCTAAATTCTGGGTTAAACATATTTCCACTTTCTTGGAAAATGTTCTTTCTGATTAAGACATTACCCGTTCGGGTATTCTCCCAACGTAGAATTGTTCCCGTTTTATAATACGGCTTATCAAACAGGTTGCCCTTTACTATCCATTTGGGGGGTTCTTGTTCAAAGTGAGGTTTTACAGGACCAAGAACACCGGAAGCATTATATTCATTACATGTTTTATATAGATTAAAAAGCCAGTTTTCAAAAGGAAACTCATCGTCGTCAATGAAACAAATAAAATTACCATTTGCATTTTGAACCGCTCTGTTTCTTGCAAATGCAACATTTTTTTCAGGCTCAATATAATAATCTATTGCAATTGTAGATTTCTTCTTAATCTCTAAAATTATATCTTTAGCTGACAGCTCATGATCATTATCAACAACAACGATCGAATACGTAAATAACCCATCGGTCTTTTGATTCTGAAGTTTTAGCAAAAGACGCTTTAGTAATCGTGGTCTCTTATATGTGCAGATACATACACAAATATGGCTATTTTTCTTAACCATGAGTTTTATATTTTAGCAATCATTTACAGATAGAATTTTTTATAGCGATATTTTTTCATATACCTTTTAGATAAAAGCAACTTTTTCTCTTCATATTTTAACAGAACTATTCCAAATTGATGCGTCACAAGTTTAGCTAATTTATAATTTAACAATAAGTATAAATAGCGTCCTTAGAGCTGTTAGTTTCTTATAATTTTATCTTTTCCTTGCAAAATCCTAAAGATCTTTCGAGCGAATTGTAGAGCTATTATTCTACTGGCAGGCATTAATGGTTTTTCTAAACTCAATCTTTGAATATTACGGGGAAAATGATCTTTTACCAAGCCTCCTGTGCCGAATGATACATCAACTAATCCAATATCAGAGATATTAGAAAAAAATAATTCTGAAACCCCAGAATCTGTATAAGGAAATGCAAAAGCACCATAATCTAGATTAAAGTCATCTATTAACTTCTTTACGCTTTCTAAGGTCTGATATCGTTGGTCTTCTAATGAAAGTGTAGAATATAATGGATGATCTATACTGTGCGCCCCTATAGTAAAGCCATCTTTTATTAATCTCATAATTTGACTTGTAGTAAGGTATGGCTTATATTTCCATAAATACTCATTAAAGTCAACATCTAACAACTCTGCTATATCATCAATAACTTCTTTTTGCTGATATTTTATTGATAACATACTACTCTTGATATTTTTAAACGGTATATTGTTCTTTTTGAATATTTCCTTTATTCGTTTTTCCAAACCGAATGATTTCTTTTTTAGAAGGTACTCAATAAGTATGCTTGCTTTATGTTCATAACATAATGTTTTGTTGTCAATAAATGCAGTATTAATAAAAAATGTAGCGGAAATTCCCTTTTTTTGAAGAATCGGCGCAACAATATCATACATCTCCCTAAACCCATCATCAAAGGTCAGTAAAAAGGAATTTTTCGGTAATGGACTTTCAGTCTTTATGGAATTCAATAAATCATGCAAAGTTATTGGAGAATATTTTTTTTGAAGAAAGTCTAAATCTTCGATAAACTGACTTCTGTTTTTATACTTATACAAGTGATAGACATGCAATATTTTTTCATCACTAACAACATGATAATAAGGAATAATTAAGTTAGTTCGTGTTAGTCCTCCTAAAATAGAGATTGGTATTTTTGAAAAGATCCAGGATACAATTTGTCCTCTTGAAATATTCTTTATCTTAAGCATATTAATATCAATTTATCAAATTACGATAAAGATGGCTTTTGATGAACAACTTGCGGGGACGTACATTCAATATCCGATTTGCTCAAGTGTGCAAATTGTCTATGTACTTTTAAGGATTCAATCTCAATATGTTCTGTTTTTTCACTTATTAGTTGTAATCCGGCTTTTTTAAAAAGTGCAAGCCATTATGATCTCTGTACCTTGTTGAAGTATTGAACTTTATTTTCAAAAAAGAGTTTCCAAAATGTGTTGGAAAATCTTAAATACTCTTTACGTGAAACACTTGTGTCATAGGCATACAAATGGTCAGCAATATTTATCAAATGGATCGAATAACCGCCAGGTTTGAGCAATCGATAAAAGTCTGAGATAAATGCAGGAAAAATACACTTGTCAATATGCTCAAGAACACCAGCACTAATTACGACATCAAACGCTTTTTCGTGAAATTGCCTTAAGGTCTCAGTACTGTCTATAACGTATTGAAAACCAAGTTGTTGATAAAGAGTATCAAATGAATCTGCTGATAAAATCAACCTGATTATCCTGTGTATACGCTCACGTTGTGAATTATTCAGATCAATTTCGTTATCGAGTAAGTCATCAAGTTAGGAGGAATATTTCTTAAGAGCGGCGAATTGACGATTATCCCAAATATCAAAGAGTACTGCTTTGATATTAAAAATTAATCTGATGGTTATTGCTTCCCAGTGAACCCATCCAGTTCCTATCTCAATTATTCTGTCACCGTCCTGAAAAATATTGTAATTTGCGCACAAATTTTGCGTATGTTTGATTCGCTCAATATAATAAGGAGGAATGCCACTGGTAAGCCTTTTTCTCATTCCACAAGTATTTCCCAGAAAACGGTAAAACCGTTGCATGATTGAACAGCATGAAAATAGTTTCAAAGCTGTTCCTATAATAAAATATTTAACCATTTTGATATTCCTTTTGAATGGTGTTGCTCAGCATAACTTCTGATTCCTGAACATGGATATAGGCAAGTAAAATTTCAATCAAACAGAAATTTTTCCGATTTCAAATAATCATTGACTCTATTAAACATGATTAAATAGAAAATGAAATATTAGTCACTTGTTACAATCTCTGCTTTTTCTTCGAAATATTGTTCTTTACTTTTGGGGACATATGCTGTTACAAGGAGAAAAATAAACCATAGAAAACGGTTTGGCCTCACAAAACTTGATTCAGTAAGATTATGTGCCACAATAACGATAAGGAATATCAAAAGTAATGCTCCATAATCAAACTCAACAAATGATTTCCGCACGATATTCCTATATGCATAAACTATAATAATAACCAATATAATTAAACCTACTGCACCTAGTTCTAAATATATATCTATATATCCGTTATGACCCTGATTAGGACGCCATGTAAATGTACTCCATAAATTATGACTAATGTCACCAATCCAAAAGCTTCCATATCCTGCACCGAGAATAGGATGTTGTGAAGCAATCTTAATTAGTTCCCGCCAAAGGTCAGTTCTTCCCGTAAACGTCATGTCACGTCCTAAACCTGAAAAAATCATTGCTACCGCAGAATTTGTTAGAAGAACTATAAATAAAATTGAGATAATAAGACCAATTAGTGGAATAATAAAAAGTACACTACCCAGCTCATTTATCCTTTTTTTCATAGAGAACAAAGTTATAATAATAATAATTCCGATAATAAATCCTATTAGTGAAGTCATACTTTTTGAACCAACAAGTAAGAATAATGCCATGCTTAAAAATAAGATATCAAGAAATGCTCTCTTTTTACCCTTTAGAGTTATTATGTTCCATATAAAAAATAAGCTACATAGTAAAGCTAATTCACCAAGATTATTTTTATGTGTTGTAACCCCAGCCCACCTTTCAACTCCAAAATAGCTAAATGCAACCCCTATATTCCGAAAATATTTAATAAACAAAATAGATAGCGGAAGAAGCACAAATGCAATTCTCCTGAAGATATTTCTAATAGCTTTGACAGGTTGAGGTTCAGTAAGTATAACCATAACCATAATAAGATCACCTATTAATCTGAACCATCTTTTCAAAGAAACTAATGGAAAATCAGACCAAAAAATACTAGCTCCCATCCAAAGGAAAAAAATAATTAGATAAATATTTTGCTCCACTACCTGCGACCATTTTATTTTCTTTTTAAACAGTATTATTAATCCAAATAACATAAGTACAGCAAGCACAGTGCGTTCAATTGGATCACCAGATATATAATCACCAGATATAACATATCCTAGAGGGGTTGTAGGATTTAACCAACGTGTAATTGATTTTGATGCACAAAAAAACATCCATACCCAAGGTATCCATAGAGTAACTGAAGTATAAGAGTTTTGTTTGAAGTCAATTATGAAGACTATAAAAATAAATAGTAAACATAGGATAAGTGCTAGATTTGAGGGCATAATATTTGTGTGTTTGGATTAGAATTCTAAAAGGTCTAATAGTTTGTATATTATGACGGTCACATCATGTTGTCTACTTACCAGCAAATTCCATAATATTCTACGTCCAGATTTGACCAATCATCAATTATTCTCACTAGATCTATAACGACTGTGCCTTTTTTAAGATGCTTAATTAACATTTTGTATTCATCAGATTTATTTCCTATAACTATCACATCAGAATGATTTATAATGTCACTAACATTTGAGACCATCAACGTTGCAATATGAGGGATTTCTCTTTCAATATAATCCTTATTAGCACCGATCAAATTAGATAATGAAACATATCTATCATATATTCGCACTGAAAAACCTTTTCCAACAATGGTTTCCACTACTGCAACAAGTGGGCTTTCACGCAAATCATCTGTACTAGCCTTGAAACTAAGACCAAGAAAACCTATCTGTTTCCCCTTATATTCTAAAAGTTTATCTACAATTTTATCTATTTGCTTTCTATTGCTTGGTAAGATTGAGTCTAAAACAGGGACATCAACGTCTAAATGTTTTGCTTCGTATGTAAATGCTTGTAAATCCTTCGGTAAACAAGAACCACCAAATGCAAATCCAGGTTTGAGGTAATATGGTGAGATATTCAATTTTCTATCCGCACAAAAAATATCCATTACTTCGTGACTATCTATCCCAAGCTTTTTACATATATTTCCAATCTCATTGGCAAATGTAACTTTTAATGCGTGAAAACAATTGTCACAATATTTTACCATCTCCGCTATTTTAACTTTTGTTCTAAATAAGGGAGCATTTATTTTTCCAAATATTTTTATTACAATATCTCCAGATCTCCTATCATATTCTCCAACAACATTTTTGGGTGGATGGTAAAAATCATAAATTGAACTTCCCTCTCTCATAAATTCGGGGCACATACATATACCGAAATCCACTCCTACTTCTTTTTTAGAATATTTTTCTATATTTGGTATAATAATGTTTTGGATAGTATCTGGAAATACAGTACTTCTAATTATTACTACAAAATAATTATTTTTATTTATAAGCGATTTACCTATTTGCTCAGTAACGTTAAGAATGTGTTTCAAATCAAGACTTCCATTTTTATTTGATGGAGTACCAACACATACAATGGCCACATCAGTTTTTTGGATTGCTTCCGATGCATTAGATGTAGCTAATAACTTGTTCTCGTTAACAACAAATTTTATTATTTGTTCTATTCCTTTTTCAATTATTGGGCTTTTCCCTTCATTAATCATTTTTACTTTTTTTTCGTTTATGTCAACTCCTATGACTTCATGGCCTAACTGTGCCAAGCACACTCCTGTGACACAACCCACATACCCCAGGCCGAAAACACTTATTTTCATTTCTTATACCTCAAATTGTTGTACTAATCTTTTTCTAATTCTTTTATACTCGATAAAAATCCTTTAAACATGTTTTCTATTGATGCATTATTCAGTATGTCATTTCTTGCATTTTCTGAGAACTTTCTTCTTATGTCATCATTCTCAAGTAAATATAATATTTTTTCTTTTAATTTTTTTAAATCATTTTCAGGAACAATAAATCCATTACGACCGTTTATTAGATAATGTATCTCAGGTGGTTGTTTCCCTTCTTCAGTTACAACAGGAAGCCCCCAAAAAAATGCTTGATTCAAACCAAGCCCAACGTGTCCCGGTATTGCACATAAATCTGCCATTTTAAATAATTTGCTTATTTTAATATGCTTAGGATCATGTACCTCACCCAAGTAAATAGTATTTTTCTTATTTAATTTTGCCTTTGATTCATCATCTAAATCAGATCCAACAAGTACAAGTCCGAATTCTTCGTTTTTAATATCTCTGAAAATCTCTATTAGATGGTGTACCTTTTTTCTTCCACCTCCCTCACCCATTCTTCCAACAAAAAGCACAATCTTTTTATAGGGTATCTTATATTCCTTCTTTATCTCATCCCCTGTATAAGATATACTTGGAAAACCAGAAAAATTAATTGTATTATTTGCAACTGATATTTTCGATCTGTTTTTTTCTTTAATATATTTTATTTCATTTTTTGAATAAAGTATAATTCTATCACTTAATGAGTGAAGGTAATTAAAAAATAAATATCTTATCTTACTATCAGGACAATCGAGATTTACACCTTTTGTCCAAAAAATAACGGGTATTTTTTTTAGCTTCAACCAATGTAAAAGTGGCCAAATAATAAAATTTTTTAAATGTAAAAACAATATCACAAAATCTGGTGCTATTTCATTAATTTCCATTTTATATTTTAAAAACTTGAAAGGTATTTTTTTAAAATCAAATAAAATATCATGTGTGTTTTCCTTTTGAAGACTATTAGATCTTACTGTAAAGAAATAACCATATTCCTCGAACCGTTTAGCAAAATAGTTATATACAGGAACTCTGTAATGCATGACCTTGTTTGTAATTAGCAGTATTTTCTTTATATGCATTTTAATTGATTAAAGTTAGTTTCACGTTCGTATCAATTTATAATGCTTAGATTGGTAAAATATAACTTATATTTTCGATAATAGAACCGTCAGCGCTTTATACATAGTTGCTTGACCCCAGTGAAGCATTGGAGTTCTGATTTTTATTAACGGCTGCACCCTGAAATAAAAATAACCTTCATCATCCTGCAAATTTTTAATTGTCCACTTTGCAACCTTCAAAGCCAATTCCATAGATGATTCGTCATAATCTGAGAAATTAGTTAAAGTATCGATGGCCTGTGAGGCGCACTGTATATCTATCGGATAAACTCGATCATGATAATATTTCGGCCTTCCGTTTGCTCCAAAGAAAGTCTGTTTAAAATATTTAAACCCATTTATAAGACTATTTCTATAAGTATTATTATTCGTATTATCGATGTAGCATTTCAAACTATCCAAATTATAACCTGTATGAAAATTATCAATCCAATGGAATTTAGGTTCTTCACCATAATACCAAGCTCCATTGGGCAGTTGTCTTGTGCAGCTATATTCCATTGCTTCTTTAGCTACTTTCAATGCTTCTCTATTTCCCGTAAACCTGGCTGTCCTTGCCAGGAGTGCAGCACCAAGCATATTAGAATTGTGAATCGACCTTTGACAGAACGCCACATAGCTTAAGCATGTACCTGAATCTGTTTTTTCTCTAGGTAGATTTATAATCCAGTCACATATATTACTTGCTATTTCCAGATATCTATTTTCATCAAGTATCTCATAAGCATCTAAAAAAACCTGACCAATAAGACTGCTCCAAACTACTATTGGTTCAAATTTTGGCAACTCTCCAATTCGACTGCTAAAATCAAAGTGGTTTCCCCAGCTGTACTGTGAATAATTAGGAGATTTATTTTTTATTAACCACTCGAGGCATTTTACAGCTTTTTTTCTATATTGGCGATTCCTGGTTAGTTTGAACATTGTAAGATAACCCCAGGCCATGTACCCCCTTCCTTTTGTAGATTCCTGAGGTTTTACCCCCAGTAAGGGACGAAGATTGATGGGACTTTGCCGAATAAATTGCTGTAAAATCCTTTCAAAAAATAAATTTCCAAATGTCAGTTTCCTTAAATACGAAGATAACCCGTCGAAAGGTTCATAACCTTTATAGTTATGATTCTCAACCCATCTTTCAACTTTTATAATACAATCTAGGATTTGTTTTTTAAAATTCACTATTAAATTTCCTTTAAAATCCAAATAATCATTTTATTAGTAATTAGCTTTCTTTATAAACATTTCTATTGTGTTAAAAAGAAAGCGAATGATATGCATTTTTTAGATTTCTTGAAGCGTTTTTCCAATTTAGTTCTTTTTTAATTCTTTCGAGACCAGATTTACCTAGCTCTTTTCTTAATTGTGGTGCATCAATCAGCTTTTTAATAGCCTTTGCGAAACCTTTTATATCTCCCGGTTTAACAAATATGGCCGAATTATTTGCTGAACATCGGGTTTCAAATAAATCAAAAGCTACAATCGGTCTAGCAGCAGCCATATATTCCATTATCTTGATAAAAGTAGAATGTCGATTTAGCTCATTATCAGAAGCGGGCTCTACACAGATATCTGATGAATAAAGAAATTCAATAATCTTTTCCTTTTCATGTATATATCCTTTGAAATCAACAAATTGCATTAATTTTAATTCCTTAGCGGTCTGTTTAACAAATTTCAGAGAATCTCCATCCCCAATGATATAACAAATAAAATCTTTTCTATTTAAATTATTTACAAGATAATATAGCGCCTGTATTAATATGTTTACTCCGTCCTGTGGATTAATACTTCCTACATAAAGAATAACTTTTTTACTTTCCTCACCCTTATCACTTTCTTTTTTTCTTAGTAAGTAACTATTAATAATTGGGTCATTTCGAACGATAAATATCTTTTTGGGATCCACATTATGCCTACCTAGCACAATTCTTTTATATGACTCATTTGTACTTATAACTGCATTAGCTAATTTACATGAGATTTTTTCAAATAAAATTAAAGTCTTATATACTAAATCTTTTTTTCTTGAAAATCTTATTAAATAAAGTTCTGGAGATAAGTCATGATGATCAAAAATATATTTTACTCTGAATAATTTGAACAATAACGCGATTAGAAAAATAGTATCAGGAGGATTAGCGGCATGTAATATACCAAATGGTTTTTTCAAGTAGATTCGAATAGTGAGAAACAATTGCCAAAATAACGCATTAATATACTCAAATATGAAAGCCGATTTACTTTTACAATTACTTTTTGTTGGGTGTCTATATATGTCTATTCCATTTATATTTTCAAAATTGCGAAACGCACTTTTACCCTTTGGAGATATAATACTAACTTCATAACCCCACTCCCTCACAGTCTGTGCTTCTCGCCATACTCTTGGATCATAAGGAATAGTAGCATTCTCAACGATGAACAATACGTGTTTTTTATTTTTAAATAACAAAATAAATAATCCTCTACATTACTAATCTGAAAAATCCCTAATTGTTTTATACACATATATTATTTGTTCTTCGGATAATTCTGCAAACATAGGGAGTGAAACAAATTCTTGCGCACACTTTTCGGAGACTGGAAAGTTGCTATTTCTAAGGCCTAAAAATTTATATGCATTTTGTAAGTGAACAGGCACTGGGTAATGAATTCCACTGTATATATCTTTCTTTTTAAGAAAACCTATCAATTCATTTCGGTTTTTAACTCTGATTGAATATATATGATATATATGTTTTCCATAATTGGCCTCGTTTGGAGTAATTATCCCGTTAATTTCTGAAAGCAATTCATTATATAACCCCGCATTTTTCCGACGAGCCTCATTCCATTCTTTCAGGTGCTTTAATTTTATACTTAGAACGGCCCCCTGTATCCCATCCATCCGTGCATTCCACCCGATTACATCGTGATAGTACTTTTTACTCTGTCCGTGATCGCGTAACATTCCTACAGCAGAGTAATTTAACGTTCTGAGTAATAGATCTGACACTGCAGTGTTTCTCTTGCAGGTTACCTTAATCTGTCCTCTGCCGGAATCGACTTTGTTGAACTCAACGGACTGCCTTTGAGCGAACCATTCGACAACCTGATGAGCTGTGGCAGACCATATGGCACTATTGTCTATCAGTCTCACCACATGTCGATAAGAATCATCCCACAACCTCTCTGGTCCAAGGCTTCTTTGGTGCCAATTCACAGTCAAGACACCGCCAATTTCCTTTGTCTTTGTGAGCATATCCTCGACAGCACGAACTCCGTGGGGTTGTGTCAATCCCATTCTTTTCGAATAGAACAATGCTGTATCTTGAATATGCAGAGGGAGTTCTAAGAGCTTCTTCACTCCAAAAGGCCGAAAAACCTGAGTCGTCCCTCCCCCAAAATCCAACACATTCGTTGTATCCGTATGTCGAATCATAGTAGAATCCAGCTTTGTCGAGCAGGCTTGGTGATTGTTCATTATAGTAAAGCCAATGTACTCTGACACCGATTGCATTCTGCCCTGTAATCTGTATAATTTTTTCTTTTTCGTCTTCGGCCTTTCTCTGAATCGTTCCATGCGTCAATTGCATGGAGTCCGATCTCGTAACCCTTCGCAAGTAAATTCTTTACTTCTTGTTATATATCATTTGTATCGTAACGAGTAGCTCTTCCTGAAACGTTACCTTTGGCAGGGCTAAGTCCATTCATTTTCTTGTAAGGAATAACAAAGAAAGTTGATTTTAGGTTTTTCTCAATCTGCAAGTAAAGTTCTAACTGATCGAAAAAGTCCCTTAATAAGCCCATGAAGACGAGTGGCAATGACACGACAGTGAGTAAATTCTTAAGAAGCTTCTTCAGGGGAAGCTGCTTCGTCAGGAACCTCCATAAAGACATAAATGTAGCTCTATAGATAAATCCCAACATCGTTCGATCTATTTTATTAAACCGCAAGCCTGCAAAATCAACATCATGTGTACAACAAGCTATGCAATCATAGCCGGGCGGAACCGGTGGAATCTCAATTAAAGGAATTCCTGAATCAACAATCAGATCACGAATAATTGATATGTGATACTCCAATGTGGGAATAGCTGCATACTCCACCGGTTGACCAATTAATAGCAGAAAGCGAGTTTCCTGTATCAGATCAAACCCAATACGGATAATTCTGCAGTTATTATTAAATACCTCTATCCCCACTGCCTGGCTTGTATCCTCAGCCCGAATGACCATACTTCCAGAATTCCTGAAGGCTACAAAACTGCTATAAATAGGAATACGTTTTTTTCGATAGCAGAGAACCATTTTAATCCCATTCGAGGCTGCAACAAGTCCATTTCTCCGATCAAAGTCGCAGTGGTTGCTTCCATATATGATGCCAAGTTTAGCGCTAACACCAGAGAATTCTCCTGTCATGGATATCACAACGTCATACTTATTGTCACTACAGAAAAATTCCCATGGAGTTTTAAATAACTCGAAAAGCTCTCGGGCAACAGCCTTGTCTTTTTCCTCAATAATGACACCAATCAAATTTATACCCTACACATCTGCGCTTATATCATACAGTATCTACTAATTCAGCTGCCTTCTGTTTTTTTTCATTTCATTTGAATTCTGGATTGTGTTTAAAATATCAGATTCAAAGATCCTTTGGAGTATTTTGATATTCGGCATAATACAATGCCTCCCAATCTCACCCGGGAAATATTTCACTGGAGGCAGGTAACCTATCTCCTCATAAAAACTCACAACCTGATCATAATCTATGCTAAGTTGTTCGCAGTATCTCTCAACTTCTTGGGCCCATGCTATAAGAAGACCAAAATAGGTTGTCGCAGAAAGCTTTGCAAGCTCTGTTGTTTCGGGAGTGTCAAGAACCTTTGTTTTCATTCCCAATGAATTAAAATGTTTAGCCGCCAAGGCACTCGCCTCTTTGGTAACACCTCCGATATATTTTGTGTAATGCAACAATTCTTCTTTCATTTTTCGGTGCTTTCCCCTGATGGGACTATGTACTATTAGTTTTTCAGTGCTATTGTATATTTGACGAGTCGTCCCAGGAATTATCGTGCTGTTTATCACAGTTAAATTCGGCTGATACTTTTCTATATAGTTAATAGTAGTTTGAATAAAATCATCGATCTCATAAGGATAACATATGTGCATAATATCACATGGTCCTTCAACTTCTTTTTCTTCCTTATCAATGCCATAAGTTTCGTATTTTTCCTTAATGACTTCGAATAGAGGTTTCCCTATCTCCCCAAGACCAATTACTATCGCAATCTCATTCACAAGAGCCTCCTGCAGAATTAATAATTAATGTGTCTACAATATCATTTTATTTTTAGTTTATTCATTTTTCAAATCTGCTGCCAACTCACTAGATACGTATCTGATTTGATCCTCAGTAAGTTCTGCAAACATGGGAAGTGAAACAAACTCATCAGCACACTTCACGGATACTGGAAAGGTCCCATTACTTAAACCTAAATGTTTATATGCCTTTTGTAAGTGAACAGGCACTGGGTAATGAATACCAGTGTATATGTCTTTTTCTTTGAGAGAACTCATCAATGCTTTACGATTCTTAACTCTGATTGAATATATATGATATATATGCTTTCCATAATCTGCCTCTTGCGGAGCAATGATCCCATTAATTTCGGAAAGCAACTGATTATATAGCTCTGCATTTTTTCTACGGGCTTCATTCCATTCTGTCAGGTGCTTTAATTTTACACTTAGAACGGCCCCCTGTATCCCATCCATCCGTGCATTCCACCCGATTACATCGTGATAGTACTTTTTTCCCTGGCCGTGATCACGTAACATTCCTATTTTGTTTTGCAAGTCTGAATTATTAGTAACAACTGCACCTGCTTCTCCGTAAGCACCGAGGTTTTTTCCCGGATAAAAGCTGAAACAGCCCGCATCTCCTATAGATCCTGCTCTCTTTCCTTTATACTCGGCACCGTGGGCCTGGCAGGCGTCTTCAATGACTAAAAGCCCATGTTCCTTTGCAATATCCATAATTGGATCCATATCTGCCATCTGGCCGAACAGGTGGACAGGGATAATTGCCTTTGTTTTCGAGGTTATTGCTTCTTCGAGTAATTCCGGGTTCATAGTATAGGTTTTTTCATCAATATCAACAAAAACAGGTGTTGCTCCGCTGAAGCTTATTGCTTCTGCTGTGGCAATAAATGTATTAGGCACTGTAATCACTTCGTCACCCCGACCGATTCCAAGAGCAAGAAGGGAAAGCCATAATGCTTCAGTGCCGCTCCCGACACCGATTGAATACCTGGTTCCACAGAACTCAGCAAATGCCTTTTCAAACTCTGCTGTAAAAGGACCGCCGGCAAAAGCGCAAGAATCGATGACCTTTTGAATAGCAGCATTAATTTCATCCTTAATAGAATCGTATTGAGCTTTAAGGTCGAGAAATGGTACTTTCATAATTTCTACCTCTGCTTATATTTATTCTCAGAACTATTTAGACAAGGGAAAAGGTTAAAGGCTTAAGGTAAAAAGGTACAAGGACAAAGGTTCAAGATGCAAGGTGAAAGGACAAAGGTTAAAGGTCCAAGGGTAAAGGATTTATCTTCTTTTGCCTTGTTCTTTTTACCTTTTTTTCGCATCATTTTTTAAAAAATTTCTCTTAGCCTTCATAAGACCACTTAACATCGATGATATTTCAACTGCTTCTTTAATCCAATTATTAGCAATTTTTTTTTCAATATATCCAATATCCATGCCTATGTAAATTTGAGAACGTAATTCGCCACATGATCCTTTAGCATAAGATAGAAAATTTAAACATTGTTTATCTGAGCCTCTTTCAAAACCCTCAGCTATATTACTCGATATTGATAATCCAGATCTTGTTATTTGTTCTTTAAATCCAAAATCCTTCAAATTTCTTAGTTCTTTATATATTTCAGCACTTAACTTAGCAGATCTTTTCCATACTTCAAGCTCCTCAAATCTCATTATTCCCATCCATAAACATTAGCAATGTTCCTTTTGCCTTTAGCCTTTTACCTTTTCCCTTTAGCCTTTATCCTTTGCGGTCTTTGCGTCTCTGCGGTTATTTATTTTACTCTCCTCAAGACACGGGCAGGGTTGCCGGCAACGATAGTATTTGGCGGGACATCCTTTGTTACAACACTCCCTGCGCCCACAATAGCATTCTCTCCTACAGTAATCCCGCAGAGAAGTGTTGCGCTCGAACCGATAGAGGCACCTTTCTTTATAAATGTTGGTATACACTCCCAGTCATCGTCTGTTTGTTGGTTGCCTTCTTCATTCGTTGCCCGGGGATAAATATCATTAATAAATGTTACATTATGACCAATGAAGACGTTATCCTCAATATTCACACCTTCACAAATAAAGGTATGGCTCGAGATCTTACAATTTTTCCCGATCTTTACTCCTTTCTGTACCTCTACAAAGGTGCCCACTTTAGTATTATTTCCTATTTCGCAGCCGTAGAGATTAACAAAATCGTAGATTTTTACATCTTTCCCGAGTTTCACATCAGGTGCAATTTTTTGCATAAAAAAATCCTTCAATAATGATCTGGTATAAGGTACAAGGAAAAAGACTAAAGGAAAAAATAATGGTTCTTTCACCTTTAGCCTTTGACCTCTGCCGTTTAAATATCAATAACCTCTATCCTGGCTCCCCCTTTTTGTAATGATTTAGATGATGCCTCGAGAATCTGCACAACCTTTAAACCATCCAGGCCCGAGGTTTCCGGAATTGAACCGGTTTTGATACAATCCAGAAAATGCTGACATTCACTCTTAAGTGGTTCTTCCTGCTTAATATAGGGTGAATATACATCTCCGTAATAATAGGAAAAGTGAAACTCAGCAAATGTGTTATAGTGTGGAGGAGTCTCAACTCTTTTGTCATATATTTTTATCTTTTCCAACGTTTGAGTATCGTCATAAACAATCATGCGTTTACTGCCCACGATGATCATTTCCCTAACTTTATTTGGATCAAGCCAGCTACTTTGTATTGTAGCAAATCCGCCATCTTTAAAGTCAAGTGACATGTTGGTTACATCCTCTATTCCCTTATTTATATGAGATTTACCCTGACAATTTACTGCAATTGGCCTTTCCTTCATTAGATATAAAATTATAGAGATATCATGTGGTGCGAGGTCCCATGCTACATTTATATCCTTTTGAAATAACCCAAGGTTTAATCGTCTCGAGCTTATGTATAAGAGATCTCCAATATCGTTGTGCTCGATGATCTCTTTAATTTTACGTACCACAGGAGAATAGATGAACGTGTGTCCTACCATGAGTGTTACATTTTGTTCTTTGGCTATCTCTATCAGCTCTTGACAATTAGCAACAGAAGACGTCATAGGTTTTTCTATTAAAGTGTGTTTACCTGCTAAAAGGCTTTTTTTTGACTGTTTAAAATGCATGGAAACAGGCGTTACAATTGCAATAGCATCAATTTCACTATCGTTAATTAAATCATCATATTTCGTAGTGGTCTTTATCAGTGGATAAATACTCGACACATAGGATAATCTTTTATTATCAGTATCGCATATCAGTTTTACTTTACACTCATTTAAAGAATTAAAATTGCGAATAAGGTTGGGTCCCCAATAACCGCAACCTGCCACCGCTACATTGATCATTTGAAATCTCCTCAAAATTATTCGCCCAAGGTGTTATCAAACAATATTTTTAATGCGATATTATTGAGCTTGTATTTTACCTAGCTACTCTTTTTGATGAAATATAAGCCATTAGGAGCGATTAGGATGCTCCACTTCTTTCAACTGTGATTTCTTTTCGCAATCAATTAATCTGCATATTCCGAAATATCGTTTAGCAACATTATAGGTAGGGGAAAGCCTGTTTAGTCTGGAAAGAAGGAGCATTAGATCCACTAAATCAATATTATAATTCTTTAATTTATCGTCCAGAAACTCAAGCTTGTCTACATTATATATATCAGAGTAATAGCGCTTAATAAACTCTTTAAACTGTTCTTCTGGAATTTTCCTTTTCCCTATCTGATTAAAAAATGCATCAATAGCAAATTTATCAATTATCATGGAAATCACTGTAGGTATAGTCAATACCAGTATCCATAAGTCTATCCATAGCGAGATTTTCTTTGCATACATAATATCCAGACGAATCATCTCTTTAAACGTCAAACGATTTTTGCCGCTCACCTGCCAGCGACCTGTCATGCCCGGTTTAATATCAAAACGGTATTTATGCCATTTTAGATATTCTTTTGCTTCATATGGAAGGCACGGTCTCGGTCCTACAATACTCATATCACCCTTCAGAACATTAATCAATTGAGGCAATTCATCAATACTGGACTTACGGATGAACTTTCCTAATGGTATAATACGCGGATCGTTTTGCTTATCGAGTTTTGTCATCGGTGTATCAGCCTGTATCAATTCATTCAAATAATCCTGATGAGCCGTGCTGCCAATATTTGCTTTCATGGTACGGAATTTTAAAAAAGTAAAAAGTCTACCTCCCTGCCCTACCCTATCCTGTTTAAAAAACACCGGTCCTTTGGATACTATTTTTATTAAGATGGGAATTATAACAAAGAATGGAGAAAACAAAATCAGAGCGACTAAAGAGCCAACTATATCTAACGTTCTCTTCCATATGGGAGTTTTTTTAATAAATATTTGCTCTATGTCCTCAACATACTTGTGTTGATCTTTTTTATTAGGTTTACGATCCCGATGATAATCATTGTCCAGCCATTTTGATGGATAAGAATAGACCTTAAAATTAGGAGGTGATACCTTTTTTGTTATTATTTCCTTACATAAATCATGAGCACACTTCATACCACCTTTATATGGAGTATTCGGAAGAATAATACCAATAGTATCCTTATTATACCATCCAAACCTGTCAATTGAGCGTGCTCTTGATTTCAACACTTTAATCAGCATATTGACCGATTTAACACTTTCTTCTTCAATAAAATCAAAGATGATAAGGGATAATTCATGCCCGTTTCTATCAGTACGTGATCTCTCACGCTGAAGGATGATTTTAAATACCTCCTGATTACAAATACTGTGTTGTTTTTGCCCTTTTCCATTCAAATCTTTTTCTTCATCTTGAATATTATTTTTGCCTATGATAGCTGCTTTCCTATTGGCATCTTCAATTATTTCTCGTGCTTCTTCCTCGGCCTTTTTCTTTATTAGTTCCGCCGTTTCTAATATAGACTCTACTTCTTGATCAACAGTAGGAGTAAGCCCAATTCTATTTTTATTTAGTTTGGGCATATTTGTTCTCCCTTTTAATAAAAATAAAAGAAAATAATTTAGGTACTAAAACCGCCGATACATCCATTGTGGAATATAGTAACGGCGTTTATTGAGTACTACCCCAAAAATATTCGCGCCAGAACGCTCAAGCATTGCTTTTGCATGACTAACAACTTCTCGACGCACCTTTTCAGACTCGACAACCAAAATCATACTATCTGCAGCACTTGCAGTTTTAACAGCAGAAACTCCCTCATTGATTGAAGGTAAATCTAGGACAATAATCTTATAATTGAGCTTCTCAATAGACGGTAATAGTTTATCTATTTTATCCGAACTCTTAACCTGTGATAGATAGTCATTCATATTACGATCGGAAAAAAACCCGCTGGTTTTCTCAGTAGTATTTCTTGGACCTTGCGGTTTGACAGTCATTTCATACAATCCATTCGGACGGTTAATACCAGCAACCTTATCTATATCAGGATGGTGAAGATTTGAATCTACAAGTAATACATTTTCTCCTTCATACAGTGCAATTGTATACGCTATACCCGTTGCTATTGTTGAAACTCCCTCCCCCCTGTGACAGCTTGTGACTGCAAGTATGTAAGGGGCTTTGGCAGAACTTTTTTTAACGGTTTTCATTGAAAGAAAAACCTGGTTTTTTATATTCTCAAAACATTCTCTTACTTCCTGATCGATATAAAGCCAAACTGTAACATTTTTGGACATTATTTTAGGTGGAAGTAAATATTCCTTTTGTTCTCTTTTACCTTCCTTACTCACAATACGGAAAATCTTTTTAGTATTTACAGGAGAAATTGCAGCAATACTATGCAGTGACAATCTCTTCTCTACATCTTCAACTGTCCTTACTTTATGACTGATATACTCCAAAAAGAATGCAAGGCCGATGCCTCCAACTATCCCTAATAATAGACCCAATGCAAGAATCTTCTTTCGCTCCTGGCTGATCGGCTCAATGATGTATGTCGGTTTCTGCATGACACTGACATTTGAAATCTCCTGACTCTCCAGAGTTTGTGCGATACGTGCCTGTTCAAGGCTTGCCAGATACCTTCTGTAGTTTTCATCCAGCATCTCAACCCTTCGGTGGAGAGAAATATATTTTCTTTCATTTGCTTTGAGCTCTTCAAGCTCTTTGTTCGGCCTTTTAATCTGTTCATTTAATATTTCCAATCTTGCATACAACGATTCGAGCCGTATCTCCTCTTCCTGGAGAAGATCGCGTAGGTCGATATTCGGCCTCATTGACTCTATAGCTGCCTGAGAAGCATATATATCAGCATCTGTCTGTTCAATCGCAGTCTGAAGGCTTTCAATGCGTTCTAAAAGAAAAGTTATTTGTTCTGGAAGTGATACTATAGCTGCTCTATCCTGAAACCGCCTGAGTTCATTCTCACTCTGTGTTAACTCAGCTTTTATTCTTTCTGCTTCATCCGAAAGAAACCCCAACGAGATCGCAGCAGTATGTATTTCTATATGTTTATCTATATATATTTCGATGATATTTGTTAAGATCTCTTGAGCTAATTCAGGGGTTCGTGCCTGATACGAGACATCAATAATAGTGCTACGCGGGACTGCCCTGAGACTTAGAGTATCTGTAAATTCCTCAATCGCTTTTTCCCGTATTTCAATGGGATCAACGGATTGTTCCTCCCGTTTTATTATACCAATTTTTTCAATTATAATAGCCAGCACTTCAGCCGGACCTTTTTCATCCGCAGGAGTATAAAGCACTTTCTCAGGTCCGATTTTGTCAACAATTGCCTCGACAAATCCTCTGCTCCGCAGGAGCTCTAACTCTGAAATAATTTCGCTCGGGCCAGACACTCCAGTCATCATTTCCAGTGGGCCTGTCTGTCCTCCAGAAACCATTATTTTTGCATTGGATATATATATATCCGGTTTTGATAAAGCTATTACAAACGCCAAAACAATTGCAATAATGAAAATAGCAATTATCATCCATTTATGCCTGAATACTACATAGAGAATATCCCTCATTGATCTTTCTTGGGTTTTAGTATCTTCTGCCATTACATGTTTCCCCAAAAGTTATCTTTGCTCGTTAAGGTGCGGGATTAACAGTTATCCCAAGGGGGTTAGGTCCGCCTGGAACGATAGTATATGTAAAGCCAATCGAAGGAAGTATCCTGTCAATGTTTTGATCTATCCACCGGTTAACCTCTACTATTCTCGTTTCAGGAACATATACGATATCCTGGGGTTCTAGGCAAAACTGTTCTGCCTTTTCACCCTCGAGGACCCTTTTAAGATTAAGCATCCCGCCCGCCCATTTATTATCTTCATACCTTATGATCAGCACATTCTCGTAACTTCCATTTGTCAAATTAATTCCCCCAGCAAGCATTACTGCTTCCAGTGCAGTAAGCTTTCCCGGCATGGGGATACTTCCCGGGGTGTTTACCTGCCCCCCCACATATACTCGACGGTTGCTGAAAGTTTGAACAATGACTGTAATATCCAACTGTTTTATATGCTGCTTGTATTGCTCATGCAATTCCTCTTTAAGCTCAATTGGCGTTTTACCTTGCGCCATTACCTCTCCTATAAGTTGAAGAGCAATCTTCCCATCAGGACGAATGGTTTGAACTGTATTGAGTTCCGGAGTATAAAAAAATCTGATTTCCAGAGTATCTCCGGGACTGAGCCTTACCTCGGGTTCAGGATATTCTTTTGGTTTATATGCTATAGGATCAACTTTCACTTCTTTAGGGTAAGTCTGGCATCCTATAAGTAAAACCAGGACAGAGATACAACCTGTGATCGCTACAGCTATTTGCCACTTTTTTTTAGTCATAACCGTTTTTGTTATTATCTATCTTTTAATATATTTTATTTTTTGTTTCAAGAGCACAAATATTCCAATCTTCTAACCCCCATTTCTCACAAAACTCTTTAAATATTTGGACATAGGGGTTTTAGCGCTTTTCTCAATGTAAACTCTATTTTTTTCATGAAAATACAAACTACTATCATATCATCACTAAGCATATTGCTATGGTATTTGTGAGAAAACCGCACTAAAGGTTAATACCCTTTTACAGTATAATATTACTACTTTCTTATATAATACCCACATTTGTTTAGATAAAAATATAAATATCCCTTTCAATCATAAGGTATTCATATAAAATAAAAGAGTGCCGCCGAAACAGGCTCCTCTTTTTCATTTAAAGACATGACTAATTAGTTTGACTACCTTCGATAAGGCATAATCTCATATTTATTATCAAAAATAATGGCTATTCCTTGAGATTCAGAGCGGGCAACCTTTCCAACGACTTTCACACATCCATACATACCTATGAGCTCTTTTATCTTTTCTACCGGTAGTACTAGATCTAGCTGTACTCTGGTTCCAACTGGATAACTGTGTTCCGTTTGTAGAAATGCACCGCCAGCGTTTATATTCACTGTTTGTAATTCAATCACCTCTTTTTTTTGAGCATCTGTGGTTACCATAAGCCTAGCTGGTATATCAAGTTCAAATCGTTCTAATTTTCTATTCTCTTTCATAAGTGTATATATATCACAAAAAAATAAAATAACAATAAGTAAAAAACATGATTTTATTACGTATTTTTAGATTAAATTATAGCAAAATTCCTAAGATAAAAGTAGTATATATATATAATAAAGTGCTAATTTTGTATTAGAATTTATAGCTTTTTCGCGGCCCAAAGAGCCGCTTGTAGTCTACCGGTAACTTTGATCTTTTTAAAAACATTGTAGAGGTGGGTTTTTACTGTATGAGGACTAATACATAGCTTCTTCGCTATCTCATCGTTTCTCGCCCCGACTGAAACCATGGCTAGTATCTCGATTTCACGTCTTGTGAGATTATGGTTACTTCTGCTCGTTATTGGTTGTTTAAAGGAGGGGGAGAGATTTACCTTTTCTAAAATATACTTCGAGAGTACATTACGTGAAATCCACAATTCTCCTTTAAAAATCACCTGGATTCCTTTTAGGAATTGTTCCTTTGTATCATTTATATAAAAGAAACCCCGTATTCCACAGCGCATTGCTTCTTTTTCAATTCCTGTATTATTATCCATATTAAACAATGCGACAAAATAACTGGAAAGCAGCCTACTATACCCAGGTTCTCTCTCAATCAGGAGCTTTTTCATGTCATTATCAGATATATCTAAAAGAATGAGAGTGTTTTCAGCATCATCGCAGTTCTGAATACATTCTATACTTCCATTTATTACGCACTTCACTCCCAATTCTTTGTTTAAAAAATATTTTATAAATTCATTTTGAAAGCTGCTTGGACCAATGATGTAAATACACTTATTGTGTAAACCATCGGCCTTAGTAGTATTCATACTATCGATTTTTGTCATATCTAGTATTTTAATCATCACTTTCAGGAAAAAATTGCCTTGAAAGTACTATCAGCGTTTTTTTCATAAGAGTCATCCAAAAACAGGTACTTATCTCAACCTTGTCAAATAGGAATTACGAGACCTATTGTGGCCGTGGGTATTACTTTGGACAATAGCGACGTGGGACTATAACACTTAATTTGATCTCTAATCGACTAGCCGATATATCCGCTCCGCAGCACCGGCGTTCGTGTATCTCAGAAAGGGTAACAAAGATCTATATAGAAAAAGAGAGTACTTTATCAGCCGATTAAAGCTTAAATAAGGTCTCACCAGGACATAGCGTACGTTTTTCAAACAATATCTTTATACTATTAAGTATGTACTCTTCTTAGGAACCGAAAATAATGATATTAAATATATGTAAGATACTCAATGTGTCAAGGTATAAATATTAGGAGCTTCACCAGTTCTTTATCCAACAGTCTGCTTCTTGCAATAATCCGTTCAGATCTCATGGATTCGTAGTTATAGACAGGTTCGCTGTTCCGTTTGACCGTTATTCTGTAGGTGATGCCGAGACTGCGGGTCATATAATAAAATGTTATATACTCTGCAAAATCGTCCGCCCAGTTCAAGCTGCTGTACAGAGAAACGAACGGGGAGGTTTCCAGGGTTTGATAAACATCAACTGCATCAGAAATCTTTATTTTAGGACCATTATTGAATCCGTAAAAGGTGATCTCGTCTTTGTATGGAAACTGCACAGATGCGTTCAGTACAGAATAATCCTTCCAGACCCTCCTGGAAAACGCCGTATCTCTTTGAGAAGGTCCCTGAAACCCGCTCAGGTGAGGCTCTACCCAGGGCGTGAACCTCTCGATATAATCGATACAGTGTGTCGACTCGTGGAGCATGATATACATAATTGGATTTCGACTCGGGTCGAAGAGTCGTCCCGGACAAAGCAGCTGTTTTCCTTGTATGACACATATTCAGAAAGGGAGGATTGCAGTACGCGGGGATTGAATATGAGTATCGTATAAACAGTATCGTCATCACCGATTATATAGTCAGCGAGACCGCTTCCCAGGAAATTTTCTATGAAATAGATCCCTACAAGGCGTTTTTCCAGTATCTGCCTGTGTATGTCCGGAAGAAGCTCGAGCTCCTTCTCTATAATCGTCATCTCCGCTTCGGTCGGCGTATACGGTGCATATCCGGGCATGTTGTCCGCCCTTCTGATATAGGTAAGGACAAAATCAGGAGGTATGCCTACGCGCTCGATGAGGCCCTTATCAAAATCAGTATCGTAGTTATCTATTCTCTTGTACAAGAGGTCTTGCTGCTGTTCTCGAACGACCGACCCGGTTCTGCAGGAGATAGATGTAGAGATAACCGTCATAAAAAACCCTGTTATCAGGAATTTTCTTAACATGGCGGCTCACCCCTGAGAGTCGAGTGGAGTTGTAATAAACCTAATAAACCCACCCAAAGAGACTGCTGATGTAGCTTTTCCGGGGGCACTAGGCGCGGGTTTCCTGTGTTAACTTCGTACCTGCTGTTGTATATGCGAAGCGATCTTGTCCCCGGAATACTGTTTTTTTCGTTCCGAGATTAGAACGGCCGCACGACATGTGATACCGTCAGTCGATCGAGTCCGGGTGTGTCTGTTTTTCGAGCTCAGTAAGATATGCGACTGCCTCTTCGCATTTAGTTCCGCACATCTCTTCTGCCGGTTTCAAACCCCTGCAGACCTTAGGATAATCCTTCCTACGATGAATAGTACAGGTATTGCCTTCTGCAAGGTTAACGCACCGTACCCCTGCGGGTTTTCCCCCCGGCATCCCCGGTATCGGTGAAGAGATCGAAATTGCGATGCAGCATGCGCCGCATCCCGGCCTGCAGTTCATTGGATGGGCCTATTTACCTGTTTTGGAAGCTGACAATAAAAAATAGTGCTACTGTATAATCAAATCGGAAACAAATAGTATAGATTTTTCTGCATATGTTCTACATTTTTTCTGAACCCAATCCGTTCTTTTTTACCTGCCTCTATTATTTTCCGTAATCGGTGAAAAATTGGACCTCAGTGCGGCTTTCCCCTGAACCTGATAACATCGCAGCCGAATTATGGTCCTATAATAATCAGATAAAAAGTAGAATTTACGGTAACAAAAGCATTGCTACATACCGTTCTTCGTATTTACCGTGTGACCTTAACGCGGTATTCTGGTGAATCGGATAGCATCGTACATGGTTGAAGACACGATAATATTTAATACAATCATATAAAAATACAGTGAGAAAAGCCCCGTAACGCCCATCCCCTACTAATTTATTCCGGTTGATAATAAATAAGCCATAATGCTCATCCCGGGTATTCACAGTGGTTTGTGAGCGATAGGCCAAAACGCCCATCCCCAGTATTTACAGTGGTTTGTGAGGGATGGGTGTTCCGCCCCTATATCTTCACCTGAAAAGCCCAGGCAGTGCAGCGACGCTTGCCAGCACGAAGTCCGGTCCTGCGGCCCACAGGGTCTCCTCGGGCTGCGATCCTGTCAGCACCGCAGCGGTCCATGTACCGGCGTTCTTCCCCTCCTCCACGTCAGCCGCAGTATCCCCTACTTTCAGCACTCTCCGCGGATCGCGGACACCAAGCCTCTGCATCGCATGCTGTATCATCGCAGGATCAGGCCGGCCTGCGCCAATCTTATCGGCACCGGCCGTGTAGTCCAAAAGCCCTTTCTCCGCCAGCCCATGCGGGAAATGATCTGCTCGACGATTTCTCCGGGAAAACCGCTTCCGACGCCTACCTTAATCCTGCGGTCCTTAAGAAAACGAAATGTCTCGGTCGCTCCTTCTACCTCATTCATCCTGTCAACTCCGGCCATAATCCTGTTGAGAAAAAGACCATGGATCCGCAGAGTCTCATCTTCGAAATTCCGATCGACTGCCTTCATCTTTCCGGCGAACAGACAACGTATCATCTCGATCTTCATCTTCCCACGATGCGGCTGAACATCCTCGAGTCCCAGCCTGTACCCCGCTTCCGCAAACGACTCGACCATAGCTGCAGCAACCAGCGGCTCTCCCGCAACACGATCATCAACTGTGGTCCCTGCCAGGTCAAAAAGCACGAGCTCCAACGAACTTAATACTCGATCTTCGTCTTCCACTTTCCCTCTCCTCGTCCCTGTACGGCAGATACAGGAATGCCCGCTTTTCATAACAGGCCATACCGGCTATCATCGAACGCTGAAAAACAGGCAGGCGCCGACCCGAGTGTTGATGCAGATACTCTCTTATCCGAACTGCGGATGGGCCTTATCTACGCTGTCTTTTTATTCAAACCAACAAGCCTGAATACAAAAAACAGGCACGTACAGATCAGAAAGATAAGGATAGCGAAAAAGGCCCATTCTCCCTGTTGTCCCTGTAGTCCCGCAAGATTCAGCGCAAGATAGAGGAAAAGGCCTATGTTGAAGAGACCGAATTGTAACAAGGAATCCTTAAAACTGAAGTGTTTGAAGCCTAGCACGAGAAAAATAATCGAGATGATGAAGAACAAACCGGTAAAGGCCGCAAGCGGTAATGCAGGGGCCTTGAAAGTGTAGTGGTACACGGCATTAAAAGTGGAAGAAACAGACATTCCAAGGTTGTAAAAACAAACGGTTCGGGCCCATTCTCTCTTTGAAAACAGGGCGATAGAAAGGACTATACTCAAAACAGCTAAAAATAGCTCGGATACCCAGTGAAAGATGAACCCGAACAGGTCGGCGGAGCTGAAAGGAACATCTCCGCTGACAAGCAGCATGGTCCACACAAAGATGATGGATATTCCCATAACGAGGAAAAAAACTGCCAGGGACTTTTCAAGTGCCTTCATCAGAACCTCCGGTATGATCAGAGCTGATATTATATATCATACTGTTTTAGCACAAGTGAGTAATTACCCCTCTGTTTTTACGGCGCTATAATAGAGCGGAACGATGTCATCCCCGTAAAATTTCGGGTATCGGTCGCCTCGGCCTTCGCTCTATAAATGGGACCAATGGGCCTGATTTGCTATAAAAAAAATTCGGAGGATTCGGCCCTTCTGTACAGATGATACATAGAAACGCTAACTCCTGACAACCACTTTGTTTAATAAGAAAATTGACATACATGGTGTGCACATCTACAAAAAAGAGGTACCTTTAAAGCTGCTGCAAAAATATATTTGAAAAAGAAGGCCGTTTATAATGAATATACTGCTCGTTTATCCAACATATCCGAATACATTCTGGAGCTTCAAGCATATACTGAAATTCATCTCAAAAAAGGCGGCTTTTCCGCCTCTCGGTCTGCTGACAGTGGCTTCGATGCTCCCGAACGAATGGGAAAAGAGACTCGTCGATGTCAATGTCTCAAGGCTCGAAGACGAGGACATAAAATGGGCCGATATGGTCTTTATCGGTGCCATGATAGTGCAGGAAAAAAGCGCAGCCGAGATCATCGAACGCTGCAGGGCCATGGGTAAAACAGTTGTTGCAGGCGGGCCTGCTTTCACGATAAATCACAAGAAGTTTTCCGGAGTAGATCATTTTGTCCTCAACGAGGCGGAGGTCACCCTCCCCCTATTTCTGAGAGACCTCGAGAACGGGGATCCCAAACCGATCTATACCTCAAAAAAAAGACCTGATATTACAAAAACGCCTGCACCTCTCTGGTCTCTGATAAGGTTCAGGGACTACGTAACGATGAGCGTACAGTTCTCGAGGGGGTGCCCTTTCGCTTGCGAATTCTGTGACATTCCTATAATGAACGGCAGCAACCCGAGAACAAAGACCCCGAAGCAGATGACAGATGAGATCGAGACGCTGTATGAGGCTGGATGGAGAGGGGCCATATTCATAGTTGATGATAACTTCATCGGCAACAGGGTCAAAGTAAAAAAAATGCTCCGCCATCTCATAGAATGGCAGAAGGTGCATAAGTACCCTTACAAGCTGCTTACAGAGGCAAGCACAAATCTCGCTGACGATGAAGAGCTCATGAAGCTCATGAGCGACGCGAACTTCAACAAGGTGTTCCTGGGGATTGAGACCCCGAATGTCGCGAGCCTCGAAGAGTGCAGCAAGAACCAGAACGCAAGAAGGGACCTCGCAGAATCCGTAAAGGCCATACACAGACACGGGATGCAGGTAATGGGTGGATTTATAGTCGGGTTTGACAGCGACAGGGAGAGCATATTCGAAACACAGGTCCGGTTTATTCAGAAGATCGGTGTGGTTACGGCCATGGTGGGGATCCTCAATGCTCTGCCGCAGACAAAGCTCTGGCAGAGGCTCAAGGCTGAGGGAAGGCTTCTCAGTGATTTCACGGGAGAAAATACAGACGGCACCCTGAATTTCGTCCCCAAGATGGGGAAGGAGAAACTCGTCGAGGGATACAAGAGGCTGATATCGACGATCTATGCTCCGAAGCATTACTATGAGAGAATCGACACATTTATCGGCCATTACAGACCCACGGTAAGAAGCTCGATCTCCATGACCGACCTTTTTGCCTTCATCAGAAGCATGTGGAGCATAGGGGTTGTTTCGAAAGCGCGTTTTCACTACTGGAAACTCGTCCTAAAGACAGTTCTCAAAAAGATCGATGCGTTACCCATAGCGGTCGAGCTTGCGATCGCCGGGCTGCATTTTGAAAGGATCACGAGCGGGATAGTACATGTATGACCCCCATTTTTACAAATAACGGTAATTATTACGGGATAGGGCGTTCATGCGGTTTTCTCACCAATTGCATATCAACTGAGCTTAGTGATGATATGAAAGTAGTTTATATTTTCATGTAAAAAATAGAGTTTACAGTGAGAAAAGCGCATAAATACCCATTCCTTCGTAAAGGAATGGGTATTGACCTTCCTATTTACGGTTGTACATTATGAATGGGGATTGAACCCTTATGTCTCATCAATCACCGAAAATTTTAGGCAATCAGCGTAACGCTTATTTTTTTCCACCTTTACACGTACGGCGTTACCGGCATACAGTTCAAAAAGGGTGATTCAAACCGGCGATTTCTTCAGTACAGATTTAGCGCCGATTGCCAGCCCGACATAGCCTATTACCAGGAAAATTACTACACTCATTATTACGCTCATATCCCCTGTCGGCGTATTGGTAACCGCGGGTCCGCCCCATGCTAAAGTATTGCTGATCAGCAGGAGATACCATGCCCACCTGACACCTTTTCTATAGGCGAAAAGAGTGATTAACAGTAAAACGATACCGAGAGTGATCATGAACAAACCCATCTGAGCCGCCTCCAACAGAAAAAATGAGGAGGCCTCTGGGTTCGACTCTATAAACTCCGCCCACTGCTGCCTCGTATACCTCTGGAATTCGGTTTCAAGAAAAAATTCAGGGGCAAATATCATTGTGAAACCTGAGATTATCAAAACGCAATGAATGATCAAAAGTAGGATCCAGGAAGCTTTTAATGCTTTTGTCTCCGTCGTTTTACCCTCCTTTTGTAGAAACGGTTTTTTACATCTGACAAGTGCAATATATTTAAACGTGTGTTTTTATTTAACAGGACAGATGGGTATGCGAAGGAAAAGAGCATGTTGAATGTTCTGTTATATACTTCGATTTGTGAGAAATGGAGGTGGGGCGAAACAAACCACATATCGATCTCCAAATCTGACAGAATAATGCACTCATCTTATATAAGTAAACGTGATTCCTGCAATTGAGCCTAAAGCAACAGCCGAAGTGACGATCGCTCCGAACACGCTGATCTTCTCTTCGGTCCTGACAGCTATGGTTGTCCCAGCCAGGATAAGGACGATACAGATCGCAAGCACGGTATTGTATAACCATTCCGGTGTCCTATGAATCGAGTCCACGATTATCAACGGATACCAGGGCGCCCACAGGGAATAGCCTGTCATCTTGAGCATGGTGTCAAATCTTCCCTGTCCCCCGAACAGTCTGCTGACGACATGTATGATGCCGGCGCCAAGGACCCACACAAGGAAAATGAGCGGCGTGAGATACATCGATTCCGCGAGATAATACACGTCGGGGTCCAGAACTATCCACGGTTTTACAAACGGTGTGTAGTTATTGAAATAGAGCCAGAGGGTACCGAAAACATAGACAAGACAGTAAACCAGAACACAAAGCCAGCTGGGAGAGGATCGTCCTTTGTGGATATCCCGGTAGAGAGAAACCGGCGCATAAAAGGCCCTGGAAAAATCTTTCAGCAGGTTTTTAAACGTATTCATCCCGCCCTCCTCCCGGCAACAGGCGGTCTAAGATACTGAAACACAGGCGTACTAAGGGCTTAAAAGTCCATGCCTTATGCCGTATTCAGGAACCCTTTTCTCTATCTTTTCAAGTCTTGTTTTCACTGCTACAGGACTGTTTGCCTCAGTGAGACAACGAACGTATTAGTTCCGGCACGAGGGTCTCATCTTCTCGAATACCGCTGACAGCTGTACGCTGCTTTCGAGCAGGCGGGAAAGTCCATCCGGGACCTCTATTCCCTTCTGTGTCATCATAACTGCTCTCCAGAAAATAAGCTAACGGGCCGGCACAAGCCGGGACACCCGATCTGCTTTTTACGGCTCCCCAAAGTGTGTACCTATATTAAATGGAAATATCCTCATAGATAATATCTTATCCCCATCTTTATCCCGAAGCCGCTGCCAAGCCAGCTGCTCGCAATGGCATATTGGTTACTCTTATCTCCGATGAGACTCTTGAACCCTCCGCCTGCATCTAATATCATGGAGATATGCTCTGAAGTGAAAAACTCCAGTCCAAAATAGCCGAGCAGAGCATATGTCAGGTTATCACCGATCAGGTTTCCTGTTTGCCGTATAGCGCTGTCGTAAGGTGTAAATGAATATCCTAAAAAAACATCCATTCCACCATACACCCGTACACAATCATAGAAAACAGGGCTGTATCCCCCGAATGAAAATGCGCCCCCTACCACCGAAGGATGAAACGAAACGGCGTTGTTATCCTGGTCTATGTAGGTAGCCCAGGTCAAGCTGCTCATATACTTCACCTTTACATCTAAGAACAGGCTGTTATCAGCCCTTGGAAAAAGAAGGCCCAATTGTATAAAGGACATGATGCCCTGTATTCCTGTGCTGACTTCAAAACCCACTTTATTACCCCATGTATGTTCTCTGCCTTTTTCCAGTTGAATTGCATTGCTATCTGTCATTGGGCCCTTTTTATTGTTCTGCAGAAATTTCGGAAAATAGAATCCCGGTAGTTCTAGATCTTTCTTGCTCTCTCCAGGATACGCCGGGAGTTCGGCGTATAGATAAATACCAAATAATATGAAGACCAGGACGGTTATTTTCTTTCCCACTCTGTCCTCCCAGGCAGTGTATGTAACTGAAAAGACCTTATGACGCTTTCGATCTCCTGCCGAAGCGTAATTCAATGATTACAAGCAGCATTATAACCACGATTAAAGCATTCCAAAACACATATCCAACTATACCGAGACCCGACACCGTCTCAGCAGAATTTACAGTAAACATTACAGCTCCTCCGACACTCAAGACCCCGTTTAGAACCAGAAGCCATCTTATAATCGCCTGCAGGCCCCTGTTTGAGAACAGAGGTGCCGCGAAGACAGTCGCGATTCCCAGAATGCAGTAACCGAACATCTCGATTGCCCATGGAAGTGATGCGGGATTCGTCATCGCCAGAAAAGCCAGAATCGATGCGTTCTCGTCGACAAGAATGGGTATGTAGGCCACCTGGATGGTGTAATTCAAGCATACAAGGGCACCGAACATCCCGGCCAGGACTACCCCATGACCTCCAGCGGCTGCTGCCCTTCCTTACCTGCTCCAATTAAACAGGAGAAGAAGAACATGAAACCTAATATAAGCAGAAAACCAAAAGCGAAAGGCAGCGCTTCTATCGAAGAGTAGTTACCGGCGAACACCTCTGCACCTTCCCATGTAGATTGTCCGCCAAACGTCCGTGTAATGATTAATCCCACAGGACCGGAGAATAAAATGCCGACAATCACCATCAAAGATGAGATCGATAGATAAACAGCTTTGGATTTCGTTAATGTCACGCTAAAGCCTCCTTTGCTCAATACAGATTTAAGGTTGTAGTACACTTAATTGTTGTGCGATCGAGCGGTTACGGCTGATATCAATACAATTGTTATTCTGATTTTCATTATTATACACCAGAAGTAACAGTACCGGAATTTATCTTTTCTTTTTCCGGGACTCGGTCAGAAGGAGGTGCATAAGGTCGTTTTCTTCGGAGGATGCAGTCATTTTATCGCCGTAGTGACGAAGTTTTATATGCCTTTGATGAGCTACTGTTTTCCGGCCACGATCAAGCGTACTACGTCAAATAGGAGGTTTTCAACGGACTGTACAATGAACCCCGCGGATTCAATGTTTTTTTGTGTCTCGCGTATCATCGAGGTTCCAAGTATTGCTTTTGCAAAAAGGTTCATCATATATAAATGAATATTAATTAAGGCCCTTTTACTCTTCATATGTTCAAGAAAGATTGCCTTACCACCCGGTTTCAGAACTCTGTACAATTCTTTTAAACCGGCGATTGGATCAGGCACAGTACAAAAAACAAATGTGCTTATAATCGTGTCGAATGTGTTGTCTTTGAACGATAACTTCTGAACATCCATCTCTTGTAAAGTGATCAGCTCTCTTTGTAATTGTAGTAGTTTCTTTCGGGCGATTTTCAACATGCCCTGGCTGAAATCAATTGCTGTAAGGTCAATTTCAGGTGAATAATGAGGGAGATTCTTACCAGTCCCCACGCCTACTTCTAATGTCTTGCCATTTGCCAAAGCTATTGCTCTAATGCGAAATTTCCGAAACAGAAACAGCTCAATCGGCAACTCGCATAAATCATAGAATCGTGAGGCTCTTGAGTATTTGATGGATGTTTTCAGGTTCATTCAAGCTACTCCGTAACTTCTTTTTAAACGAAGTAAAGGACGATCATGTCGAGATTCTGTATGTACGCGGGACCGCTCCCGTTGAGAAGCGTTTCATACCACCAGAAAACTTGATCAGGAAGCCCCTTTCGCTTCCACTATCATGTACATCAGCTCGCGTATCTGCTTCCATGTAATATCGAACTCCTTATATGTATCTACACGGTGAACCAGTATAAGTTTCTGTTCAGCAATACAGCCAGCAGATGAACACCGTTCCCTGTGTGATAGAAGCCATGACCATACCCTGCCGTTTCCGGGATGATATTCCACATATACCCATACGGGTCGCCGTTCAGATTGTTGATCGAATAGGGTGCCGTACTGTCGGCAATCCATTCCTCCGGGATGATTCTTTTCTTTTGCGTTCGCCATATGAAGTTATAATGAAGGACACGATAAATTAAGGTTGCAGTATACATAATTCACTCTGCGTCGCCCAGAGTAATCAGCCGAATGGACCGTAAAACAAGCCGCCGATATGCAGTGCAGCGTAAAGGGCGTGTCAGGCGAAGTTTAACAGGAGCCCTAATTCGTTTTCTTTTTAATACCCACTGCGAGCAATACTATTACTATCGCAAAAAGGATGTACTGCGGCACTGAATTCTGCAGTATAAACCAATTCTTTTGAAAGGCAGAGATCCCTAAAAAAATGAGTAAATTTCCAACGACTACTATGAGTACAAATAGGGATAATACTCTGTATTTCTTGTTGAAAGAGACAAATACCTGGGCCGCCCCTGATAACAGTAATATGAAAGTAAGCTGGTGCCAGGGTACATACACACTTGTTTGTATAATAGCATCAAGATCCGATTGTGAAATGGCCCTGAATACGTTGATCTCACCGAATACAGCATGTATTGCTGATAATGCAATCAGGAATAATCCACTTAAGAACAGGTAGATATTCATATCAGCTCCTTTTTCTGTGTAGTTCAATTAAAGTACAAATTACTACATATGTCAACCCGGTTCCTGGTAGTGGTCGATAGAGCAGGACACAAGTAACGGAGACGCCATAAAAGTATTATGCCCCTACTGTTTTGAATAATATGAGCCAACAAAAGATTTGGTTTTTCCAGGAGTCGAGAAGTATGTGTGTTGTACGAAGGGTGATGAAGTGATATCCGCCGCCGATAGGAGTATGTGCCGGATCAGTAATATAGAAGAGAACTACGAGGCTGAACTATTTTTTCAGGGGCTATTATACCCCCCGGACCTGTTAAAATAATCCGCTTAATCTGTCGACACTTTCAATAATTTGTCGATTGCGGTGTAAACTGCTCCAGTTAACGACCGCTGATCCCAAGACTTCCGCACCCTTGGATTCGCATATTTCTTTCATCTGGCCGATTGCGCGGTTTCCGCCCATCCATGGAAAAGGAAAAAATTGAGTAACCACACAGGCCACCTTTTTGCTCGTCAATGACACAAGCTGGCTTAGATAGCTTGCTATTACTGGCGATAGTGAAAAGCCGTATACCGGAGCTCCGAATACCAGAGCATCGTATGTGTCGACCTCTGGTCGTGTTTCGAGCTGTATATCTTTTGCTCCCGGATGCACATTGCCGACAGAAGTAACCCGCTCGAGGTTTGCTGAATGTCCGGCTGCGATGAGCTTCTCCATAAGCTTCCGGGCAACGGAATGCGTGTGCCCGGTCTGAGAATGTACGATAATACCGATATTCATAGTGCTGCTCCTCTTACCTTTTATTCAAAACTCCCATGGTTTTCGTGATAATACTATTTTTCGCTTCTTCCAATACCTCGTTATCTTCCACATTAGAAGCAGATGTTATAGCGTCGATTTTCTTCTTATCCAGAACGTGACCATATGAACGATTGAAAAGCCTATATGCAAAAAAGTAGATAATGTTTCTGGAGTAATTATGTTTTATAATATACTCTCAGGAGCCTCTGGTAATGGTTTAAAACCCTCAATACCGGATAAAAGAATGACCGCGTCGTAATTGTTTGGGATATATTGATCGCTGTTAGAGGTAGTATCAACCGTTACACTAATTTCTTTTGTGTTAAATGATTCTATAAGTGCTGTAATCAGTTTTTTCTTGAATTCAGTCTCATAGTATAAAATACAGACGCTGCCCTTTGAATTAGCAACAGGATATACTTCAGTAAAAATAGAGGAGACCGGAAAAACAAATATGAGAACCAATATGAGAAGCAGAAAATATTTTCTAAGTCCCGGCACATAAACCGCCTGATATTCTGATTGGGAGAACTGCTTTATAATGTGATTTTGTTTTCAATTTCGAAAGATAATTATTTACAGGGATAAAAGCAATTAATGAATCATGGAGAGAGTATCTACAATACTGAAGAGCGCAATAAAAGGTGACATCATAAAACAGGATATCCCTACTGTTATGATAAATTTAATTCAATTTGGAAGAAGGTCATTCGTGAAATACGTAGATATCAGTATGGTGCATACAATTATAACAGACAATAGGGTAGATAAGAAAATAGTGCAAAAGCTTGAATATAAAGGACTGGAAGTGATCATTGCATAATAAGTGGTTTTTTTGAAGATTATTATAAGAGTATAAAGAAAAAGAGGTATGTTTCTCACTTATCCGATTCCGCTCTCTTTTTCTACAAGGAGCAGAGTTTCATCAAGAATATTAACAATAAAATCAGCGTCATCCCTTGTAATGCATAATGGAGGTTTGATCCTGATCACATTACCAGCCATTGCTCCTTTACCTATGAAGAGGCCCCTTTCTTTGCATAATTCCATAAGCGCGATCATTTCCTGAGCTGCTGGCTTCTTGGTTTCTCTATCCCTCACAAGCTCGATACCCAGCATCAAACCCATCCCGCGCACATCGCCGATGATTTTATGCTTATGCTGAAGTTCGATGAATTTCTCTTTTAAGTAATTACCCACCACCTTTGCATTTTTCCGGTAATTGTGTTTTTCAATGGTTTCAATCACCAGCCTGGCCTGCGTGGTAGAGACAGGATTACCGCCAAATGTGGAAAAATGTATTAGATTCCTGTGCGCTTCAGCAATCTCGGATGTGGTGGTAACTCCTCCTATCGGTACACCATTACCCAGGCCTTTGGCCGTGTTAATAATATCCGGCACAACATCCCACTGTTCTATTCCGAACCATTTTTCGCCAGTTCTGCCGAAGCCTGTCTGAATTTCATCAATAATCATAAGTCCGCCGTATTTTCGGACAATTTCCTGCACAATTTTGAAATATTCCCTGGGCGGAGTTATAACGCCTCCAAGACCCATTATAGGTTCGGCAATCATTCCTGCGATCTTTCCGGAGGTGGAATATTTTATAATCTCTTCGACTGTATGAGCGCATCTCAGATCACATGAAGGGTATTTCAGTCCATTTGGACAGCGGTAGCAGTAAGCAGCAGGCGCATGGTTCACGCCGAATACATAAGGCACTGAATGGCGCCAGAGGCTCTGCCCGCTCAGCGCCATGGACATAAGAGTACGGCCATGAAAGGAATGATGTAAGGAGATAAACTCATGGCGCTTGGTATAGTTCTTTGCAATCAGACTTGCCATCTCAGTTGCCTCTGTGCCTGAATTGGTAAAGAACGACTTCTGCAGAGCTCCCGGCATAATAGAGGCTAGTTTCTCGGCAAGTTTTACCAGAGATTCTGTATAATAGAGAGAGGTAATATGTTGTAAAGTGGCAGTCTGCTTCTGCACTTGCGGTATAATATCCGGATGGCAATGGCCCACAGAGATTGTTACCACGGCGCCAAAAGCATCCAGATATTTTTTGCCTTCACTATCATAAAGATATTGCATCTCTCCTCTCACAATATGAACAGGTTTTTTGAAATATGTGGAATATGCCGGTATTAAAAACTCTTCCCGCTTTTCCTTAATCTCTTCAACACTCAGCCTTTTTTCTTCAGCCATTTAATTTCTCCTTTAAATAAATTCTAACCTATATGGTCCCTCCCGGTTTCCTTGGCACAAACTTCCCCCTGCCGACTTTGCCAACAAACTTGCCATCTTTAGCAACAACCTCTCCGCGAGAGATAGTGACCTCAGGGTATCCTGTAAGCTTCATCCCCTGATAAGGTGACCAGTCACAGTTTGTTGAGAGTTTTTTATAATCAACAGTAAGCTTTTTATCAGGGTTAAAAATAACGATATCCGCATCGCTTCCTTCAGCGATTGTTCCTTTTTTTGGATAGAGCCCGAATAGTTTTGCAGGATTTGTAGAAGTAAGGGCAACGAACCTGTTCAAAGATATTTTTTTCTTCCCTACAGCGGAAGTATAAATTGCAGGAACAAGAGTTT
>Ga0307378_10000677_pt1 | contig 58447 bp, 50 predicted proteins | sample UN1MG_FD_202238 | JGI IMG/M metagenome (GOLD analysis project Ga0307378, IMG submission 202238) | Soil microbial communities from Risofladan, Vaasa, Finland - UN-1 | ecosystem: Environmental > Terrestrial > Soil > Coastal area > Acid sulfate soil | place: Finland: Risofladan, Vaasa | collected... | reverse complement strand
AGACCCTGTGCGTCATGCAGGGATTCGAGCCATGTGGCGTGTTCGCCCGCGACTTACGCGAATGCCTGACGCTTCAGCTCAAGGAGAAGGATCGCTGCGATCCGGCGATGGCCGCGCTGATCGACAAGCTGCATCTTCTCGCCACGCACGACCTGGCGGCGCTGAAGCGAGCGGCGCGCGTCTCCGACGAGGATCTGTGCGACATGATTGCCGAGGTCAGGCGGCTGAACCCGAAGCCCGGACTGAAATACGGGTCAGCGCCGGCCCAGCCCATCGTGCCCGACGTGCTCGTGCGCTCGCTTCCCGACCGGAGTTTCTTTGTGGAACTGAACAGCGACACGCTCCCGCGCGTGCTCGTCAATCAGTCCTACTACGCGACGGTGTCCAAGACGAAGATGCGCAAAGAGGACAAGACCTATCTTGTCGACTGTCTGCAGACCGCCAACTGGCTGGTGAAAAGCCTCGACCAGCGCGCCCGCACTATCCTGAAGGTGGCGCAAGAGATCGTGCGCCAGCAGGACGCTTTTTTCACCTATGGCGTGCGTCATCTGCGGCCGTTGAACCTCAAGACCGTGGCCGACGCGATCTCCATGCACGAATCGACCGTCAGCCGCGTGACCGCCAACAAATACATGGCCACCAATCGCGGCCTGTTCGAACTCAAATACTTCTTCACCTCGTCGATTGCCGCGACCGCGCATGGCGACAACGCCCATTCCTCGGAGGCGGTCCGTCATCGCATTCGCGAAATGATCACGGCGGAGCCCGCAGCCGACGTTCTCTCCGACGACAAGATTGTCGATCGGCTCAAGGGCGACGGCATCGACATCGCCCGCCGCACGGTTGCCAAATACCGCGAAGCGCTCGGTATTCCGTCCTCGGTGCAGCGCCGGCGGCTGAAGCGCATCGCGGCGGGCGCAAGCGCCTGAACTTGATGCCTAACGCCCTGTTCGCGAAGACGAATCATGTAAAGAGGGCAGATAAATTTGATTGCGTTTGACACCCCTACACCGTGGGTCTAGCTTCCCGCCGCGATCGAGGACGAGCGGGGCGCTTTGTGACGCCGCGACATAATCGGACCTCGAAAATGCGGTATGCGCCCCGGGAAGCGCGGGTCAAGAAGGGTCTTTTTGCCAGTCTTCCGCGGGCATGACGAGACTAGCTACCGGAAAGATTCTGGGCGCCAAAGAGGCGTTGCGCAGTTGCGTCCAGGAGCGCGTTGTCACACCGTCGAGACGTTCATCGGGCACCTGCCGTCACGGTAGGTGAGTCGAAAAATGGGACGGGGAGTTCCGCACTATCGGCTGGATCGGTCCAGCTCTTGAAATGCGCCAGTCGGACATGCGGCGTTCGCGCTCGGTCCGCTCACACAAGCTACACGGGTATTAGAATGCATTTAGGTGATCTCATCTCACCCGAGGCCGTAGTTCCTTCGCTGAAGGCGCAGAGCAAGAAACAGCTCTTGCAGGACCTGGCGGCGAGGGCTGCGCGCATCGCCGGCCTGCAAGAGCGGGACGTCTTCGACGTCCTGTGGCAGCGCGAGCAACTCGGCTCCACCGGGCTCGGTCAGGGCGTGGCTATTCCCCATGGCAAGCTTGGCGGATTGAATCGGATCGTCGGCCTCTTCGCCCGGCTATCCGAACCGGTCGAGTTCGATGCCGTCGATGGCGAACCCGTTGACATCGTGTTCCTGATGCTCGCTCCCGAAGGCGCCGGTGCCGATCATCTGAAGGCGCTCGCGCGCATCTCGCGGCTGCTCCGCGAGGGCCCGGCCGTCGACAAGCTCCGCGCGTCGAAGGATGCCGCCGCACTTTACGCGGTTCTCACCCAGGAAGAAACCTCGTCTCACGCCGCCTAGCGCGGTGCCAGCGTGGCGATCATCTCGTTGACGGCTTGCGCCATGCCCAGGGCCGCGGCGAAGTCGAACTTGTTGATCGCGACGAACACGGCGATGCCGCGCGTCGGCGCAAAGGCGATGTAGGAGGGCGTGCCTTGCAGCCCGCCCGCCTTCTGCAGGATGAGCGGCCGGTCGCCCTCGGGCATCATCACCACCCAGGCCAGGCTCATGGCGTCCATGTGGCCGGACTCGTCCATGCCCGATGCCGGATTGAGCCCGTCGCGCACCAGATAGGCCGCGTGATCGAGCATGCGGACCTCCGCGCCGTCGCTTCCGAGGCGGTCAAGATGCCATTGCATCCAGCGCAGCAGGTCCTTCGGCGTCGAGTAGAGACCGCCTGAGCCGACGATGACCGCGCCGGTCGGCACATCGGGCATCGGTTTGCCGTCGATCCAGTGCCCCTGCATCAATCGCTTCTTCTGCGCGTCGTTCGGCTCGAACGTCGTGTCGGTCATGCCGAGCGGCCCGGTGACGGTCTCTGCGAGCAATTCTGGATAGGGCTTCTTCGCCGCCTCCGACAGGGCAATCGCCAGCACGTCGTATCCGAAGTTCGAATAGAGCACGCCCGTCCCCGGCGCGAACAGCAACGGCTCCGTCTTCAGCCAACTAGCGAACGCCTTGCGGGTGATCGGCACGAACGGGTCGTCCGCCGGCCCCGGCTTATGGGGCACCTCGCGCGGCAGCCCGGACGCCTGCGTGGCGATGTCGATCAGCCTGAGACTGGCGACATTCGGATCGGCGCCGGAGCCGAGATCCGGCGCGGTGGCGCCGACCTTCTGTGTCAGGGACACGGTTCCATCGGCGGCGAGACTGGCCAGCACGTTGCCGGCAAAGGCCTTGGTGATCGAGCCGATGCGCAAGAGCGTGTCGCTGTTGGGCGCCTCGCCGCCATCGGCGGTCTCGCCGAAGCCATGGATCGCCATCTCGCCGTTGCGCACCGCCCCGATGACGAGGCCGGGCACGTTGGACTGGAGGTAGAGGATTTCGCCCGTGAATGCGACGGTCTCATCGAGCAACGCGTCCGCGCGCGCCGCGCTGGGATGGGCGCCGGCGAGGCTTGCCGCCATCACCAGGCCGAATGCGGCGCACCGCCCAACCTTGAACACGAACACCGATGTCATGCGAGCCGCCTCGTTGGAAAAGTGGTTGGCTCGACTATGCACGCGGCCGCGCGCCGTTGCTAAAAGGGGGCCGGCCGACAATGCCGAAAGCGGTGGACGATAACGTCTAGGGTGAAGATCTAGTGGACGCTGACGGGAACGAGGTCGTTCTCGAGCGCGTTGGCGATCGCGGCGTTACGGCTGTCGGTCAGCGCTAGTGGCGTGCCGTCGGCACCCAGCACGGCGAACAGGTCGATGCCCTCGGGCGCGTCGTCGAGCGTTGGAAACAGCCGCTCGGCGGAATCCAAGTCGAGTTGCCTGATATAGGCGACCTCGCCGTCGCCGAGGAGCGCGAGCTCCTTCAGGCTCATCAAATGGCGAGCCTCTTCGTTTTCGATCTTATTCATTTGGACTCCGGTTCCTCGTGGAGAAGCGCGGGCGCGTCATGGCGCAACACGGGCTCAGCCTGCAGGTGAGATTCCCACCTTGAGTACACGTTTCTCCCTATGCGGCCTTTCCAGCACGATGGCCAGCAGACCATCATGCAATTCGGCCTTGCGTACCTCGACCCCTTTGGCGAGGGCGAAGCTCCGTTTGAATTGCCGCGCGGCGATGCCGCGGTGAAGATAATCCTTGTCGGCCTCGTCGTGCTTGGCGCCTCGGATCATCAGCTCACCGTCCTCAACGCTCACGTCGAGTTCGTCAAGTCCGAAACCGGCGACCGCCAGCGTAATGCGCAGCGCCTCGGGTCCACGATCATCCTCCGGCAAGAGTTCGATATTGTAGGGCGGATAGCCGCCCTCGGCCGCCTTGGCGGGCGCGTCGAGGCGTTGTCCAGACAGGGTTAACCAAAGATTGCCGTCGAGAAATGCCATGCGCGACATCCGGCGGAAAACCTCTTCCATCAGCGGCCGCGCATGCTGGTGACGATTGCGCGAGTCACATCCTCAGCCCGCCGCGGCGCTGAGCTTCATAAACCAAGGGGCATATGGGAAATCTGCCCACGAATTCAAGCACAAGCCAAGCCGGACAGGCCGCCCCACAGAAGCCCTATCGGAGGGCGGGGCATTGCCCTAACGTCCGCAAATGCGTCGAATTGGAGCGCTCACGCGATGACCTGGTACGTTGACCCCAAGACTGGCCTCGACAGCAATGACGGCCGCAAGCCGGAGACGGCGTTCAAAGCCCTGTCACACGCCATTAAGGCGGCCGCCAAGGGCGATACGGTCCTGCTGGTGCCTGGCGCCTATGACCGGGATCTGCCGGCTCTGGTGGGCGCCGCACGCGTGGCGCGCATCACCGTCGGCGTCGTCGGCGGTCATTGACGCCGTTTAGTCGCCCGCGCCGTCATCGGTCTCGATCACCCGCAGCCGGCGCACCGTGAGGTCGTCGATCTGCACCTCGCCGAGATGAAGCCTCGCCACCTCCGCGCGGCGCACGCTCAACCGCCCGATCGCCAAGGCACCGATGGCCAGTGCGCCCACGGCAAGCGCGCCGATCGCGAACGCGCCGGACGCGACCGTCGGGACGCGTACCGGCGGCAGGTCAAGTTGCCGTCTCAGGCTGCGCCCTGGGCGTTGCCTCACGTCATGTGTCCAAGGAGAAGGGAACTGGTGGAGCCAGACGGGATCGAACCGACGACCTCGTGAATGCCATTCACGCGCTCTCCCAACTGAGCTATGGCCCCTTGAGAACAGAGAAATTTCGCGGGCCCTTGAGCCTACCGCAAAAAATCAGACGCTTCACTTAGGCCGGGCGTCCCGCGGGTTCAAGCGAAATACGAGCCCACTGGTCGGCGACCCCGGAATGCTGCCGTCTCGCGGCGGCCGTTCCTAGGTTTCTTCCTTGGGGCCCCCGCCGACAATACCGGTGACGTCGGCGTCGGCGTCTTCTTCCTCCTCAAGGAACGTATCGTCATCGTCGTCGACGGCCGGAATGTCGTCATCGTCGTCGTCGAGCGCGATATCGTCGTCGTCGACCGCAGCCTCCTCGGCCTCCGCCGCCTCATCGAGACTGATGACCTCGGCACCACCCATCACCGGCGGATCTTCTTCGACCACCACGGGCTTCTTGACTTCGGCTGGTGCGGCGCGCTCGCTCCGCCGCGAGGATGGCGGCGTGACCTGATACACGGCTTCGCAAGCAGGGCAGGTAATTGGCGAACGGCCCAAATCGTAAAACCGCGCCCCACAGCTCGGGCAAACGCGCTTGGTTCCCCGTGCGGGTTTCGACATTGACGCTCCTCGAAGCTAGCCTTGCGTTGACTCCCCATTGCCACGCCTCATGCGTAGTGTCAAAAGCTATCGAGCACCCCCAAACCCCAATCGAGAATCTATGCCGCACCCCCTGACCGCCCGCCGATCCGCGCGCATTTCCGGCCGTGTCAGGGTGCCTGGCGACAAGTCGATCTCCCATCGTGCCTTAATCCTGGGCGCGTTGGCGACCGGCCGCACCCGCATCACCGGACTGCTCGACGCCGACGATGTAAAGGCCACGGCACAAGTGTTGGAAGCGCTCGGCGCAGAGGTCACGCACAGAGACGGTGCCGTCGAGGTGCTCGGCCAAGGCGTTGGCGGACTGCGCGAGCCCCGTGAGCCGCTGGATTTTGGCAACTCCGGCACGTCGAGCCGTCTCATGCTGGGCGTCGTCGCCGGCCATGACATGCGCGCCGAGTTTACCGGCGATGCGTCCTTGTCCGGCCGTCCAATGGGGCGCGTGCTCGGTCCCCTCACCACCATGGGCCTGCAAGTGGAGGGCGAAGGGGATACCTTGCCTCTCGCCGTGCGCGGCACCGGAGACCTTGTTCCCATCGCATACGAATTGCCTGTGCCGTCGGCGCAGGTGAAGTCGGCAATCCTTTTTGCCGGGCTCCACGCGCCAGGGCGCACCACCGTGGTCGAGCCGCTCGCCACGCGCGACCACACCGAACGCATGCTCGCGTTCTTCGGGGCCGAACTCCGGGTTGAGGATAGAGCCGACGGCAGCCGGGCCGTGACGGTGTGCGGCGATGCCGAGCTGCACGGCGCGACGTTCGCGGTGCCGGGAGACCCGAGTTCCGCGGCATTCATCGTCGCGGCCGCTCTCATCTGTCCAGGCTCCGACGTCGTGATCGAAAACGTGCTGATGAATCCGACGCGCACCGGCTTCATCGACACCTTGCGCGAGATGGGGGCTGAGATCGAGGTACTCGACCTGCGCGACGAAGGCGGTGAACCGGTGGGCGATCTTCGGGTCAAGGCCGGCCCGCTTCGTGGCGTGCGTGTGCCCGCGGGGCGCGCGCCGTCGATGATCGACGAGTATCCGGTGCTGGCCGTGGTCGCCGCCTTTGCCGAAGGCGAGATGCATATGGCGGGGCTCGCCGAACTCAAGGTGAAGGAAAGCGATCGGCTTGCCGCCACCGCCGCCGGGCTCGAAGCCTGCGGAGTCGCGGTCCACATCGACGGCGACGATTTGATCGTCCAAGGCGGCGGCGCGGTGAAGGGCGGCGCGCTGGTGGCGACCCACATGGATCATCGCATCGCCATGGCCTTCCTTACGCTCGGGCTCGGGGCGGAGGCGCCCGTCACCGTGGACGACGTGAGCATGATCGCCACGAGCTTCCCCGGATTCGTACCACTGATGACCGAGCTGGGAGCGGAACTCGCATGATTATCGCCATCGACGGTCCGGCGGCATCCGGCAAGGGCACCGTCGCAAAGCGCATTGCCGCCCACTATGGGCTCCGCCATCTCGATACAGGCGCGCTGTACCGGGCCGTGGCCCGCGATACCCTGGCCCAAGGCGGCGATGTCGCCGAGGCGAGCGCCGCCGTCACGGCCGCCTCCCATCTCGACGTGGCAACGCTTGAGGACCCCGTTCTGCGCAGTTCGGGACTGGGGGAGGCCGCATCCATCGTGGCCCGCCACCCCGAGGTGCGCGCGGTGCTTGTGACCTACCAACGCGAATTTGCGCGGATTCCACCCGGTGCGGTGATCGATGGCCGGGACATCGGCACGGTGATATGCCCGGATGCCGACGTGAAGCTGTTTGTGACCGCTACGGCCGAGCAGCGGGCCCATCGCCGGTTTCTGGAGCTTGTGGCAAGCGGGCCGTCTAGGACCGTCCTGGAGGCCGATGTACTGGCCGATATCAAGGATCGGGACCACCGTGACACGATCCGAGCGACGGCTCCCCTGCGCCAGGCTGAAGACGCAGCCTTGCTCGACACCACAAATTTGGATATAGACGCCGCGTTCAGGGCAGCGATCGATCTCATCGAAGCTGCGATGGGCAATGCGGGGCGCGCCGGTTGAGGCCGTGCCGATTTCGCATTGGCACATCATCTTTGAATGTTATTTCCGCGGTTGAAGCGAGCGGAGGCTGGGCAGCCGAGAGGGCGGCCCATCGGCTTTCGCGAATTTTGCCGCATTGGTTGCAACACGAGCCTCGGGTTCACGCGACGCAAAGAGACGCGTTTGAGCGGGACGCCGAGTAGGAGCCTAAATGAACGAGACGCAGACGAGCATCAGCCATCCCAGCCACGACGAGTTCGCGGCCCTTCTTGAAGAGTCGCTGGCCGGGGCCGCACTCGAGGAAGGCAGTGTCATCAAGGGCACTGTGGTCTCCATCGAAAAAGACGTCGCTGTTATCGACGTCGGGCTGAAGACCGAAGGCCGCGTGCCAATGAAGGAATTTGGCGTCGCCGGCCGCCCCGCAGATCTTTCCGTCGGCGATCAGGTCGACGTCTATCTTGAGCGCGTCGAGAACTCCGCTGGCGAAGCCGTGCTGTCGCGCGACAAGGCGCGCCGCGAGGAGAGCTGGACCAGGCTCGAGGAAAAATACAAGGGCAACGAGCGCGTCGAAGGCATCATCTTCAATCGCGTGAAGGGCGGCTTCACCGTCGATCTCGACGGGGCCGTGGCCTTCCTGCCCGGCAGCCAGGTCGACATCCGCCCGATCCGCGACGTGGCGCCGCTGATGAACACGCCGCAGCCCTTCCAGATCCTGAAAATGGACCGCCGCCGTGGCAATATCGTCGTATCGCGCCGCTCCGTGCTGGAAGAGACTCGCGCCGAGAAGCGCAGCGAGATCGTCGCCCGCCTCGAAGAGGGTCAGGTGATCGAGGGCGTGGTCAAGAATATCACCGATTACGGTGCGTTTATCGATCTCGGCGGCATCGACGGCCTGCTCCATGTCACCGATATGGCCTGGCGGCGCGTCAATCATCCGAGCGAGATTGTCAATGTCGGCGACACGGTGAAGGTGCAGATCATCCGCATCAACCCGGAGACCCAGCGCATCAGCCTCGGCATCAAGCAGCTCGATTCCGATCCGTGGGATGGCATTGCCGCCAAATACCCGGTGGATGCGCGCTTCAAGGGCACGGTCACCAACATCACCGACTACGGCGCCTTCGTCGAGCTTGAGCCCGGCGTCGAGGGCCTGATCCACGTGTCGGAGATGAGCTGGACGAAAAAGAACATCCATCCCGGCAAGATCATCTCCACCAGCCAAGAGGTTGAGGTGCAGGTGCTTGAGGTCGATCCCGACAAGCGCCGTATCTCTCTTGGCCTGAAGCAGACCCAGGAGAATCCCTGGATCGCCTTCGCCGGCAGCCACGAGCCCGGCGCCATCATCGAAGGCGATGTCCGCAACATCACCGAGTTCGGCCTGTTCGTCGGCCTCGAAGGTGGCATCGACGGCATGGTGCATCTGTCGGATCTGGACTGGTCCAAGTCTGGGGAGGAAGCCCTCGCGGAATTCAAGAAGGGCGATACCGTCAAGGCCGTGGTGCTTGAGGCGGATTCCGACAAGGAGCGTATTAGCCTCGGCATCAAGCAGCTGACCCCCGATCCGCTCGAGGGCAGCGAAACCTCGGCGAAGCTCCAGAAGGGCATGCGCGTCACCTGTGAGGTAACGGCCGTCAAGGACAATGGCATCGAGGCCAAGCTTCTCGATCATGATGTCATGACCTTCATTCGCCGTTCGGATCTGTCCCGCGACCGCTCCGAGCAGCGCCCCGACCGCTTCGGCGTCGGCGAGAAGTTCGATGCCGTCGTGACCCAGGTCGATGCCAAGACGCGCAAGGTCTCGACCTCCATCAAGGCGCTGGAAATCGCCGAGGAGAAAGAGGCCGTGGCCCAGTACGGTTCGACCAATTCCGGTGCGTCGCTCGGCGACATTCTCGGCGCGGCCTTGAACAAGGCCAAGGACGGGGATGCCGAGGAGACCGATGAGGTCGAGGCGGCCGGCGAGGAAGTTGCCGAAAAGCCCAAGCCGAAGCGCAAGGCCAAGGCCAAGTCCACAGAGGACGAGGCGGCCGAGACCGAGGCCGCGTCGGAGGAATAAGACAAGACGGCCTTCGGGCCGTCTCCCTCTACCTTTCTTTGCGCCGCGCGTGGCGCCGATATCTTGAGCGATTAGCCAATGGGTCTCGACGCCGAAAGTGTGATCGAGCGCCGCCGCCTCAAGCGGCGGGTGACGGTCTGGCGCATCGCCGCGGTGGTGTGCGGCCTGCTGTTTTTCGCCGCCATCTTCCTGGCGGATAAGCAGATGGCAGGCTCCGCCGGCATCCTGCCCCATGTCGCCCGCATCGACATCAGCGGCGTGATCACCGACGACCGCAAGATGAAGAACCTCATCGACGCCGTCGCCAAGGCCGATCAGGTCAAGGCCGTGATCCTCGATATAAACAGTCCCGGCGGCACGACGACCGGCGGCGAGGCGATGTACGACGCCATTCGCCGTCTCGCCGAGAAGAAGCCCGTGGTGGCGACCTGCGGCACGCTAGCGACTTCGGCTGCCTATATCGTGGCCCTGGCCACCGATCGCATCTTCGTCTACGGCAACACCATCACGGGCTCCGTCGGCGTGATCTTCCAATGGGCGAATGTCACCGAGCTCCTCGAGACACTTGGCATCAAGATGGAGGAGGTGAAGAGCGGCCCGCTCAAAGCCGTGCCGAGCCCCTTCGAGCCGACCGACGAGCGGGCGCGTGAGATGACCAAGGAAATGGTCGACGACGCCAAGATCTGGTTTTTCGATCTCGTCAAGGAGCGCCGCAAGTTGGAGCCCAGTTCGGTGCCGGGCCTCACCGACGGGCGCATCTATTCCGGACGGCAGGCGGTCACGTTGAAACTGGTCGACCAGATCGGCGATGAGCGCGCCGCCATGCATTGGTTGAATAAAGAACGCAAGCTCCCGCCAGGGCTGAAGGTCGTCGAATGGAAGCCCAAGGCTGAATCCAATGGCCTGTTAGGCTGGTTTTTCGAGTCCACGGCCGAGATTTTCGGCAGTTCGGCCAGTAGAATAGCTTCAATTTTGGGGCAGGCCTCGGCCACGCTCAAGCTTGACGGTCTGGTCTCCGTTTGGCACCCTGCATCCAACTAGTAGGGGGCTTGGGCGGTGTCGGCAACGACCACTGCCCTGTGGGGCGTATAATGATAAAATCCGAGTTGATTCAGCGGGTGGCGGCGGCCAATCCGCATCTCTTTCATCGTGACGTCGAGCGCATCATCAACATCGTTCTTGATGAGATCACCGGCGCGCTGGCGCGCGGCGACCGCGTGGAGTTGCGTGGTTTCGGCGCCTTCACGGTGAAACATCGCGCGGCGCGCCAGGGGCGCAATCCGCGTACTGGCGACACGGTCTTTGTCGAGGACAAATACGTGCCCTTTTTCAAGACCGGGAAGGAGCTGCGTGAACGCCTGAACCCTGATGGTCGGGACGGCGGCTGACAAGCCTTCGGCGGTCCCTAAGGAGCAGCCGTGTGGCGTAAACTGATCCTCGCAGTCGTAGTGATCCCGCTCGGCGCCGTGCTGATCGCGCTTGCCGTGGTCAACCGGGCGCCTGCAGTCCTCAGCCTCGATCCGTTCGGGGGCGACGCGCCCAACCTATCACTCGAGGCGCCGTTCTTTCTGTTCCTGCTTGGCGCCTTCGCGCTTGGCCTGCTGGTCGGCGGGGTGGCTTCCTGGCTGAACCAGGGCAAATGGCGCCGCACCGCGCGCGAGGAAGCCCGCGAGGCACGCGATTGGCGCCGCCAGGCGGATCGGCTCGAGAAGGAGCTGGAGACTGTCAGTCCGGCCCATCCGCAGCTGACCGCCGAATAACAGCTGACCCCGCCATGGACCTGCTCACGGCCTTCGGTCTCCTGGCGGTCACGGCCATGCTCGTCACCTACACCCTGGAGGACAGAAGCCCGTGGTTCATTCTCGCCTTTGCCGGGGCCTGTCTGCTCGGCTCGGCCTATGGCTTCCTGCAGGGCGCCTGGCCGTTTGGCGTGCTGGAGGCGGTCTGGGCTCTGGCGTGGCGGCCTGGCGCTGGCGGAGCAGGGCCTTCTTGGAGCCTAGGCCGCGGCAATCCCCCTGAACCATTCCGCAACGCCAATGTTGCAGTGCGATGGACTTAGAGGCCTGGATTTCATAGGGTGAGCCCGCGCCAGGCCTCAAAAAGGCTGGCAAACCTCACCCGAGAGCCCTTGAGAGCCCCCGTGACGGTCAAGGTCAAAATCTGTGGCGTGCGAACGCCTGCCATCCTCGAAGCTGCGGCTGCCGCCGGCGCCGACTTCGTTGGGCTGGTGTTCTTTGCCAAGAGCCCAAGAAATCTGGGCTTGCAACAGGCCGCAGGCCTGGCTGAAGCCGCGCGCGGACGGGTCGCGACCGTGGCCGTCATGGTCGATCCGGACGATGCCCTGATCGACCAGGTGGCAGGCACCGTCCGCCCCGATCTTCTGCAGTTACATGGTCACGAAAGCCCAGAGCGTGTGTCCGCCGTCAAGGCGCGGGCCAAGCTTCCGGTGATCAAGGCGATCCCTGTTGCTGCGGCAGCGGATGTCGCCTACGCCAGCGCCTATGCCGACATAGCCGATCAGATCCTGTTCGACGCAAAGGCAACGCCCGATGCGGCGCTGCCCGGCGGCAACGGCATTCCCTTCGACTGGCGTATTCTCGCCGCCGCGCGGCGGCCCTTCGGCCTCTCCGGCGGCCTCAATCCTGAGAACATCGCCGAGGCGGTTCGCCTGACCGGCGCCACCTTGGTGGATGTATCTTCGGGCGTAGAGACCGAGTCGGGCGTCAAGGACGAAGCCCTGATCAAGCATTTTATTCAGGCGGCGCGCGCCGCCCAACAGCAAGCCAAAGCATCATGAGCACGGTCACCGACACACCGCCCCCCAACACCTTCCGCGCAGGTCCCGACGAGGATGGCCATTTCGGCTTGTTCGGCGGACGCTTCGTGGCCGAGACTCTGATGCCGCTGATCCTGGATCTAGAGCAGGCCTATACCGACGCGAAGGCCGATCCGTCCTTCCAGGGCGAGATGGACGGTCATCTCGCGACCTATGTCGGACGGCCGTCGCCACTCTATTTCGCCGAGCGTCTCACGAAGCATTGCGGCGGCGCCAAGATCTATTTTAAGCGCGAGGAACTCAATCACACCGGCGCGCACAAGGTGAACAACGTCCTTGGCCAGATCATGCTGGCCTTGCGCATGGGCAAGACGCGGATCATCGCCGAAACTGGCGCCGGCATGCACGGCGTCGCGACGGCAACGCTGTGCGCCAAGTTCGGTCTGCCCTGCATCATCTATATGGGTTCCGTGGACGTGGCGCGTCAGAAACCGAACGTGCTGCGCATGCGGATTCTCGGGGCCGAGATTCGCGCCGTCGAATCGGGTTCGAAGACGCTGAAGGATGCGATGAACGAGGCCTTGCGCGACTGGGTCGCCAATGTGGATGACACGTTCTATTGCATCGGCACGGTGGCGGGGCCGCATCCCTATCCTGCCATGGTGCGCGATTTTCAGTCCATCATCGGCCGCGAGACGCGCGAGCAAATGCTTGAGGCCGAAGGCCGGCTGCCGGATTCGCTCATCGCCTGCATCGGCGGTGGCTCCAATGCCATGGGCCTGTTCCATCCCTTCCTCGATGAGCCGGGGATCGAAATCTATGGCGTCGAGGCCGCCGGTCACGGCCTCGACAGCGGCCAGCACGCCGCTTCGATCGCCGGCGGCAGACCTGGCGTGCTGCATGGCAATCGGACATATTTGTTGATGGATGAGGACGGCCAGATCGAAGAGGCGCATTCGATCTCGGCAGGACTTGATTACCCGGGCATCGGACCCGAACACGCTTGGCTCAACGACGTGGGGCGCGTCGAATTTCTGTCAGCGACGGACGATGAGGCCGTGGCTGCGTTCCAGCTCTGCAGCGAGCTCGAGGGCATCATCCCGGCGCTCGAGCCGGCGCACGCGCTCGCCCGCGTCATCGACATCGCGGCGACGAAGCCGAAGGATCACTTGATGGTGGTCAATGTTTCAGGCCGCGGCGACAAGGACCTCGATTCGATTGAGAGCTATCTGAGCGCCAAAACACGAGGCTCGAACTGAGTGGCGAACCGCATCGACAAGACATTCGCCGCGCTGAAGCGGCAGGGACGCGCCGGGCTGGTGACCTTCATCACCGCGGGCGATCCCGACTACGACACTTCGCTTGCCATGCTCAAGGGCCTGCCGGGCGCCGGCGCCGATGTCATCGAGCTCGGCATGCCGTTCTCCGATCCCATGGCCGACGGTCCGGCCATCCAGGCCGCTTCGCAGCGCGCGCTTCACGCCGGCCAGACCATGAAAAAGACGCTCTCCATGGTTAAGGAATTCCGGGTCAAGGACGATACGACGCCGATAGTGCTAATGGGCTATTACAACCCCATATATGTGTATCCGGTTGACCGCTTCATCGCCGACGCGGTGGACGCCGGAGTGGATGGCTTGATCGTGGTGGACTTGCCGCCGGAAGAGGACGAAGAATTGAGGCCGGCCGCGACCGCGGGCGGCTTGGACATTATTCGCCTCGCCACGCCGACCACGGACGAAAAGCGCCTGCCCGCTGTGCTCGCGAATACGTCGGGCTTCGTCTACTACGTCTCCATCGCCGGTATCACCGGCACGGCGGCGCCGGACGTTGGCTCGGTTGGCGCCCATGTGGGTCGCATCAAGGCCCACACGGACCTGCCCATCGCCGTCGGCTTCGGCGTGAAGACGGAAGAGCAGGTGGCCGAGTTGGCCGGTATTGCCGAAGGCGTGGTGGTCGGCTCGGCGCTTGTGGCGGCCATTGCCGAAAGCCTCGATGCCGACGGCAAGGCCACGAGTGAAACCAAGCCGTGCCTGCTTGCGCTGGTGACGCGTCTGTCGGCCGCGTTGCGCCAGAAGGTTGAAGCGGCGGCGGTTTAGAACACAAATAGAAATGTTGCGACCAAGAGAGTTCAGAGACACGTGAACAACTGGATCAACAGCGTCGTCCGGCCCAAAATCCGCAACATCCTTCGCAAGAAGGATCTACCCGACAATCTCTGGGTGAAGTGCCCCGAGACCGGACAAATGATCTATTACAAGGACCTCGAGGCGAACCAATTCGTCGTCCCGGGCTCCAACTATCACATGCGCATGTCGGCGCCGGCGCGGCTCAGATCGGTGTTCGATCAAGGCGAGTTCGAGACGGTAGCGCTGCCAGATGTGCCTCTCGACCCGCTCAAATTCCGCGACGAACGCCGCTATACCGATCGTCTCAAGGATGCCCGCAGCAAGACCGGTCTGACCGACGCGGTCTTGGCCGGCGTCGGGCGTCTCCATGGCGACACGATCGTCGCCGCCGTGCAGGACTTCGACTTCATGGGCGGCTCGCTTGGCACGGCCGCGGGCGAGGCGGTCATCGCCGCCATGCGCGCAGCATTGGTCCGCGAAGTGCCGTTTATTCTTTTTGCCGCCTCGGGCGGCGCGCGCATGCAGGAAGGTATCCTGTCGCTCATGCAGATGCCGCGCACAGCAGTCGCGGTACAAGAGCTGCGCGAGGCCAAGCTGCCATACATCGTGGTGCTGACCCATCCCACTACCGGCGGCGTGACCGCGTCCTATGCCATGCTGGGCGACATCCATATCGCCGAGCCCGGCGCGCTGATCGGCTTTGCCGGCCCGCGCGTCATCGAGCAGACCATCCGCGAACAATTGCCCAATGGGTTCCAGCGCAGCGAATATCTGCTGGAGCATGGCATGGTGGACATGGTGGTGCACCGCCACGAGCTGCGCGGCACCCTGGCGCGGGTCTGCAATCTTCTTACCCATCGCCGGCCTGGCCGCGATATTGCCGTCTCGGTGCATGCGGAAGCCGAGGACCACGCCGCCCCCGAGGGCAATTCCCATGGAAATTCACACAAGGGCAACGGCTTCGCCGTGGAGACCGCCTCCAACGATGAGGCTGACCACCCGGATGAGGCCTTGACGAGCGCGCCCGGCAATGGCGCTAATCCTAATCCGCCGCACTAGCGCCTAAGGTCTCTCACGATTGACGACTCTCCCCTATAGCGCCGGGGGTCCATCGCCCCGCCCTCGCTCTGCGACGAGCGACACGCTGCTCGAGCGTCTCAAGAAACTGCATCCGCAGTCCATCGACCTGTCGCTCGGCCGCATCGAGCGCCTGCTCGCCGCCCTGGGCAATCCGCAAGACAAGCTGCCGCCGGTCGTGCATGTGGCCGGCACCAACGGCAAGGGATCGACGCTCGCCTTTCTGCGCGCGATTTCCGAAGGGCTTGGCAAGGGCGTGCATGTCTACACCTCGCCCCATCTAATCGACTTCCATGAGCGTGTGGTTTTGGCCGGCCCTCATGGCGCCGCACCCGTAAGCGAGGAGGTGCTGGTCGATTGTCTGGCGCGCGCCGAAGCGGCCAACGGCGGTGAACTGATCACGCTGTTCGAGATCACCACGGCAGCCGCCTTCCTCGCTTTCGCCGACGCGCCGGCCGATCTGCTGCTGCTGGAGACCGGGCTTGGCGGCCGGCTCGACGCCACCAACATGGTGGCCAAGCCGCTGCTGACCATTATCACGCCGATCTCCATCGACCATGTCTCGTTTCTCGGCGAGACTTTGGCGGAGATCGCCGGCGAGAAGGCCGGCATCTTAAAGGCCGGCGTGCCTTGCGTCGTCGGCCGTCAGGAGGCCGAAGCGCTTGCCGTGATCGAGGCGAGGGCGGCGGAAGTCGACGCGCCGCTGCATGTCGCCGGTCGCGATTTCGATATGTATGAGCAGCAGGGGCGCCTGGTGTTCCAGACGACCTCGCGCCTGCTCGATCTGCCGCTGCCCCGCCTCGCCGGCCGCCATCAGATCGACAATGCCGGCACGGCGATCGCCGCCGCCAGCGTGGCCTTCGGCGATGCGCTGACCCAGCGGGCCCTGGAGCACGGCATGACACAGGCCCACTGGCCGGCGCGGCTGGAGCGCCTGCCGGTCGGCGGCTTGCACGCCTATGTGGAAGAGGGCACCGAGCTGTGGCTCGACGGCGGCCACAACGAGGCCGGCGGCCAGGCTGTGGCCCATGCGCTTGCCGAGCTCGACGAGCGGGTGCCCCGGTCGGTGCAAGTCATTTGGGGGATGATGGAAACCAAAGACGCGCCGCGCTTCATCGCCCCGTTCAAGGGTTTGGTCGAGCGCGTCTATACGGTGCCGATCCCGGACGAGCCCAACGCCTTCGCCGCCGAACCGCTGGCCGAGATGGCGCGCGCCGAAGGCTTCGACGCGGTTGCGGTGCACAGCGTGCCGGAAGCGTTGCTCAGGTCCGCCTCACGCGGGCAGCCGGCGCGCGTGCTCATTTGTGGCTCGCTCTATCTCGCGGGCCACGTCCTCAAGCTGCACGCCTAAAGTCGACGGTGGCTCAGGCGGTGCCGTCGATTGCGCCGCCGATCCATGCGGCGAGATGATTCTTGGGGTAGGCGCCCCGCAGCGTATCCGCCACTTCACCGTCCTTGAACAGGATCAGCGTGGGGATGGCCCGGACATTGTACGTCCCGGGCGTGCGCGGATTCTCATCGATATTGAGCTTGATGATCTTCACCTTGTCGCCGAGTTCGTTGGCGATCTCGTCGAGCGCGGGCGCGATCTGCCGGCACGGGCCGCACCATTCGGCCCAAAAATCGACGACGACGGGGGTCGAGGACTTCAACACCTCGGCCTCGAATGTGTCGTCGGTAACTTTTCCAGTCGCCATTTGCTTCTCCTCGCCGGCACGGGTCCACGATCACCCAGTGACCGGAACCTAGGTGTGCCCACCTATGGCGTCAAGGCGGCCTGGCGGTCCAACATGTCGCGTTCGGCCTTATCAAGCGAAGTTGATGAAATCTCCATCAGATGGGGGCCATCCGTCCAGAGCAGCGCGGCTTTGATTGTGCGGCCTGGAAACAGTTGCACCAGCGCCAGGCGATACTCTGCAAGCTGGTTGAGATAGGCGTCCGCCACCTCGCCCTCGGTTGCGGGCGGCGGCCGGTTCGTCTTGTAGTCGAGGATCAACAGTTCGTTGTCGCGAATCACTAGGCGGTCAATCTGCCCGCCAATGTCGAAGCTGGCCTCGCCCGCGCCGATCCGCGCCACCACCGGCACCTCGGCCAGGCTGCCCGGCCGGAACAGGGGCGCGAACTGGGCGTCCCGCACGATGGCCAGCGTCTCGGCGACGATCTCCGCCTTCAGCGTCTCTGACAAATCGGTCCCGCGCGCGGCAACAAAGGCAAGCGCCGCCTGCTCCTGGGCGTCCGGCGCCACCTCCGGCAGATGCTGGAGCAGGGCATGGACCAGCCGCCCGCGCGCAAAGCGCCTGGTGTCGGCAAGCGCCCGCGGCCCCAGCGGCGGCTGTTCTGTCTCCGCCTCTGGTCCGGCTTCGGCGCCAAGGGCCAGGCGCGATGGCGCGAGCCGTGTGCGGACCCGTTCCAGCGGTGCCTGGGTCAGGGCCCAGTCCGGCAGCGGCGGCGTGTCGCCGGTTTCCGCTTCCGCTTCGGCCAGGGGCACGTCCTGTTCTTGCGCGCTGACCATCCGGCGCACGCCGCCCGGCCCATTCACCGGGGTAAGGCGGCCGTCGAGCCCGTCGCGCACCAGATTGTACCAGCAGTCTCTCTCGGGCTCCTTCTGCCCTTGCCAGCCGCACACATAGAGCCGGTCGCGCGCGCGCGTCATAGCCACGTAGAGCAGCCGGTGATACTCGTCGATCTCGGCCCGGCGCATGGTCTCCTTGGCCTCGGCGATGGCCTCCAAGCCGGATCGCCCCGGCGCCCATACAAGATGGGTGACCTCCTCCGGCGGCGCGCCACGCCGCGCCACGGGGAACAGCCGCGGCCCTTGTGCGCGCGGCAGCACGCAGGTGTCCGGCAGGAACACGATGGGCGCCTGCAGGCCCTTGGCGCCATGCACCGTCATAATGCGCACCTCGTCGCGGTCTTGCTCCATGTCACGCTTGATCTCGATGTCGCCGGCGCGCAGCTGATTGACGAAGCCTTGCAACGAGGGCGCCGCCTCACGGTCGTAACCGAGCGCGGCGTCGAGAAATTCGTCGATCGCCTCCGCCGCCTCCGGCCCGAGCCGCACGAGCACGCGCTTGCGCATCTCCTGCCCGTCGGCGCCGAGCAGTTCGGCGAAGAACTCGTAAGGCGGCCGCGTGTCGGCTTGGTTGAGCCAGCCCGCGAGCCGTGCCGCCGGCTCGGCGAAGCGCGCATCCGCGCCGGCCTTGTCCTTCAGGGCGGCCCACAGCGAAACTTTGCGGTCATAGGCGAGGTCGAACAGCGCGTCATCGTCGAGGCCGAAGAGCGGGCTCTTCAACACCACGGCAAGTGCCAGATCGTCCTCGGGCATCAGCAGCACGTCGGCGAGCGCCACCAGATCCTGCACGGCGAGTTGGTCCATCAACCGCATGCGGTCGGCGCCGGCCACGGGAATGTTGAGGCGCTTAAGCTCGCGGATCATCGGCGCGGTGAACGGCTCGCGCCGGCGCACGAGGATGAGAATGTCCCCGGGTCTCACTTTCCGTCCGGCCGACTTAAGCTCGGCGCCGCTGTCGCGCCAGTGCTTGATGGTAGCGGCGATCCGCTTGCACAGAGCGTCCACCGAGCGTGCGCCACCCGGTTCCTCGCTCCACGGCTCGAAGGCCGAGACAGCGGGGCGCTTGTCCTCGCCGAGCGGCTCCCACAACTCGACCAGCCCCGCCTGGCCTTGGCGATGTGCATGATGTTGGATCACAGCTGTCTCGACAAACGTCAGGCCTTGTGCCGCCTCAGGGCGAGCAAATACGCTGTCCACGGCGTCGAGCACCGGCACGGTGGAGCGGAAGGATAGATTGAGCGGCACCTCGTGCCATTCGACGCCAGCGGCCCCTGCGCGCTTCTTGAACTCGCGGCCGACCGCGCCGAAGCGCGCCGGGTTGGCGCCTTGGAAGCTGTAGATCGATTGCTTTTCGTCACCCACTGCGAACAGCGTGCGCAAGCGATCGTGCGCCCCGGCCCCGGCGAAGAACTCTTCCGCCAGCGCTTGGATGATGGCCCATTGCTCAGGGTTCGTGTCCTGTGCCTCGTCCACCAAGATATGGTCGACGCCGCCGTCGATCTTGTACAATACCCAGGCGGCGGCGCCCGAACGCGACAGGAGGTTGCGCGCTTTGACGATAAGGTCGTCATAGTCGAGCGCGGCTTCGGCCTGCTTGCGGCGCACATACCCGTCTTGGATGGCGTTGGCGAGCGCCAGCACGGCCCAGCTCGCCTCCGCCGCGCGCAGCAGAGCCAGCTTGATGTCGAGTTCGGCCACGCGGTCTCGCGCGGTCTCGAGCGCCTCCGCCATGTGTGGCGCCGCGTCCCGGAAAGCCTTGCTGCAGACGCGCGCCCGCGGCTCGCCCTTCGCGGTCAAGAAAGCGAATTTCAACGCCGCGGCGCGTGCTTCGTCCGTGGCGCCGCGCGCGCCGCGCAAGCCGTCCGCCGTCTTGGCGTCGTCTTTCGTGCTGCCGAAGCTCCCAAACGCGGACAGAGCGGTATTGATCTCCGCGTCGCTCACCACCGACGCAAGCGCGGCCACGAGCGTCTCGTCCGCCTCGCCGGCCACGCCGAACAATTGCTTGAGTGCGATGCCTTCGGCTTCCGCCCAATTGGTGAGCCCGCCGTGAAGGGCGTTCATTTGGGCAAGTTCGGCGCGCTTGCCAAGCACCGTGTCGACCACTTGGCGGAAATACTCTTCGCCGGCGACGGTGATGATCGTGTCGAGCGCCCGGCCGAGCGGGCTGTCCCGATCCTCGGCGGCCCGTGTGATGACGGCGTCGAAGGCCCGCCGCTTGAGCAGCGCCGCACCCCGGTCATCGAGCACGGTGAAATGCGGTGTCACCCCCGACTCGAGTGGAAAGCGCTGTAGCAATCGCTCGCAGAACCCGTGAATAGTGTGGATCTTCAGCCCGCCGCGCGCCTCCAGCGCTCGGGCGAACAGCCGCCGCGCCCCGCGCAGGTCCTCATCCTCGGGCTTGCGCCACATGAGCTTGGCGAGCGCCTCGTGCAGCTTTGCCGCCGGCATCGTCGCCCAGGAGGCGAGATCCTTGAGCAGGCGGTTCTGCATCTCCGCCGCAGCGGTCTTGGTATAGGTCAGGCACAGAACGCTTTCTGGCCGCGCCCCGTCGAGCAACAGCCGCAAGGTGCGCTTGACCAGAACTTCGGTCTTGCCGGTCCCCGCGTTGGCCGACACCCAGGCCGACGCCGCCGGGTCGGAGGCGCGCGCCTGGTTGGCGTCGGCTGTGTGAAGGAGGTCCGCGCTCATGGCCACTCCTCCGCGGCGTCTTGCGTCAGCCACTCCCGCACGCGGGCGAGATGCTCGAACTCGTCGTAGCGATACGCATTGGTGAAGCCCGCGCCCGCACGGCGCTTCACCTCGTAGGCCGTGGCAGGATCGGCGAAATGCGCCACCAGCCGCTCCAGGTCCTCAAGCGCCTTCACCGCCAGGATGTCGGCCGTGCCCTTGGCCACCTCTTGCTGCTCGCCGCCGTCTTGGCGACCCGAAGCCTGGATATAGACCAGGGAGCGCACGGGAAGCGGGCCCAGATCGGCGAAGCCGCCCGCCGTGGCGATCGCCGCCTCCAAGGGCAGCTGCGGCGCATAGAGATCGTCCACATGTTTCGGGATCGGCGGCTTGCCGGTCTTGTAGTCGTAAATCACGACGCCGCCGTCTTCGGTCGTATCGATGCGGTCGGCGCGGGCCTTGAGCCGGAAGCCAGAGGCGAGGTCGATCGCGCCGTTCACCTCCGTATGGGTACCGGTGGCGGTCGCGCGCCGCGCCGGTTCGGTGGCCGCGAACCAGCGGGCAAAACGCTGGAAGTGCGGCCGCCAGAATGCCTCCACACGCGCCGCGCCGCCGAGCTTGGCGAACAGCGCGTCTGCCGTCGCCATCAGCGCGCCATAGACATTGTCCGGCAGGGTATCGGGGTGCGCGCGGGAGAATTCGTGTAGCACCTCATGCACGATCGAGCCGCGCATGGCGGCGTCGGGTTCCGTGCCGAGCGGCTTCAGCGGTTCCAGGGTGAGAATGTGCCGCGCGAAAATCTCATAAGGATTGGCGATCCACCGCTCGATGCGCGTCACGCTCAGTTCGCGCGGGCGCGCTGCGACCGGCGGTCGGGGTTGCGGCGCCTCGACTGGGGTAAAACCGGGCGCGCTGTCACGCTCCCGCGCCCAGGCCACCCAAGGGTCTTCGGGCTTGATCATGTCGGCGAGACCCGAGGCCCCAACCAGCGCTTCGATCCGCTGCAGCCAACGGGACGCCACGGTGGGCACGCCATCCACTTTGAGCGCCCGGGTGAGATAGACGGATCGAGCCCCGAGCGCTTGGGCGAAGTCGTGGGCGCTGAGGCCGATGCGGCGCTCCGGCGGCGAAAGGCCGAGCTTCGCGCGCATCGGCCGGCTGAGCCACGGTCCCGCCTCTTGCGGGCGCGGCCATACGCCTTCGTTGAGGCTGCCGAGGATCACCACGTCTGGCTGCTGCAGCCGGGCTTCGAGCGGTCCCCAGACGAACAAGCGCGGATGGGCCGGTCCGCGCGGGCGCACGACCTGGCCGGCGAGCAGGCTGCGATAGAAGGCCGGGTAGTCGCGGGCGGCCATTTCCAGTGCCGACCTTTCGCCGATCAACCCGGACAGCAGCACGGTCAGCGCCTCGCCGGCATCGCCCCGCCATAGATCCGACGACGAGCCGGCGGCGTTATGCGCCAGCCGCTCGGCGCTGGCGGCATGGGCCTCGGCGAGATCGGCCGTGCTGTGCTTTGCGGCGTTCGCAAAACGGTCGGCAAGCGGGGCGAAGGCCTCCTCCAGGTCGCGCACAAGGCCAAGAGCTGCGGCGTGCTCCTCCGGGCGCAAGGCCGAGCGCCGCCAGGAGCGCTTCTCGCGCGCCGTCTCGAGCGCCGTGGTGATGCCGCTAAACCCTTGGCCCACATAGATGTCTCTGAACGCGCCCCGTTCCAGCGCCCGCGCCGCCATCCGGATTTCGACGGGCTCTCGGCCAAGCAGCGCCAGCGGGTGCTTGAGCAGCGCCATGAGTTCCGGCGGCGCGAAATTCGTATCCGCCGCGCCGAGCACCAGGTCGAGAAAGGCGCCGGGCACGGTGCGGGAAATCGGCGTGCCGGCGGAGTCGTCGATGGCCAAACCGAAGCCCTTGAGCCGTGCCGCCACGCGCCGCGCCAGGACCCGATCCGGCGTGACCAGCGCCGCCGTCTTGCCGGGAGTTTCGATGCAGGATTTCAGGAGCAAGGCGATGGCCTCGGCCTCGTCGTGGGCGGTGGGTGCCACCACCAGGCGAATGCCGGACAGCGCCTCGGTGAAACTGGAGCGGTGCTCGGGGGCAGGAGCGCCGGTCTCCCGAACGTCGGTCTCCAGATAGCGCTGCCACTGATCCGTCGTCTCGGCCGGCCGCAACGCTTCGCTCACGAGATGGAGCCGCGCGCGCGCCGGTCCGTCCGGCGCGCTCCCCGGGACGTAAGCCACGTCGCTGCGCGCGACACCGAGCTTGAGCAAGAGTTCCGCCATGCCGGTCTGCGGATGTTCGGGATGCTTGAGCAGAGACTCCCAGCTCTTGTCATCGAACATGAGATCGAGACCAGGCAGCACCACGGCGCCGTTCGGCAGAGATGCAATCGTTCCGAGCAGGCTGGCCGTGGCCGGCACCGTGCCGGTCGAGCCCGCGGCGATCACCGGGTAGGGAAAGCCTTGCGCCAGCCGCGCGGTTTCTTGCGCCATGAGCAGATTGCGGCGGGCGACCGGCGACACCAGGCCGTTGTCGCGCAAATATTGCGGCCAGTGCTCGGTGACGATCTTGAGGAACTCGACGGTGAGTTGCCAATGCCCGGCATACTCCTCCGGCACGATGGTCTCTAGCGCGGCAACGTCGACCTCTTCCCGGTCGATCTCGTCCATGAGACCGGTGAGGTCGACGGCAAGTGACGAGGCTTGCCCGGGTGTCAGCTCGCCGACGAGCGGTGACGCCTCGGGTCCGCGTTCCACGTCCTCATGCGCGCGTAGCAATTGGCCGAAGCTGCGGATGAGCTGCATCAACGCCAGGCGCCGGGGAAGTTCATCGATCGCCGGTGCCCCGAGGACGCCGTCGGCCATGTCCGCTACCTCGGCGCCGAAGATGATGGCCGCCTCCTCGTCCGCGTGCCCGAGCGCCCGAATGCGCGGCAGGAGCAGCGCTCTGCCGCCGGATTCAGCCAGAAACGCCTCACGCAACGCGCGCGCCGCGCGCCGCGTCGGCAAATAGATGGTGGTCAGCGGCAGAGTGAGCGGGTCCGGCTTGGCGCCGCCAGGCAGTGGCAGGTCGCCGGACAGCAGCGCCCGGGCCAGCGTCGTGAGGAACGGCGCCGAGGGCGGGATGGTGTAGAGGCGGGGCGCTGTCGGGCCCTTAGGCGCCTTCATGCTCGAACGAGGCCTCGGCCTCCGCTAGCGCCTCGGGCGTTCCCACATGCATCCAGCGCCCGTCGAGGCGCACGCCGTAGAGCCGGCCTTTTGCGAGAGCCTGGTCCCATAGCAGGTTGAGCGAGAACGGGCCGTCCGGCGCGTCGTCGAACAGCTTCGCCTCGCATAAGGACACGCCGGCAAAGGCGAAGGGCACCACCTGCCTCTCGCCGCGCCGGGTCAGGCGTCCGTCCGGCGCCATGTCGAAATCGCCGCGCGCGTGGTAGCCGAGGCTGGTCGACATGGGCGCCAGCAGCAGCAGGCATTCCATGCGCGCGGGGTCCCATAGTCGCAGCATATGCGGCAGCGCCGGCGCGGCGCCTTCGGCCCACACCGAGTCCGAGTTGTGGATGAAGAATGGACCGGGGCCGAGTTCGGACAGCGCCTTCTTGGCGCCGCCCCCCGTATCGAGCAGGACGTCCCGTTCGTCGGAGATGACGGTCTTCGGCGGGCGCCCCGAGCGCGCCTGCATATGCGCTTCGATCTGCTCGGGCAGATAATGCACGTTGACGATCGCCGTCTCGACCCCAGCTCCGGCCAGCCGGTCCAGCACATGGTCGATCAGCGCCCGCCCCGCCAACTGAACGAGCGGTTTCGGCATGGTCGTGGTGAGCGGGCGCATGCGCGCGCCATAGCCGGCGGCTAACACCATCGCCGTGCGGGCTCGCGTCATGGGTACGTCCTCTTACAGTGCAGGTTACAGGAGCGGCTAAGGCGCCAGTTAAGGAGCAATTGGCGGCATGTCGTCCGCGGTGGGAAATTCGCGCGCGTAAAAGGCGCGAAGATCGCCGAGCGCCGGATGCGCCAGATCGCGCTCGAGATATCGCGCGACGCGCGGGATATGGGCCAGATAGTCGCGCTTACCGTCACGTTTGGCCAATCGCGCAAAAATGCCGAGGATCTTCGAGTTGCGTTGGGCGCCGAGCGTTGCGTAGAGCGTCCGGAAATCATCGGCCGAAAAAGGTCCGCTTTGTGCGCTTCGGGCGGCACAGTACCGGTCGAGTTGCTCCCGTTCAAGCGCTTCGGGCACGTCGAGCCTGGCATCCTGAAGCAGGGACACGAGATCGTAAGCCAGCGGCCCCTTGAGGGCGTCCTGGAAGTCCAAAAGCCCGACCCGAGCTGTACCCTCCCGCTCCGGCAGCCACATCAGATTGGGCGAATGATAGTCGCGCAACACCCAGCCAGGATCGGCCTTGGCGGCACGCTCCAGATGCGGACGCCACAGGGCGAGATACTCCTCGCGCAGCGCTTTGGGCGCCTCCCGGCCGTGAAGCGCCGGCCACAGCCAGTCGATGAGCAACGACGCCTCAATCAGCATGGCGTCGGCGTCGAAATCCGGCAGGCGGTAGGGCGCATGACCCTCGATGGGGAGGTCGGCAGGCGGCGGCTCAATGGCCAGCGCCAGCAGCACGTCGACGGCGGCTCCCCATAGGTCAGCTTGTGACGTGCCGCGCGCCATTTCGGGTCCGAACACCCGGTCGCCGAAATCCTCCAGCAGCGCAAAACCCTCGTCGAGATCGAAGGCATCGATCTTTGGCGCCGACATCCCGCATGCGCGCAACGCCTCCGCAACCGCGACGAAGGGCGTGACGTCTTCGGCGATATGCACCAGCGCGCTATAGGGTTTGCCGTCAAGGATGGGCGGCCCGTCCGGCTGGCGCGGCGCATTCATGAGAATGGCGCTTCGTTCCGGCAGCACCAGTCGCGCATAGGAGCGCGCCGAAGCGTCTCCTTGCAGATACTCAGCATCGGCGCTCGCGCAGGACGTCTTGTCGACAAATCGCGACAGCGCCCGCAAGCGGTCGAGCCGCGGTACCCAGCGCCCGTGCCCGGTCAGCGTGATGCGGCGTAAGTTCGGGTCTGCCATCTCGTCGAACACGATGTCGAGCCGGTCTGCCGGCAGCCAATCGCCCGCGCGCTCGGGCCACTCTATGAGCAGCGCGCCTTCATTGAGCGCATCGTCGAGGCCCAGCTCGTCAAGCTCCGGCGCTTCGATCCGGTAGAAGTCGCAATGCGTGAGGGTGACGCGCGGCGTCTCATAGCGTTGCATCAGCGCGAAGGTCGGGCTCGGCACGTCGTCCGCGTCGCCGAGATGGGTGATGAGGGCGCGGGCGAAACTGGTTTTGCCGGCGCCGAGCGGCCCGCTCAGGGTGACCACGTCGCCGGTTTTCAGAAAGAGGGCGACCCGGCCGGCAAGGACGTCGAGCCTCGCCAGATCGACGTCCTCCAACATCCAGCCGGCGCTCATCCCGCCCGGTTGACCCGGTAAGGGGGCGTCTCGAGCGTGGCGTCAGCGGCGCCCGGCTTAATCGGCAGCAACACCTTGACCTGTGTCCCCTGGCCCGCCGCCGACACGAGCGTGACAGTGCCCCCATGGGCCTCGGCCAGGCTCTTGACGATGGAGAGGCCGAGACCGGCGCCGCGGTGGCGCGAACCATGGGCCCGGCTTTCGAAACGGTCGAACACGGCGTGCTGATAATCCTCCGGAATGCCGACACCCTGATCGTCGACAGCGAAAGCGATCATGCCATTCTCACGGGCGCAAGTCAGCCTCACCACTTGGCCTGCCGTGGAGAAGCCGATGGCGTTGGACAGAAGATTATAGAGGATCTGGGTGACGCGGCTGGCGTCAGCCACGAACTCGTCGACGGCGCCGGCGACCCCGATCTCCAGTTTCACATCGTCCTGCTTGATACGCTCCTCCACGCCCTGCCGCGCTGCCTCGATGAGGTCGCGCACATTGACCGTGGCGAGTTTGAGCTCGAGCGTGCCCGCATCGATAGTGGCCAGGTCGAGAATGTCGTCGACGATAGCTCGCAGCGTCGTGCCCGACGATAAAATGTCGTCCACATATTCCCGCTGCCGCTCACCCAGAGGACCGAAGGCGGGCTCGGCGAGCATCTGGGCAAATCCCAGCATGCTGTTCAGCGGCGTGCGCAGCTCATAGGAAACGTGGGACACAAACTCGCTCTTGAGGCGGTCCGCCGCCTCCAGCGCTTCGTTCTTCTCGATCAGGGCGCGTTCCACGTTCTTCGTGTCGGATACATCTGAATAGGTAAGCAGCGTGCCGCCGTCGGGCAAGGGCAGCGCGGCGCAGGCCAGCACGCTACCGTCGGGCCTGTCATACTGGCTCTCATACGGCAGGCGCTCCGACACGATGGCCGTCACCGCAGCCTTCGTGCGTTCCCATTCCTCGGGCACGTCGTAAAGCGTGCGGCACCATTCGATGACGTCATCCACATGCGGCTGCTCATCGAGCTGCGCTGCGCTCAAGCGCCAAATAGCGGCGAAAGCCTGGTTGTACAGCCTCAGACGGCCGTCAGGCGCGAACACCGCAACGCCCTCACGCAGCGTATCGAGCGTTTCCCGCTGTACCTGGATCAGGGCGTTGTAGCGGCTTTCCAGAGCGATCTGCTCGGTGACGTTCTCGTAGAGATACGTCACTCCGCCCTCGCCATCGGCATCGGCGATCACGTGTAGCGTGCGCCCGTCCGGCAGATGCCAGCTGTCCTCGACCTGCTTATCGGTGCCGGCGGCGGATAGCCAATTGCGTTTCCAGTCCTGATAGTCGGCGCGTTCCTCGAGCCGTCGCGCCTGGCGCAGACGGTCGAGGATCTCGCCTTCGCGCGGATGCGTCGCCAGCCATTCGGGATCGAGCTGCCACAAATCCACATAGGCCTGATTGTAATGGGCCAGCCGCTGTGCGGCGTCGAACACGGCAAAGGCGGTGGCCAGCCGGTCGAAGCTGCGGAAATGCGTGTCCATGCTGGCTTTGTTTTCGGCCAGCGAGCGTTCGCCTTTCGTTGCCTCGGCGTCGAGCAGCGCGCGCAACGACGCGACCTGCTCCTCGAGCTCCTTGTGTCTGATCGAGAGTTCGGCGAGCTCGAGCCGCTGCCCGGCAATATTGCGCACCTTGATCACCAGCGACCGCCCCGCGGTGCGGCCGTTGACCTCGACATATTTATCGCGCTTGGTGTGCAGCATGAGGTTGAACGCCTCGCCGCGCTCGGACAGCGCCTGCATGGCGGGATCGAGCTCTGCGCTCGATGCCGCGTGCAACCAGCCCGCAAAGTTCAACAGCCGCTCCGGCTCGCGCGGCACGCCGAAACTCGCCGGCAGGTTGGAGACGAGAAGCTCCGGCTCGCCGGTCTCCGACAGGGTCAGCAGCGCCTGCGGTTCTGCGGCAAGCACGGTCTCAAGCGTGCTCTCGCTCAAGCGGTAGCGCTCCGCCTCGCCTGCCGCATTGGCCTCCTGGCGGCGCGCGCGCTTGGTTGCGCGCAGGCAGACGATGGCGGTGCCAATGGCGAAGGCGATGATGCCGAGATTGATTCCGAGCGTGAGCAGCGTTTGCGCGTCGAAGCTTGCTGTTTCGGCGGCCATGGCGGCGTCGATGGGCAGCAGATAGCCGGGAATGGAATAGGCAAGGACGCGGGACAGCACTGTGGGCCACCTCGAATCAGGTGTCGCCTCGCCTCCGCTGGTCCGCATGGTCCCCCTCGCTCCCACGCCGCCGCTAAACGTCGTCGCGCTATCGCCTATGGCCCCGCCTCGCGCCGCTGAACGCTGCCACAGACTTGAACGCTGGAGCCGGTTGGCCCGCGCGAACCCCAAGGCGAATCACGCTTAGACTAGCTGCTTCGTGGACTCTTGCCCACAGGCCCAAGCGCATTCGTCTTGCTGCCTTGGCGCCAAATGGCAAGTATCGCACGATCATGGTGGGATAGGCTGGCGAGCGCTGCAATCCGTTGGTTGCAAACGGCCAGGGATATTTCGATGCTTTCATGGGTATGCAGGGCGTGCGACGCTCATGTGCCTCGCCGGGTTTCTCGCAATCAGCGCGGCCTCCGCCGCCGCGGCGCAGGAGACGACAGGCACACCGGGCGCCCCAAACGCCACCACGACAATCGACGGCAACTACATTCCCAATCCGCCTCCGGCCTTCGGCGGCGAGATCGGGCTCGACGCCAAGGGCTCCAAGCCCTGGTGGCCGCCGAAGATTGTCCCGCCGAAAGGCGCGCCGAATATCCTTCTGATCGTGACCAACGATCAGGGCTACGGAATTTCGGGCACGTTCGGTGGGGTCATTCCCACACCGACAATGGACCGCATCGCGCAGATGGGCCTGCGCTACACAGCCTTTCACTCCACCGCGCTGTGCTCGCCGACCCGGGCGGCCATCATCACCGGGCGCAACCACCACTCGGTCGGCTTCGGTGTGATCTCCGAGCAGGCGACCGGCTATCCCGGCTATGATTCGATTATCGGCGTCGACAACGCCACCGTTGGCCAAATCCTGAAAGACAACGGCTACGCGACGTCCTGGTTCGGCAAGAACCACAACACGCCCGATTACCAGTACAGCACCGCGGGACCGTTCGACCAATGGCCGACCGGGATGGGCTTCGATTACTTCTACGGTTTCATGGGCGGCGAAACCGATCAGTGGACGCCGTTCCTGTCCCGCAACACCACGCAAATCTTCCCGTGGCGGGACAAGCCCGGCTACAACATGATCACCGGCATGGCCGAAGACGCCATCGACTATCTGCATCAGCTCGATGCGACGGCGCCCGACAAACCGTTCTTCCTCTATTACGTTCCAGGCGGCACCCACGCGCCGCATCAGCCGACCAAAGAATGGATCGAGAAGTTCCGCGGCAAGTTCGACATGGGCTGGAACGAGATGCGGGAGCAGATCTTTGCCAACCAGAAACGGCTCGGCGTGATCCCGCCGGATACCACCCTGACCCCTTGGCCTGACGGACAGGCGGAATATGGCGGCGACAAGCTTCCCAAATGGGACACGCTCACCGCTGATGAGAAGAAGCTTTTTGCCCGGCAGGCCGAAGTCTTTGCCGCCCATGTCGCCTACACCGATCACGAGATCGGCCGGGTCGTTCAGGCGGTCGAGGATATGGGCAAGCTCCACAACACGCTCGTCATCTATATCAACGGCGACAATGGCACGAGCGCCGAAGGTTCGACCATCGGCACGCCATTCGATATGGCCGCGATTCAGGGGATCGACGTCCCCGTGGCCGAACAACTGAAATACTACGACGCCTGGGGATCGCCGGAGACCACACCGCATATGTCCGTGGCGTGGTCCTGGGCTTTCGACACGCCGTTCAAGTGGACCAAGCAGATCGCCTCACATTTCGGCGGCACGCGGCAAGGCATGGTGATTGCCTGGCCGGACGTGATCAAGGACGCCGGCGGTATCCGTAGCCAGTTCCACCATGTGATCGACATCGTGCCGACGATTCTCGATGTCACGGGCATCCCGGCGCCGAAGATGGTCGATGGGGTCGCGCAGAAGCCGATCGAGGGCGTCAGCATGGCCTACACCTTCGACAAGGCGAACGCCGATGCTCCGTCGGCGCGCGATACGCAATATTTCGAGATGTTTGCCAATCGCGGCATCTACCACAAAGGCTGGTATGCCTGCACCACGCCGCCCCCCGGTCCGTGGCTGATGGGCCTGGGCAAGCTTCCGCCAGTCGCCGACTACAAATGGGAACTCTACAACATCGCCGAGGACTGCTCGCAGTACAACGATCTCGCCGAGAAGATGCCTGACAAGCTCGGAGAGCTGCAGGAACTCTTCGTCGTCCAGGCCGCGAAGTACGATGTATTCCCGCTGGACAACGCGATCCTCCCGCGAATTCTCGCCCCCAAGCCGAGCTATGTGGCCGGCCGGACGGACTTTACCTACACCGGAAAGCTGACCGGCATTCCCTACAGCAATGCTCCGAACGTTCTTGCTCGGTCTTTCACCATCTCGGCGGACATCGAGGTTCCCGAGGACGGCGGAGACGGAATGATCGTGACCGACGGCGGCCGGTTCGGCGGCTACGGGCTCTATCTGCTGAAAGGCAAGCCGGTCTTCACGTTCAATCTCCTCGCCCTTGAGAAGGCTTGATGGGAGGGAGATGAGGCGCTCGCTCCGGGCAAGCATACCCTCGCGTTCGATTTCAGCTATGACGGACCCGGCATGGCCAAGGGAGGCACGGGCGTCTTGAAGGTCGACGGCAAAGAGATCGCGACGAAGACTCTCAAGCACACCATCCCGGCGATACTGACGGTCGACGAGACCCTCGATATCGGGTCGGACACCCGAACGCCGGTGGACGACGCCGATTACAAGGTGCCGTTTCCCTTTATTGGCACCATCGAGAAAGTGGGATTCACTCTCGGGCCGTCACAACTGCTTCCGGAGGACCACAAGGCGGTTCAAGGCATGAAGGAAAACACCAACAATTAAGAGAAGCTGACGTCTCAATTCTTCAACTGGGCCGCGATTAAAAATCGCGGCCCAGTTTTTTAGGTCAGCGCTAGTAGCGGTAATGATCGGGCTTGAACGGCCCTTCCGTCTTCACGCCGATATAGGCGGCCTGCTCGTCGCTCAGCGTGGTCAGCTGCGCGCCCAGGCGGCCGAGATGAAGCTGCGCCACCTTCTCGTCGAGATGCTTCGGCAGCACGTAGACTTTGTTCTCGTATTTACCGACATGCTGCCACAGCTCCATCTGCGCCAGCACCTGGTTGGTGAAGGACGCGCTCATCACGAAGCTCGGATGGCCGGTGGCGCAGCCGAGATTGACGAGCCGGCCTTCCGCCAGCAGCAGGATGCGCTTGCCGTCGGGGAATTCGATCTCGTCCACCTGCGGCTTCACGTTGTGCCAGACGAAGTTCTTCAGAGCGCCGACCTGAATTTCGGAATCGAAATGCCCGATATTGCAGACGATGGCGCGGTCATGCATGGCGCGCATATGGTCGACGGTGATGACGTCCTTGTTGCCGGTTGCCGTCACGAAGATGTCGCCCTTGGACGCGACCTCTTCCATGGTCGTCACTTCGTAACCCTCCATCGCCGCCTGCAACGCGCAGATCGGATCGATCTCGGTAATCGCCACGCGTGCGCCCTGGCTCTTCAGGCTTTCGGCGCAGCCTTTGCCCACGTCGCCATAGCCGCACACCACGGCGTATTTGCCGGCCAGCATGACGTCGGTGGCACGCTTGATGCCGTCGGGCAGGCTCTCGCGGCAGCCATAGAGATTGTCGAACTTCGACTTGGTGACGCTGTCATTGACGTTGATGGCGGGGAAGGGCAGCCCGCCCTTTTTCTGCATCTCGTAAAGACGATGCACGCCCGTGGTGGTCTCCTCCGACACGCCCCTGATATTCGCCTTCACCTTCGAGTAGAAGCCGGGCTCACGCGCCAGCCGCTTCTTGATGGTGGCGAACATCGCAATCTCTTCGTCGTTGCCCGGCTTGGCGAGTACCGATGGGTCGGTCTCGGCCTGGGCGCCGAGGATGACAATCATCGTGGCGTCGCCGCCATCGTCGAGGATCAAATTGGCGGTCTCGCCACCGGGCCATTCGAGGATGCGGTCCACATAGTCCCAATATTCCTCGAGCGTCTCGCCCTTGACGGCAAACACCGGCGTGCCGCCTGCGGCGATCGCGGCGGCGGCGTGGTCCTGGGTCGAGAAGATGTTGCAGGAGGCCCAGCGCACCTCGGCGCCGAGCGCTTCCAGCGACTCGATCAGAACCGCGGTCTGGATGGTCATATGCAAGCAGCCGGCGATCCGGGCGCCCTTGAGCGGCTGCGCCTTGCCAAATTCCTCGCGCACCGCCATCAGGCCCGGCATCTCGGTCTCGGCGATGGCGATTTCCTTACGGCCCCAATCGGCGAGCCCGATATCCTTCACATGGTAGTTCATGCCAACTCCCACTGTCTGGCTGCATAAAGATATAAAGAAGTCGTTATATCTTATCCGGGGGGCAGGGAGTCAAGGTCGGGCCACCTCAAACAGGAGGGCCGGGAGGCGGCAAAAGGCCACGCCGCGGGCCCTGGCGCCTCAAAGATCCGGGGGACATCTTGATTCCGGTCAATCCGCGACGCGGCGGCTCGGGCTATCCTGGCCCATGCTCAATCGGCCAGGACATTCAATGCCAGCACAGGTGACGGTCTGGGATCCCTTCGTCCGGGTCTTTCATTGGACGCTCGTGGTCGGCTTTACGGTCGCCTATCTGACCGAGGACGATTTGCTGACCGTGCATGTCTGGGCCGGCTACGTGGTCGGCATCCTAGTGGCGGCGCGGATCGTTTGGGGCTTTGTCGGCTCGCCCCATGCGCGCTTCTCCGACTTCGTCTACGCGCCAAGCGCCGCGTTCAATTACGTGCGCGATTTGTTGCGCTTTCGTGGCGCCCGCTATCTCGGCCATAGCCCAGGCGGCGGCTATATGGTGATCCTCTTGCTGATCTTCGTGGGCGCCACCGTCGTCACAGGTCTCGTGGTCTATGGCGGCGACAAACAGGCCGGGCCTCTTGCCGGCATGTTCACCAAGGATTTTGGCGAATCCTTCGAGGAGGTTCACGAGGTTGTCGCCAACATCACGCTGGCGCTGATCTTCATCCACATCTCGGCGGTCGTGCTCGCAAGCTTCGCCCATCACGAGAATCTGGTGCGCGCAATGGTGACGGGGAAAAAACGACCCTAACCGAGGTTCACGCTTCCTGTGCATTTCTGGCTCGGCTGCATCGAAACACCCTAAGGTGACCGGATATGTGGCTCAGCTTGGGGGTTCGAATGGCGCGTGTCCTGTTCATCGTTGCAGCAGCACTGGGTTTGGGACTCGCCGCGTCGCCGGCTGAGGCCAGCAACTGCGCCACCGACGAATACGATCACAACGGCTCGCTCATGGAGATTCAGGTATCCGACGGCGGCGGCATGACTATTACCTATACTCGCCCGCGCCGGGGGCTCATTGCCGTCGGCGTGACCAACGGCACCCTGCTGTTCAATGGCGTCGAACAGGCCGGGGGCGTGATCAACGGTCAGGCGCGCCGCTTCGACAAGACCTGCGGACCCGTCCTCTACCATGTCACCGGCCAAAATCATGGTGGCTCGATCATCCTGCGGGGCAACGCGCCCAAGCTCGACGGACGCTGTCAGGTCAACGGCTACCGCTCTGACAAGCTGTTGTTCACGCTGCAAGGCGGCGTCCAGCCGCCGCCTCCGGATGTGGTCGCTCCGTCCTGCCCGCCGGGCTACGTCCTATCGCAAGGACTCTGTGTGGCCGGTGGGGCACCGGCGCCGGCGCCGTCCGGCGGGGACTGGTATGCCATTGGCGGTACGTTCGGGTCGCGTGGCGAGGCGCAAGGCCGCGCTCGTCAATTCGGTCCCGGCTGGATCGCGATGAACACCAACACCTGCCCGAACATGACCAACGGCTATTGGATTGCCGCCGCAGGGCCGTTCGACAAGGCCACGGCCCAGCTCTACATCAACGAATCGGGAACCGGCTATTTGAAGATGTGCCACTAGGCACCTTGCGCGCCCGCGCTCAGTCTTCCTCGCCGAAGCCGTTCTCGACGAGCGCGACGAGCGCCGCCAACGCTTCGGCGGCCTCTGCGCCATCCACCTCGATGACGATCGAGTGGCCTTGGCCTGCGGCTAGCATCATCAGGCCCATGATCGAGGTGCCGCCCACCGTATGGCCTTCGCGCGTTACGCGGACATTGGCCTGGAACTCCGAAGTGCAGCGCACGAACTGGGCGGACGCCCGCGCATGCAGACCCTTCTTGTTGGGAATGGTGACCTCGGCGGCGTGCGCGCCCTTGCCTGGCTGCACCGTCACCACCTAGTTCGCCGCCAGGATTTGGCTGGCGACGCTGATATATTTGCGTCCCGCCTCCTGCGCCTGCGTGATGGCATCGTCGAGCCCGCATTCGCCGCGCACGGAGGCCAGCTTGACCAGCATCGGCAGATTGACGCCGGCGATCACTTCCACGTTCGACCGCTCCATGGCGGAGATCGCCAAGTTCGACGGCGAGCCGCCGAACATGTCCGTGAGCACCACGACTCCGTCGCCGGTATCGACACTGGCGAGCGCCGCTAGCATGTCGGCGCGGCGCACGTCGAGATCGTCGTCCGGGCCGATTGAAATAGTTTCGATCTGCTCTTGCGGACCGACCACATGCTCGAGCGCCGCGCGGAATTCGCGTGCGAGTTGGCCGTGGGTGACGATGACGACGCCGATCATATTGCCTCGTTAGATGAATGCCGGCCGGCCAAAGGCGGCTATTTTTGTCGGGAGAGGGGTCACGCGCAAGCCCGAACCCATCCCCTAAACCTCATTGTGCCGACGCCTGCAAGAGCGCCATGCGAAGTTTCAACGGCGCCGATGCCTCGAAAGCCGAAAGTTTCAGGGATGCAACCGGCACACCCCCGACGATTGTCCGCTCAAAAGGATCCGGCGGCATGCGTGGCACCTGGTCCGGTGCGACAAGGTCGCAGACCAGCACGAGCGGCGCCTCCGCCAGGAACAGCATCTCGGTAATACCCAAGCCTCTCACCTCAATTCTGCCGGCGATTGCCTCGGGAACCGAGGCGATGACGTGGCCGTTGCCGTCCGCCTCCACCCAGACCTGATCGTCGGCGACCAGGATCGGGCGCAAGACACCATCTCCCGGGAGTGCCAGAAATCTCAGGGCCAGATCCGACTTGCCCGCGCCGCTGACGCCACGCAGGAGCGCGGCACTCTTGCCGAGAGCCACGCAGGTGCCATGGACGAGCTCGCGCGCCAAACGATCCTCGCTTTGTTCCGCTGACCTTTACGCCGCCGGTAGGCGGATGACGAAACGCGCCCCCCCGCTCTCACCGGTCGGCGTGTCGCCCTTGCCGCGTCCGGCCCCGGAGGCCGGGCGATTTTCGGCATACAGACGCCCGCCATGGGCGACGATGATCTGACGTGAGATGTTGAGTCCAAGCCCCGAGTTCTGGCCGAAATTCTCTTGCGGCCGGTCGGTGTAGAAGCGCTCGAAAATGCGCTCGAGATTCTCCTCCGGAATGCCCGGCCCCTCGTCCTCCACCGCGATCTGGACATCGCGTCCGATGCGGCGCGCCACCACGGCGACGCGGCCGCACGGCGGTGAGAAGGAGATGGCGTTCTCCAGGAGATTGACGATGACCTGGTGCAAGCGGCTGTCATGGCCGGTGACGCGATAAGGATGAGCGCCCGGCGCATAGGCGATGTCGATCAGCACCTCCGGGATGTCGTCGCGGTGGATGTCGTTGAACAGCGACACCGTGGCCCGTAGCAACTCGTCCATGGCGACGGGCTCGGCGTCCTCGCGGGCGAGTTCGGCGTCGAGGCGCGAGGCGTCGGAGATGTCGCTGATCAAGCGGTCGAGCCGGCGTACGTCGTGTTGAATGATTTCCATCAGCCGCTCCTTGGCCTCGGCCGTCTTGGCCAGCGGCAAGGTCTCGGTGGCGCTGCGCAAGGAGGTGAGCGGGTTCTTCAGCTCATGCGCCACGTCGGCGGCGAAGCTCTCGATGGCGTCGATGCGCCGGTACAGCGCGCCCGTCATGTCGCGCAACGCGCCGGAAAGATGGCCGATCTCGTCGGAGCGGTCGGTGAAGTCTGGAATCTCGGCACGCGCCTTGACGCTGTGACGAACGCGCTCGGCCGCCGCGGCGAGCCGCTGCACGGGGCCGGCAATGGTGTTGGCGAGGATCAGCGACAGCACGAAGGTGACGGTGCCGGCGAACAGCGACACGCGCACGATGCTCCAGCGCTCCGCCGCCACGATGTTGTCGATGTCGCCGCCGCGCGTCGACAGCAGCAATACGCCCAGCACGGCGCGCATGCGCTGCACCGGCACGGCGACCGACACCACGATCTCGCCTTTGTCGTTGATGCGCACGATGGGCACCGAGGTCCCGGTCAACGCCGTGGCCACTTCCGGGTAGGCCTTGCCGTTGGCGCCGCCGATCTCGGTATAGGGAGGCAGCTCGTATTGCCGCATGCGCGTCGTCACCGCGTGCCAGAACGTGGCGAGCGCGTCGGGTTCGCCCGTATCGGGCGGCGGCAGGTCGTAGCGTAAGACCTGGCCACGCGAATAGAACGTATCGGAATCGAGGATCAGCGCCCCGTCGCGGTTATAGATGCGCGCGCGGCTGCCCGTGGGCTTCACCAACGGCCGCAGGATCGGCGCGGCGCGCTCCGGATCGATGGTGAAGCCGAGCGCGTTAGAAAACGCGACGCTGTCTTCACCGGTGCCGGCCTCGCCGAGCTCCGCCTCCAGCAGCTTCTCCGGGTCGACCTGCACTTCGTTGTTGTCCACGCCGGCGGAAGCGGCGATGGCGCGGGCAATGATCTCGCCCTGGGTCAAGAGGCTCTGCACCTTGGCGTCGATGAGTCCGGCGCGGAACTGATTGAGATAGAGGATGCCCGAGACGAGGATGGCGAGTCCGATGAGATTGAGCACGACGATGCGTCGCGTCAGGCTCGAGAAGCCGTGCCGGAAAGGCCGGTGCTCGGCGACCCAGCCGGGCGCTCGCCGCAGCCAGGCGAACGCCCGGCGCGAGCCGCGGCGAACGCGCTCCTTGAACGAGGCGTCCCGCCGCAGCCAGGGCCTATCGGCCTCGGCGGTCATCGGGCCTGCCCGCTATTCTTTGAATCGGTAGCCCACGCCATAAAGCGTCTCGATCACGTCGAAGCTTTGGTCGACGGCCTTGAACTTCTTGCGCAACCGTTTGATGTGGCTGTCGATTGTGCGGTCGTCGACATAGACCTGATCATCATAGGCCGCATCCATCAGCGCGTCCCGGCTTTTTACCACACCGGGGCGGGCGGCGAGCGCCTGCAGGATCAGGAATTCCGTGACCGTGAGCGTCACCGGCCGGTTGTCCCACACGCAGGTATGGCGTTCCGGGTCCATTTTGAGCTGGCCGCGCTCGAGCACCTTGGACTTGTCCTCGACCACCTGGGTCGTGTCGCGCGGCGCAGAGCGGCGCAGCACCGCTTTCACCCGTTCGACCAAGAGTCGCTGGGGGAAGGGTTTGCGGATGAAGTCGTCGGCGCCCATTTTGAGCCCGAACAACTCGTCGATCTCCTCGTCCTTGGAGGTGAGGAAGATCACCGGCAGCTCGCTGCGCTGGCGCAAGCGCCGCAACAGCTCCATGCCGTCCATGCGCGGCATCTTGATGTCGAGGATGGCGAGGTCGGGCGGATACTCGGCGAAGCCGTCCAGCGCGCTGGCGCCGTCGTTATAGGTTTGCGTCTTATAGCCTTCCGCCTCGAGCACCATGCGCAAGGAGGTCAGGATGTTTCGATCGTCGTCGACAAGGGCGATTGTTGGCATTGGGGGCCTTTTTGCGCGATTGACGCGAATGCATGGGTGTTATGGTTATAAGGCCGCCTAAAATCGTGGCAGCAACAGGGCGCCTTGCGCCACACCCATCGTCACCGGGATGCAACAATTATCGTTATGGCGCAAGTAAATAACTCTTCACAAAGCCCCACGAAGGCCGAGATTGCGGCCGATGCGCGCATACTCGCGCGGCGCGCGTTCAAGGCCGCGCTGGCGACCCTCGACAGACCCACCGGCGCCCCTTACGCGTCCCTGATCACCGTCGCCACCGATCTCGCCGGCGCGCCCATTTTCTTGATCTCCACCCTGGCCCGCCACACCCGCAATCTGGCCCACGACCCACGCGCGGCGATCCTTATCGACGGTTCCGGCGACCTCGCCGATCCGCTGCAGGGCGCGCGCGTGACCCTTCCTGGCCGGGCCGAGAAGGTTAACAGCGACGAGGGGCTGAAGCGGCGTTTCCTCGCCCGCCACCCGGAAGCGGCCTTCTACGCCGATTTTCCGGACTTCGCCTTTTGGCGGCTGGCGGTGGAGGGCGCCCATTATATCGGCGGCTTCGGGCGCATCGTCGATCTGGACCCGGATGACCTCCTGGTGCCTCTGGCGGGCGCCGAGGCCTTGGCCGAGGCGGAAGCGGGCATCGTCGCCCATATGAACGACGACCACGCCGACGCCATCGAACTCTATGCTCTTGCCTTTACCGGCGGCGATCCAGGCCCGTGGCGCATGACCGGCATCGACCCCGAGGGCTGTGATATCGCCCTGGGGCAAGAGTCCCGCCGTATCGTGTTTTCGGGGCCGGTCACGACGCCGCAAGGCGCCCGAAAAGAGCTTGTCCGCCTGGCGGATGAGGCGCGGGCCACGGCCGAGCCCGGCTGACGGATCCCGGGGTCGCTTTTCTGTCACAGGACCTTTCTTGAAAGCCCTCAAAGTTCGGGGTAGCTAAAGGGCGATACAAAAAAAATTTTCCATCATTTCGAGATCTGGGGACGAAACCGCATGAGCGTTCAGGCGAAGATTGTGGCCGAAGGGGCCAAGACGACCAATCCGAAGGTGCTGGCTTTTGTCGAGGAGGCGAAAGCCCTGTTCAAGCCGGAGACCGTCTATTGGTGCGACGGCTCGAAGGAAGAATACCAGGCCATGCTGAAGGCCCTGGTCGACGGCGGCACCGCCATGTGGCTCAACCAAGACAAGCGCCCCAACTCGATCCTCGTCCGCTCCGATCCCAAAGACGTCGCCCGCGTCGAGGACCAGACCTATATCTGCTCGGTCAAGAAGGACGACGCCGGCCCCACGAACAACTGGGCCGATTCCGCCGAGATGAAGGCGACGATGACCAAGCTCTATGACGGCGCCATGCAGGGCCGCACCATGTATGTGGTGCCCTATTCCATGGGCCCGGTAGGTTCGCCCATCGCCGGCATCGGCGTCATGGTCACGGATAGCGCCTACGCCGTCGCCAACATGCACATCATGACCCGCGTCGGCGACGCGGTGTGGAAGGCGCTCGGCGACAGCAAAGACTTCGTGCGCGGCATGCACACCGTCGGTGCGCCTCTCAAGACTCAAACGCAGGCCGACGTGCCGTGGCCGTGCAACGAGACCAAAAACATTTCGCACTTCCCCGAGACGCGCGAGATCTGGTCCTACGGCTCGGGCTATGGCGGCAACGCGCTGCTCGGCAAGAAGTGCCATGCGCTTCGCATCGCCTCGGTCAAGGCCCGCGACGAGGGCTGGATGGCCGAGCACATGCTCATCCTCAAGCTCACCAACCCGGAAGGCGAGGTGAAGTTCATCGCCGCCGCCTTCCCGAGCGCCTGCGGCAAGACCAACCTCGCCATGCTGAACCCGACAATTCCGGGTTGGAAAGCCGAGACCATCGGCGACGACATTTGCTGGATGAAGTTCGGCGAAGACGGGCGGCTTTACGCCATCAACCCGGAGACGGGCTTCTTCGGCGTCGCGCCGGGCACGTCGGACCACTCCAACTACAACGCCATGCGTACGCTCGATGCGAACTGCATCTACTCCAACGTCGCGCTCACCGATGACGGTGACGTGTGGTGGGAAGGGATGACGGAGGAGACTCCGGCGCACACGGTCGATTGGCTGCGTCGCTCATGGACGCCGAAATCCGGCCGTCCCGCCGCGCATCCGAACTCGCGGTTCACCGCCCCGGCCGGCCAATGCCCGGTCATCGCGCCGGAGTGGGAGGACCCCAAGGGTGTGCCGATCGACGCCATCCTGTTCGGTGGCCGCCGCGCCTCCGTGGTGCCGCTCGTCACGGAAGCCGAGGACTGGAGGCAGGGCACCTTCCTCGGGTCCATCATGGCTTCCGAGAAGACCGCCGCGGCCGCGGACGCGAAGGGCGACATCCGCCGCGATCCGATGGCGATGCTCCCCTTCTGCGGCTACCACATGGGCGACTACTTCGCCCATTGGCTGAAGGTGGGCGAGAAGGGCGGCGATAAGATGCCGAAGATCTTCTACGTGAACTGGTTCCGCAAGAGCCCCGAAGGCAAGTTCCTGTGGCCCGGCTTTGCCGAGAACTCCCGCGTGCTGAAATGGATCTTCGAGCGCTGCAACGGCACCGCTGACGCGGTCGACACGCCGATCGGCAAGGTGCCGGCGGAAGGCGCCATCGACACCAAAGGCCTCGACGTCGGAGCTGCCGACCTCAAGGAGCTGCTGCGGGTGGACACTGAAGGCTGGAAGTCCGAGATCCCTTCGATCAGGGAACACTACGCGACCTTCGGCGACAAGCTGCCGACAGGCCTGAAGGAAGAGCTCGCCGATCTCGAGAAGCGCCTCGGCTAGTTGCTTCATGCCGGCGAAAGCCGGCCCAGTAAGATGACCTATGTCATGGCCGGGCTTTGTCCCGGCCATGATTGTTTTTGGGGGCCGCGGAACGCTTGCCCGGCCCCGCAACTCGCCTTAGGCAACATCGCATGAGCAAGGGAAAAAGCGTCGTCGCGGCCGGGCACCGGCTTACGGTGGACGCGGCCGCCGAGATTCTCGCCGACGGCGGCAACGCCTTCGACGCGGCCATCGCCGGCGTGTACATGGCCTTCGTGGCCGAGGCGGTGTTTGCCTCGCCCGGCGGCGGCGGCTTCCTCATGGCGCGCCGCGCCGAGGCCAATGCGGTGAAGCTGTTCGACTTCTTCGTAGACACGCCGCTGAAGCGCCGCAAATCTGACGAGGTCGAATTCTTTCCCATCAATGCCGATTTCGGCCCCGCCACCCAGGAGTTTCATATCGGGCTCGGATCGACCGCCACGCCAGGCATGGCGCAGGGCCTGTTCGCCATGCATGAGGCCTATGCGCGCTTACCCATGACGCGCCTGGTCGAGCCGGCGGTGCGCGCCGCCCGAAGCGGTTTCCCGCTCACCAGTTTCCAGGCCTATCTCTTCACGGTCATCGCCCCGATCCTCACCGCAAGCGACGGCGCGAAGGCTATCTTCGCGCCCGGCGGCGAGCTGATGAAAGCTGACGACACCTTTCGCAACCCGGAACTCGCCGAGACGCTGACCTGGCTCGCCGAGGACGGCGCGCGGCTCTTCGTTGACGGCGACGTGGGGCGGGCCATCGTGGCGCAATCGCGCGATCTCGGCGGTCACCTCACCGCGGACGATTTGCGCGACTATCGCGTGGCCTTGCGCGACCCGCTGCTGTGGCGTCACGGCCGTACCATGGTGGCGCTCAATCCGCCGCCGGCCGCAAGCGGCGCGCTGATCGCCTACGGCCTGGCTTTCCTCGATGCTCTCGGGGACGATGGAAACGCCATCGACACATTGGCGCTGCATGCCGCCATGGTGGCCACCAACGCCGCGCGCGCCGCCCATGGCGATGGGCTGGCGGCGCGTCTCGATGGCGGTGTGTTGGCCGATGAGATTCGCGAAGCGGCGCGGCACCCGAGTGCCTATCGCGGCACCACCCATATCAGCGTCATCGATGCCGACGGCAACGCCGCCGCCGTTAGCCTGTCCAACGGCGAGGGCAACGGCTTTATCGTCGGCAATCACGGCTTCATGCTGAACAATATGCTGGGCGAAGAGGATGTCGCGCCGGGTGGCCTGTGGCGCGAAAGTGTGCGGCTCTCCTCCATGATGGCACCGACCATCATCCTGGACGGCGACGGCACCGTCACCGCGCTCGGCACCGGCGGCTCGAACCGCATTCGCACCGCCGTCCTTCAAGTCGCCGTCAATCTGTTGCAGCACGGCATGCGCCTCGAGGAAGCCGTGACGGCCCCGCGCCTGCATGTGGAGCGCTGCGGCACCACGAGCTTCGAGCCGGGCTTGAGCGAAGCGGCGGAAACCGCCTTTCGCACGCTGGGCGATAGAGGACGCGCCTGGCCCGACCAGAATCTCTTTTTTGGCGGCGTCCACGCCGCCCGCCGCCACCCCAAAGGCGACGTCGAGGGCGCCGGCGATCCGCGCCGCCAGGGCGTGGCAAGCGTGGTTTGATCGCCGTCGATGTCGCAAAACAACAATCAGGCGTCGCAAACTGTCAACAAGTCGGGCACGCCGGGCGCAAGATGGCGTCCGCGCCTGAGTTCAAGAGGTCAGCCATGCAAAACGCCGTCGCCATCGGCCATGTCGCCTTCGAGGATGCCGGCACGCTGGGCCCCGTTCTCGCGGCGCGGGGCATCCATCTCACCTATCTGCAGGCCGGCGTCGACGATCTCTCGCGAGCGCTCGCCGCCGATCTCGTGGCCGTGCTCGGCGGTCCCATCGGCATTTACGAGATCGAACGCTACCCATTCTTGAAGGACGAACTCAACGTCATCGAGGGAGTGGTCAAGCGGGGCATCCCGGTGGTCGGCATCTGCCTCGGCGCGCAGGCGCTCGCCGCGGTGCTCGCCGCGCGCGTCTATCCCGGGCCGCAAGCTGAACTCGGCTGGGACGAGCTGATCCTGACCGACGAAGGCAAGGCGTCTCCCCTTGGCGTGCTCGAAGGCTTGCGCGTGCTCAACTGGCATGGCGACACCTTCGATCTGCCATCCGGCGCCACACGGCTGGCCTCGACGCCGCTCACGCCGAACCAGGCCTTCACCTATGGGCCTAAGGTTTTGGCGCTGCAGTTCCATGTGGAGCTTGAGGGCCGGGACATGGAGCGTTGGCTGATCGGCCACACGCTCGAACTTGCCAAGAATAATGTTGATCTCGCCGAGATGCGCGAGGCGACCGCCCGCTACGCGCCGCCTACCAATGTGGCGAGCCGCACGCTGTTCAACACTTGGCTCGACGGGCTGTCCGCTTAGGTCTTAAGGCTTGCCGCGCATCGCGGATGTTTGCCCGATCCCCGGCGGCAGGTCGGTGGTCTCCGGCGCCTTGATCGGTGTGCCCTTGGCGTTCCACCAGGTCGTGGCATAGGTCACCCCGCCGCTGCGCTTGGTGAGATGGGTCCACACCTCCTCGCCCGGGTAATAGGCGACCGCCCAGCCGCCGATGAGTCCATCAGGGATCGCGCGCCAGGTGACCAGCACGACCCCGCCAGGCTTCACGTCGCCCTTCTTCACCTCGATCACTTCGAGCTTGGCCAGATAGCCGGGCAGATCCTGGCCCGTCTTCTCGTCTTTCTTGATGCTGGTGCAGGTGACCGACAGGACGCGGACCAGCGCCACCACATCGCTCTTCTCCACCAGCTCCGCGTCCGGCATGGGTGCGGGCAGGGCCAACGCCGGCTGGGCGGCGATGCAGAGAACGAGCAAGCTGAGCAGGCGAAGCGCGGGGCGCAGAGACGCGGGCAACATGGGACCTCCTTGGTGGGCTTAAGAGTTTAGTCTCCACTGGCCCCTAAGGGGACCATCAGATTGTCCACCTTAGTTAACCTGGTCATGCCCGGACTTGATCCGGGCATTTGCGTCTCAGCTAACCATGACGGGGACGGCGTAGGCGACGATCCCTAATGAGCCGCCTCCCAGTTGTCGGCGGCGCGGGCGTCCACTTTCAGCGGCACCCTTAACCGCAGCGCCGGTTCGGCCGCGTTCTCCATGATGGCGCGTGCCACCTCCATGGTCTTGTCGGCTTCGTCTTCCCGCGCCTCGAAGATCAGTTCGTCATGCACTTGCAGCAGCATGCGCGCTTGAAGCCCGGCTTCTTCCAGCGCCGCCGCCATGCGGATCATGGCGCGGCGGATGATGTCGGCGGCGGACCCTTGGATCGGCGCGTTGATCGCGGCGCGCTCGTAATTGCCGCGCAGGCTTGGGTTCCTGGTGTTGATCTCGGGGTAGTGAATGCGGCGCCCGAACAGCGTCTTCACGTAACCGGCGCGCCGCGCCTCCACCTTCATCGCTTCCATGTAGTCCTTGATGCCGGGGAAGCGCTCGAAATAGGTGTTGATGTAGTCGCCCGCTTCGCCCCGGCCGATGCCGAGCTGGTTGGCGAGGCCGAAGGCGGAGATGCCGTAAATGATGCCGAAATTGATCGCCTTAGCCTTACGGCGCACGCCCGGGTCCATGCCTTCGATCGGTACGCCGAACATCTCCGATGCCGTCATGGCGTGAATGTCGAGCCCGTCGGCGAAGGCTTGGCGCAAGGTTGGCGTGTCGGCCATGTGGGCGAGGACGCGCAGCTCGATCTGGCTGTAGTCCGCCGAGATCAGCTTCTTGCCCTTGTCGGCCACGAAGGCCTTGCGGATGGAGCGGCCTTCCGCCGTGCGCACGGGGATGTTCTGTAGGTTCGGCTCGACCGAGGACAGCCGGCCCGTGGTGGTCGCCGCCAGCGCGTAAGACGTATGCACGCGGCCCGTCTCGGGATGGATGTAGGTGGGTAGGGCGTCGGTGTAGGTGCTCTTCAGCTTGGCCACGAGACGCCAATCGAGAACCTTGCGGGGCAGATCGTGGCCTTGCGCGGCAAGCTCCTCGAGGGCCGCCGCGTCGGTGCTCCAGGCGCCGGTCTTGGTGCGGCGCCCGCCGCTTAGGCTCATCTTGTCGAACAGGATCTCGCCGAGCTGCTTGGGCGAGCCGATATTAAACTCTTCCCCCGCCAGCTCCCGGATCTCATCCTCGAGCCGGGCGATGGTCTGGGCGAAGGCGCCGGACAGACTCGCCAGCGTGGCGCGGTCGACCTTGACGCCAGCGCGCTCCATCTCGGCGAGCACGGGCGCCAGCGGCCGCTCTAACGTCTCGTAGACCGTGGTGACCGATTCCGCCGCAAGCCGCGGCTTCAGGATCATCCACAACCGGAAGCCGAGATCGGTTTCCTCGCCGGCATATTCCGTGGCGCGCTCGACCGCGACCCGGTCGAAGCCCACCGCCGCCTTGCCGGTGCCCATCACCTCTTTCTCGGTGAGACAGGTATAGCCGAGCAGCGAGCCGGCGAGCTTGCCCGGCAGATGCTCGGCGCGGCCGGCATCGAGCGCGTAGGACATGAGGCACGGATCGTCGATAGCCGTCAGCGCGATGCCGTAGCGGCCAAGCGCCACGATGTCGGCCTTGGCGTTCTGCACGATCTTGAGCACGGAGTCGTCTTCCAGGATCGGCTTCAGCGCATCGAGCGCCTCGCGCATGGGGATCTGCGCCACTACCGACTCGCCGCCGAGAGCGAGCTCGTCGCCCGCGCGATGCGCGAGCGGGACATAGGCCGCGTGACCCGGCACGAGCGCCAGCGCGACGCCTGCAATCTCGCCGAGCATAGGGTCGCTGGCGTTGAGTTTCGCGCGAAACGAAAAGTGACCCTGGAAGCGCGCGGTCTCCAACAGGTCAACGAGTCGCTGCAGCTCCGTCACCGTCTCGTAATTGGCCCGGTCGAAGGGCACGTCTTCCAGCTTGCTCGCGCGCTCGATGGCGAGCTCCGCCGGCGAGCCGCCTTGAACCGCGATGCCGCGCGCCGGTCCAGCTTCGCCGCGCGGGCTGCGCCGCAGGGGGTGGTCGTAATCGTCCTTCTTCTTGCGTGGCGGCGCTTTCGCCTCGCCCTCGCGGAGGGGAGCGCCAAGGCCTTCGGCCACGCGCCGCAGCAGGGTGGAGAATTCCATTTGCCGCATGAAGGCGGTCAGCGCTTCGGTGTCGGGCTGGTGCACCGTCGTCTCGGCCAGCGGCACGTCAAGCGCTACATGGGTGTCGAGGGTTACCAGCGTGCGCGACAGCCGCGCCTGGTCGGCGAAATAGATGAGGTTCTCGCGCCGCTTCTGCTGCTTGATGTCTTCGGCCCGGGCGAGCAGCGTTTCGAGGTCGCCATATTCATTGATCAGAAGTGCTGCGGTCTTCACACCGATGCCCGGTACACCCGGCACGTTGTCGGACGCATCGCCGATGAGCGCCTGCACATCGATGACCTTCTCCGGCGGCACGCCGAATTTTTCGACCACGCCTTCCTCGTCGATCACCTTATTCTTCATGGTGTCGTACATGACGATGCCGGGGCGGACGATTTGCATCAAATCCTTGTCCGACGACACGATGGTCACGTCGGCGCCGGCCTCGAGCGCCTGAAAGGCGTAGGTGGCGATGAGGTCGTCGGCCTCGAAGCCTTCCTTCTCGATACATGCGACGTTGAAGGCGCGCACCGCGTCGCGCACCAGCGGAAACTGCGGGATCAAATCCTCCGGCGTCTCCGAACGGTTCGCCTTGTAGCCATCGAACAGATCGTTGCGGAAGGTCTTGGCGGAGTAATCTAGGATCACCGCCAAATGGCTCGGCGGCGCCAGCTCGCCGGTCTCCCGCAGCAGCTTCCACAACATGCCGCAAAAACCGTGGACCGCGCCCACGGGCAGACCATCGGACGGGCGCGTCAGGGGCGGCAGCGCGTGATAGGCGCGGTAGATATAGCCGGAGCCGTCGATCAGGTAGACATGGTCGCCGGGCGCGACGGCCTTGCCGGCGGCTTGGGTGGTGGTCTTTTCTGTGGGCATGATGGGGGCAATATAGGGACTGCCGCGGCCCCCGTCAGCACGGGTTCAGACCGTTCACAGCCGTCTACGAGGCCTTCGCGGCCTTCTTCTTGGCCGGCTCTGGTTTTGGCTGGGCGGAGCTGCCCGGCTGCACATTGCTGCTGCCCGGGGCGAAGGCCTTGTCGGTGCCGCCGAAGGTCTTCTGAATATACTCTTTGAAGTACTGGTCGAGGAACGGGAAGGCCGTGGCGAAGCGGGTGAAGTCCTTCTGGGCGATGAACAGGAGCAGACCGTCCTCCAGCGCCTCGACGAGCCCGGTCCGCAGCTCCGATTTGACCAGAACCCGCTCGCCGAAATGCTCGCCCGGGCCGAACACCTTCTCGAAATGCTCGCCCGTATTCGGATTGTCGATGGTCAGCTTGAAGGCGCCGTTGATCACCGTATAGAAGCCGTCGATCAGCATGCCCGGCTCGAAGACCTTGTCGCCCTTCCAGAAATGGATGTAGCGGGTCGCCGGGGGCGGCATCCTGAGCTGCACGATATTCGGCGGCATGATGCTGTTGAGGATCCAGTTCATGCCAACGCGGAACTTGGCGGCGATGCCCGGCAGGAACGACAGGTAGAACCCGCGCCACAGCAGCCAGGCGAAGGTGCCCGACAGCTTGATGCCGTAAACGTCGGCCACGGCCTTGCTCATGCCGAGCGAGGCCAGCGAACCCTTCGACTCATAGGCAAAGGGCTTGAGCGCCTTGCCGTTGAGCTTGGCAAAGATATTGCCTGCCAGTTGGTGGCCTTCGCGCACGGCGAACTGCGCCGTCTGCGTGGCGTAGTCGACCGGGTCTTCTTGTGGATTGTCCACCAGCGGAATGAGCGCGGCGTCGCCGAGCGCCCAAACATGTTCATGGCCGGGCACCTGCATGAAGCGGTCCGTCTTGATGCGGCCCCACTGCATATCGAGGCCGAGCATCGACACCAGCGGGTGCGGCCCGTTGCCGATGGTGGCGACAATGGTCGAGGAATTGAGCTTGCGGCCGTCGGTGAGTTCCACGCCGGTGGAGGTGGCCGACTTGGTGCCGACGCCGGTGATCACATCGATGCCCTGGCTTCTGAGCTGCGTCGTCGCGTAATCGGCGAGATCGGCCGGGAATGTCGGCAGGATACGGTCGGCGTACTCGATGAGATACATGCGGATCTCATCGGGTTTGATGTTGGGATAATAGCGCAGCGCCCGGGTGACAAGCTGGCGCACCTCGGCCACGGTCTCCACGCCCGAGAAGCCGGCGCCGACGACGATAAAGGTCAGCAACTGCTGTTTGACCTCGGCTTCCGCCGTGACATCCGCCGTCTCGAGGCAGCCGATGACATGGGTCCGCAACCGATGCGCGTCGGTCAGATCCTTCATGGTCAGCGCGTGATCGGCCATGCCCGGAATGCGGTTGAGATCGACGCCGGTGCCGAGCGCCATGACCAGTTCGTCATATTTGAGCTCGACGGGCGTCATGCGCGCGCCTTGCATGACGATCACGGCCTTCTTGGCGAAGTCGACGCCCATGACGCGCGCCTGGCGCACCTGGACATTGCTCAATAGCTGGCGGAGCGGCACCACCGCATCGGCGGAGTTGATGCTCGACGCGGCCACCTCGGGCAGCAGCGGCTGGAACACGAAATAGTTGTTGTTGTTGACGAGTTCGACCTCAAGCGTGCCCCGGCTGAGCTTCTCCAGCGATTTCGCGGCGAACACGCCGCCGAAACCGCCGCCAATCACGATGATCTTCTTCTTCGCCATAGGCTTGCCCAGCCTCCGTCGCGTTACACGAATACCTACGCCAATGCTTCCTCCCGTCAAGTCACGCGTTGATGTAGCGCAGCCGCATCTACGCGCACCGGTGCGCGCGATGACCGAGCTTGGCTCACGGCAGAGGAAAAAATTAAGGATGCGGGCAGGCCGCGCGCCTAGGCGGCAACCCCGGCGGTCTGCCGCGCGGGCGGTGATAACTTCGCCCAGGCCGGCCGTTGGAACAGGAAGCGCGCGCCCGTGTTCCTGACCAGCGCATGGAGGATGAGCGGGGTCACCACGCCCGCCGCCGTGACAAGCAGGGCGACGGTCCCGAGATCGAGCCCCGGCGCGAACTTCAGCAGCACGGCGCGGGTCGTGGCCATGGGCAGGAAGAAGGCCAGATAGACGACGATCGAATTCTCGCCCGCGTAGCGCAGTGGCAGCGCCCAGGCTAGCGTCGACAACAGCGCCGACGCCGCGACCACGGCGAGCGCGCCGAGCAGGCCGAGCCCAAGGCCGACGCCCGGCAGCTCGGAATAGCCGCCGAAAACCATCACCGCCTCGAACAGGGCCCAGGCGGCGAGAAACAGGACCGCGTCGCGCCGATTGCTCACAACGGTGGCGGCGAAATCGAACACGTACGGCGCTAGCACATAGCCGGTGTAGAAATAGACGAAGCGGGAGCAGAACTCGTCAGCGACGATCCAGCCCGTGTCGACAGCGGCCATTTGTAGGCAAGCGGCAGCGCCCCACACCATCATCTGCGGCATTTCACGGGTGAGCTTGGTGACCACGAAGAAGATGGGCAGCAGATAGATGAACCACAGCGTGCCGAAGGGTTCGATGAAGGCGAGCGCGTAGGCCTGCGCCACCCCGCCCCAACCGAGTTCGGACGCGAAATTAGGGGCCTTGAACGCGAATTGGATGGTGACCCACAGGACGTAGAAATAAGCAAAATGGACGACCTTGGTGTCGAGATAAGAGCGCCATTTCCGGTCGATCACGCGGGCGAGAAAGAGTCCTGAAATGAGAAAAAAGTCGGGCATGCGGAACGGCTTGGCGAACGCCACCAGCGTCCCCATCCAGCTCGTCTCACCGGCCGCCGCCTCGACGCCCAGGGTCGAATGCATCATCACCACCATGACGATGCAAAATCCCTTGGCGTAGTCGACCCAGGCCACGCGGTTCGCGTTGATTTCCATGCCGTTCTCTCCAGGCACCGTCCCATCGCGGGACGCCCCGGGGAATCGTTGCAAGGAGCGGGCTAGAACCCGATTTTTGAGGGTGGCCAAGGGGCACGAAGTCTAAGGGGCGTCGTTGATTAGTGTCTCGGGTTTGGCTAGGGTCGGCGCGCGACGCACCCGTAGCTCAGTTGGATAGAGCGCTGCCCTCCGAAGGCAGAGGTCACAGGTTCGAATCCTGTCGGGTGCGCCAAATTCCGACCATTCCGGAACAAAAGCGGGCACTTTGAGCCGCTATTGACGCAAGGCTTCCGAACGTTGTGGCCAGAGCCCGCCGAGAACTCTTGTGCGACGTTCGTATTGAGCGCGGCATTCGTCGAGATGGGCGGTTTGCAGACATCTCCGCAAGTGCAAAATCTCAGTGTGCAAACAGAGGAAGCTGACATTCAGTCGATCGTCAAAGCCTGCTCTTTTGTTCACCGCCGCAAGGCAACGAGCCCGAATGAAACTGCACCCTCGGGGCAGGCCAGCTCCGGAATCGTTTCTTATTGAGGTTTACCTAAAGAGCCAAGGCCCCTACGAAGCATGCGGAAACTCGAGGAGCGAGCCCGATGTCTGGACACACTCGAAGATCATTCTTGAAGGCGTCTGCTGCGACGGCGACTGTTATTGGGTTGCGGCCAGTTGCAGGACTTGCTCAGACACGTCGCATCGATGAACTGATCGACGAAGATGCGACTGGGCTCGCGGCGCGTTTGCGTGCTCGTGAATTTACTCAAGCAGAATTGGTCGAGACATTCATCCGCAGGATCGAAGTCATGAATCCGGCGCTCAACTTCATGACGAATTCAGCCTTCGACCGGGCCCGCTCCAAGGCCGACACGGTCCCGCTTGATGCCCCCTTTGCCGGTGTCCCCATCCTGATGAAGGACATGATCGACATTGCCGGCCTGCCCCGCACCGATGGGTCGCGGTTCATGCTGAAGAATTTTCCGGCGCGCAGCGTGGCCTATGTCGAAGCCGTGGAACGTGCCGGCTTCAACATATTGGGCCAGACCAACGTCCCCGAACTGGCGAGTTTCGTCATTACCAACAACGATGTTTTCGGAGCCACAAGAAATCCGTGGAACCCGGACTATTCGGTTTTTTCGTCCAGCGGCGGATCGGCGGTTGCCGTTGCGGCCGGGGTTGTGCCGCTGGCGCATGGAACCGACGGTGCGGGATCCAATCGCCTTCCGCCGTCCGCCACCGGCATTTTTGGCATGAAGGCGAGCCGGTTGCGGATGCTGTCCGGTGAAGCGGATGGCTCGCACGACGTGGCAAAGACGAACCAGATGCTCAGCCGTACGGTCCGCGACAGCGCGCTAGCGTTTTCGCTGACGGAAGCCCAGTCGGGTTCTCCATTCCAACCGGTGGGGTTCGTTGCCGGGCCGTCCAAGAAGCGCCTGAGGGTCGGACTGGTTGTCGATGACGGAAAGCTGATTGCGACAGATCCCGAGGTCAGCGAAGCGCAGCGCAAGACGGCCGCGTTGATGCAGAACCTTGGTCACCAGGTCGAGGAGACTCCCTGGCCGGTTAATGCGAATGAAATGGCCGACGCCTATGCAAAATTCTTTGGCGGCAAGGTGGGTGCTCTCAAGCAGGCGGTTGAGGCAGCATCGGGCAAGCCCTTGATGGAATCCGGCCTGCTGACCCGGCTGCTGGCGTCCAACATCGAAGCCTCCGCCGCCTTTTCGCCCGAAGACATCGCCAAGGGCAAAGCCTATCTTGATACATTGGCACCGATGTTTGCCAAGGTTTTCCAGCAATATGACGTGCTTCTGGCGCCTGTCGCGCCGGTGGTGGCGCCGCCGTTGTTTGAACATACCCCCCAGGAACTCTGGTCCGATGCCATGGCGGACTATGTTGCCGGGCGTCTGAAATTCACCTCGCCAATCAATTTCGCCGGATGCCCGGCCATGTCGGTGCCGCTCTCCTGGAGCAAAAAACTCGGCATTCCGGTCGGTTCACACTTCATCGCGGCCGTTGGGCAGGATCGGCTGCTCTATGAACTGGCCTATGAACTGGAAGCTGCGCGGCCTTGGCGAAATATTTGGCCGCCGTTTTCATTGAAATACGTGCCTGTCTAACTCCGCATCGCTTTGTTTGAGGAGCATGCGTGCAGGCCGACGATGTCCGGCGGCATCGTCTGCTCCAGAGCCTAACGACAATATCGGACGAATCTAAAAAGGATAGGCAAATGAAGTCGAATTCCTCTCTCCCTAAGATGACAAAGCTCCTCCATATAACCCTGTTGATCGTGGCGCTTGGCGCCCAGTCTGCATTCGCTTGTACAGGCATCATCCTTCGGTCGGCAGATGGTGCAACAGTACCTGCGCGAACCCTGGAATTTGGCTTTGACATTCATTCGAATATTTTTGCGGTCCCAGCGGGTACATCAATTGAAACGCTAGGCTTGAACCCTGATGTATCGGGTTTCAAATATAAGGCGAAATATGGTTTTCTGGGCGCAAACGGATTGGACATGCCCATAGTGTTCGATGGCGTGAATACGGAAGGCTTGTATTTTGGAGCGTTCTACTTCGCCGGTGACGCGGTGTTCTCTGAGCTGACAGACGACAATCGCGGTCGTGCGTTATCATCTGAAGAAATGGGTAACTGGATCCTCGGACAGTTCGCCACGGTTGCAGAAGTGAAAGCAACACTGCCGTCTATTGATGTCGTCGGGACCTACATCGACGCGATCAAGGGCGTTGCGCCGTTTCACTATACAGTCACGGACGCATCGGGTGCCTCAATTGTCATTGAGTATACTAAGAGCGGCTTGCGTGTGTTTGATAACACCGTCAATTCCATCACGAACAACCCACCCTACGACTGGCATCTGACCAACCTCAGAAACTACATCGGACTACAGAGTGAAAATCGCCAATCCATGACAATCGGGTCTGAAACCTTTGCACCATTCGGACAGGGTAGTGGCCTTTTGGGTCTGCCGGGTGATCATTCGTCTCCATCACGATTTGTGCGTGCTGTCGCTTTCGCAAATACATCTCTTCCGTCTGAAGATGTGAACGACGCGATATTCAAAGCGTTCCACATCCTGAACGTTTTCGACATCCCCAAGGGTTCAATTCGTGAGGGCGAAGGCAACAACATCCACACTGACTATACAGTCTGGACGTCTGCCGTAGATACCGCGAATGTGCGGTACTTCTATAAGACATACCTGTCTCAGGCCGTGGAGAGCATCGACGTTAGAAAGGCTGTGTCGTCGATTAGCCAACCTACAACCCTTTTGATGGAGAGCGGTTTCACAGTCCGGGACAGAACGGGCGAGTTTTGATTGCGGCGGCCCTTGTTGACGTAGCCACACCGGTTGGATTTTCCGATGCAGCTGTGTCGATTGTGGGCCTGGCATGTCCATTGGCCACTGGCCCTGTCGTTTGTGGGCGGATCTCTTGCGGAGTTGATTTCGGATGATGTTGAGCGTCGCAGAACCACGACAAGATCATCATCTTGACGGACACTTTTCAGAGGAAACTGATGCATGCGCGTCGTGCCAGTATGGCCGCAACAGGGCCATTGACCGTCATTCCGGCGGTGACCGGTGTCGTGGGAAGCGACCGCTGGTCTGACGGGACATGCGCCTGTCCTTCCCCTGTTGCACCTGATGTCTGCTGGATTATCCCGGCCGCTTGCCGTGGCAAGCGCCGGCAGCAGGATGACGGGGCTCTATTCCTGTTTCGACGCGAGAAGCTGGTCAATCCGCCGAAAGCGGGACGCCAGAAAGAACATCACCAGCGCCACTGCGAAGGCCAGGATCGCCAGCGCCCAGCTTAGTGCGATCACACCGGTCCCTGGCCAGAACAGCAGCACAAGGCCGCCTGCAAGCGCGAACAAGCCGACGTTGCGCGAACTGTCGCGTGTTGGGTCCTCTGATGACGCGCGCCACCATGTCAACAGATAGCCTGCGCCCGTGATTAGCGCCCAGACACCCATCAGGACAAAGACCAACTGCGCCGAGGTCGCCGGGACGAACAGAAGTGCCAAGCCGATAATTCCGGTCAGGAGCCACGGGGCTCTGCTGGCCATGTCGTCCGAAGTCCGCCGCGCGCCAAAGATCCAGAGCGCGGCATCCAGCACCAGAAACAGACCGAACAGTCGCAAGAGGATGGAAATGCTTGAGGTGGGCCAAAACAGCGCCGCGATACCCAGAAGAAGCGCAAGGCCGCCTCGCACAAGAAAGGTTCACCAGAGCTCTGATGCCTTTCTGCCAATTGCGGCTCGGGCCTTCTGCGCCAATTCCACGCCCCGCTCTTCCAGGTTCAGTTTTGGATCTTCCATAGGTTTTCCCGGCAAAAGGATTGAGTCCGCTTCTGATCCAGCAGTAACGCAAAATCGATCGGGTCGCACCCTGCCTGTCATTGGGGTGGGCGCGTCCAATCCCCACCCGCGCCGATACTCAACGGCAGGTTCGTCCGCATCACATACCTTGCTCCTCTGATTTTGCTCCGGCAAGCGTGAACGACCGCTTCCGGGAAGTTGCGCTGCGACGCCCCCTCAGTCCCGACCAGCCGAAATGGGCCGTTAGCTTCGCTTGTTGTCGGCGCAGGTAATGACTGGAATATCCACAACAGCCGCCCTTGATGAACCAACCTGATCATGTCGCTTGTTGGCCCCAAGGGGGCTGCGCTGTAAGAATTACAAAGCACTTACAATGACATAACGGTGCCCACTTTCATCCTGTCCGGTGCGCCATCTCTTCAATGAGTTTGTTCCACGGCATCGGGCTTGAGCCCTCTCAGTGCCTTGCGCCCGGTCGCGTTTTTTAGATTCCTGCGTACCACTCGTAGCCGCGATCTTCCCAATAGCCGCCCTTTCCCTTCCCGATCTGGGCAAAGCCGCTCACGGCCTCGATGGTGTGGACGTATTTGGGTTGCTTGTAACCGAGCTGCCGCTCGACCCTCACGCGCATCGGCGCTCCGTTGGCGATAGGAAGCGTCTGGTTGTTGAGACCGTAAGCCAGGATCGTTTGCGGATGCCGCGCATCCATAAGGTCGCAGCTCTCATAGTAGTAGTTTGGCCCGGATGCTCCGCTGCCCATGTTGTCGTAGCAATGGAACACGAGATAGCGCGCGGCGGGCTTCAGCTTCACCTCGTCCAGCACGACAGACAGCGGCGTGCCCGTCCATTTCGCGATGCAGCTCCAGCCCTCGACGCAGTCGTGGCGCGTGATCTGCGTGCGCGACGGCATGTTGCGGAGCTCGGCCAAGGAATAGCTCTTCGGCGTTTCCACGAGACCAGTCACGGAAAGACGGTAGTCGGCGAAATCTTTCGCCTTCAGAGCCAGATATTCCGCTGAGGTCGGATTTGTTGATCCGTTTGGCTTTTGGGCCTGACGGACCTCACTTTCCGCGTACTCAGGCGCTAGCGCATCGCCGATCAAAAAACGCTGAACGTAATACGTCACGTCGTTTGCTTTCTCGAGGACGTCGCGGACACTGCCCCTACGGTTGCCGAGAAAATCGAATGCATCGCAGCCGCCAAGCATCAACGAGGACGCGCCGACGGCGCCGACACCTAGAAGTTGCCGGCGGGTCAGGATGGCTTTGCTCATGACGCAGGCCCCCCTTTCGATTCGGGATCGGTGCGATACCAGCCGGTAATCATGGACCGCAGCTCATTTATGGGGCCGGCGGCGAACACCATTATGATGTGCACGAGGAAGAAGAGGACGAGCAGCGCCATCGCCACGAAGTGGATAGTGCGCGCGGTCTGCCGCCCTCCAAAGAGATCCAGGAGCCAAGGCCACGCCGCGTCCATGCCCGGGCTCATCGTGAGCCCGGTCAAGACGATGAGCGGGAACAGCACGAAGAGCACGATGCAGTAGGTCAATTTTTGCAGGACGCTGTATTGGCCCGTGTGATGGAAGCGGAGCCGCGCGTGATCGGCGACGTCTCGCGGAAGATGGGCAAGATCGCGGCCCGTCGGTCTGAGGTCACGAGTCAGATGACCGTTCACGAGACTGGCGACGAACCAGGCGAGAAGCGTCGCGACCAACACCCAGGCGAAGAAAAAGTGGACCACACGGCCCGTCGCCAGATCGCGGTAGGACGGGATTGTCAGCAGCTCGGGAAAGCCGCGAACTTGCGGATTCTCAGTTGTTCCGCTGACCCCCAAAACGCCGGTCGTATCGAACGTATAACCCAGGATCGATGTGCGTCCACGGCGACCCCTGGCCGTGTTGACCGCTTGCATGCTGAGAACGGAATTGTCGAAGGCGAAGCCGCTTTGCTGTCCGATGTAGAGGGTCGGCCGCGCGTTGAATATCTGCAAGCCTGACAGCAACAGAAAGAACAGGCATAGGGCCCAGATCCAATGTGTCGCACGCGTCCAGATCGATTGGCGGTAGACCAGCGGGCCGGCAGACTTCGTTTGGCGATGTGCTTCAGACAGGGCCATGGCGCCCTCTTCAAATGGAGCCGTCGACGATTTCGCCTCGGATGCTCCGCAAAATACCTCATCGCCTTCGAACTCACCATGGGCCGACAGGACAATCCCGCGTGAACTTGCCGTGATCGAGCCGATCTTGCTTCTCGAGCAGTTTGCGATGGCGCGAGCAGGATCACAGCCTGCCCGACGGCCCTTCTTTTGGAGCATAACTTCCTGTCCGTCCTATGCTAGGGGAGACGGGGCAGGGGACATTCTGAGGCGAGCGAAAGACCATGATCAAGGTTAGCGTGTTTTATCCCAACGAGCCGGGCGCGAGATTCGACCACGCCTATTACGCCGAGAAGCACATGCCCATGGTGGCGGAGAAGATGGGCGATGCCTGCCTCCGCTACACGGTCGACAGAGGCATCGCCGGCGGCGAGCTTGGCAGCCCGCCGACCTATGTTGGCATGTGTCATATTTTCTGCGACTCGATTGAGAGCTTCCAGGCGGGCTTCGGCCCTCATGCCGGAGAGATCCTGGCGGACATCTCGAATTACACGGACCTCGCCCCCGTCATCCAGATTAGTGACGTCGTCGTCGGCTGATCTGGTGCTTCACCCGGGGCGAAGCCACTGAACGGGGCTGCATCCCTTGCGGCGATGCGGCCGCGACGGCCTAGCCTGCCCCCCGGGGGAGGCGGTTCACAGGGGCCAAGCTGCCCCGAACGACGATGGCCAGAGAAAAAAATCGCCGCTGTCCCCCTTCCGCCGATTTTCCCACTTGAAAATGCCATCAAGGTCGATGAAATGACGTGCGCATTTTGAGCGGTCCAGAGTCGGCGGTTGGCGCCACCATCGGCCGGTCAAAGCCCCGGAGGGGACGCATCTCTTATGAAAATGCAGACCGAAGAGGCTGAAGAGCCTCCGAGCCGCCCGCTGGCGGCACATCAACTCCTTTCCAACCCACATCGTCCCATCAACGCTCTCCCCCCCGCCGCGGTGCCAAGCCTCGGATCGGGTCTCGCCGTGCTTACCGCACGCGCCGAGCGCTTCCCCGTCGGCCCCAGGACGCGGGCCTTCCGCAGGCGCTACTTCCCGCAAGTCGATTCGGCCCAGTGGAACGACTGGCGCTGGCAGGCCAGGAGCCGCATCCGCTCGCTGGAAGAGCTTTCACGCATCTTCGAGCTGTCGGACGATGAGCGCGACGCCGTCGCCCGCCATCAGGGCTCGCTGCCGCTCGGCATCACTCCCTATTACGCGAGCCTCATGTCGCGCGAAGACGCGATGGAGCCGCTGCGCCGCACCCACATCCCCGTCGGCAGCGAATATCTGAAGACGCCGGGCGAGGCGGACGACCCGCTCGGCGAGGACGGCCACAGCGCCGTGCCCGGCCTGGTGCATCGCTACCCCGACCGTGTGCTGTTCCTGGCCACCGGCTTCTGCTCCACCTATTGCCGCTATTGCACGCGCTCGCGCATGGTCGGCGAGGCGGGTGGCGATTACTCGTTCAGCCGGCCGCAATGGGAGGACGCGCTCAACTACATCGCCGACAACCCGCAGATCCGCGACGTGCTGATCTCAGGCGGCGACCCGCTGACTCTGTCGGACGAGCGGCTCGACTATCTGCTCGGGCGTTTGCGCGGCATATCGCATGTCGAGTTTGTGCGCCTCGGCACCAAGGTGCCGGTGGTGCTCCCCATGCGCATCACCCGCTCGTTGATCCGCGTGCTCAAGAAGCATCATCCTTTGTGGATGAGCCTGCACTTCACCCATCCGGCCGAGCTCTCGCCGGAGGTCACCGAAGCCGTGACCCGGCTCGCCGACGCCGGCATCCCGCTCGGCAGCCAGACGGTGTTGCTCAAGGACATCAACGACTCCGTCGACACGCTGAGGACGCTCTACCACGGGCTTCTGATGCGCCGGGTGCGGCCCTATTACCTCTATCAGTGCGACCCGATCACCGGCTCGTCGCATTTCCGCACCAGCATCGATAAGGGGCTGGAGATTATGCAGGGCCTGCGTGGCCATACCACCGGTTATGCCGTCCCCACCTACGTGATCGACGCGCCCGGCGGCGGCGGCAAGATTCCGCTCCTCCCCGACTACGTGGTGGGTCGCGAGGGCGAGGATCTCATCCTCCGGAATTTCGAGGGCAACACCTACCGCTACAACGACCCGCAGGGCGTCGTCGGCGCCGACCGGCCGCTCGACCGAGGGGAAGGCTGATGCGTATCGCCCTGGTCTACGACCTGCGCGACGACTACCGCGCCCTCGGCTTCTCCGAAGACGACATCGCCGAGTTCGACAGCATCGACAC
>Ga0307378_10000674_pt1 | contig 58514 bp, 67 predicted proteins | sample UN1MG_FD_202238 | JGI IMG/M metagenome (GOLD analysis project Ga0307378, IMG submission 202238) | Soil microbial communities from Risofladan, Vaasa, Finland - UN-1 | ecosystem: Environmental > Terrestrial > Soil > Coastal area > Acid sulfate soil | place: Finland: Risofladan, Vaasa | collected... | reverse complement strand
GTCCTTTTTGCCATGATCTTTGACGCGCTCGACGGGCGCGTGGCTCGCATTGCACGGGCGACGAGCGATTTCGGCGGCCAGTTGGACACCGTCGCCGACGCCGTCAGTTTCGGCGTGGCGCCGGCGTTCCTGATGAACCGCGTTGTCGTCGAATCGTTGAAGCCGAGCATCCCGGCGGGCCTGGAGGGGCTCCTGCGGATGACGTGGGTGTGCGCGGCAGTGTATCTGGGATGCGTGCTGATCCGACTGGCCCGGTTTAACGTTGAGAACGAGCAGGAGGAAGAGGCACACATGAGTTTTAAGGGGCTGCCGTCGCCGGCCGCGGCGGGGGCCTTGGTTTCGATGGTCATCTGTCTGGCCGCCTGTTGGCGGCAGGATGCGTATCAGGGCACTGCTGCGGTGCTACTGTGGCTCATGCCGTTCGTGGCGGTGGGGCTCGGCCTGTTGATGGTGTCGAATGTCCAGTATCTCCACTTGCTGAATCATCTGTTCCGAGGCGGGCGGCCGGTCAGCCACCTGGTCTTCATCATTCTGGCGATTGCGCTTGGGGTGCTGCTGAGGCACGTGGTTTTGCCGCTCGGCTTCGGCGGCTATGTGCTGAGCGGTCCGTTGACGGGCCTGTACCGTCGCTGGAGGTATCGCGGCCAGGCGCCTCCCCCCGAGGCAGAAGGGCCGGAGGAGGAGTTTCCCTCCGAGGAAGAATGACGCGCGGCCTCGGTCGTCGCGGCGACCTTGCCGCCGCGGAGCGGCGAATAGGCCGGGGCCTTTGGCCCCGGCTTTTCGGGGCGAGAGACCCATAGCCTAGAGTTCCAGGCGGCTGAATTGGCGCCGTCAGGGGGGTGGACCTCGCCATTGCGGCAAGCACAGGACACCATGACGCTTGACATCTACTCATTCTGTTCCTCGCGGATCAATTAGGAATTTCGGCGAGGTGGAACAATGTACGAGCCACACGAAGGCACGGTCAGCCTGTCTCACGGCTTCGCCCCTGCGTACAACTGGCTTCGAAGCAAAGGCGAACTGATACTCGCGACTGCCGCCGGCACTTCGTTCACCGCTTGCGCGCGAGCCACAACGCGGGGTCAGCACGCAGGCGAACAAGTCGTCCGCTTCTTCCAGGGCGGTACTGAGTTCGCGCGTGCCTACAAATGCTGTTGGGGCCATTACTACAACTGCAACAGAACGCGGATCGGGATGTATTGCGAGGCGCTGGACTCGGCAGTCAAATGACCGTCGAACGATATTGAAACGCGGCTATCCGGCCGGGGTTCGCAGCCCTGGCACATGGACCAACGGCGTGTTATACTGGCAGGAAACCAAGTTTGCGCATCTTATGCGGGTTCGTGTAATCATTGTTGGAGCAAGAAGACGATGACTGAGGAAACGCTACCGGACACGCACAAACCAAAGCGTAAGAAGCACGTGATCCTTCTGACGGTCGGCGTCGTCACAACTGTCATCGCTCAGTGTTTTAGCATTCGCAATCCGAATGCATACACAGCCGGTGCGCTCGCCTTCATTGTGTTGAGGCAGCCAATCGCCTACTTCGTGATCCTTGGCATTGTTGCTGTCATCGCGGCGGCAATTCGAAAAAACGTGAAGAGATTCTGGTTTCCGTTTTTGGCCTGGCTCTTCCTTGCCGCCGGACTTTTCGACATTGTTGTCGAGGGCTACACCGAATATGTTCTCCGACCCCAAATTGACCAAGGAATTCAAGAACTCATTGCCAGCGGCAAAATCGTCGACCTGTCCCAACGGACGGCACGGGATCTCCATTCACGCCTCCTGGGCCATTGGGCCTCGGAGGATGATCTCACCCATCTGTACTTCTCCCAGCAAACGCTGATTGTGGTCAACCTTGGTCAACGGAAAGACGTGACATACCGGATTCTTGAGTCAAACCCAAACGACCGAGCAATCAAGTTTGAGGTGTCCGGTGCGGATTACACGCCGCACACCAGAACCATGGTCTTTCTTGACGATGGAACTGCTTGGCAGGTCATGGAGTCCTCTTTGGGAGCCTTCAAATCCAAGCTCAAGTACATCGGCAAAGAGGACTCACCATGATTGGCTCCAACGAAGCCTTGCACGGCGACTGAGTGTTCCGCGCGCGGAACACTCAGCGCGTGAAGGCTGACGTTGGCCAGTAGAAACAAGAAGTAGAGAAAAGGTGTCAGGAACCTTTTCTCGGCAAGTGCCGTAGTTTCAAGGGTTTACGAAATCCGACAAAAAAGGTTCCTGGAACCTTTTCTCGTGCGGGTTGGCGGGCAACCGGTGGCACATGGCTTGCGCGGCGGGTACGGAGACCCTTGGCACTACTGGACGCAAGCGGGAGGTGAGAGTGCCCACTCTTGGAGAGCACTTCCTTGGAGATTGCACGCATATGGTCTCGAAGCGCCTCTTCGGTGGCTACCAGATGCGTCTTGGCAGTATGTTCTTTGCAGGACTCTGGGTCTTTCAGAAAGGAGCGTTGCTAGGCCGCGCCAGACGGTCATCGTTTCAAACGCTGGGGTCCCTTGTGGCAAAGCCCGGCAGTAATGTCGCACAGGCCATGAAGCAGAGCGCGGAAGAGCGGATGAGCCGTCTTTCATCGAGGGAGGTGGCGGACTTCTGGGAATTCTGGTGCCTGACTGAGTGCCCGAATGTTGCATTCGAGGACCTTAAAGTGTTGAAATTCCTGCTTCGCAAGAAGGTTCGGCTTTACAAAGTTATCTCAAAGGCGGCCATCTGGGCGGCCGAGGGAATAGGCTTTGGCGCCACATTTCCTGACTTCATTGAATCTCTATGGTGTCGCACCTACGAGGCACCCGACCCAGAGAAATGGACCCTCGCCCGCCAAGCCGGACTTGATCTGCCAGAACACCAAACCCCGCTCCCGCTGGAAGAGGTGGAGGCGCAAGTCTTGGCGGAGGTCCGAGTCTTCGCCCAGCAGAACCGGCCAGATCTTGTGGGGCCGCTAGCGCTCTGATATTCCGGAGGCCGTCAAACAATGAGTGTGTTGAAATGGCGGCGAAAAACGGTTGAATCAATGGTTTATGCGGGTCCGTCTAAACATTGATGGGTGTTGAAACCAAGTCATGCGCAAACAAAAGCTACAACCCCACCAAGTCCTACGGGCGATTCAATTCTCGGAACGCCTCGTTGACGCCGGATTGTGGATTCGGAGCGCAGAGGAATTAGAGGCTGCAGCAGCCGTTCTAAAACCAGAAATCCGGCGATATTGGGCGGAAGTGAAGGTTGAGAACTGTCGTGTTGTGCAAGTCCCTCAGCGCAAGTGCGTCCAAAGTCAGTACCTTATGCTCATGGCATACGCGCTGGAGAACTATTTCAAGGCGATCCTTATCCATCACAACATTGACTCCCTTCGCGGCCGGCTGCTGTCCGACCTCCCGTGTTACATCAGGAGTCACAATCTTGTCAGTTTGGCGCGCGAGGCCAATATCCAACTCAACACGAGTGAAGAGGAATTGCTCTGTCGCCTGTCGAGATACTCAACGTGGGCCGCTCGGTATCCTGTCCCCACGGATTCAGATTCGCTCAAAGCAGAAAAGGAACTCTCTGGCGGCAGAACGTATCTAATGGCATGCTACTACCCGACCGATTTGGATCGAATTCTTTGCTTCGCAGGTCGGCTCCGAGAGACGGTGTTAAAGGAGACAGAAAGCACGACAACAACCCTCGAAGGCAACGCGGTGCCCCGCGAGCCTTAGCTCCGTCTTTAGGCGTATTCCTTGTCAATTCTTACCTGGCCGCCGTCGAGGTACCGGCACCGGCGGTCCCGGCTGCACCACGACGAGCCCGCCCAAAGGACTAGCGGGTAAAATTCCTCCGCTCGTCCCGATTCTATCGGGACTCGGTCGGAATGACATTGCATGGGCTCCGCTCGGTCGGAATGACACATGCGGCGGGCAAAGGCCCATAAAATGGGCCTCAGCAAGCCTGCCATCATCCGCCTGTGGGCCAAAGCCTACGGCGGAGGACTCCGTGGTCACACCCGATACCGACCCCAACGGGCAATAATCTTGACAGATTTGCCGACCCTTTCTACCATCCGCTGAAGCGCAAGTTTGAAACCGGAACCGCCTTGCGCAAGGCAAAGGGGGACTCACACTTGTTCCGCCGAGTGGCGACCAGTTGCGCTGTGCTGCTGGCGGGGGTGGTCGCCGCCATCGTCCTGGCCGGCGGCTGCAAGGCTCCCGCCTACCTGTGGGCCGACACCGACCGAACCGTCGCAGGATTCTCGGACCGGCGCCACCAGTGGGCCTACGACGGCGAGCCGGTCACCTTTGAACTCCGGATCGGCAGCGCGACAGACTACATCGTTTTCGGCGTCGCGGGTGAGGAAACGGTCGTTGAGACGATTAACAGAACAGGCCGCTTTCGATGGACCCGTGCCTTTCACGCCGGCCCTGAGCCCCGGCAATACGAAGTCTTTGCGGCGCCTTTCCTCATCCGCAGGCAACCCGACTGGTTCTATAACAAGAGCGAAGATGCGTGGGAACTGCTGCGGCGGCGGGACGACCGGCCGGACATTATGGTGGCCGACGAACAGGTGATATGGATTACCTGCTATCGGCGCGAGATCGGGATGCGCTTCAGGGTTCGCGGCGGGCCGCCGCGACGGGTCACGCTGAGCGTGGTAAAGGGAACCGGCGAGCGCACCGCGATTCCCCCGAAGGGCGACGCCGACGAGAACGCTCGGGGATTCGCGCTCCTCGGACCGGACGAGCGCGGTTTCTGCGAGGTCAGTTATACGCCCGTTCACAGCGAAGTCAGCCGCGGAGGCGCCACGCACGTAGAACTTCTGGTCGAGCACGCCGACGGCTCGCTCGAACGTCTTCGAGACGAGATCGACACCCCCTGAGGAGGTGAACGAAGGACAACCGATGAAGATCCAGGCCGTCAGGGGAACCCGCGACTTCTATCCGGAGGACCTGTCGTTGCGGCAGTGGCTCGCCGAGCGCTGGCGGGCCGTCAGCCGCCGGGCCGGCTTCGTCGAGGTGGACGGTCCCGTGCTGGAGCCGCTGGACCTTTACACTGAAAAGAGCGGTCCGGAGATCGCCGAGCAACTCTACTGGCTCCAGGACAAGGGCGGCCGCAAATTGGCCCTTCGTCCGGAGTTCACGCCGACGTTGGCACGGATGATCGCGGCCCGCCAGGCGTCGCTGCCCGAGCCGATTCGCTGGTTCAACATCTCGCGCTGCTTTCGCTATGAGCGGGCCCAGAAGGGCCGCCTCCGCGAATTTTTCCAATGGAACGTGGACCTTGTGGGCGCGGAGGGCGAGGTCGCCGACACCGAGTGCATTGCCGTCGCCGTCGATTCGCTTCGCGAACTCGGTTTGGGACCGGAGGATGTGGAGTTCCGGATCAGCGACCGGCGGCTCCTTGGTGCTCTGGTGCGGCACCTGGGCATCGCCGAGGCGAACGTGCCCCAGGTGTTCCAGGTCCTGGACAAGCGGGACAAAGTCGCGCCGGAAGCGCTCGAGGAGATGCTGGCGGGGGCGGGGCTCGAGGCCGGCCAGCGCGCCGGCTTGGAACGCATCCTCGCATGGGGCAGACTCGGCGACATTGACGAGCGCGAGCGCAGGACAGCCGACGTGGGGGCCGCCGTCGAGTCGCTCGAGCGCCTTTTCGATTTGCTTGCGGCATACGACCTGGCCGAATGGTGCCGTTTTGACATCGGCATTGTCCGGGGGCTGGCGTACTACACGGGTGCCGTGTGGGAAGTCCACGACCGCGCGGGCGAGTTTCGGGCGATTTTCGGCGGTGGGCGCTATGACCGCCTCCTTGCCGACGTGGGCGGCAAAGCCATGCCGGCGTGCGGATTCGGCTGCGGCGATGTGATTCTCGGATTGCTGCTGGAGGCGCGCGGTCTTCGGCCTGGAATGGAATCAGCCGCAGAGTATTACGTGACAACCTGGCGGGAAGAATGGGCCAAGGTGATTAAGGTCGTGCGGCATTTGCGCAAGCGCGGCAAGAGCGCACAAATCGGCCTGGGAATCGGCAGTCACAAACGTGACAGGAAAAGAGGCCTGGCCGCCGGTTCGCGGTTCGTTATCACTGTGGACGACAAGGACACACAGTGGCCGCAGGTATTGGTCCGCGACTTGCAGCCCGAAGACGCCGGCTGCCCCACGGTCGTCAGGTTTGATTATCGCGAATTGGGAGGATAGGCAGACGACCCCATGCCATGGCCAACCGCAAGGTCATCTACGAGGCGTGCTTCGAAGACTATCTCCGGGCGGTTGGCGTCCCATACGTGGCGGTGGACGAGGCGAAGAAGGCCCTGTTCGCCGGGGTGCGGCTGAAGAGTTTCGACTTTGTCGTTTATAGTTCCAGAGGGGCGAACCTTCTGGCGGATGTCAAAGGGCGCCGGTTCCCATACGAGCGGGCGGGGAGCCGCCGCTTCTGGGAAAATTGGACCACGCGCGACGATCTGGAGAGCCTGGCCCGGTGGGAAGAAGTTTTCGGTTCCGGGTTTGCGGGCGTGCTGGTGTTTTGCTATCATCTGACACAGCCTCAAGCCGCCGAGCATTTTGACGTCGTGCATGGGTTCCGCGGCGAATACTTCGGGCTGGTAGGCGTCTATCGAAACGCCTACGCCGAGGCGGCGCGGCTGCGAAGCCGATCGTGGGATACGGTGTCGGTTCCCACGGCAATATTCCGCGCGATGGTCCGGCCGATAGAGGCTTTTCTGTGAGAGGGCAGGGGAGCATGGGATGAAGCGAAGTCAACGGTGGCGGCGGTGGTGCGGCCGTGCGGGAGCCCTTGCGGCGGTCGTGCTAGTGACGGGAGGCCTGGCGCTTGGAGCCCGGGGGAGTCGCGGCAAGGAACCGTCGCGCCCTTCCTATGCTATTTCGAACATTGTGGCAATGGTGATGAGCGGGGTGCTGCTGGCTATTCCGTGCAAGCGGTTTCGGCGAACGTAACGGTGTGCCGCCGAGGATGGCGGACAGAAATGCGAAAGGAGACGGCCATGGATGGCAAGACGTTGGCGATTGCCGCACTTGTTGTGACGGCGCTGCTGCTGGGCGGTATTGTGGCGAGCGGGCTCCGCCAGGAAAAGGCGGCCTACGCGCAAAACGGCGTTTACTCGACATACCTGCTTGCAACAGCTCGCGCGAAAGAAACCACAGTCAACTTCGTCGTGGTGGACACGGCGAAGCGCAGGATGTTATTCTATACGTACAATACGACGACGAAGAAGTTGGTGCCCGCCCCCGGGCACGACCTGCTGCGAGAGCTCCAGCGCAAGTTACCATAAAGAGGTTTTGGGATTGTGATAACTAAGGAGTAATCATGAAAACAAAACGTCTGATTGTTGTGTTGTTGGTATGTGCAAATGTGGTGCTGGGCGCCCTGGCCGCCGGCCTCTGCCTGGGCCGGGCCGAAACGGCGGCCGTGGCCCAGTCCAATTCCCGCGGGGGAGACTACCTGATGGCCAGCGGCCCCATCTCCTCCACGCGGGACGCCATCCTGATTATCGACACCGTTTCCAGCCGGGCGAATCTGTATGTCCCGAAGGTGGGGGCCAGCGCAACCGGTGCCCAGTGGGAACTGACTGACAGCCGGAATCTGGCGATGGATTTCGGCCGCGGTGCCAAGTAGGCCGGTTTCGCCTTTCACCCGGCCGGAGGCGGCTGATGGCGGTGGTGTCGCCGGTGGAGCGGCGCGCGCAGCAGGTCCTTGCGGGCCGCCAAATTGAGCGCGGCGAAGCGCTGGCGCTTTTAGAAGCGGCGGAGGCGAACCCCTGGCCGCTGATTTTTGCCGCCGACCGAATCCGCCGACGGTTCCGCGGGCGGCGGGTTCGCCTCTGCAGCATTGTCCCCGTCAGACTCGGCCGGTGCAGCGAGGATTGCCACTGGTGTGCCCAGAGCGCGCACTGGGACACCGGGGTCGAGGCGCGCGGCCTGCCGCCGACGGGGGAGATTGTTCGCATGGCCAGGACCGCCGCCGCGCAGGGTGCGGAGAGTTTCGGCCTTGTGTCGAGCGGCGTTCGCCTGACGGAGGACGATCTGGCAGCGGTCGAAGAGGCGGCCGGCGCCGTCCGATCCGAGACGGGGCTGGACGTTTGCGGAAGTTTCGGCGCTCTGGAGCCCGATGTGGCCCGCCAGCTGGTCGACGCCGGCTTCCGGCGGTACAATCATAACCTGGAAACCTCGGCCCGCCACTTTCCCCGCGTGTGCTCGACGCATACCTACGAAGACCGCGTGCGCTCCGCACGAGCCGCGATCGAGGCGGGGCTGGAACTGTGCTGCGGGGGGATTTTCGGAATCGGCGAGAACGACGAAGACCGGGTGGACCTCGCGATGGCGATCCGCGAAACGGGCGCCCACGTGGTGCCCTTGAACTTCCTTTACCCGATTCCCGGCACGCCGCTCGGTGGCGCCAAGCCGCTGCCACCGCTCAAGATCCTCTCAATTATCGCGATGTTTCGGTTCGTCATGCCCGACCGCACGATCAAGGTGGCCGGCGGGCGTGAGCAGAACTTGCGCGACCTGCAGAGCCTGATGTTCCTGGCAGGGGGCGATGCGTGTCTCATCGGGAATTACCTGACCACGCAAGGGCGCCCCGCCGACGAGGACCTTGCCATGATCCGCGATTTGGGACTCGAGCCGGGCAGGGCAGGGGGGTCGTCCGGCCCTGGGACGAGCCATGCGTAAGAGACCGTCCGCGGTGGTTACCGGGCTTGGCCTGGTCCTGCCTCACGGGGTGGGCTTGCAGGCGGCCGATGCGGTGTTCCGAGGCGAAAGCGCGGTCGCTTGCATTACAGGCATCAACGGTCCGGCCGGCGCCACGGCTGCGGCGCTGGCCGAGTTTACGCCACCGGACGGGACAGCGGGGGCCGACCGTGCCATCCAGTTTGCCGTAGCGGCGGCCGAGGAAGCATGGCGCCACGCGGGACTTTCGGCGGACGGCATCGATCCGGAGCGGGTGGCCGTTGTTTTGACGTTGAGTAAGGGATGCATTCTTGCGCTGGCTCGCCGGGCCGGTCTCCGAAGGTCCCGGCGCGCCGGGATGGCGAGCGGTGGAGCGGGCGGGCGAGACTTTTGGTTTCAGGTTGCGCCGGACGCGGCGGCGCGCACGGTCGCGGGTCGGCTGGGCGTTCGCGGGCCGGTGGAGACGCCGGTGACAGCATGTGCATCGGGCGGGCACGCGCTTCTGTGGGGTGTTCGCCTGATTGAGCGGGGCGTTGTTGACATTGCGCTGGCGGGCGCGGCGGAGGCGTCCATCCATCCGCTCATCATCGGCTCGTATCGCCGAATGGGTGTGCTGGCGCCGGCCGGCGACGATCCTGCTGCATCGGTTCGGCCTTTCTCATCAACGCGCCGCGGGTTTGCCATAGGCGAGGGCGCCGGCGTCGTGGTCCTTGAGTCGGCGGAATCAGCCGAACGCCGCGGTGCGCGAACCCTGGGCCGCGTGAGCGGATGGGCGAGTGGCAGCCACGCGGCAAGTCTGACGCACGTCGAGGCAGACGGCACGACGCTGGCCCGGCTGATGCAGGAAGCGCTGCGGCGGGCGCGCGTCGAGCCGGGCGCCGTGGACTACGTTCACGCGCACGGCACGGCGACGGTTCCGAACGATCTGGCCGAAGCGCGGGCCATTCGCCGCGCGCTCCTCGGCGCCGAGGGGGTCAGCGTCTCATCCACGAAGGGGGCGCACGGACACCTGTTGGGGGCGGCAACGGCGGTGGAAACGGTTCTCACGATTCTGGCGATGGAGCGACAGGAAGTGCCGCCCACGGCGAATCTGACGGATCCGGATCCGGCCATCGGGCTGGATTGCACGCCCCTGCGGCCGCGCCGGCGGCCGATTCGCCACGCCCTGAAGATTGCCAGCGGCTTCGGGGGCCAGTCGCTGGCGCTGTGCCTGTCGGCGGCTACAACCACAAGTCGCGCGCCGGCCAGGTGACAGGCGGCTCCGGCCACTCGACCGGCGGGTGCGCGATTTGCGGGAAGAGGTCCGGCAGGTTCTCATAGGTAAGCCTCGGTCCGACCTCCCGCAGGTTGCCGACGAATCGCTTCGCTTCGTCGAGCCATTGGGGGTAGGGGGGGTGAGCAGCCTCCGTTTGCATCGGCTCCTGAAGCCGGCTTACGGCTTCGGCCCATTCGAGTTCGGCCCGCCGCCAGGCGTGGAGGGCTTCACTCAGGCGGTGCAGCCCTTGGTTGAACGCATCGCGGGCTTCCGGCCCGCGGCCCTCCTTTCGGGCGTCGAGACTGCGCTGGAAGGCGTTGCGGGCTTCCTGCGTCAGTTTCGCTGCCTTGTAGCGGGGCAGGTTTTCGTATGTCAGGTCGGACTGGAACCGCCGGAGTCCGGCCAGGAAGGCGGCGTCTTCGGGTCGCATCCGGCCAACCCACTCCCAGGCGTCAATCGCTTCAGCCAGTGGTTTCTGTGCCTTGGTGAAGGCGTTTCGGGCAGCGCGGTCGTGGCCTTGCTCTCGAGGCTCCAGGCTGTCCTCCATCGCTTTGAAGGCGTCCCAAGTCAGCGCCGCGGCATGGTAGCGGGGCAGATTGTCGTAAGTCAGGCGTGAGCGAAAGGTCTGAAGCCCGTCGTCGGCGGCCTCGGCTTCCGCATAAAACCTTTTATAGACATCACTCAGAAGAACCGATAGGCCTTTGTTTTCCCACCGAAGGGCGTGGTCCTGCCACTCGCGCCGGGCCCATTTCCACGCGCCGATGGACTCGTCCAGCGTCTCAAGACCTTCGCGGAACCGACGGCGTGATGCTGCGTCGTGGCCCTCCCGGCGGGCTGCGACGCTCGCTTCGAGCGCGCCGTAGGCCTGGAGGGTCAATTCAGTGGCGTAATAACTGACACTGTGGCAGGCCTGGCTGTAAACGACCGGGTCGGAGAGGCCGCCGCCGAGCGTGTCGTAGAGATCGTTGGCTTTCCGCGCGCGGTCATACCATTCGTAGGCGATGAGAAAGGTGCTGCGCCCTTCGTCTTCCCGGACCCGCCGGCGGTAATAGGGGGCCTCCTGCGAGCGGCCGAGTTTATCGCCGTAGATGCGTCCCAGAGCGGCCATGATCGCCGCGTTGTGCGGGTTCCTGCGGTATCCGGCGGTTCCGAAGTCGACGGCGCGCCGGATCCACTGGTACTTGTGTTCGAGGGAATGCCACTGGGCGCTGATGTTCCACGCAAGGTTCCACATGTGAAACGTCCACATCTGCGGGTAGTCGCCTTGGATCGCCGCGATTTTCGTATAGCGGTCAATGAGATCGAAGTGGATCTTCTCGTGCTTTTCTTCTTCGGCCGCCATCCAGAGCCAGACGACGTATGGCCCTCGGAAGCCGCCGAGAATAAGCGTGAGCGCCCGGACAGGCAGGTCGCCCAGTTCCAGGGCAGGGCGGCCGGGGACGATCCGCACCGACGCGCCCGCCGCCGTCACAAAACCGAACTGCGACGCCTCGCTCAGACGCCTGCTCGGGTTTTCCAGGCGGCCGAGGAGCAGTTGTCGGCGGTGTTCGACGTATCTGCGTAGCGGATGGACCGCGCCGGCGAGCAGCGCCGCGAGAATCGCAGCGTAAAGGACGTTGCGGAGGCGGTTGCGCGGCGGTCGGGCCTGACCGGACACTCGCTGGGCGCCCCCAGAGAGGGCCATTGTTTGGTCGGGAGTGTTCATGCAGCCACCTCCCGCTTCTTGAAAAGAAGCGCGCCGACCAGAACCATGCCGAGGACGCCGAGGCCTGCCCAGAGAAAGGTGGCCCCGAGTTCCGAAAAGGGCAGCACTTCTCCCATGTTCACGCTTTCGGGCGGCAGCATGGCCCTCAGGTCCGGCACCAATCGCAAGATATGCCCAAGAAATTCCTGGGACTGACGCGTCGGGCTTCCTGCGGGCATTTGACGGGCCGCCTGCTGGATTGACTGAATCAGAAAGTTGCGGATCATGCCCAGAAGGAAAAGGACGATCGTCGCGAGGGCGCTGACGAACCAGGAAAACCGCGTGCTCAGCAGGACACCGGCGGCCGCGACAACCGTCCCGAAGAGCCACACCTTCAGCACCGCCTTCGCGAAGTTCCACACGAACGGTCCGCCGGGCAGCCGGAGGCGCACGCTCTTGGGAAGCAAACCGAACGCATCGTCGCTGGTCAAACATTCCAGCCTCGCTTCCAGAGGGCCGCCGTGCCAAAAGTCCCGGTCGAGATACAGAATGGTTGAGTGGTGGCTTTCAGGTGTGAAGCGGACGACGTGTGAGTCGCCCCCGCCGGGTTTGACGAAGACAATCTGGGCGGTGGTCTCAACCGTGGCGGGGCTCCATGCGTCCAGCGAGAACCCGATTTCGACCGGCGTGTCCGCCCCGCCCAGGATTTCCTCGGGAACGTCGCCGAAGCGGAAGACCGCCGCCTGGCGGGGCAGGTGAGACCTTCCCTGGAGATGAAGTTTCCCGAAAAGCTGTTTCGGCACTACCAGGGGCGTTTCCGGGACAGGCACCTTTTCGCCTGCGGGACCGACAAGGCTGAGAGCCCCCGCGCGGGCGCCGGCCAGGTGTCCCTTCCGCATCGCGGCCACCTCGAGACGGGCCACGCCGGTCGGCGGCACCGGAAGATCGCCTTCCTGGAGCCCGCCGGTCGGCAGAACGAGCGGCAGGGATAACCCTTCGGACCCTGAGACCTGGACCTCAAGCGCGTATTGGGTGCGTTGGGCTGTCCGGGAGGCGGGGCGGCCCCGGGAAGGCGCGGGGCTTTGCGGAATGAGTTCGAGAAAGACCGGCGTGGGGCGGGTTGCCTCCTCGGGTGCCGGCCGGGCCTCGAGTTTCAAATCGAGTCGGCACCGCCATGGCGGAACTTGCGGCAGGGCGATTTGGGGGATTGCTTCCGCCGGATCCGCCCGGCTCAGGCCGGCCCGGAGTTCGGCAAGCACCCGCGCCGTGCCCATCATGGCCTCGGCGGTGTTCGCATAGAACGCGCGGACCGCCACGGGGGCCCTGTCACGATTAAGCCGCTGGACATGGGTTTGCCAAAGACGGGCGGTGGCTTCCCACGCATCGGCCGCCTTGCCCAATCGTTCCAGGCCAACATCGAAGGTCTTCGCGGCCCTTTGCGGCTCATCGGAACGCTGGTGGGCGGCGAGACCCTCGCGAAGCGTTTCGCGCGCCAAGAGCGTTTTCCGCGCCGCAGCATCCGAAGCGCCATACAGGCCGATCCAGTCGGACAACGGTGCCTCGGCAAGGTCCCAGTGGAGGCGCATCCCGGTTTCGCCGAGGATCCAGCGGGCGTCGGCGGAGGCGGAGGCGGCCGCGGGGTGGTGAATGTCAATGATGGGACCGGCGTCGGCGTTCCGATAGCGATGGGTTTCGAGCGGGCCGCGCTCGGCGACCGCCTTCAGGGCGTTCAGGTCCGCCTCATATCGGGCGTGTGCTTCCCGGCTTCGTTCTGCGGCGAGCGACCGCACGGTCGAAGCGCGGAACGAGAGGTAGGCACAGGCCCCGACCGACACGGCGGCCAGCATCGCCAGGAGCAGCGCGGACATGCCGAGCGTCTTGCCGCCCACGAGTTCGATGCAGCCGAGGGGCTTGGTCACGGTGGTGTAGGCGACCTTCGTTTCGATCTCGGCGGGGATGGAGTAGGTGGCAAAAAAGACGGCGACAAGAACCGCCAGGACGAGCATAACGAACATCGCTGTCCCGATGGCCGCCGGGACGGCTTCAAAAACTGGGTCAAAGCGCGGCGACGAATAATCGGCCAGCACCAGGACAACAATCGCCAGCGGCGCGAGAATCCATAGGCGCATCCGGAGACCTTGCCGGAACGCGACCAGAGCGACGGCCCAGACGCGCCGAAAGGGCCACCGGGAGCGCACGGCGCCTCGCGCGCCTTCGCAGGGAGCCTTGTTGTCGCACCTATCGGTCATCGCCGGACTCGGAGGACGAACGGTCGGCGTCGGGCGGGGACGGTGCGACCTGGGGGTCGGGGCGAATCACGCGCAGGAACAGGTCTTCCAGGGTCGTGGTGGGGTGCTCGGCGGAGAGAACCTCGGCCCCGGCGCGGCGCGCGGCCGCGAGGATGGAATCCGCCGCCTCGGCCGATACATCCTTCGCGCGGAGTTGGAAAACGTCCCGGACAAGCAACAGGTCGCGCACGCGACCCATTTCCACCAGTTTGCCGCGGACAAGAATTCCTATTCGGTCGCAGACGTCCCGGACGTCGGCCAGGAGGTGCGACGAGAGGAGAATGGTCTTTCCTTCACCTTTCAAGCGAAGGATGAGGTCCTTCATCTCGCGCGTGCCGATCGGGTCGAGCCCCGTTGTCGGCTCGTCCAGAAGCAGCAGTTCGGGATCGTTGACGAGGGCCTGGGCCAGACCGATGCGCCGGCTCATCCCCTTGGAATACTCCTTCAGTTGGCGCCGGCGCGCCCGGGCATCCAGGCCGACCAGGTCGAGCAACTCGGCGGTGCGTCGCCGGCGCTCGCGGCGCGGAAGCCCGAACAGGCGCCCGTAGAAATCGACCGTCTCCTCACCGGTGAGAAAGCGATGGAGGTAGGATTCTTCCGGGAGATAGCCGATTCGCTGGTTGACGGCGGGCATCCCCGGCGGGTGGCCGAGCACTTCGGCGCGGCCGGCCGTTGGGAAGATCAGGCCCAGCAGGAGTTTGATGGTGGTGCTTTTGCCGGACCCGTTGGGGCCCAGGAGCCCGAATATCTCCCCGGCCTCGAGAACCAGGTCCAGGCCCGCCAGGGCGTGGACCTTCCGGCGTCCCCAGAAATCCTTGTAAACCTTGGTTAGCCCCCGCGCGACGACGGGACGCGGTTGCACCATTGGTGGTTCTCCCCTGCGGGCAGGGCTCCACTCCCCCGCCGGCGTCGGTCCCGGCGCGCCGGGAGGGCAGGGGGGTTAGCGCGGTTCGGCCCGCTGCTTCCGAAGCGCCTGGCGCACCGCCTTGCGTTCCTGGCGACGGCGCCGCTCGCTCGGCTTCTCGTAGTAACTGTTGCGCTTGATTTCCTTTGTGAGGCCTTCCTTCTCACAGAGTTTTTTGAAGCGTTTGAACATCTGTCCGATGCTCTCATTGCCTCTCGCTCGTATCTTCAGCATGCTTTTGGTTTCACCTCCTCCCGCGTTCTCTGTGCTCCGTATGCGATTTTCCGACCGTAAGCGCAAGCACTATACCGCTCGTGTCGCCGGGACGCAAGAACCTTTTCGCGCGGTGCCGTCCGCCACGCTCCCACAGCGACGCCCCTGCGAAAAGACGCTCCTGCGCCTTGGCTAGGACGCCCCGGACCGCTCGATAAGAAAACACGCTTGCCTCCAGCGGCCCAACCTTCTTCCTCGTGTGCGTTCCCGCCCAAGACCGGCCGGCCACTCTGCGGTATCCTCTGAACAGCCGACTCTTGAGGCCCGATGCCTATCGTCCGATAATACATATTATGTTGCGCTGGGGGGTCCCAACGGATTATCGGACCTTGCCCCCTTTCCCGATGTGGTTCTCCTTCCCTTGCCCCGGACGGTCCGGGGCGGGAGGTTCTGGCAACGGGCTCCTGCCGGGAGTCGCGTACTACTCTGCGAAGCAGCGCTTCGCTGCGAAGCACGAGTCGGTTTGTCCCCGTGCGAACCGGCGCGTCTCTGCTCTCAACACCCCCCGAGAGCAACGGCAGGGGCCCTGTTTTTCTCGGGTGGGAAGGACCCATGACCGGAACGAGCAGCCGTAAGCAACTCTGGTGTGGACGCTGCGGGCGGGTGGTCAAGGTCGGCGCCGAGGCCCTCGAAGTCCTGTGCCCGTGGTGTCTGGTGGATGGAGCGGCGGGGGCGAAGGATGAGAAGGAACCCATCCGAACCTGTCCGGACTGTGAGGACGTGCCGCTCGGCCGGGGCGAAAGATGCTGTCGGACCTGCCGGTTGAAGCGGCGGCGAAAGACTCAAAACCGGTCCGGACGCAAGCGGGCCGAAAAGCCCACGCGAATAAGGCCGTTTGCAGCCTCATGTGAAGGCTCTTTGGCTTATGCACACGACAAACGATAGCAAACCGGGGCCACGGCCCCAGGGGCGGATTAACTGTAGCGCGCGTCGCTCCTGCGCAAACGTGGAAGTAGCGCTGGCACAGGACGAGGTTCTTGTGGATGTGCCAATTTCCGTATTGCAATCTGATCCCGATGTTGCCAAGCGACTGAGGGGCGAAGTGGTTATATCGGGCCGAGTGCCTGAACATGCCCCGCGCACCCCGGCGTCTGCAAGCCTTCTGCCTGACGGTACGCTTCGCATTTACGATGGAACGCATCGCATAGCCGGTGGGATCGTTCGCGGGGAATCGACATACCCAGTCAAAGTGCGGCTTGCCGCACCACGGGAAGATTACCCTGCCTCAGTTCTCGCCGACTACCCGGACCTTGCGCGGGTCGCCGCCGAGTGCGACGACTGCATGGGCCTCCCCGTTCCACTCCCAAAGGAGAAGCCATGAAAGACCGAGTGCCAATCGGACCGCTCACCTGCCTTTGGATCCGCTCCGGGCGTCCGCCGTGGCTGGTCTTGATCCTGGCATTACTCGCTCTCGTTGCTGCGGTGGTCTTTGCTTTTGTTTCTGGCTGTGAGCGCGAGGCGGAGGGGTCCGAACACGAAATGTTGCGGGGTGGTGTAAGGGTAACACACCGGGTTCATTCCCCGGAAGCCGCCGGTTCGACTCCGGCCCCCGCTACCATTTTCGTGCCCCCCCCTGCCCCGTTCTGGCGCGCGACGATTCATCACACCGGGACGCCGCCGGAGAATCCGGCCACCCGCGTCCGCTCCATCGACGCCGACCACCGCTCGCGCAAATGGGACGGCATCGGCTACCATCTTCTGGTCGCCGAGGACGGCGGGGTCTATTTCGGCCGGCCGCTCTCGCACCAAGGGGCGCACGTCCTTCACGAGAACGAGGGGAACCTCGGGATCGCATTGATCGGGAACTACTCGGACCACACCCCGCCCGAAGCGGCGCTTGCCTCCGTCCGGCGGCTCCTGGCCTGGGCGTTCGAGACGTGGGGCTTTGGGCCGGAGGCGGTCTATTTTCACAAGGAACTTGCGGCGACGGCGTGTCCGGGTGCGTGGGACAAGGCAAAACTTGGAAAGGAAAAATGAAATGGCGGAGCGACGAGTCGTCAAGGTGAAGGACAGGAAGGGCAAGATTGAGGTCGCCTACGAGTTGGAGCGGACCGGCGATGATCCGGACCAAGTGACGGTGAGGTGCGGCGATGCGCCGCACCCGGAGTTCCGCAAAGCGCTCGATGATCTGCGGCCGCACGTCGCCGAGATCTGTGAACTGTCGAAGGCCTGGAGCCAAAATCTGGACATCTGCGGCGTCTCGCTTTCCTACGCCGAGGACGCCAACGGCGACCCGGTGCTGGGCGCGACGATCACGGCAATGAAACCTCTGGGCGCAAGTCACGGTCCGTTGGTCATCAATACGCCGCACAAACCCGAGCGGCCGTATTCCGGCCAGGGCGACGACAGCGAAGAATTCTGTCTGTCGGGCGAGTGCGCCGAAGTCCTCGAGGAGGTGATCCGCCAGGCCCTCGCCTACGTTGATGGCCGGCGTGCCCAGGGCATGTTCGGTTTTGCGGCAGAAGAACCCGAAGCGGTCGGCGCGAAAGGCTGAGGCGTGACACCGACAAACGGAGAGCGAAACCCGCATACCTTTCCCCGGCCCGGCTCGGCCGAAGGAGACTGGACGGCCGAACGGTTGGCGGAAATCGGGCGGCTGATCGAGGCCCATGAACGCGAAGGCACGCGCAAAAACCATTCGGCGGGCGTCGAGATGCTCGCGATTTTGCGACGCCGGACCGCACGGGTGCGGCGACTCTTGCTTGTCGGTCTCGCTCCCGACAAGTCAAAACTCGGCGTCCGCCGGATACCGATTGTGCCGTGCCCGATGGCGCGAAGGAAGGGAGGACAAGATGCCACGCGCGTCGGATGAAGCGATTGCACGGGGGGCTGAACTTGCCCGGCTCGAAAAGGTGGCGATGCACTATCTGAACAGGGCCAAACTCGCCATGTTGCGACTCCGGACCCGCGAGGCGCAGGCACAGGCGCGCCTTGCCGTGACGGCGATCGACGAGTTGGAGGCGTTTCTTAAGGCGGCGGAGGAGCGGGGGGAGAGGCGGATTAGGCTGGCGCCCGACCTTGACGCCGCCTGGCGTGGTATGCCAGACGACGACGACGGGGGCGGGCCTTGAGGCGGTGGAAAAGGTAATCGAAAAGGCGGAAGCAAGGTGAGTTTCGAGGCGAAAGAAATTCTCGGCAGGTTGCCGGCCGGCGCGAGGGACGCCGTAGAGGCGCAGTTGGGGCCGCGGCGAAAGCCGGCCGGACGCCGGAAGTACGGCAACGAGCCGACCTATGTGGATGGCGTCCGATTCGACAGCAAGAAAGAGGCCGCACGATACACGACGTTGCGGGTGCTGATGCGGGCGGGCGTGGTGAAATGGTTCGCCCGCCAGTGCCGCTTCGTCCTGCCCGGCGGCGTCGAGTATGTGTGCGACTTCATCGTCCACTGGCACGACGGTCGGATAACGGTCGAGGACGTCAAGGGCGGCAAGGGGACTCAGACGAAAGTCTATCGCCTCAAGAAGCGCCAGGTGGAGGCGCTTTACGGTATCACAGTCGAGGAACTCTAGGTCGGAAATGACAAGGGCCCATCCAACTCGCAAGCCCATCACGGATCCGAATCAGTTGGAGCCAGCCCACCGGGCGCTGGTGGCTCTTTTGAAAGGCACATGCTTCGGCGCCGATGCGGCCAGGCCCGAACGGGTCATTCGGCGGATGATGGCCGAGCGGGGGTTCCCGACAACGCTGCGGCGCCTTTTCTATCTCGTCGGCGACCTTCGTTGCTGCCACTTCTTCGTCGGGAGTGGCACGGCCGGTTATTTCTGGCCCGCGACGCGCGAGGAGTTCGCGGCGGCGATCGGGTTTCACGCCTCACGCTTCGAGAAACTAAGGCAAGTCAATATGGCGATGAAATCGGCGATCGGACTCTGGCGGGCCGAGCCGCACCCGGCAGTTGACGGGACACAGGGGCAGTTGTTCGCGAACGCGGCGGCGGGCAGCCGCCCATAAAAGGAAAGGGGCAGTCATGGCGAAAAGAAAGAAGGTGAAGGTGCAGAAACCGAGGGTGACGACGGAATCGTTTCTCCTCGAGGAGGTTTCCGTTGCGGCGATCAAGCCCGACGGAAACCACCGGGAGGACGTCGGCGACATCAAGGCCCTGGCCGAGTCGATCCGCCGGCAAGGGCTCCTGCAACCCGTCGTCGTGTTCAGGCGCGACGTGCGGGAACACGTGGCCTCTTACATTCTCGCGGCCGGACAGCGGCGCCTGGCGGCCGTCAAGCGGCTCGGCTGGCTGCGGATTCCGGCGCGGGTGTTTCCTGCCGCGAGTGCCGAGGTCCGAACGGCCGTCTCGGCCATCGAGAATCTCGACCGCCGGGATCTCACCCCGGTCGAGGAGGCGCTGGCCGTGGCGCGGTTGGCCGAACACCTTGGCGTCAAGCCGAAAGACCTCGAGCGCGGGGCCGGCGACTCCGCGGCCCTCGAGAAAGCGGCCGCGATGCTCGGCCGTAGCGTGCCGTGGGTGCGCCAGCGCGGGGCCCTTCTCCGTTTGTGTCCGGGGGTCCGCGCCCTCGTGGCAGCCGGCCGGCTGCCGCTCGCGCAGGCGCGGGAGATCGCGAAACTGGCCTCGGCGAGCATACAGTCCGACGTCGCCGGCGGGGCGATCAGAGAATACCATAGGGATCCCCGCAGCGTCGCGAAGGAAGATCCGGCCAACAGCGACGTCCACGTGGATAGTGTGAGGATCGTCCGAGCGGCGGTCGCCGAGATGCTCGACACGCTTCGCGGCGTGCCCTGGAAGGCGGACGTTGCGTTTGCTGGACGCCCGGCTTGCGGCCCTTGCCCCGACAACTCGGCGAACAGTCTCCTCTTTGGACTGGACCCGGCGGACACGACGGACCCGGCGCCCGAGGCCCGGTGTCTCAACGCGACATGCTACCGGCGAAAGATGGTCGCGGCCGAGGAGGCGCTTGCCGTGACGGCGAAGAAGTTGGCGAAGGAGAAGGGCGTCAGGGCGACGGTCGCGGGCGTCCGCGATCGGTCGCCGGATTGTCTGAAGCCGGCGAAGGTGGCGCGGGAACTCGAGCGGGCGCGGGGAACAAAATCAAAACAGAAGGGCGGCCAGGACAGCCGGGAAAAAGTGTCAGTCCCGTGGGACAAGCAACCAGAGGGAAAACTTTACGCGGCCGAGGATAAGTGGACGAGGACGTGCAAGCAGTTGATCGCGAAGGCCCTCACGGCCAAGCCCTTCGGAGTCGCTTGTCTCTTTACGGCAATCGAGACGACGACCTGGTGCCGGCACATCTCGTGGGGCCCACCGAAGAAAGAGGCCTTGGCGAAGGTGCGGCCGCTCCTGAAGCACGTCGCGTCGGGCCAGGCGGCGGACTTGACGGCCTTGCTCGCTGACGTGAACGCCGAGCGGATCTTTGATGGCGGTGGTGGTAGTTGGGGCTTTTGGGCGACCCGCCACTTGGGCGGGCTCCTGAATGTGGACCTGCCCGCTGAACCGAAACTCGAGGACTTCCTGCCGAAGCCGAAAGCGGCGAAGCCGGAGCCAGCGAAGCCGAAGGCCGCGAAGCCCGAAACGAAAAAGGCCGCGAAGCCGAAGGCGAAAAAGGGCCGGGGCGCGCTCGTTCGCGCCAGGCTTCGAGGGCGCAAGGCGTGAACGTTTAGGGAGTGAGATGGCGAGCAAACCGGCAAAACTCGGCGGCATCGTTCCCTGGGCCGGGGCGAAGCGGACCCTCGCGCCACTCATCGTTCAGGAACTCGGCCGTCATCTTTGCTACCACGAGCCGTTCTGCGGTTCGATGGCAGTGCTCCTCGCCAAGCCGCCCGTCCACATGGAGGCCGTGAATGACCTGCATGGCGATCTCATCAACCTCGCCAGGGTGCTCCAGGACGAACGTCGGGGTCCGAAACTCTACCGACGACTCCGGCGGACCTTCTTCGCGGAGGAGTTGTTTGAGAAGTCGGCCGACTGGATGCGGATGGTGGCACCGTGCACCATCGCGGACAAACCGGATGCTAGACGGGCCTACCACTACTGGGTGGTCTCGTGGATGGGACGCAACGGCGTCGCGGGCACGCCCGCCTACAACCGAAACTTTTGCGCCCGGTTCACCTACGGGGGCGGGAATCCGGCAGTCCGATTCTCGAACGCGGTCGCCTGCATCCCGGCTTGGCGACGTCGCCTGAGGCGCGTGGCGATCTATCGCATGGACGCCTTCGATTACTTGGATCGGATCGCCGACGAGCAGGGCACGGTCATCTATGCGGATCCGCCCTACTTCTCGAAGGGGTTCCTCTACGTCCACGACTTCGATGATGCGGCCCACGAGCGGCTGGCAGAGGCTCTCGGGCGCTTCCGCAAGACGCGGGTAGTCGTCTCCTACTATGAGCACCCGCGGCTTGAGAAACTTTACGCCGGATGGACGCGGCGGAGCCTAGCCTGCCCGAAAAGGCTGGGCCTTGCCGCTGGCCGAGGGAGTCGGGGCCCAAGCAACGCTCCGGAACTACTCCTTATCAACGGACCGAGTTTCGCGGCGGCCGACGACGCGCCGCTATTCGCTCAGCAGGGGGCCTCGTGACCAAGAACCGCACAAAGAAGTCGCGACAGAAGGCTCCGGCCCCCAAGTCCGACGTTGGGGGGTCACAAAGGGGGTCTCCCCCTTCGGCTTCCTTTGCCAAGGCGCCCCTGGCGCTCCTGGCCCGGCAGGATCTCACGCCGGCCGAAAAACTGGTGGCGATCGTGCTGGAGGATCTCCGGGCGTTTTCAGGGCGGCGGCCGACGCAGCGGGCCTTGGCCGAGGCGACGGGGCTGGGCGAACGAACCGTCCGGCGGATCTTAGGGCGGCTCAAAAAAGCGGCCAAAATGGCCGCCTTGAAGGGAGAAAAAAAGCGGCCAAAATGGCCGCCTCAACCGGACAATTTGGCCGGTCCCTTAACCTTTAAGCAGACAATTCAGACAAAGAAGAGAAAGAAACGGCCTTCCCCTCTCCCCTTGACGAATTCGGGAACGGAAAAAACGGCGCCCGGCCCGCAAGGGCTGTCGGCGAGCGTGGCGATTCTGGCGGCGAAAATGGCGGAGGGCGCAGGCCGGCAATGGGGCATCGGGCGGGTCAGGGCGGCGGTGGAGGATGACCTGAGGCACGATCGGTATAACCGGGCGGCTCTGGAAATGTACTTGGCGGCCACCGGGCCCATCGCCGCCCCGCCCTGGAAGTTGGCCGACGACATCCGGGCGGCCCTCGAGGCGAAGGGGGGGGCCGACTTTCGCGAGCGGATCCGACAGATCCGGATCGAAGGTCTGACGGACGTCCGCCGGGAAAGCGACGGGCGGCGATGGCGCGTGCGATATCCGGACGAGCGCGCGGGACTGCTCATCCTTGAGTCGGTGGTCGAACCGCCGCGTCGGCCGACGCTGGCGGATTTGGAGCGGGAACGGGAAGGTTGGAAGTTTGACCGGCGGGCCGCCGGGTCCCGCACACTGGAGCGGCGGATCGCCGCGCTTCGCGCCGGCCTGCCCGACCCGGACCCGCCAAGAGCGCCGGAGCCGGAAAAGATAGAAATCCGCCAGCCCAAGGATCTGGCGGGCTGGACGTTCCGGCCCGATCATCCGACGCTGTTTTCCCTTGAGGGGGGCAGGCCGTGACGAGGATCCTGCGCGTGTTTCCGCGACGGACGAGCCACACTCCGACCGGCCCCCTGGTCGCGGTCGGTGAGCCGGGGCTATGGCTGCCGGAGCCTACCGACTTTGATGAGATTCACGTCTCGGTGACGTTTACGTGGGACGTCAGGCGAGCCGCTGGGCTTGCGGAAGCATGGGAGATGGCCTATCCGGGCAGGTCTGTCCTCGTCGGCGGACCGGCGGTGTGGTCGCCCTGTGATTCCTTCGTGCCGGGGCGCTACGTCTGTCCCGGCATCACCTACACCTCGCGCGGTTGTCCGAACCGATGTCCCTGGTGTCTTGTGCCGGACTGGGAGGGGCCGCTCTGGACGCTATCGGATGTGGCGTCGGGGAACGTCGTTCAGGACAACAACTTTCTCGCGTGCCCGCGGGGCCACCGGCGCAAGGTCTACGAAATGCTCCGAGACCAGGCGCAGGTCCGGTTCCAGGGAGGCCTCGAGGCGGGACGGCTGACGGCTTGGGATGTCGAGCGGATCCGGGGCCTTCGCCTCAAGGCGGTCTGGTTGGCCTGCGACACGCCGGAAGCGATCGGGCCGCTTCGTCGGGCGATTGGGCTCTTGGCGGGACTCGGCCGCGCGAAACTTAGGTGCTACGTCCTAGCGCGCTTCGATCCGCAGGAAACGCCGGACGATGTTGAAGGGCGATGCCGCGAAGTGTGGGCGGCGGGCGCCATGCCCTTCGTCCAGATGTATCGCACGCATGGCGAGAAGCGCAAGCGGCGGTGGCCGGACGAATGGGCGCCGGTGATGCGCCGCTGGTCGCGGCCGGCGGCGACGAAGGCGCACATGCGGCAAGTGGGGTTGGTGGAACACTAACCGGAAAGGGTCAAGACATGGACGCACGAGTATTGGAAATTGCAAGGGCGGCAGGGAAAGAGGACAGGAGGTACACACTGGCTGGCGTTCGCTTGCGGAAGAAGGGGCCCGGCGTTGTTGAGGCCGTCGCGTGTGACGGTCGGGTGCTCGTCGAGGTGAAAATGAACGACGACAAGACCTTCGAGGAGGGGGAGCCCGCGGAGATCTTGATTCCGGCGGAGGCCTGTCGACGAGGCCTGCAAATTCTTGCCGCAGACAGGAGCGAAGACCCAGGGAGCGGCCGGGATGCCATCGTTGAGGTGCGGGAAAACAAGAAGGCGGGAACCGTCATTCTCAAAGTCACCGACACCCATAAGCGCGTGACCGAAGTCCAGACAAGAGCCGCCAAGGGTAACTTCCCCAAAACGGAGGACATTTGGCCGAAAGACGAGCCCGCAATCACGGTGCGGTTTTGCACGAGTGACCTCATCAAGGCGCTGTCGGTTCTGCTCGCCGCGGCGGGCGGTGCAGACAGCGACGGGGATCATGTGATGATGACCATCTACTCAGACAAGAAGCCGGTCCGTCTCAGTGCCGACACCGTCGAGGACGGATCTCCGGTTCGGGCACTCGTAACGACCGAGATGAAATGATCTGGCGACCGAAACCAGGCCAGCGCGTGGTGGTCCGTTACAACCGGCTCGCCCGGCGATTCTTTCCGCACCACGGCCGGGAGGCGACGGTCGAGACGGTCGGCGACGGGCCCGGCCCGATTAACGCCCAAGTCCGATTCGACGACGGGATTCGCGTGATCGTCCCTCGAGGAAATCTGTTTCCGGGTGGAGGATGCGGACCATGAGTCTGACCGATGGACGGTGGGGCGACAGGGGTCATTGTCCGAAGTGCGGGCGCTTCTGCGGTGATGTTGTCGGCACAACGAGCGAGAGCCGCGGGCTTGAGCGCGTAGAGGGCACGTGCCGCCAGCACGGGCGCGTGGATCTGTCGAAACAGGAATGGTCCTATGAGGACTTTGTTGGCGAGGGCGAGGAAGGCGGGCGATGAGCACCGGCGACTTCATCATGCCGTTCGGAAAGTATCAGGGAAAACTTCTATCGGACATTCCGACCAAGTATCTGGACTACATGCTCGGCCTCAACAATCTCTGGCCTGGAACGAGAGCCGCCATTCTCGCTCATCTGCGCACGCGGGGGAACTGGCAAAGAATGGAGGAAGCGGGCGATGTCTGAGCGAGACAAGTGTCCGGGATGCGGGGCGAGTGGCCTGACCGATGCCGAGCAGGACGCCGGCAAATGCTACGATTGCCAACGGTCGGCCCGGAAGGAAAGCGAACTGCGCCGTCAACTCGCCGATGCGAAGGCCGAGGTCGGGCGGCTGCAAAAGTATGCTGATGTTGCAGAGGCCGTGTCTCAGGCCATTGCTGAAGCGAGGGAGAAGAGGGTCGTGGACGAACTCCGGGCCACGCTACTTGTGAACTTCGAGAAAGGCTGTGGGCGGCCGGCTGAGTGGGTTGGCCTCGAAAACAAGGGGCACACGCTTGGCCTGTTGATGGTCACGCTGGGGCGGCTATTGAATCGCATCGGCGACCTGGAGGCCGAGGCTAAGCGGTCGCGGGAGACGAACCGCCGGCTGAACCGACGCTGTCAAAAACGCGAAGCGGCTTTGGCGAAGTTGCGCAGGCCGAGCCGAAACTAACCGAACCGGGATTGAAAGGGGAAGGGCGATGGCGAGCAAAGGACTTACGGTGCAGGACATTCTCATCTTGTGGCTTACCGACCACGGCTACGACGGCCTTGTTTCCGATGGTGCGGACTGTGGTTGCCTTCTCGATGATCTAATCCCGTGCGATGCGCCGTGCGAAACCTGCCGGCCGGGATACCGCGGCCCGGACCTAACTGGTGAGGGCGATTGGGCCATTTACGGCTCTCGTGAGGCTGTGGGCCAAGCCCTCGCCGCGAGCAAGGCGCTGGCTGACGGAGAGGCGGACGGATGAGCGTATATGTTGACATCCTCAAGCCCTGTGCGCCGAGCCGCGTCTGGCGGTGGGGAGAGTCGTGTCATTTACTCGCCGATAGCGGGGCGGAGTTGCATGAATTCGCCCGGCGACTCGGCCTAGAAAGGTCGTGGTTTCAGGCGCGATCGGTGCTGCCGCACTACGACCTCACCGCCGGCAAACGGGAGACGGCCGTCCGCCTGGGGGCAACGGAGATCGGGGATCAAGACGTTGTTGGCCTCATGCGCCGAACGAGGGAGGCAAAAAAATGACACAACCTGCTCGTGCTTCGCAGCGAAGCGCCGCTTCGCAGAGTAGTAAACGAATCGCCAGGGGGCTTTATTGGGACCGGGCTTGGTCGCTGGTGGAGGGTTGCACGCCCGTCTCCGCCGGCTGCCGGCACTGCTGGTCGGCCGGCCAGACGCGGACACGCGCAGGCCAGTCGAACTGCAAGATAAAAGCGCGGTACGCGGGCCTCACGAAAAATACGAGCGAGGGCCCGCGCTTCAATGGAACGATCCGCCTCATGGAAGCGGATCTCGAGAAGCCTCTGCGGGTGCGCAAGCCCACGACTTGGGCGATCTGGAACGACCTCTTTCACCCGGACGTGCCGGATGAGTTCGTCGACCGCGCGTTCGCCGTCATGGCGCTTTGCCCGCAGCATACGTTCCTGGTGCTGACGAAGCGGCCGGAGCGGGCCGAGGCGTATGTCCGTGCCGGGCATCAGGCGCTGTGGGGGCGATGGGGCCGTGCGGCGTTGACTGTCGCCTGTGGGACAATGGAATGGGTTGGCACGTTCCGCGGGGTTGACCCCCTGCCCTGGCCCCTGCCGAATGTCTGGCTTGGCGTCTCGGTCGAGGACCAGCCCACGGCCGACGAGCGCCTGCCCTATCTCCGGGAACCGTCCGCCCAGGGCTGGCACACGTTCGTAAGCGTCGAGCCGATGTTGGGTTCCGTATATTTGGGCGATGCGCTGAAAGTACCCGAACCCCTCGAGGGGGTTATCTGCGGCTGTGAGTCGGGGCCGAAGCGGCGCATCGACTCGGTAAACTGGTGGCTCTGGGTGAAGGCCCTGAAAGATGAATGCGTTGCCGGCGGCGTACCGTTCTTCCTCAAGCAAGGCGAGGGATGGGGCGGCTGTGTTGTCAAGATGCCACTTCTCGACGGCCGGCGGTGGGACGAGATGCCGGAGGAGATGAAGGGGAAAGCCCGCGGATTGTCCCGGCGCGCCGGGATGGGTGGATAGATGGAGCGCATCGGCGGACTGCTCGGCTTGGCGTTCTGCGCCGCTCAGGCTGTGGCCTTGGGAGGAGGGCTGATCGTGATGGTCGTCGGTGGAAACGGCGACGCTTGGCTTCGTTGGACCTTGCCGCCGATGATCGGCCTGGGGATGGTGCTCGTGTACGGCCTGCCGCTCGTTGGCGTCTCGGCGGCGCTTTGGCGGGTTTTTAGGGATGGATAGGGTGCAAGAACGTGCGGCTGAAAAATCGGTGACGGGTCCTTTTTTTGTCCTGCGTTTTCCGGTGGGCGCGGGGAACAATCCTAGACCTGGCTATTCTTTCTTTCGTGGGAAAAACGCGAGGAGGACCGACAAGTGGGAAAACGCAAACCGCCGCGGAAATTGCCCCGGGCTCCCCACAAAAAGGGTTCTGTGGGGGATACGAAAAAGGGTTCCGGGGCTCTGGTGAAGGCGGCGGGCGGGCTGGTGGTCGAGCGGGTGCGGGTTGAAGATCTGTTGCTCGATCCCGCGAACGTCCGGCTGCACGACGAGCGGAATCTTGCGGCTCTGGTCGCCAGCCTGAAGCGGTTCGGGCAGCAGAAGCCCATCGTCGTGGACGCCCATGGCATCATCGTCGCCGGGAACGCCACGCTGGACGCGGCCCGGCGGCTGGGCTGGACGCACCTGGACGTCGTGCGGACGGGGCTGGAGGGGGCGGAGCGAATGGCCTACGGGATCGCTGACAACCGGCTCGCCGAACTCGCCACATGGGACGACCAGGCGCTGGCGGACCTGCTGGAGGCTTTGCGGGCCGAGGACGAGTCGTTGCCCGGAGATGCGGGGTTCCTCGAGGAGGACCTGGCGGTGCTCCTGGCCGGGAACGTGAAAGAGGGGGAGACGGACCCGGATGCCGTGCCGGAAGCGCCGAAGAAGGCGGTGAGCAAGCGGAGCGAGGTGTATCTCCTCGGAGAGCACCGGCTGATGTGTGGGGATTCGACAAAGACGGAGGATGTGGGGCGGCTGATGGGGGCGGAAACAGCAGAAACGCTTTTTACATCTCCCCCGTATTGGACAGGTAAGGACTATGACAAAGCGTGTGGTTCGCAGGGGGTTGTCCGTTTTATGGATCGGTTCGCTAACACGTGGACCAACGTGATAAATAGACGCATTATAATAGAAAGTTTCTTCACCACAAATCAAAAAACAATCGGTGATGGGGGACCGATGCGTAAGGTTTTGCTTTGTGCCATGTGGCAGAAAGCAATGGAAGATCACGGTTGGCTGTTACGTCACCTGCGCTGGTGGTTGAAGCAGGGAACCTTGCCACATACGACACCCGTAAGCGATATGGTGGACGAGTCCTGCGAAGGCCTTTTCGTCTTTTATCGCCCAGGCCACAACGAGGGCGGGATGGAGCGCGTTGGAGAAGAATGGGTTTGTCGCGGATATTGGGACGATGTGCCCGGCAGGCACGATCAAGAACATCCGGCCGTGTTTCCCGTGGAGATTCCGAGTCGCATGATTCGACTTTATTCGCGGCCCGGAGCCATCATCGCAGAGCCTTTTTCCGGTTCCGGCACGACCATCATCGCCGCCGAGCAGTTGGGACGGCGGTGTTTCGGTATGGAAATTGAGCCGCGGTACGTGGACGTGGCGCGACGGCGGTGGGCCGAGTTCGTCCACGGCGAAGGATGCGCCTGGCAAGCGTTGACGCCCAAGGAAGGCGACGCGAAACCCCGGCGCCGACCGGGCCGGAAGAAAGGCGGCCGATAGTGGCGAAACGGCAACCGGGCCGGACGGCCGAGGCCCGCAAACAGATCATAGCCCTCATCGTCGCCGCCGCCGGCGGGCGGAAGGACCTGGTCTGGCTCGATGCCGCCATCCGCAAGGCCGGATATGTCGGCATTCGCGGGACGGGTGCGGCAGCGACGGAATCGGGCGTGGAGCGGGTGGTACTCTGGATAGTGAGCGGTCTCTTCGGCGCCGATCTGGAAGGGGCGTGCGTCTCCAAACTCGGCATTGGTCCGGCCGGCGTGAAGGATATAATTGCCGAAGCGCGGAAAAGGATTACGATTGCGGCCGACTTCGCCCGGGACGAGCAGATCGGGAAGGCGGTTCTGCGGCTTGAAGATATCTATGCGAAAAGTATGACGACGGCCGGTGCAGATCCCCGGACGGCGCTTCAGGCGCAGAAGGAGTTGAATCACCTCATGGGTCTTTACCCCGCCGACGAATCGGGCGAAGGGGGGTTGCCCGAGGACGAGGACGACGCCCGCCGGCGGCTGGAAGTGATCGCCTCTTATCTTTTGCCCCTGAAGTTGGCGGGCGGAAAGTATCCGGTAGAGGAGCACGCGAGAGTTGCCAGTGAAATCCTCCGTGATCGCGCAAACCGCGTATGATCGACATCGTGCCCGGGCGAAGGCCAGGAGCGCGGCGATCACCCTGGCCGGCCAGGACATCGCCCCGCTGCCGCCGATCCGGAATCGGAAAAGGCGGGCGCGGGCGGAGCGGGAGTTCCGGTTCTTTTGCGAGACTTATTTTCCCCAGGTCTTCAGCCTGCCGTGGTGTCAGGATCACTTGCGGGTCATCAAGAAAATAGAACGGGTCGTCCGTCACCGCGAGACGCTGGCCGTCGCCATGCCGCGCGGGTCCGGGAAAACTTCTTTATGTTTGGCGGCCGTGCTGTGGGCGATCCTTCCGGCATGGCATCTTTACGTCGAACTAATTGGCGCTACGGACAAGCGGGGGCAGGAACTGCTCGAAAGCCTGAAAAGCCACCTGGCGGGGAACGATGGACTGTTGGAGGATTTTCCTGAGGCTGCTTATCCGATCCGAATGCTGGAAGGCGAGTCGAGGCGGTGCGCGGGTCAAAGGTACTACGGCGTCCCGACGAGGATCGAATGGCTGAACGATTTGCTCGTCCTTCCGACGATCCCCGGAAGCCGGTCGGCGGAGACGGTGATCCGCGTAGCGGGGTTGACGGGGCACATTCGCGGCGCCCTTCACACGCGCTCCGACGGGACGCAGATCCGGCCGACTCTGGTCATTTGCGACGATCCCCAAACGGACGAATCGGCCCGAAGCCCGGTTCAGACGGCGCAGCGCCTGGCGATCATCCAGCGGACGATTCTCGGCCTGGCGGGTCCTACCAGCGGGATCGGTGTCATCGTCCCCTGTACCGTGATCTGCCCGGGGGACCTGGCCGAATCGCTTCTCGACCGCGAAAAACACCCGGAATGGCGCGGCGAGCGAACGAAGATGATGTATGCGTTTCCGAAGAACAAGAAACTCTGGACCGAGTACGCCCGGCGCCGGGGGGAGTCGCTTCGCGCGAAGGAAGACATCAGCGAGGCGACGGAGTTCTACAAAAAACATCGGAAGGCGATGGACAGGGAAGCCATCGTGGCGTGGCCCGAACGGTTCGGGCCCGGCGAGGTGTCGGGGATCCAGTGTGCCATGAACCTGAAGATCCAGGACGAGGCGGCCTTTATGAGCGAATACCAAAACGAGCCGATCGAGGAGCACGGGGAGATGGACGTCCTCGCCCCGAGCGATGTGGCGGCAAGGTTCTCGGGCCGGCCGCGGGGGGAGGTGCCCCTGGAGTGCCGTATCGTGACGGCGTTCATCGACGTTCACGATCGCGTCCTCTACTGGATCGCCTGTGCCTGGGCCGAAGGGTTCAAAGGCTACATCGTCGATTACGGGACCTGGCCGCCGCAGAAGAGGAGTTGGTTCACGCTGGAGACGGCGCCGAGGACCCTGGGCCGGTCCTTTCCCAAAATCGGGACGGACGGAGCGATCCAGGCGGGCCTTGAGTCTCTCGTCGGGACGATGCTGGCAAGGGAATGGAGAAGGGCCGGAAACGGGGGCGTCCTTCGGATCGAAAGGTGCCTGGTGGACTCGGGCTACAAGGCGGGGATCGTGGCGGCCGTCAAGCACAAGGTCGGCGGCGCGACGATGGTCCTGTCGAGGGGCGTCGGGATCCGGGCCGGTTCGCGGCCGATGACGAGTTACCGGCGCAAGGCCGGCGAGGTTCACGGCTACAACTGGTATATGCCGAACGTCGCGGGATCGAAGGAGTTTCCCTACGTGGCGTTCGATGCGAACTGGTGGAAGACGTTCGTCCACAAGAGGTTGAGCGTGGCGCCGGGCGACCCGGATTCGCTCATGCTTTTCGGCAAGAGCGCCGAGGAGCATTCCCTTTTTGCCGAGCATATCGCGGGAAGCGAAACCTGGAACAAGACGACCGGCCACGGCCGGGAGGTTCAGGAGTGGCGGCTGCGCCCGTCGAAGCCGGACAACCACTGGCTCGATTGTCTCGTGGGCTGCGCCGTTGCGGCCTCGACGTGCGGCATCACATCGGCCGACGCGGGCGCCAGGCCGGCGGGGAAGAAACAGCGTCGAAAGTCCAGGGTGACGTATCTATGAACGCACCGGCGTGTGCCGGCAAAGGAGGATGTCATGTCAGCAAAGTCCAAGGTGAAACGACCGAGAGGCGCGAAGACGAAGATTTTGCCCGTGGTCGAGGTGAGCCGTAGCCGGTGCCCGAAATGTGAGAGCACCGAAAGGACGCGCGTCCTTGGCCGTCCGCCGCGTGAGTGGGCCTACAACGGCGTGGACCCCGGCGGCAAACCCTTTACGCACGTCGTCTGGCGGCATTGCGTGTGCGTGGCCTGCGGGCAAAGGTTCGTGGAAAAGACCTACGAAAACCGCGTCGCCACTCCTCGCGGGACCCGAAAAAAAGTCTAAGATTCTTAGTCTATTCTGAAAGTTCATCTTGACGGGTTTTCGTTTGCGCGCCAGAATGTAAGAGTGTAAGTCTGAGTGACATCTGAATACTGCCAAGGAGAGGCCCTGGCCGGGGTTGCTTCGTGGCGAGCAAGGCCGCTGGACTGTGATCACCAGCCCGGCGGCCTTTCTCTTTGGCTGGAGGCGACGCATGGCGACATATTCCGAAACCATGTTGCACAAATACGAGACGCTGCTGGAATCGTCGGCGGGGCTGAACGTGGTGACCATCGACGGGCAGAGCGTCTCGTTCGCCGATCTGGAAGTGAAGCGAAAATACTGGCAGCGCGAGGTGGCGAAGGAATCCGGCGCGAAACCGGCTGCTTCGACCATCGACCTGTCGAGGACGTTTTGATGACGGTCGCAACCGACAATCGCCGCGTGGTGCTCGGGGCCGACGGGAAGCCCGCGACTCGCCTCGATTACGACGCCGTCGAATCAGGCAAGCGCCGGTCGGCTGCGGTGACGAGTCTCAAGAGCGAAGACGAACACCTTCCGCCGGAGAAGCGGAAGGCGCTTGTCTCGACGACCCGGGACCTCCAGCGAAACTTCGCCCTCGCCGCCTGGGCGATCCGCAAGCATCTCGACTACGTATCCAGTTTTTCCTTCCAGGCCAAGACCGGCGTCCCGGAATTCGACGATTCCCTTGAAGCGCTCGTCCGGTGGTGGTCGCGGGCGAAGAACATCGACGTGGCCGCCCGTCATCCTCTTCGGCGCATGATTCGGATGGCCGAGGAGCGGCGGACCGTGGACGGGGACGTCTTCCTGATGAAACTGGCGGACGGCCGGATCCAGGCCGTCGAGGGCGACCGCGTCAGGAATCCGCTCGTGGCGTTGCCGATCGAGATCGACCTGAAGCGCCTCGTCCAGGGGGTCCTCATGGATGAGGCGGGCGCGGCGGTCGCCTACGCCGTCAACCGGCGCGGGTCGATAGGCATGATGGGATTCGAGCGTTTCGTAGCGGCCGAGAACATGATTCACCACGCCTATTGGGGCCGGTTCGACCAGGTCCGCGGGATCTCTCCCCTGGCGCCGGCGATCAACGCCTTCCGCGACCTGTACGAGGGCATGGACTACGCCCTGGCGAAAATCAAGGTCGCGCAGTTGTTCGGGTTGGTGTTCTACCGCGAAAGCGCGGAGTCGGTCGGAATCACGATGGAGGCCGAGGAATCGACCGACGAAGCGCCGAAGTATGACGTGGATATCGGCAAGGGGCCGGTCAAACTCGAACTGGAACCCGGCGACCGGGCCGAGTGGCTCGAATCGAAGACGCCGGCCGGCGAGACGGTCGTGTTTCTGGATAAGATCGTCGGCCTGGCCCTCAAGGCGCTCGATCTGCCGTACTCGTTCCACGACGAATCCTTCACGAACTTCTTCGGGTCCCGGGCGGCCTTGAATCACTATTTGCAGTCAGCCTCTTCCAAACGGGCCGACAACCAGGACGTGCTCGACCACCTGACGCTGTGGCGGGTGCGGATGTGGATCGACGACGGCGTGTTGAAAGTGCCCGCGAAAGCCCGCCTGGAATGGGATTGGATTCCGCGCGGATTGCCCTGGTGGAACCCGGTCCAGGAGATCAACGCCGACGTCCAGGCAATCGCGGCCGGCCTGAATTCCAGGACGCGGGTATGCCGGGAACGCGGAGCAGATGTGTATGAGATCATCGACGAGATCGCCGACGAGAACGCTTATCTGAAAGAGAAGGGTCTGCCGGTGAACGTCGAGCCGGCCAACGTCCAGATCGTGGAGATCGGAAATGAAGGCCAGTGAATTGAAGAACGATCCGGAAATGCTGACGCGGGCGGAGGCTCGGCGCCTGGGGATCGCTCCGGCGGCCGCCATGCGGTTCGGCGCGGGGGAGTTCGTTCTCGGAACGAACGGCGAAGGCGCCAAGACCGCGCCGATTAAGATTCTCGCGCGGACCGGCCAGCCGCTCTATCATTGGTGGTGGGGCCGGTGCGTCCATGATATGGCCGGCATGACGGTTCACAAGTCGCGCCTCGCGCTCGATTACTGCCACGACGACTACGAGATCATCGGCTACCTGAACAAGTTCGACACGACCGGCGGGGACCTCAATGTGTCTGGGGCCGTGGTCCCCTACAAGGAAAACGACCGGGCGACGGAGATCATGTTCAAGTCCCGGGCGGGCGTGCCTTACGAGGCGTCGATCGACTTCACGCCGGGCGATGCCGCCCTGGTCATCGAGGACGTGCCTGTGGGTCGGAAGGTGGCCGTCAACGGCTACGAGTTCGAGGGGCCCGGGATGGTGTTTCGCCAGTGGCCGCTCCGGGGCGTGGCCGTCTGTCCCTACGGGGCGGATATGAACGCGCGGTCGGAGCTCGCGCGGAGCGAGAAGAACGTTCCTGTCACTTTCATCGAACCAGGAAAGGAACACAAAATGGTTGTGCACAAACAGGTCGAGGCCGGTGGTTCTGAAACGCCGGTCGTTGACGCCGAGACGGTAGTAGAGCCGGAGGCCGCGCCACCTGCGGCCGTTGAAGGCATAGTGCCGGCCGCAGCGGAAGGCGAGGAACCGCCTCCCGCGCCCGCCCCCGAACCCGCGGCCGATCCGCCGGTGGCGCCGGCGGAAGAACCGGAGCCGGAATCGGAGCCGGAACCGGAGCCGGAACCGGAGCCGGAATCAGAGACGCCGCCGGTTGCAGGACCGGAAACCGATGCCGCAGCCCAGGCGCGGGCCGAGTGTAAGAGGTTCGTCGAGGCGTTCGGCGCGAAGGGCGGCGAGTGGTTCGCCGACGGCCGGACGTTCGACGAGGCCCAGGCGCTTCACGTCGAGGCCCTGGTGGCGGAGAACGCGCGACAGGCCAAGGAGATCGAGCGGCTCGCCAAGGCGGCGCGGGCGGCGCGCGGTGAAGAGGCTCCGGTGACGTTCGTGGCGGATGGGGCGGAAGACGGGCCGGATGTTACCGGCCTGTCCGGGAAGATCGGAGAAAACGCGGCGAAGGTCGCCGCTGGGATCAAGTTCCAGAAGAAGGACAACTGACCGCCGGGCCGCGGGCAAGGCATCGAATAGCCTGCCCGTAAACCGCGGTCGAACAGGAAAGGATAGCAAATGGCTCTGCCAACGCTGTTGGACATCGCCAGGGCGAGCGGGTCGGACGCCGTGGTCGGTCTCATCGACGAGGCCGCCAAGACCCATCCGGAACTCTTACTCGGCCCGGCGAGGACGATCAAGGGTCTGAACTACAAGACCCTCGTCCGGACGGCCGTGCCGACCGGAACGGCGTTCCGCGACGCGAACGAGGGCGTCGCGCCGACGAAAGGGACGTACATCAACCGCCTGGTCGAGGCGTTCATCCTCAACCCGAGGTGGGAATGCGACAAGGCCGTCGCCGACGCCTACGAGGACGGCGCCGAGGCCTACATCGCGCTCGAGGGCCAGGCGATCCTCGAGGCCGCGATGCAAGACCTCTGCGCCCAGTTCTACTACGGGCGCGGGACGGGCGGCAACGCGAAGGGCTACCCCGGCCTCCTGGCGGCCTACGACGCGGCGAACATGGTTGTGGACGCGGGCGGGACAACGGCCGCCACCGGCTCGAGCGTGTGGGGCGTGCGTTGGGGCCCGAAGAACGTCCAGTGGGTGTGGGGCCTGAACGGCCAACTCGCCCTCGCGGACGTGCGGGAGGAATCGATCCTGGACGCGGGCGGGACGAATAAGTTCACCGCCTACATCCAGGAGATCCTCGCGCGGCCGGGCCTCCAGGTGGCGAGCCTCCTGTCGATCGCCCGCATCAAGAAGTTGACGGCCGACAGCGGCAAGACGCTGACCGACGACATGATCGCCGATCTCCTGTCGAAGTTCCCGGCCGGCCTCAGGCCCGACGTGCTCCTGATGAACCGGCGGAGCCTGCGGCAACTCCAGGACAGCCGCACGGCGACGAACGCGACGGGCGCCCCGGCGCCGTTCCCGGCCGAGGCGTTCGGCGTGCCGATCGCCCCGACGGATGCGATCCTCTCGACCGAAGGCTTGACCCTGTAAGCGTTCAGGTCTGGGGCCGTGCGGCCAGCGGGGCCGCACGGCCAGACCTGACGAACGACAACCCCCCGATTGCAATCGGGGGGAAGTCAAAAAAGCACGGCCTCCAGAAAGCGGCCGCAAACGAACGAAAGGAATCTCCAATGGCGCGCGAAATCCGGGATACTCTCCTCAAAGACACGAAAGCCCTGCCGGAGACGGCCGAGACCGTCTATACGGACGGCATCGACCTCGGCGCCGGTGAAAAGGTGGCCGGGATGGACCTTCTCATTTCGGCCCCGGCGCTGGCGGTCGGCGAACTCGGGGACGGTGAAACCGTGACGTATGAGGTCCAGACGGATTCCGATTCCCTGTTCCTCTACCCGACAGACATCATCCCGAGCGCCCTTGTCCAGACGGGCGCCGATGGAGCCGGCGCCGCAGCCGCGACGCGGCGGTTCGCTCTGCCGACCGACGCCGAGCAGTACGTCCGCGTGGCGGTCACGGCCGATGCGGACAAAGATGCCTCGGCAAAGAGCGTGACGCTCGAAGTCCTCCTGTAGGCGGTAAAAGCCGACGGAGGGCGATGTTATGGGTGTCTTCGATTACGCCACCGGGGCCTTGGCCGCGGCGATGAAGGGTGCGGAAGGGCGAAACATCTTTTATCGCCGCGGCGCGGCCGAACTTGCGATCACGGCCTGGCGGTCCTTCCGCGCGGGCGAGGTGGACGACGGGACCGGCATCCTCGTGGTCTATGAATCGTGGGACTGGCTTCTGGAGGCCGCCGATCTCGACGAACTGGACGCGCCGGAGCCCGGAGACCGCCTGATCGACGCCGACGGTTGCGAATACGAGGTGACGGCGCCGCCGGGGCAGAAGGAATTTCAGGTGGCGGGGCCGGCCGGGACGCTTTTGAGGGTGCACACGAAACAACTTGCCGGGGAGCCCTGATGCCCGAACCCAAAGATCACGACTTGTTGATCCGAATCGACGAGCGCGTCGCCAAACTCGATCGGTGCATGTCGAATCATCTGTCACACCATTGGGCCGTTACGCTGGCCGCGCTGGGCGCGATGTTAACGGCCATGATCTCGATCGTGATTGCCATCGTGGCTGTCCTGGGGACGAGATGACATGTCGATCATCGCGGACGTGGCCGATGCGGTGGCCGGGGAACTCGCGGAAGGGACGTTCTCTAAAGAGATTTCGGTCGAGCGCCGTTGGCGGCCCCGCGCGACCCTCAGCGAGGCGGGACCGGACGATCCGGTGGCCGTTTTCGTCGTGCCGAAATCCTGGGCGGCGGAGGTGCTGGACCGCGGACGGACGGTCGAGACGGTCGAGATCGATGTGGCGGTCATGCGGAAACTCGCCGAGCCGGCCGACGACGAGGCGACGATCGACGCCCTGATGAACCTGGTGGAGGAGATCGCCGATTTTTTCAAAATGCGGCGGCTGGCGTCGTACCCGTTGGCCGCATGGAAACATTCGGGGCGGGATCCGATTTACAGCCCGCAGCACCTGGACGAACTCAGGCAGTTCACGAGCGGCGTGACCCTGACGTATAGGGTCGTGCCTTCCGCGTGAAAAGTTCAAGGGTGACGAGCCGCGCACGTAAGTAAGCGGAGCAGTTGACTATGAAACGGATTCTGATGTGGGTCTTTTTGTGCCTGTTTCCGTTCCTCGCGGAGGATCTTTAGTGCAGTCATTCAGCGTCTATCCGGGCGCGACGGATGCCGATACGTTGCTCCTTGCGCGCGCCGACAGCGGTTGGCTGCGGGGAAAGAGCATCGTCGGGCCGGACTTCACCAACCTTGGCGCTACCCCTACTCCTGAGAGCGACGGCTGGCGCTTCGGCGATGCCGAACGTGACTACATGAACGTCGCGCTTGATGGCGGTGCACGGATGGCGGGCACACTCGAGTGCTGGATTCGAAACTTCACCACCCCGGATACCACCTATCATTATCCGGTCTGCTGGTTTGAAGCGGGAGCAAGTCGACTGGCCATATTCCTCCGGCGTAGCGATCCAACAAGTGCGCGCATCGGCGTATATTTTGTGGACAGAAACGCCGCGAACCGCTCGATCTACTGGCAACCGAACGACGGTTCAATCGAAGCCCTGTTCGACAGTCCAAAACCGTTTCACGTTGCCGTCACTTTCTGCTGCGATCCGCAAAAGCAGGTTGCGGTGATTGTGAATGGAAAGAGATATGTGGGGACATCTTGGTCAGGGCTCGTAGGCTTCTCACCTACCACACTTCGCCTGGGGCGGAACTATGATGGTGCTGCCGCTAATGACTTCTACGGCGTCCTGGACGAGGTTCGGGTGTCTAACATTGAGCGCTACTCGGCCGACTTCCCGATCACGCGGTTTCAGGAAGGCGAGCGGGCTGGTTCGAGGGGGCCGGGCGAAACGGTGGAAGTGGCGGGAGGTTGCGTATGAGCCGGCTCGATAGGGAAACTCTAACGGGTGTTGACATTACGCCCGCTGATGGACTCCTGGTCCTCACGAAGGCGCTGCCGACCAGCCTGGCGGAGTGGGCACTGAAAGGCATCGTCCGCGTATCGGCTCTCGCCGCAAGCAAGACACGGACGCTCACGCTGACCGTCAAGACGGACGGCGAGCACGTGTTCTCAACCGACTGGGTCTTCGAGAGCGACGCGACCGACGCCGGACGGGTGAAGCGAATGGCCTTTCGCGTGCCCGAGGACATTCGGGGGACGGTGACGCTGCATCTTCACTCCACCGAAGCGACCGATACGACGGTCGATGTGGACGCTCGCCTGAATACAGATGTGGATGACGTGCCGAACACTTGGTTTGTGGATGCGACCTACGGCCACGACACGGAGCACGACGGCCGGTCGTGGCAAACTGCCTTTCTGACAATCGACGCTGCAATAGCGGTAGCAGCCTCAGGCGACACGATTTGTACGGGTCCTGGGATTTTCGCTCTGGGGGCCGCTGTGATCGAATTACCTGACGGCGTCAACTTACAAGGTAAAGGCATCGACGCGACGCTTATTACAAGCACGGCGGTGTTGAGCACACTTGGATGTATCGTAAAGCCGGGCACGGGATCTCGGATAGCCGATCTGACAATTCAGGGGATTGCTGGTGCTGGGGTATATCAGGCCGCGTTGGGATACCGAAAGGCGAGTGCCGGCGCGCCGACCCAGGCCCGCTTCCTCCATGCTTGGGCCGACCGGGTGCGTTTGATTGCCGACGCCGACGGCGTTTACATTCGAGAAGAGCCCGACCCGGGTACCCGATGTGATCTTGTCATGCGCGACTGTCTTATCGAAACTAAGTATGATGGTGTGACGATAATTTCGCGCAACGCAAGTATTGTTCTTTACGACACGCGCATTGTTGTGATAGGGCCCTCTTCCTGCGGTGGCCAATACGCTCACGGCCTTGCCGGAATAGGAGGCTCGGACGCCTTTATTTCCATGGTGCGGGGTTCACTTGAGGTATCCGGAGCAACAGTGTCAAACGTAGGTGCTCAAGAGGCCAGAGGTCGCATTATCTTGAGCGATGTTCACGTGGATACCGCTGGAGCTGCCCCGATGGACTTGGTGCAAGCAGATAATGGCAGTGTCTTCGTTTTCGGCAGTGTGTTTGACCCAGCTAAGACCTCTGGCACGATTATCCACGTTCCGCCCGGCGCATCCATCCTGGCCGACACGGCCGCCCTTGAGGCGCGCCTCACTGCGGAACGGGCGGCCCGCCTGGATGCGGACGTATCGAGCCGCGCCACGCCCGCTGACGTGACAGGTGCCCACGGTATGACAGACGGCCTCATTGGAGGCCTGGGGTCGCCGGAGCAGGATGGCGCGGTCGCGACCGCCCATGCGACGACTGACGGCAAGGTGGACGCGGCCAAAGCCTCGGCGGACGCGGCGTCGCGCCCCTCGGACGTCACAACGGCCCACGCGACGACAGACGGCAAGGTGGACGCGGCGAAGGCGAGCGCCGACGCGGCGAAGGCCAGCGCGGATGAGGCGTCGCGCCCCTCGGACGTGACGACGGCCCACGCGACGACTGACGGCAAGGTGGACGCGGCGAAAGCCAGCGCGGATGCGGCGAAGGCGAGCGCCGACGAAGCCACCCGGCCCGACGACATTCCGACGCCGGAGGCGAACGCGGCCGAGACCGCAGAAGTCCTGGCGGCGGCGCACGGCGAAGAATCGTGGGAAAGCCTTGCGGAGCGAGATTGGACGGCGGGCGAGCGCGGGCAGATCCGCGACGCTCTGGGCGTGGCTGGCGACAAGACGACGGCGGAGGACGGACAATTGCAGAATATCAAGACCAAGACGGACCTCATCACGGCCGGGAATGTTCGCGTGCGGACGCCGGTTGCGGCCGACGGAACGATTACGCTCATGCGCGGCGATTCCTACTTGGAAGTGGACGATACAAAACTGAAACTCGATGTTCCGAACTACGCCGGCCCGGACCTGACGGCCGAGGGAACGGTTCTTACGTTCAGCGTCGGCCCGAGACGCGAGGGACAACCGGCAATCTTCACGGTCGAGGCGTCGGCGGAAATGGACGGGACGACCCTGGTGCTCTCCGCCGATGTGGCGAGCGGGGACACGGCCGAACTGGATGCGCCCGGAGAATATCTTTATGACTTTCAGGCCGTCTTTGCCTCCGGCGGGATCTTCACTCCCGCCGCCGGCAAACTGTTGGCGCTTGCCGACGTGATGGCCGAACCGGAAGAGGAGTAGAGTCGAATGACGATGCCTATGGTCATCTCGTTCTACACGCCCGACAACGAATACGCGGAGTGGGCGAAGACTCTCCGCGCCTCGTGCGAGAAGTTCGGGCTGGATCACGAAATCAACGAGGTGGACCTCTCGCGTGTGGGTTCGTGGCATGCGCGCGCGGCCCATAAAGGCGTGTATATGTTCGAGGCGGCCAAGCGACACGATCCCCGGCCCGTTCTCTGGCTCGACGCCGATTCCGAGATCGTCGGACCGCTGGATATGTTCGACGATCCGCCGTTCGATTTCGCCGTCTCGCATCCGCACAACGACCGCGTGCGGACCGGGACGATTTACGCGAACCCTGCCGCGCGGCGTCTGCTCAGGATCACGGCGGCATTTTGCAAGGCCCATCCCGGGAAGGCCCACGAACGGAATCTTCAGGCGGCCATGCGTCTCGTCAGGATACCGGCGCATCGGAGCATCCGGGTCCATTTCCTGGACTATGGGTACAACTACGTCCCGAACTGGCCGACGCCGGCGCAATGGAACGGAAGGATCTTCATTCTCTCGAACCACGTCTCGGGATGCGGGTATCTCAGATCCACGCAGCGAGACGGAGGGCCGAAGGGCATGGGCAGGCGGCTCAAACTCAAGACGCTCGTGACTTCTTTCTGGTCCGACCAGGAGGGCACGTTCTACAAGCAGGCCGCGCGGACGCTCCAGAAAAGGTGCGGTGCCCTCGGCATCGAATACGACATCCGGCCGCGACCGCCGGGTGCCAATTGGATCCGCAACTGCGACATGAAGCCGAGTCACATCCTGGAGGTCCTCGAACAGCGCAAGCGGCCGGTCCTGTGGATCGATGCCGATAGCGATCTTATAAGCGTGCCGACGGCCGTGGACGCCCTCGATTGCGATGTGGCCGCGGTGCCGTTCGAGGGATCCCCGCGGAACGATCCGCCGCTTCGCGTTCGGGCATTCGTGCTCTATTTCAATTACACGCCGGCGGCCCTGGATTTCGTGAGGTCCTGGAAGGCCAAGTGCGACTCTTCGACGAGCGAGGACATCTCGGACCACCAGTACCTCGAGCGGACCTGGCGGGAGTTCGAGGCGGCGCGGCCGGACTGCCGATTCGCCCACCTGCCGGAGACCTACGCCGGCACGCGGAAAACGGCGGGCAGCGTCATCCTTTACGGGGCCGGGCATGGGGCAAGCCGCACGGAGGTGTGTCAGCGCTACTCGAAACGGGCCCTGCGGCTGACGAGCGATAAGGTGTTCGGATACTTCAGCCGCGCTCAGCGGGCCTTTTACGACCGCATGGTGGCCGAGGCGCCGGACCCGGCCGTCTTTATCGAGGTGGGGTGTCTGCTCGGAAAATCGACGATCTACCTGGCCCAGGCGATCCAGGCCGTGCGTAGTTATGCCGGTAGTCCAGGAACCGGCAAGTTCATTCAGATTCATGCCGTCGATTGGTTCAAGGGGAGCGACGAGCCGGCCTTCCGGACCGAGCCGGCCCTCCAGGGCATAGACTTCAAGACGGAGTTCTTGCGGAATATCATGTCGGCAAACGTCCATAAAGTAGTTCGTACTCATACCGGCGAATCGACCGCCGTCGCCCGGACGTTCGCGCCGGCGAGCGCCGACATGGTTTTCATCGACGGATCGCACGACTACGAATCGGTCAAGCGGGACATCCTGGCGTGGCGATCGGTGGTGAAGCCGGGCGGCGTGCTGGCGGGCGACGACTACCATTCCCCCCGATGGGCCAGCGTCGTAAAGGCCGTGGACGAACTCCTGCCCGGCCGGAAGATCGAGGGGACGATCTGGACGTGGAAAGTGCCCGCGAAGGAAGAGGTTCCGGCATGACGACTCACGTGAAATTGAGGACTATCACGCAACTCGATGTGGAGCGCGAGGCGGCCTTGAATCCGTACTGGAAAGGGCGGTGGGAAAATTATCTGGCGGTCGCGTGCCGGATTTTCCGCGAGATCCCGGGTGTCACGAGGGTGCTGGAGATCGGACCCGGAAGCCTCTCGCTCGTGCGCGGTTGCGACATCATGGACATCTGGAACTGGGGCCGGCGGCCGCTGACTTTCGGGCACGATGCCGGGGCGGTGCCCTGGCCGCTCCCCGACGATGCTTACGACGTGGTCGTGGCCTTGCAAGTGCTCGAGCATCTTGGCGGCGACAACGCCCGATTCTATCGCCGGGTCATGGCGGCGTTGCCGGACAAAGAGCAATGCGTCCGGCGGCAAAGGGCGGCGTTCGCCGAGGCGCTCAGGGTCGCGCCGAGGCTGCTCCTCAGCGTGCCGCTGGACTGGAAGACGACGGGGATGCACGCGGGGATCACGCCGGATGTGGTGAAATCTTGGGCGCCGCGCGGCGCCAAAGTGACAGCGTCTGTCAAGGTCGGGCGGGACCAGAACCGCCGGCGACTTGTGGAACTCTGGCAAAGGGAGACAGTCTGATGGAAAAACTGGGAATGGATGCAAAACTCTACCGGAACAAGGGGACCTACGCGGTTCCCGACTGGGAGGAGATCACCAACGTGCGGGACGTGACGCTGAACCTGGAAGAGGGTGAGGCGGATCTCACGACCCGGGCGAATGCGGGCTGGCGGGCGACGCTCGGGACCCTGAAGGATGCGAGCGTCGACTTCGAGATGGTCTGGGACACCGAGGATGATGGGTTCACCGCCCTCCAGGAGGCGTTCTTTGATAAGACGACCCTGGAGATAGCCGCCATGTCCGGCGCCATCGACGATGCCGAGAGCCAGGGACTCCGGGCGACCATGCGGGTGGCGACGTTCACGCGGTCTGAGCCGCTCGAGGAAGGCATCACCGTCGCCGTGACGCTGAAGCCGGCCCCGGCCGACAACGCGCCGGAATGGATCAGCGGCGCCTACGCCTGAGCTGGCGTAGGATGGCGGCGGATCAACGAACATCTGCCCCAATGCAATGGGGCGGGGAAAGGGAGCAGGCCATGAAAACGTTTCTCGACAGCGCGGGCCGGACCTGGACCATCGCGATCACGGTGGATGCGGTGCGGCGGGTGCGCGACCTGGTGGACGTGAACCTCGCGCGCATCATCGAGCCGCGCAAGGCGGGAGGCGAGGTCCCCCTTATGACGGATCTCGAGGACGATCTGCTGCTCCTCGTGGACGTCATCTACGCCCTGGTGAAGCCGCAGGCCGACGAGGCCGGCGTCTCGGACGAGGAGTTCGGCCGGGCCCTGGGCGGCGAGGCAATCGCCGCGGCCCACGAGGCGTTCTGGAGGGAACTCGCGGATTTTTTCCGGAGCCTGAGGCGGCGCCCGAACGCGGCCGAGGCGAGGGCCATCGAGAAGCAGCTCGCGCTCGTCGAGGCGGCGCTGGCGGTCGCGGAAGAGAAGATCGAGGCCCTCGATCCGGAAAAGATGATCGCGGCGGCGGAAAAGAAGTTCGAAGAGGAAAACCTCCGGACGGCTGGCGACTCGTCTTCGAGTGCGCCGGGGTCTGCGGAGTCGCCCCCGGACCGCTGACGCTGCGGGAACTGGTGTGGATGGCGGAAGGATGCTCGCGGGAACGGTGGAACCATACGGCGTCGCTGATGGCGCACCTGGCGAACATCAGCCCGTTCCGAAAGAAGGGGCGCACGCTCCAGCCGAAAGATTTTCATCCGTTCCAGACGGGACGGCGCAAAGGCGGTCTGCGGCTGACGAAGGAGAACATCGGCATCCTGAAACAGGTTTTTGTGCGGTCAAAGGCCGCTTCCAACAGGCGGGGGAAAAAAGGGGACGGAAAATGAAATGCGCGGCGGCAGTTCTTCTGGCGGTGGCAGTACTCGTTTTGGCGGGCGGGTGCCTCTGGCTCAAAGACTCAACCCGGACCACACCCGCCAGCGTCGAACTGAACTCGGAGGTTTATAGCGGCCAAGACGAGACTGGTGCGCCGATATGGTCGCGCAAAAGCGCCAAGGCCGTCGGGCCGAGCGTCGCCGTCAAACAGGATGGCGGGGCGGCGGATTTCGATTCTACCGTGCCGGAAGTGTCCATCAACGGAATGACGGGGAAGGCCGGCGGGACGGCACTGGGCGTCAAGAACGCTTTTGCCAAGGCGCTTCAGACGCCACTAGCGCTCGGCGTTCTGGGTGGTCTGGCGGTCATTGCCGGCGCGGTGCTCGGGATTTTGACGAAAAGTGCCAAGGCGGCCTTGCCGCTGGTCGGGGTCGGCGTGCTCTTGATTGGCTTGGCCGTCGTCGCCGAGACGGCACCGTGGGTCTATTGGATTGCCGCCCTCGCGGCGCTTGCTGCTGCGGGCTACCTGGGTTGGCGCTACTGGAAAACCGACCTGTCGTTGCGTCTGGTGGCGCGGGCCGTTGAGAAGTCCGACCATGCTGGAGAAGTCAAGACGGCGGTTGCACTCGCCAGCCGCGACGATCCGGGGGTCAAGGCGACCATCGGCGAGGCCAAGACAAGAGAAGGGGTGTGAGCAATGGCTCGAAGGTACATTCTGATTACGCCCGCCGACGGCGGGCTGTGGCGACTCGCCAAGGCCGTCTGTCGTCAGGGGGCGACGGAAGCCCTTGATTTTGCGGGCCTCGTCAAACGTCTCTGCGAAGAGGAGGCCGGCAAGGCCGAGGTCAACGTCGCCCAGATGAGCGAAGTGCTCGCGGATCTTCGGAAACTCTTGGCGGCGGACCCGAAGGCGGTCTTGGAGGTCCTGGCTGGGAAACTGGAGGAATGAGGCGATCTCCGCCGAAGGGGTCCAGTCCCACGGCCAAGGGGGGGATCGCCGCGTGTGGGCGGTCCTGGCGCACCAGGGGGGGGACTAGCCCCTCGCACCGCGAGGGGACATTGGTTATCCCCCGGAGCGCAGTCCGGGGGAGAATAGAAGGAGGATGACGTGCCTGCAGGCGGGTTGAACATGACCTTTTCGATGTTCTTCGATCGCCGTCCCGTTCTGCACGCGGCGGATAAGGCCAAGCGGCAGGTGATGTCGAAGGCCGGGGCGTTCATCCGGACAGCCGCGAAGTCCTCCTTGAAGTCCGCGCCGCAGAAAACGCTCGCGGAAATGTCGGCCGAGGAGCGCGAGATCTATGCCATTCGCATCCGCAAGGCCGAACGCCGGGGCCGGCGAAAACCCCGCCGGCCCGAGCGGAGAAGCAGGCCCGGCCGGCCGCCGCTTCTGCACATGCGGCCGTCGCCTCTGAAGCGGCTCATCTACTTCGGTTACGACCGGGCGGCGGACTCGGTGGTCGTCGGGCCCCTCAGGTTCGGGCGACGCCCGGGCGCGGACGTCCTCGAGCGCGGCGGCACGGCCCGGATCCGGGGCCGCCGTCGGCGCGTCGCCGCCCGGCCGTTCATGGGACCGGCTCTGGCGCAGGAACTGCCGAAGTTCCCGAGCCTGTGGCGAGACTCGGTAAGGAGGGCGTGACATGGCGACTCCCGGCGGCATTCGTGCCGGCAAGGCTTACGTCGAACTGGGCGTCCGGGACCGTCTGTCGCGGGGTCTGAGGGCGGCCAGTGCAAAACTCAAGGCGTTCGGGGCTCAGGTCATGGCCATCGGGGCGTCGGTCCGGACCGCGGGCCTTCGGCTCTTCGCCGCCGCCGCAGGTATGGCGGTGCCGTTTGTCGTTGCCGCGAAGGTCTTCGCCTCCTTCGAAGAGCAGATGGCCAACGTCTCGACGATGCTCGGCGACCAGGCCGAAAAATACATGCCCGCCTACACGAAAGCCGTCCGCCGCATGAGCGTCGAATTCGGCGAAGGGACCGAGACCATCGCCAAGGGCCTCTACGATCTCCTGTCGGCCACGGTTGCGCCGGAAAAGGCGCTGGGCGTCCTTCGCGTCGCCCTGAAGGCGGCCGCCGGCGGCATGACCGATACGGCCACATCCGTCAAGGCAGTGGTCCGCGTCCTGAAGGCTTACAACGTGGATGCGGAGGCGGCGGCGGACATAAGCGACCTCCTGTTCAAGATCGTCCAGCGAGGCGTGGTGACCTATCCGGAACTGGCCGAGCACATCGGCTCGGTCGCGCCGGCCGCCCGCGCTGCCGGACTGTCGCTCGAAGAGTTGGCGGCGGCCATCGCGACGGTCATTACCGTTGAGGAGCCCGCCCGGGCAATGACCGCCCTCAGGCAGGCGATATTCGAGGCCGCCGAGGCGGGGCTCGACCTGATGTCGTTCATCCGAAAGTTCGAGGGCGCCGACCTCGAAGCAATCATTGCCGCGGGCATTCCCAAACGGGCCGCTCTGGGCGTGGTCATTCTCGCCGGCAACATCGCACTGCTCGATGAAAACCTTGCCGCGATGGCGGCGAGGACCGGCGCGGCCGAGGAGGCCTATCAGAGGATGGCCTTTACGCTGGGCCGCTTCGGCCGCCAGGCGAAGCAGGCGGGCCTCTTGATCCTGTCGACGATCGGCGAGGCCCTGGCGGAGCCGCTGAAACGGGCGGCGAAGGCCATCACGGAGTGGGGAACAAGAGTCGCCGACTGGGTTTCCAAGAATAAGGAGCTGATTCGCACACTGGCAAAAGGCGTCCTCATCGTCGGGGCCCTCGGGGCCGGACTGGTCATCCTGGGGACGATCATTTCCGGCGTCGGCTTCGGGATTATGGGGTTTGGGATAATACTCGGCGCGGTTGTCACAGCCCTGGGGGCACTTCTCTCGCCCCTCGGGCTCGTTGTGGCGGCCCTCGGCCTCGTCTCGATTGCCGTCGTCGGTCTCGGCGCCTACCTCCTGTGGGCGAGCGGCGCGGGCGGAAAGGCCCTGGCCTGGCTCAGCGAGAAGTTTGGGGAACTGAAGGACTTCGCTCTGAAGTCTTTTCAGGGCATCAAGGACGCCCTGGCCGCAGGCGACTTCCGGCTGGCGGCCAGAGTTCTCTGGGCGAGTCTCAAGGTGGCCTGGCAGAAAGGGACCCACTGGCTGGAGACGACCTGGCTCGATTGGAAGAAGTCATTTCTCGACACGGCGACGGACGCCTTCTACGGCTTCCTGGCGCTTTGGACCCAGGTCAGAGCAAAAATCGCCACGGTTGCAGCCGAGATGAAGGCGCTTTTCTCGACCATCGGCGCCGTCGGCGCGGGCCTTGTCAAACTCAAACTTCACGAGACCGTGGGCCGAGCGGCCGCTCGGCGCGAGGCCGCCGAACTGAAGGCACGCAGGGGGCGCGGCGAAATCACACCGGAAGAGTATGCGGCCGGCAAAACAGAAATTTTTGAGCGTTGGAAAGCCAGGCGCGCAGAGATCGTCGGCGAGACGGATAAAAAACTCGTTGACGCCGAGGAAGACCTGCAAAAAACCCTTTTGGGAATCGAGGACGAAAAAGAGAAGGCCCTCATCGACGCCGCCGAAAAGGCCGCCGCCGCCCGCCGCAAACACGCAGCTGCACACGGCAAGGCCCTGGCCGCAGCGGAAAAGGAACTCGCCGACGCCGAAGCCGCGTGGGAGACGGCGGTCAGAGATGCAGCCCAGGCACGCGAGCTGGCGGAACGGCCGCTGTGGGGGGAGGAAGAACCGCCGGGGGCGCCGCCCGTGCCCAACATTGCGGATCTGCTGAAAAACATCGGCGAGGGTGTGGGCGAGGCTGTGGAGCGGACCGTCCGGGTCCGGGGGACCTTCAGCCCGTTTGCGGCCGAGGCGCTCGGCCTGGGCGACGCCCTGACCAACGCGGCGAAGGCAACCGCCAAGAACACGAAGCGCCTCGTCGACATGGCGGAGGATGGCGGACTGGTCTTCGAATAGAAAAGCCCATGGATTGCAATCCGTGGGGTAATCCCCCGGAGCGCAGTCCGGGGGAGGATAGACCATGCCGATCACGGTAAGCGAAAAACCCGACAGCCGCACCCGCGGGGAAGATCGGGCGGAGATGCGCTTTATCATCCGCGGCACGGCCGACGGCGCCGCCGCGCGGACCGCGCTCCTCGCCAGCGGGGACGTGCCCGCCGCCTACGACGGTCTGGTGCGCGAGCGCGCCCGCGTCGAGCCTGTCCACGTGGACGCCGGCGACGAGCCGGCCTGCATCTGGGAGGGAATTGTCGAGTACGCCCAGCCGTCCGGGTCCGCGCCGATCCAGACGGAGATCGGCGACGTGGTCCTCTCCGTCGATACGACCGGCGGTACGCAGCACATCACACAGAGCCTCGAGACGCTGGGCTATTATTCTCCACCCGACAAGGATCCAGCGAACAACAAGGGCGCCATCGGCGTCACGGACGACTCCGTCGAAGGCGTGGACATTCCCCTGCCGGTCATGCGGCTGACGGCCACGAAGGTGTGGGACCCGGCCGATGAAAGTCTGCCGACCATCGCGGCCCTTTACGCCCTGATCGACACGCCGATGAACGTCGCCGAGTTCACTGTCACCGACACGCAGACCGGCCGCACCATGACTTTCGCCGCGGGCGAGTGCCGATTCCTGGGGCACCGCGAGGGCGGACGAAGAGCCGACGGGGGGTTGGAAATCGTCTATGAGTTCGACGCCCAACCGAACCGGACAGATATGGACATCGCCGATATGACCGACATCCTCGGGCACAAAATCTCCAAGAAGGGATGGGACTATCTCTGGTTTCGCTACGCGGATGCCGAAGACGACGCGGCGAAAGCGCTTGTTCAGATCCCCATCGCCGCTTATGTCGAAAAGGTGCACAAAGATGGAGATTTCTCCGTCCTGGGCCTGTAGGCGGGAACAAATGTCATGGCCTTGAAGCGGGTCCGGCCCGGTGAACGGCTGCGAATCCCGGCCGATGCCTATAACGCCTTCGTGGAGGCGGCCCAGGCCCACCGCGGCCGCCAGCAGGGAACAGGCGCGGAGCGCCCCGCTCGCCGGCTCGAGTCCCGAAACGTCGTCCCCGTCAAGAACACTTCCGGCGCCGATCAGGATCGCTTTGCGATCCTCGGCATAGATGTCCCGATCTTCACGCCCACGGACAACCTTCAGGAGTTCCAGAACCGGCCGGCCCTGAAGGGCATCGTCCCGACCACGGCCGACCATGCGGGCCGGTTCGTCGTCCTCCTCGAGCCCGCCAAGGCGGACGTCATCGTTCCCGGCCTGATGATGGGCGTGACGCCGGTCCAGGTGAACATCACGGATGAGAACCACCAGTTCGCCGACGTGGCCGACGGCGAAACGGGGCACCTGGAAAGTGGGGTGGCAGGCGCAGCACAGATTCTCTGGCGCGAAGGACTGGTCGAAGAGGAGGAATGGCCGCAGGTGAAGTGGGCCGTGGTGCGCGTGTCCAATCCCGCGGCCGCGGCGCAACTGGCGATAATCCACGGCCTCAAGGTCACGGGCGTATGGACAGCATGGGGCGAGGCATGGACCGATTTCGACACCCACGGATACATCACCTTTGTCAGTGGTAAGTTTGCTTTCCTTGATAAGTCATGGGTGGACGAAGAATCGGACGACCTGTTCATCAAGGTCACCGGCCCGCGCGGCAAGAACACCCCCATCGGCTACCGCGGTATCGCCGTCAACGACTTCATCGGCTGGGCGGCTGGCGATTACTTTGAGGATATTCCGGACTCAGGCGGCGAGGTCTATGACGGCGAGGTGGTGGCGTTCGTCGGCCCCGAGGGGGCGCTGCTGAACTGGGGAATCACCGCAGGCAAAGGCTTGGTGCTCGACAACCCCGTGCCCTACGACCGCAAGATCCACGTGGAACTTGAAGATACTACACCCGGTCTCAAGTTCGATGAGGAGACCGACAACGGTCAACTTATGGTGGATCCGAACACGGACAAAGGCATCACCGTCGGCGCCGCCGGCGTGGAAGCGAAGATTAACGATGGGGTGGCGGGCCTTCGGTTCGGTGGTGAAGGAAACATCGAAGTTAAACCAGATGCGACGCGCGGCATTGACGTAGCCGCCGATGGCGTCCGAGCGAAACTTGCTGCTGACGGGGGCCTTCAGTTCGACGGTGCAGGTGACCTGGCGGTCAAGCCCAAACCAGACGCAGGTATTGTCGTTGATGCGGATGGCGTAGCGGTCAAGCCGTACTTTGGGATCGTCCTCGATGCCAACGGAGTGGCTGTCAAGCCGAAGCCGGACTCGGGTATCGTAGTGGATGTGGATGGTGTGGCCGTCAAACCCGACGCGGCGCGGGCCGCGGGCGTCGATGCCAGCGGCCTCCACGTCCGTGTGCCAGCCGCCGGCAGCCGCAAGGGCGTGATCTTCACGCCGGATGGGGAACTCGGCGCCCATGTGAACATGGCGGTCGGCGGCATCATGGTTGATGACGACGGCCTGGCGATTCTTGTCAACCAGGACAAAGGCATATCCGTTGACGGCAATGGGGTATTTCTCCAACTGGACAGTGTAAATCTGGACTTTGCTGCTGGAGACCTTACCCACATCGTCGGCCCGCACGTGTATGGACACGAAACCAACCTGACGAGTCTTCATGGCATCAGCCTAGATGCGAACGGGCATGTTCGGAAGGTTTACGCTTATGAGGCATGGATAGGACCGGCAGCATGAAAATCGACTGGATTACCGTCGTGAAGTGTCGCTACGCACGGGACTGGGGCAACCCGGTTCTGGACAAGTGGCTCAACGCCCTGGCGGCGATGGGGGCGGTGGTCCGTGCGAGCAGCGTGGCTCCGCGCGTGGACTTGATGCGCAACCGCGAGGTTGGACGGTGGCTCGCGGAGGATGCAACCCGCTATCTGCTGATGGTGGATTCGGATATGGTTCCGCTGCCTGAGACCAACGCCCTGTTGGTTGAGGCGGGCGACGCGCTTTGGTGTCCCTATGTGGACCAGGCGGGCAAGGTGATAGACGCGCAGAAGAACGGTGTCGGGACGGGATGTATGAGGATTTCACGCGGCTTGGCGGAAGCGATACCGGAACCGCGATTCGAGTATACTCTGGATACATCTGGTCGGAAGGTCGAAAAGAGCGAGGCCTTCACTTTCACGCAGAAAGTGGCGGCGGCGGGCTTCGCATTCCGCGCCGTCGGGCGAGCGGGACACCTGATGCGGCTGGTAGCCTTGCCGCCGGGGCCGGGGCACACGGCGGTCGAATGGAAATTCGAGTGGGAGTTTTGGGGCTAGGGCGACGAGAACGTCGCTACTTCAACCCATTTAACCGCACCATCGCCGTGGTCGAACATAAGCACGTAATCTTTAGTTGCGGGATTCGCCGGTGCCGCAACCAATTTCCAAGCCTTGTCTATGGTCTGGTCCCAGACGAGCATCTGCCCGTCCGCCGTGCCGTCCGCCAGCCCCACACCATCAGCATCTACTTTGACCGCGGCCGCCGCGTCCACCTTGACGCGCACTCCGTTGGCATCAACATCTATGCCCTTATCCTGGTTGGCGAGGATCGCCAGACCATCATCGTCGATCATGATGCCGCTGATCAGCATATTCGTGTGAACGCCGAGTTCCCCGTCCGGCGTGAAGATCACGCCCTTGCGGCTGCCGGCGGCTGGCACACGGACATAGAGGCCGTCAGCATCAACCCCCATGGCTCGTGTTGTGTCCGGCTTGGCTTCGAATTTGCCGCCCGCCTCGTTCACCAACCGAAATTTCCGCGCCTCCACGACCTCTGCCGCTGGCGGCGTTCCGCCGCACGCCACCGCCATGACGGCCAACGGAAGCACCAACAACACAGTGATGAATCGAGTTGATCTCTTCATGGCATGTCTCCCAATTTGGCAATAGGAGTATAGCACAGAAACGGAAGGCTGTCAAGAAACTTGTCGTGGCGGACGGGCGCGTGAAGCCGTGCGGCGAATGTAAGAAGGGCAGGACAGGACAAGGCGGTCCGGCCACAACTCTTTATCCCATCAAGGCTTACGGACAATAATAAAAAAATCGGGATTTTTTTCTTGACTCCTGCCGGCGAAGCGCCGATACTACCGGCAGAGGTGGAGATGAAAATCCCAATAAACGAAAACGCGAAACGAGGGCCGGCCAGGGGCGACGGCATCTTCACGCTCGTCTCCACCTCTAAACCTGGCCGGCCTTCATTGCGCGAAGGGCGAAAGAAAAGAGGGGTGGATCATGGACAAGCCGCAGTATGTGACCACGCAGCGGACGGGCAAAGGCGTAAAGTTGGCGATCCTGATAAGCGGCCTCGGCATGTTGTTTTCCCTCGGCGGAGCGGGGGCGTCGGTCTTGGCCGAGTCGGGGAAGGGGATCGTTCTTTCCATTCTGGCGTTCGTGGCCTGCGCTGGGGCGCTTTTGGCGGCGAAGATCGTCCGGTGGTGGCGCTATGAATAGCGGCGAAGGGAATTCGGATCGCCCCCCGGTCGACGCCGAAGAGACCGTGCGGACGTGCAAAATCTACCTTGCTCGGGCGGGCGAATGGCGCTGGCGGCTGTTGATAAACGACTCCTATGTCGTGGCCGAAAGCGACGAGAGCCATGTGAGCGGCTACGCGGCCAGACAGAATTTTTTGCAATTCGTTGCGGCATGGTGGGCCATCTCGGACATCGCCCAGATCGCGATCCAGTTTTGCCTGACGGGCGGCGGAGCGGGGCCTCTCATGAGTATTCATGTCGTTCAGGATGTCACCGATGGTGTTGAGGACTGAGATGGCGCGACGGAAAACCGTGAAAACTCGGCCGCAAAACCTTCCGGTGCGCATCGCGCCAAACTTCATTTCGAGTTATCTTGATGCTCCCATTATACATATTATGTTGCGCTGGGGAGCGCTTGCGGAGTCCACGCGGTCCTTGCGGCCGTTGTTGTGGTCGGGCCATGGAGGGGGCCGAAAAAGTGCTAATGGTTCGGGAACACGACGCGCAGCCTCCACGACGTTGAAGAGGATGGTTTCGCACGGTGGCGCGCGAAGTCCGGTGGCCGTTCGGAAGACGCGGCAGGCGCGGGGTTCGAAGAATGCCCCTAACAGGCAGAAGAGGTCAGGCGTCCGAATCGAGGAGATCCTCATCGGAGATTTGGAGTCGGCCGTCGTCCGGCCCGGCCGTCGGTGGTTTCTCGGCCTTTGCTTCAGGCTTTTTGCCACCGGAGAGGCGTTCGAGGTTGGAGGCAATGTCGTCGGTGGTTCGGGCGGGTCCGGGCGCGGGAATCTTGGGTTCAGCGGCGGCGGCCCTCTTGCGTGTGGCGGGTTCGGGTTTCGGTGCGGGGGCCGCCTGGGCGGGCGGTTTGCGGACGCCGCCAATTTCGACGATAAACGTCAAGGGGCCGATTCGGACCTCGTCACCGGGGCGCAGCGCTTGTTCCTGGATCTTCTTGCGGTTGACGAAGGTGCCGTTCCCGCTTCCTTTATCGCGGATGAGAAGCGTGTCGCCCTCGTTGACGATGTCGCAGTGGTGTCGGGAGACGCGGGTGGAGGCGATGATGAGGTCGCTGTCCTCGGCGCGTCCGACGCTGAGTGTGCCGGGTGCGACCTCCACCTGTTTGCCCTTGGGATTTCCCTTGATAAGGTCGAGTTTGACGTCCATGGCACTCCTCCCAACCGTATAGAGTTTCCGTCGATCCTCCGAGAGGGAGGGTGTACCAGAAGGCCGGAGGCGAATCAACCCCAAATCCGGATTTTGGAGGTCGAGCCCCCCTGCCCCACCTCAGAGGGCCGGGGGCGACCAAGCGTCGGCCCGAAATGCGGGGCTGAAAAACCGCCAACAGGCGGGAACGCAAGGGACCGAATCGTTGAAGCCCGAGGGCCTCGTTTGCCGATATCAGCCGCAGAAGGCGGGCTGCGGCCGCTTTCAGAGAAAATCGCGTGAATTCCGACTGTGCTGCGCATCCCCCTACGGCCCAGGCGCGTAATGGGTCCCCTACCCAGAAAACTCTGTGACGTGTGTAAGCCATGGTGCGAAAAGGGGTTATGCTCGACCCTTTCGGTTCGGGCACGCGGATTCGGCCGAACTTGCAGCGAGATTTGACCCCTAGCGCGCCCTGTATAGGCTCTCCACCAAAGGGGGCCGTGTGTCTATGGAGTAGGTAGAAGCGCGCCAATCTCGAGGAAGGCCATATGGTGCTTCGCAAACGCATTCTATTGCCCATTGGTATCCACTTGAACCTGGAGTCGGTTCAGATGGTCCAGTTGGAGCAGGCGGACGGGTCGGTCGCGCTGGTTTCGAAGGCTGGTGCCACGTTTCCGCCGATCGCCGCCCCATCCAAGGACGGTGAGGCGACCGGCGTGGAAAGGGATGAGGTATCCGAGGTGGCGGCGGCGCGCTACCGTGAAGGCCGGGAGTTTGTCCGCCAAAGACTCGCCGGGAACGGTTTCCGAGGGAAAGAGGCGGTCATCAGTTTGCCGGCGGAGCATTTGGTGATTCGGCAGGTGCGGATGGCGCCGATGCAGCCCGACGAGTTGATCGCCGCCCTGGCCTGGGAACTGCAAGGCAAGTTGCCGTTCGATCCGAAGCGTGCCGTGATTCGGCACATCGTGGCAGGCACGGTCTCCGAAGACAACGAAACCAAGCAGGATGTCATTGCCCTAGCCGTCCGCCGGGACGTGGTCGAGAAGCACGTCGCTGCGACAGAGAAACTGGGCCTGCAAGTTGTGGGCGTGGGGGTGGAACCCTGCGTAATGGGCTACCCCTATGTGTTTGCCGTCACGCACGGCGCGGACACTCCGGGAGGGCCCTGCGGACTGATGCTCGTCCATCTCGGCGCGCTTACGACCTACGTGACCATCATCCGGGGCCAGGAGACGGCGTTCGTCAAGGGTATCGACTTCGGCGTTGAGAACGTGGTCCAGGCGGTTGCGAAGTCGCAGGACATCCCGACCGAGGAGGCCCGCGCGATGCACGACCGGTGGTGCGGCTCGAGCGCGGGGACGGCCGAGACGGAAGGTCCGGACCCTGCGCAAGTGTACAATCGAATCCGACCGGCATTAGAACATTTCACCGACCAGATTGAGTCGTGCATGCGGTATCACGGGTCGTTGGCGCGCGGCGCCGACATTGACCGGTTGATCTTTCTCGGCCCGGGTGCACGGGACCGGCCGCTGGTGGGCGTCCTGGGCGCTCGCTTGGGTATCGCGTGCGAAGTGGGTGATCCGCTGGGCGCCGTTGCTGAGAGGGGTAATTCTGGTGAAGCCGAGCCGGAACTGGCAGTTGCGCTCGGCCTGAGCCTTTTCGAGGCGCAGTAGGCGAGAAGCGAAATGATGAGAATCATAAACTTTTTGCCGGCTGACCATGTGGAAAAGCGAGGCCGCCGCCGGGCGAACCTTATCTGTCTCGGGCTGGCCGCCGTGGCGGCTCTGGCGCTGGGGTTGATAAGCGCGATTTGCGTGGCACGGGCCGCCGGGGTCGCCGGCCTCCGCAGACTGATCGATCAGCAGTATCGCGATGCCGGGCAGCAGATTAACCAACTGAAGAAGTTGGAGCAGCGCAAGGAAGGACTGCTCCGCAAGGTCGAACTGAGCGCGGATTTGCTGGAACGGGTTCCCCGAAGCCACATCCTGGCGCGGGTGACAAAGGCCCTGCCCCTCCGGACCAGCGTCCAGGTCTTCACCATGTCGGTTGAAGAGGTCGAAATGGTGACGGAGAAGCCCCCCGAAGGCGAGAGTACCGAAAAGGGCCAATCGGCCGGTCAAGCAGCCACGCGGGGCGGCAAGAAAAAAGGCCGCGTCCCAACAGTGAAGGTGAAGCAGACTCGATTCACCCTGGTCGGGCTGGCGCCCACGGACGTCGAGGTGGCGGAGTTGATTTCGCGGCTCAACACCGATCCGGTCTTCGAGGGCGTGAACCTTCAGTTCAGTGAGGAGTTTCCCTACGCGGAGGATGTGCAGATGCGGCGGTTCAAGTTGTCCTTCTGGCTGAGCGCGGAAGCGAAAAGGATATTGGAATCCTTCACCAGCCCAGGGCAGGATCCAGTCGAACCTGATGCACCGATTGCAGGGAGTGATTTATGAAAGTGTCCACGCGCGTTCTGCTCACGGTTCTGGCCGTCGCCGTTGCTGCGGCGGCCGTCCTTCTCTTGGTCGTCCTGCCGCTCGGGCGGCGCGTGGAGTCGGATCGTGCAGCCATCCAGAGCCGGCGGGCTCAGTTGGCGAAACTCGAGCGCATCACAAGGTGGATCAGCGATCTTCATGGAGAGATCCGGCGGCTCGAAGAAGCGCTTGAGTTCTTCGAAAACCGGCTGCCGGAAAAACGCGAAATCGACGTGATCGTCCGCGAGGTCTGGCTCATCGCGGAGTTGAAATCGCTGACCTCGCGCAGCATCCGGACGGAGAAGTCCGAGCGGATGCCGCGATACAGCGTCCAGCCCGTCCGTCTGGCGCTCGAGGGGCGGTTTGAGGGTTTCTATGAGTTTCTCCTCGGCCTCGAACGCCTGCCGCGCATCACTAAAGTGCGCGAGATGCAAATTCAAAAATCACCCACTCAGGAAGGCACCGTGCAGGCCGACCTGGTGGTGGACATCTTTTTCGAGCAATAGCCATGACCGACGAAATACCCATGAACCAGTATCGGATGTCGTCCAGTGGGCTGGAGCCGCTGACGGCAAAGAACGACCACGACCTGCATCGCCACAGCAGGGAACTGGGGCTCAACGACAAGAAGAAAGTAGCGGCTCTGGCTGTTCTGCTCGCGTTGGGATGCGGGGTGGTGGCGTTTCAGTTTCTCCGCGGCGGGAGTCCGAAGCCGGCTGGCGCGGTGGTAAGCGGGGCATTCTCCACCCAACCTTCGAGCAGCCTAGGCGAAATTGAGTCCGTCCTCAAGCAATTGGAAACCAGGGCCCCTGGGCAGGATGACGTCTCCGTAACCCGCGTTGAGGAACTGGTCAAGGAGTTCCACGGTTACGTGCGACGGCGCCAAGTCCCGCTCCAAGACCTCGGCGTCAACCCCTTCCTGGTCGTCATGGCGCAGGAGGAACGTGTGGCAGAGGTAGAGCAGGCGGCTGAAGAGGCAAAGCAGGCGGCTGAAGAGGCATTGAAGCGGCAGCAGATCCGTGAGGCGGCCGCGCAACTTACCCTGACTTCGATCGTCGTGGCGGGAGAAAAACGGCTGGCCCGGGTTTCCGGCGAAGTCTGTGGTGTGGGTGATAAGGTCCGCGGGTTCCAGGTGGAACGAATTGAGCCCGACCGCGTGGTGCTCGTTTGCGAAGGTGAGACGGTGGAACTGACACTCTTTGAGAAGCCGAATGTAAGGAACTAAGGGTGGCGATGGCAAGCGACAAACAGGAAGGCAAGGCGGCAGCCGCGCCAGATACCCCGGGAGAGGGCGCAGCGGCCCTCGCCGAGGCCAAGCCGCGCCCTCGGCGTATGGGCGACACCCTCGTCAGCCGCGGCGTCGTGACCGCCGCACAACTGGAAGAGTGCCTCGCGCTCCAGAAGTCCAGCCCGGGCGAGCGGCTGGGCCAGATTCTCGTCCGCAAAGAGTACGCCAAGGAAGAGGAGATCATGACGTGCCTGGCGGACGAGTATGGTCTGGAGTTTGTGCACGTCGGTGAGTTGGACATTCCCCAGCGCGTTCTCGACATGCTGCCGTCCGATTTCTGCCGCCGCCACAAAGTGCTCGTCATCGACATGGACGCGGACGAAGACACGGTGACGGTGGCGACGGCGGACCCGGCGAACGTGTTCCTCATGGACGAAATCCGCCACCGTCTCGGCCAACCGGTTCGGCTGGCAGTGGCCGCCCCATCGGCCATCACCAAGGCAATTGACGAAAAGGTCCTCGCCTTCGACGACTTCGAACTGGACGAACTGATTCGCGACATCACGGACGATGCCGTCGAGGTCGTCCAGGACGGAGACGACGAAATGACGGACCTGGCGGAGGTGGCGGGCGAATCGCCGATCATCCGCCTGGCCAACTACCTGATCTGCAACGCTGTCAAGGAAGGCGCCAGCGATATTCACGTCGAGCCGGGTGAAAAGAAGATGAAGGTGCGGTACCGCATCGACGGGGTGCTGTTCGAGATGATGTCCCCGCCGCAGGCCATGCACCCTGCCCTGATGTCGCGTCTGAAGATCATGGCCAACCTGGACATTTCGGAGCGGCGTCTGCCCCAGGACGGCCGCATCCGCGCCATCGTTCGGAACCGCTATGTGGACTTCCGCGTCAGCACGCTCCCCACCACCCAGGGCGAGAAGACGGTCATCCGCGTTCTGGACAACCGGTCCATCCTGATCGGCCTCGAAAAACTGGGTTTCGAGGAAGACCATCTGAAGACCTTCAAGGAACAGGTTCGGCGGCCGCACGGCATCATCCTCGTCACCGGGCCGACCGGGTCGGGCAAGACGACGACCCTTTACTCGGCCCTGCTGACGATGAAGGGCGGGGAGATTAACATCTCCACCGTCGAGGACCCTGTCGAGTACTTCCTGGGCTTTGCGAACCAGGTCCAGATTAACGAGCGGATCGGGTTTACTTTCGCCAGTGCCCTGCGGGCGCTCCTGAGGCAGGACCCCGATGTGATCA
>Ga0307378_10000673_pt1 | contig 58737 bp, 105 predicted proteins | sample UN1MG_FD_202238 | JGI IMG/M metagenome (GOLD analysis project Ga0307378, IMG submission 202238) | Soil microbial communities from Risofladan, Vaasa, Finland - UN-1 | ecosystem: Environmental > Terrestrial > Soil > Coastal area > Acid sulfate soil | place: Finland: Risofladan, Vaasa | collected... | reverse complement strand
CTATTATAACAAGAGAAGAAAATTCGTTGCAGATAGATTTTATGAATGCAAATAATTATTTGACAAAACTCGCCGTAGAAATAATAAAAAAAAACGATGATAATAGGGAGTTAGCAATGGAGGAAATATCGCATATTTTTGTGTTATTGGTAGAAAGTGTTCTAGACACAACATTCCTTGCTGGTATAGATGAGAAAAGATTAAAATGCATGTTTTATGAGGCGGTTAGACTTCATAAAGACAAATTTATATGTAAGGAGTAGAATTATGGGTATTATAACAAGAGAAGAAAAAACAAACGATTTAAGATGGTGTTTAGACGCTACGGGAAATAAGTTTTTACAGCAATGCACAATTATAACTAACCATTTAACAGGTGAGGTTGTTACTAAAAAATGGCGTAATATACCTACTATAACATCTGAGCAATATTTAAATGAATTAAACGAGGAGTAGAATTATGGATATAAAGATTATTTCTGATTACGGTATATCTAAATACAACGATATAAAGATTTACAAATCTATATTAAAGCAAAGTGAATATGTTGGTAAGTCATCTATTGAACTTCATTATTTTGTGGAAAAAACTCCATATTTGCTTGTAGATTTTATTAGTATCGCTTTCCGCACATGTGAGGAAGCGGAGAGGATATATGATATTATTGATGTAATGGATTTTTGCGGAAATACTGGCACTGTTAAAATTGATATAAGGAGCAACAATGACTAAAACGACACATAATATTATTGATATTTCCGAATTTAAAGACGGCGAGAAAAGGAAAATAGATATGGGTAATGGCATTACAATAAGTTGCGGGCATGTAGAAGATGGAAAATGTGCTTGTGGCGAGCCTATAGTATGTGAGGAGTTATATATGTGTAAAGAGTGTTTAGATAGACATAAGGAGCAACAATGACAAATAAGCAATACTACACATTTGCTGAATTAGTCCGTTTGGAGGAGTTCAGAGGGTTGTTTTCTGTAAGTGCATTAAGAGAATATCGCAAGGAAAACACCAAGGGATTTAATCGGTGCGTTTATAAGGTGAAGGGAAAATTGCTTATAAATATAAATGAGTTCAGGGATTGGATTGAAGGGCAAAGGGTGCAGAAACGGGAGTTGCCGTCTATTATTATAAATAAAACAGAGGAGTAAATCATGACAAATAACGATAAATTCAATGAAGTAAAGCAAGTATTACTTCAAAATTTGCCTAATACAGATATTGAAACTATTTTAAAACTGTTGCAAGAATACAACACTACGCTTGAAATGCTAAAATTAAAAACAAAGCAAATAAACGAGATTATTGCTATTGTTGAAAAGGAAAAACAAAAGAGGGTTAATTGAATATGAATAAAAAAAACATAGAAACGGCATATAAGGAAAATATGCAACAATGGGAAAACGAGTTTAATATAGGGGAAAAAAGACCTTACGAAATTGAATGGGAGGGGTGTGAGGAAGTTGTTGTTAGTAATCAAATAGCTAAATCGCACGCATATTTTAGACACAAGTTTGTAAATTCGTTTGCCATAAGGATACTTACAATGGATGTAATAAATTTAAAAGACAGCGAAGCGAAAATAATTTTACGCTCTGAAGGAATAAACGCAAACGCAGAACACAAAAAATCAAGTTCACGAGAATATTATTTAGATAAAACATCTATTTTGCAATTGATTGATGTTTTGCAGGATATAGTAAGGGAGAAAAATAATGTTTAAAGCGATAAAGAAACTATTTAGTGGTATAGGGCATGCACCGACATTTGATGAGGCTATTGGTAGCCTTAAAAGACCGCCTATTGATAGGGAAAAATATTTAAAGAATAGAGATTTAACAGTAAAAAATGCGGATACTGGCGAACCCAAGGAAGAATTTAACGTGCAGTATAGACCAGTTGGGGGCATAGTAAATTACGGCGGGAAACTCCCTAAGCGTAAAATCTCGCCCCAAAGTGAATGCGAGCCGTGCGAGGTTATGCTTAAGCTAGCGGATGTGATTGAGAATGGGGAGTATAATACACATGGTATATATCATAATTTGCACAAGAATAGGCTTAGTTTTGATATTCTTTCAAAAGATGGACACGGCGTAGTAATAAATCCTAGCGATGGTTTGGGCAGTATTTATACGATAAGCACATATTTTCATCCTAATAAAGAATATTTTGGTGTTAAAGAACATATAAGTCTAAGTCCTCATGAGTGTGATTTTTTATTGCCATATATAGATAAAAGGTTGCAGGAATGTAATAAGGATAAACTTGAAAGGCAGGGAAAACAGCAAGCCAAGTTACGAGAAAGGATTTTAAATGCGGATACGGAGAAGCCACTATCAAAGCAACTATATGAAAGGAATAAGGAGCTAGGTTTTATAATAGACAATGCGTTTCTCAATGACGATAAAGACCTTGAGAAAGAAGGCTATATAAAATGCACGGATAAAAACGGAACTGTATTTTATGCAAAAACAGGCGTGCAAAGAACAACGCCACTTAATAGGCGTTCAGGGAAACTCCCTAACCGTAAAGCCCCGCCACAGAAAAACATAAAATCCGTATAAAACGCTTGACAAACAATTTTACCAGTGTTTAATGTTGTATAAATGACACACACGGTAAATCATGCCTAACGATATACAGCAAAAAGAGCTTAAGCATATTAACTTTGAAATAAAACAAGATAGCCTCACTGAGCAAGGGACTTTTGAGGGATACGCTAGTATTTTCGGAAACGAAGATAATCACGGCGATATTGTTTTAAAGGGTGCATTTACAGATACATTAAAAGAAACCAAGCCTAAATTATTATATCAACACGACCCAAGAAAACCAGTAGGAGTTTTTGACGAAGTAAGAGAAGATGACAAGGGTTTATATGTAAAGGGTCGGCTGCTTCTTGAAAACTCATTAGCAAAAGATGTCTACGCTCTTATAAAAGGCGGCGCTATTTCTGGTATATCTATTGGGTATCAAACAGTAAAAAGTCGCTGGGACGAGGAAAACGAAGTTAGATATTTAGAAAAAGTAAAATTATATGAAGCGTCAATCGTAACATTCCCAGCCAACGAAAGTGCAACTGTGGAAAATGTAAAAAGCGAACAACCAACAAAAATAAATATTGAAGAGATAAAAAATATAAGAGAAGCCGAGCGTGTTTTAAAAAATAAAACGAAAGGCTTGACAAGAGAAGAAATAACTGGAATAGTTTCAAAAATCAAAGATGTTTCTATTCAAGAATACTTGAAGGAAAATAAAGCTAAAGAAACTAATAGCGAGATGCAGGCAGTTGTTGACTTAGCAAAACAGATTGTAAAAATCTACGAATAGTAGCGAGAGGCTACAAATACCCCCACCAGTGAGATACTGACCCAAAAATTATAGTTATTTTATAAATTTAAAAAGAGGTCATGATGACAGATAAAGATTTAAACACGCCTAATGTTGACGAGAAAAATCTCGCAATAGAGTTAAAAGGCACTTTGGCTAATTTGCAAGAAAAAGCAGAAGAAGCCAAAAAAGAAATGAAAAAATTCGGTGATACAACTGGTTTGACAAAAACAGAAGTTGAAACTTTAAAAGCTGAATTTAAAACGCAACTTGAAACTTTAAACGAGTTGAAATCAAGAAACGAAGCGATGGAAAAAGCAATCAATATGCTACCTTCGGGTGTTGAGCAAAAAGCTATTGATGACCCTCGTTTTGAAGAGTTCAATAAAGGTTGGGGATTAGAAGTTAAAAACTCTCTATACGAAAACCCTATTGACGCTTCTAATGCACAAGAATATAAGCAACTTTTTGAAAAAGTTCTTGTAAAAGGTGCTAATGAAGTTTTCCGTAATTCCAATGAAATGGAACAAAAAAAATTGCAAACTATTATTGACCCACAAGGTGGTGTTTTTGTAGTCCCGCAATTTATGCCTAATCCGATTGAAAAACAATTTGATGAAAACGGTGTTATGCGTGTAGTTGAAACTATGCAAACAAACTCCTCCGTTGTTTATCAAAATGTGGACTATAACGATTATTCCGATGGTGATTTCAGTCATGAATTAACAGCCGATGATTTAGATGTTGATGACACTAAATATTATCAACAAGCATGGCAAGTTAGTGATATGTATTACGCAAAAGAGTTCACTAGAAATGAACTTGAAGATGCGGCAATAAATATTGAAGAATACATTATGCGTAAATTGCGTGAAGGCTTGGAGCGTAAAAAAGCACAATATCTATTACTTGGTAATGGTGTTGGCGTTCCGAAAGGATTGCTAACTTATGCTAGTGGAACTAATTACGATAATATTAAGCAAACTACATCTGATGTATCAGCAACTATAACTTGGGCGGATATATTTTCTTTGCCTAGTGAAGTTGTTGGCAACAAAGCAAAAGGAAAATACCTTATGAATGAGGATACTTTCTATAAATTGCTTTCTGATGTTGATGGTATGGGTAAATATCAAATCGGAAATCAATTACAGTTTTTCTCAACAAAAGATGTAACTATGTCTATTCTTGGTAATGAAATCGTGTTTGATAGTAATATGCCTAAAATCGCTAGTAATTCTTTATCTGTGATTTACGGTCGTTTTGATCAGGCTTACGGTGTTAAAACCAAAGTCGGTCAATCAATTATCCGTGATGACACGCAAGCTAAGAAAATAAAAATTACTCTTAGGGAGCGTATGGACGGTCGTTTGAAAAACGGACAACATTTATCAACTTTAAAAATTAAAGCATAGGGGTATTATTATGATGCAAGACAATTATTCAAAGAGTTTGGCAAAAGTGGCACTAGGCTGTATTGTCATAAATACAGACACCACAACAACCAGTGTTATTATTGATACTGCTGGTTTTGAGAGTGGGAAGTTTGTTCTTTTTACTGGTGTTATTACTGCTGGTGATGTGACGATAACAAAAATTCAAGAAAGTGATGACAGTGGAATGTCAGGAGCGACTGATATTCCTGCTGCTAGACTTATTGGAACGGCTGGAACTGCTATAACAGTGGCAGAAACTACCCATGAGCTTGGATTTGTTACTGATACAAAAATGCGTTATGTGCAAGCAACTTTTACAACTGCAAATTCTGCCAATTTATTGGCAGGTGCTACTTGTGAACTTGGGCATCCGCACAATACACCAGTTAGATAGTTAATGTTAGGGAGGCTAATACCCTCCCTTTCTTTTAAGAGGTTAAAATGACTAAAATTAAAATGCTTAAAGACGATAAATATGCAAAAAAAGGTATATTTATTACTAACTGCCCAAAGGGTGATATTTGTGATGTTCCTGAGGAAATTGCAAAGGCTTTTGTGGAGCGAGGCTCTGCTATTCACCATAAGGAAAAACCAGTTATTGAAACGCCAAAATCTCCAGTTCTTGAAACGCAAGATTTGGATATTAGCGATTTGGAATACAAAGAGCTTAAGGAATTAGCGGAAAGTAAGGGTTTTCAACAAGGCAGAGGAAAACCAAGTAAGGATAATTTAATTGAATTTTTAAGAGGACAAGATGGTTAAAACATTAGATATAATAGAATTACCAAGAGATGTTAGTTTTTCTGCAAGTGCAGGCGGAGCGAATGTTTCTGAAATAACAATCACTTTAAAAGACGCAAAAGGAAATGTTTTTAATGCAACAACGCCTTTTAATGTTTGGCTATCTGATAGTGCGACTGGTGTTGGTTTAACAGCGACCGCCGCTAGTGGAACGGTTCAAGCAAAAAGCACAGAGGGAGCGGATTTTGGAGCGTTGACTGCGAAAAAAGCGTTGCTAGTGCAAGCAAAGGCAAGCACTGGAACTTATGTTTTGGAAATTACTGATACAGCAAAAACAGGCTATTATATAGCCGTGCAGTTGCCATTTGTTGGCGAGGTTTTTGTTAGCGACCAGTTAGTAACCGCTGATTATGGGGCATAATGAGCAATTATTACAAGCCATATAGCTATAAAGAAATTAGCAGGGATAGTTCTGAAGCTATCCCTTTGGCTTTAGTAAAAGAACACATTAGAGCTTCACAAGACAATTCTACCGAGGACGAGCTTATAAGGTCTTATATGGCAACTGCTAGGCTATGTTTTGAAGGCTTTACTCGTAGAACATTGATAACGACTACATATAAAACCTATCGTGATATATGGCAATCTGGTTATGAAATAAGACGCTCTCCTTTACAGACAATAGAAAGCGTGAAATATTACGATACGGATAATGTATTACAAACACTTGATAGTTCTAATTATTATATTACTAATGAAACGGATTACTCACGATTGATATTTAATAATGACGCTGTATTGCCTTCTTTGAAAAACAGGGAGCAAGCTATAGAAATAACTTTTAAAGCTGGTTATGGCGATGCAATGGAAGATATACCATACGATATAAGAGTTGCATTATTGCAACACATAGCAAGCATGTATGAAAATCGTGGTGATTGTATTGATAGTGTCTGTTCTAATCTCTTGCCAGCGACCGCAAGCATGATATATAGTAAATATAAGATTATAGAAATGGTTACATATTTTAATAGGTAGTAATTATGGCTAAAAAAATATGTCCATCGGATTTCAAACATCAAATAGCGATACAAAATCGTAAAACATTGCCAGATAATGCGGGCGTGGATTTCAAGTTGGAATTTGACGCAGGAATAAAAGCGTGGGCAATGATTAAAACCACACGGGGCAGTGAGTTTATGGGTGATTTGAATATCGCACGGGACGGAACTCATATATTTACTATGAGATATATACCTGCAATAACTGCACAAAATTGGGTTTTATATGATGAGAGGCGATTTGATATATTACATGTAGAAAATATTGATGAGGAAAATCGTTTTTTAAAATTAAGATGTAATGAACGAGGTTCTACTGATTTCCCAAGAACAGGATATTAGTGATATTTTTGCAACAGTAAATGTTTCTTTAATCGCACACAATTAACATTTCGTAAGATTTACACCTGTTTAATTAAATCGGGTAAGTCGGGTATTTTCAAATCACCCGAATTAAAACCTATTGTTTTTATTGGCAAATGTTAATTATGTATGATTAAGTTGATTAAATCGGGTAAGTCGGGTATTCTAAACTCATTATGATAAGAATAGAAAGCGATAGTGCAAATCAAAGAGTGTTTATACAAGCCAAAGGAAGCAAAAAGGCAGTTCAGAATGGTATCCGCCGTGGATTTTATTTGCTAGGTAAGGAATTGGTTAAAACAGCTAAGCAAGGGATTATAAACCCTCCTAAAACAGGGCGTAATTACAACGGACATATAGCGTCCTCCGCAGGAGAGTATCCTGCTAATCAAAGACCCGCACGCAGGCGTAGGCTAGGATTAAGCACTGCTAACTCCGCAAGGCTAGCGTTTTCGCTTGGTTTTACAGTTCAGGGATATTTACTTATGCATTTCGGTAGTAAAGTCCCACATGGTAAGTATTTACAAGAAGGCACAAGTAATATGGAAGCCAGACCGTTTTTAACATTATCGGTAGACACAAACCAAAGAAACGCTATAAAAATATTTGAAAGTGAAATAGGAAAGAGGTTATAAAGTGCCAGAATGCAAAAACATAGTTAATCAATTAAAAGCGGTGTTGCCATATTACACGGATAAATTCCATGATACAGCAACCTTGACAAGTTTCTCAAGAGCTGGAAATACTATTACATTTCAAACAAACGCAACGACCCTATCAACAAACGATAGAGTGTTAATCAAAGATGTCTTAATGGCAAATGAGGCGACAATTACTATTGTTGGCAATACAGCTACCTGCACGACCGTAAATTATCACGACATGACGGAAAACTTCGGACAAAAAGCTATATTTACAGGAATTACAGAAAGTGGCTGGACTGGTAGTTTTGATATATTAACAGTGCCAACGCAAAATACATTTACTTTTGCCGTGCCAACTGGAATAGCGACACCAACGGGAACTTTTTATTTACTTGAAAACAGGGCTGGTTTTAATGGCTTCCAAACAATAACAAAAATAAGCACTGGAGTTTATAGTTTTGAATTAGATACAGATGATTTTGCTTTATTGCCTTCAAACGGAAATGTAGAATATGCAAGTTTGATATACAATCAAAGAATTGCGGGTGCTAGTATGGAAGCAAATATACTTAAATTCTATGGTGATTATCCGCAACAAAAAGAATGGGTATGGGTAGTATTAGGCGGTATTACAGCGAGTAAAAGCCGTGATAATGATAGCGACGCAACGGCAAAAATCAAGCCAAGCGGGCAGGATTACACGCAAGAATTACTATTGCCTTTTGATGTTTATGTATTCCTACCGCAACAAGACGACGCTATATCTGGTAGATACTCAAGGGATTTGATAGAAAGTGATATCAGAAAAGCATTATTTAAATCGTTGCTAGGCGTGGTTTTTGATAGTGGATTTGTAAATGGCGGGCTTGAAAATGGCGGTGAATACGGGGCTGTTTTTGTTAGTGATGAGCCTGTTAGCTTCCTTGGCTCGTTTTATAATCATAGATTTGGTTTTGAAATACCATTTACAATAACAAACGATATAAACAGTTCAGAAAACGGGGATATTGTAAAGCCTTCCGAAAGTTCAGCCTTTAGATTTTTTGAAATAAACTATCAAAATTCATTTGACGAAACCGTCAAAAATGACAAGGGAAAAATAGTTTAATCTTTTTGCTTGCGTTTTATTTTTTAAAAGATAGTGTTATTTATACAACATGACATTTTTGCAACACAATGAAAAAAATAAAGCTAAAAATAAACAAACCGTTTAGAAATCCAGTAAATAAAAAGCTCTTAGAAGCTGGAGAAATTATAGAAATAAACGCATGTAAAGACGGAGTTCCTTTGCATAAATATTTCAGAGATAGATTAAATGACGCAAGAAAGTTTGATAATTGTTGCGAAGTCGTTAGTGAAACCAAAAAGAAAGGTAAGGAATAATGTCTATTATATCAAAACCAAAAATTACAGTTAATAAAATACCACAAACCGTTGCGGTAGAAAATGAAGAGCAAAAAGTTCTATTTCTTGGGCAAATGATAACCACTGGAACTGCAACCGCCTCCGCTGGAGAATTAAACACCAGCATTGGAACGGCTAGCGAAGAGGACGGATTGTTTGACGCAAAATCTCAAATAGCGGGTATGATAAGAGCCTTCCGTGAAGTAAATAAAAAAACACGGGTTGACGCTATACCTTTGGCAGATAACGGGGCTACAAAAGCCACCGCAGTTGCTACATTTACAGGAACGGCAACGGAAGCGGGAACTCTCACTGTAATTGTCGGCTCACGGAAAAAACATAGTTATGAATTGGCTATTTCTAATACAGATACAGCAACCGCAGTTGGTGATTTGCTGGTATCTGCTATTACAGCCGATGGAGACGCACCTTTTACGGCTGTAAATGTAACTGGAACGGTTACAATCACTGCTTCAAATGCGGGAACGGAAGCGAATAGTTTCGGTATTGAATATTCTGGTGCAGTTGCTGGCATATCTCTTGCTTTAACAGGCTGGACAGGCGGTGCGACAAACCCTGTATTAACAAGTGTATTTGATGTAATAGGCACGGAAAGATACCAGCATATTGTTTATCCTTCAGGATATGGCTATGATTTCATGGAAGATTTCTTAGACGCTAGATGGAATGTAGATAACGATATTTTAGATGGACAAGCCTATACCTGCACAACCGATACTATTGCAAACTTGCGTGTTGCAGGGGCTTTATTAAACAGTAAATCCCTAACAGTAATAGCAGAAAAGACATACGATGAAACGAAGTATAAAGGCTCGCAAATGATGGAAGTTGACTATCAAAAAGCGGCGACTTTTGCTGGTATAGTTTCTTTGAGATTAACCAAAGACGCAAACCTAACACGGATTTTAACAGTTAAGGACGCTTCTAAAGATGTGTTCGGAGGCGTTGCATTGGCTAGCTTGCCTATTCATAATACGCTATTAAGCAATATGTCTTTGAATGATACTGCAAAGGGCTGGACTTCGGACGAAATGGCCGAGCTAAACGAGCTTGGATTTTCTGTAATAGGAAATAACCAAGCGAGAAATGCGGTTATTACTGCAACTGCAAAAACCATGTATAAAACCGATGTTGCAGGAAACCCAGACCCGATATTCGGCACATTAAACGCAGTTCAAACCTCATCTAATTCAGCGGAATATATATTTAATAATCTAAAATCAGATTTGGCACAAATTCGTTTGACGGAAGGGGCTACAGCACAAAACAGAGCGATTGCGGATAGTGGTTTTATTAAAAACCTTTTATTAAATTATTATGATGTTTTAAGCGACCCGAATGGAGATTATTTATTATTAAGAGCTGGCGATGTGGAACGGAAAAAATTTGCTAACAATTTAAACATTGAGATTTCTTTATTGGAAGGGAAAGTAACAGTTACAAATAAAGCAAATATAATATCACAATTAAGAGAATTTTTAATGACAACACAATATGGATATTCAGCGGAGTAGAGGTAAATCATGGCTAAGTCAATACAAGTAGTAGAAGTTAGAGTAAATAATGTGGTTACGCCAATCGCAGGCGAAACTGTAGAAATTATGTTAGGGCGTGGAGAAACTAACACCGAGGCGTATGTAGCGGGAAATAATAATATAGAAGTAGTTTCTGGATTAAACACTAGCACGCAAATCGGTGGCGTTAAGTTTGATATGCCACATATTGCAAGCACTGCAACTGAAGTTGATAGTTGGCACGAAGCAAGAGGTGAAAACTTGGTATTCGTAAGGGATATCAACGATGTAACCTATACGCTTGAGCAAGGCGTATTAGCAACGGATACTACATTGCCTTTTGCAAGCGATGGGAAAATATCTATAGAGTTCAAAGGCAAACCAATTAAAATAGCATAGGAGTAGATTATGACAATAGGCGAGAATTTTGTATATGAATTGAAGAAACCTTTTATTTTCGGAAATAAAGGCGTTGATGAGGAGGCTATAAACATTCATATAGAATGTCCGTGTTTAAATGTTGACCGCCAATTTACAGCAATAGAAAAAGAAGTATTAGATTGTTTTAAAAAAGCACAAGAAGCCAGTTCGGGAATTGATGTAGAAGCTCTTAGAAAAGAATTAGGCGAGAATAAAGAGCAAGTTGAAATGCAAGGAAAAGATGTCGCAATGGCAATTAGCGCTTATGGCGATACTGCTAAATGTTATGATAATCTAAAACAGATTTTTGCAAAAACTGCTTTTGTAAATGGCAGTAAGCAAAAAATAACAACTCCAATTTGGGAAAGTATGTCAATGGAAGACGCTAAGGCTTTACTAGGAGAGTATGTTGTAAATTTTATTGTTGGTTCTCTAATCCAATAAACCCAGATAATCGGTGGCGTGAGAGCTTTTTGTTGAGCAAAGTTTTTCTTTGTAAGTATAGCGAGGGCGGGATTACTATGGAATACTTAGACAAATTGCCATATTGCGAAGTTTATAAGTTAATTAAACTCCTAAAGCCTTACATGGAAAAAGAAGCAGAGGCGTTAAAATGACAGGATATTCAGTAAAATATACATATATAATCGCCGATAAGTTTTCAAAATCACTTGATAATTTTAATAAGAAAATAGCGTTGTCTTCAAAAGGCGTTGCACAAGCAAGCCAACGAATGAATAAATACGGGCATAAAATAAACTCTATTGGAAAAGGGTTGAGTTTTAAATTGACCGCACCTCTTGCTTTGCTCGGTGCTAGGGTTGTAAAAGGGGCTTCGCAATGGGAAATGTATCAAGCCACACTTACGACTATGCTTGGTAGTGTTGATTTAGCTAAAAAAAGATTGATTGAGTTAGAAAAATTCGCAGCGACAACGCCGTTTTCTTTGCCAGAAGTTGTCCAGCTAGGAAACCAATTACAGGCTTTAGGGCGTTATTCTAAAGAAAACATGACAATGTTAGGTGATTTATCGGCGGCGGCAGGAAAGCCTATTGACCAAACCACACGAGCCTATGCAAAGTTAATTTCAGGGCAGAAAGGAATTGCTGTTGATATGTTTAGAGACTTGTTAATTACAACACAAGACTGGGTAAAATATACAGGAACTGGGGTGTCAAAAAGTGGTGAAATATTAGCCACAACTGAGCAAATGGCAAACGCATTGCCAAAGATTTTAGCGGCGAAAGGTTTTACTAATATGATGGCTACGCAATCAAAAACTCTTGGTGGTGCTATTTCAAATTTTAGTGACCAAGTCGGGAGTGCGTTTAGACTTATAGGTGCTGAACTTGTTTCCGCTGTAGACTTGAAAAAAATTATAAAAGATTTGACATTTTCTTTAGAAACCGCAACAAATTGGTTCAAGGAATTATCTCCAGTAACGAAAAAATGGTTTTTCTGGCTAGCTATAGGAGCGACTTTTTTAGCCCCTATTTTAATCGGAATAGGGCAGTTAGCTATTGGAGTTTCTGGGCTGATAACATTGCTTGGATTTATGAAGATAGCAGTTTTAAAATTAAATCTTAGTATGTTGCCATTGGTTCTCACAATTACAACAATCGGGCTTGTTGCATACGCCGTTTATAAAGTTTGGAGTAAATGGGATAGTTTATCAACTACTACGAAGGTTTTCATGGGTGTTCTTGCGTCCATAATACCAGTTATATGGCTATTTAATACAGCATTACTAGCAAATCCTTTGGTTTGGATTATCGGTGCTATAGTTTTAGGAATAGGGGCTATAGCAGTTGGAATATACGGTTTAGTCAAACTATGGCAAATGTTTCAAGAAGGCAACGCTCCTTCATGGTTACAATGGGTATATGATAAGTTCGTTGCGTTATATGATATAATTGGAAAAATTGTAGGCATAGGGGCAGGCGACAGCTTTAATGCTTTAGCAAGTGTGCCAGAAAGCATTGGTAAGGACTTCCAAACTGGAAAGGCTTTAGCAAGTTTCGCAGGTGATAAAATAGGCAATTTCTTTGGCGGTGTAGGCGGTGGACAAAAAAACGAAAGTGTTATTACTTTAAATGTAAATGATAAAAATGGTGTTATAGGCTCGGTAGAAACGCAATCATTCGGAAATTATAAACAAGCTATAAATGTAGGAGGTTAGCATGGTATTAAAACTATTAAATACAGCAAGTTTCCGAGGCGTAGAATTTCTTGTAAAATCAACAAGTTTAACTTTCGGGCAAAGAACAGTAATAACCGAATTGCCAAACTCCAATAAAACAGTGATTGAATACATGGGGGCTCGTGGTGATGAGTTCGCCATATCCGCCGTTATACAAGGAAAAGGAGAGGAGTTTTTTAATAAAAAAAATGCATTAATAGAGGCGTTGTCAAAATCAGGAACGGGAGTTTTTGTCCACCCAACAGATGGAAGTATGGTAGTTTCTGTAATTGGAACGCCAACAGAAAAACAGGATTTTAAAGAACTCGGCGTTGCGAAATTTGACATTGTTTTTAAAAAAACCACCGCGACGCAATATCCGATTATAAGCAATGACAACACAAGTAAAATATCAAATACAACGGATAATATCCTAACGATTACTAAACAGGATATATCGGATAATTGGGATATAACCGCCGACCCTTATAATTTCACCATAGCACAAAACAAGCTAACAAATGTTAGTGATATTTTTGATACCGCAACAAAAAGCATAAAAGCAACGGATAGTTTTATTAGTGAAATGAGCGAAGCAATAGAAAATTTCTCAGAAAATAAAATCGCAAACGCTTTTTCTGGTTCTTTATTGGCAACTGCTTTTACTTCATTGTTTAATAATGCAGATAGTTTTGCACAAAATGCAAGCGACCAGTTTAATATGCTAAGGGAGTTTTTTAACTTCGGTGATAATGATAAGGTTATATCAAGAGTTGATACATTTGCTAGCTTGCAAGCGATAAAAAACAATGGTTTGATTGATAACGGAATGAAGTTTAATAGCCTTGCATTATCTTATAAAAACGCAACGGATATAGATTATAAAAATAATGAAGATGTTAATTTAATTGAACAAACTCTTGAAAATCAATACCGTGCGATAATATCAAATAGCATAAGTGATGACTTGAGATTAAATATCAATACGTTAAGAAACGAAGCCCGTATATTCTTTGATAGAAAACGGGAGGAGGTGGCGGATATAGTCACGGCAGAAATAAACGGATACGGCGGTTTAACGCCTCTTATTTATAGATTTTATGGCGATTTGTCCTTAACGGAAAATATTAAGGGTTTGAATAATATTCAAGACGCTAATTATATCACAGGTGATTTACGGGTATTGACATCATGAGTGAAAATAAAAAAATATCTATTGAAGTTGATGGAGTTAAAAAAGTTGGTTTTGACAGTATCGGAATAAAAAAATCAATGACAAACGCATATTCCGAATTTTATTTTAATATAGCACCGCAACAAGATTTAATAATCCCATATAAAGAAGGAGATAGTTGCAAGATATGGATTGGTGATAAGTTAATCCTAAGTGGTTATATAGAAACTAGCTCGGTTGCGTATTCAAGCGGTTCTCACACTATAAATTTTAGTGGGCGTGATGTATTATGTGATTTTGTTGATAGTAGCCTAACAGGAAATATTGATTTTAAAGCTCCGATTTCCATACCACAAGTTTTGAAAATATTATTGCCTAAATACGGGCTTGCAAATGCAAAAATAATAAATCAAACAGGGCTTGATTTGGAAAATGACAAGTTCACAAACGAGGAGGATATATCAAGCGAAGTTGGTGATAATGCCTTTGAATTTGTAAAAAAACTATGCTTGAAAAAACAAGTGTTGATTTATTCAAACGGAATAGGCGATATTATATTGACCCGTGCGGAAAACGCTATATTTGCAACTTCTATAAAAAACGAAATAGGCGAGAACGGAAATAACAATAATATTATATCTGGCAGTAAGAATTTCAATACTTCTACTAGGTTTGGTGAATATAATGTTTTTTCACAAGGCAACGCAAGTTCAGGTTTTTTTGATGGGAATTTAGATAGTAAAAAAGGCAGTGCTTTTGATAATGGAGTAAGAACTTCTCGTATTATGGAAATGCAAGCGGAAAGCCTGTCATCTATAGAAAGTTGTGAAAAACGAGCAGTTTGGGAAGCAAATGTAAGGCGTGCAAAAGCACAAAATGTTACCTATACGGTTAAGGGGTTTTATTTTGATAACGATGTTAATCTTTGGGATATAAATAGACTTGTATTTGTAAATGATTTTTATGTAAATGTGTCATCAAACATGCTTATAGCTAGTGTTGAATTTTCTTATGGATTAACAACTGGTGAAAAAACAAGCCTAACTCTTTTGCCACCAGACGCATTCCAATTACAGGCTTCGCCAGACCCAAGAGAGAAAAGTTTCGGAGAGAAAATAATTGATGAGGCTGTAGGATAATGGGAATAAAACAAACAAAAACAACAAAGGCTAGTGAGGATAGTAGAGTATTTCCTATCGTGCAAATAACCTACTTAGAAAGGGTTAGTGAGGCTGTAATTGCTAATTCATACGGAATGCATGCAAACCCTCCCAAAGACACGCCTGCATTGCTTATAACGCTAGATAGAGATGAGGCTAGCAAGTTTATTATTCCTTTGAATAACGATATACGCCCTAAGGGATTAAAAGAAGGCGAGGTTATAAACGGAAATTTTAAAGTTGGAAGCACGGTAAAATTTGATAAGGACGGAAATATAACCGTTACATGCAAGGGAAATTTAAATGCCAATATAACGGGAAATGCAAATATAGAGTGTGGCGGAAATGCAACACTAAAATCGCCAACGAAAATAACCCTTGACGCTCCTTTGGTGGAAGCCACAGGTGAGATAAAAGCTAGCAGCTCTATAACGGATAATGCGGGTTCTAATAGCGTTACCATGGCAAGTATGCGTGTGACATACAATAGCCACACACATACCGAGAATGGCGGAACTACGGACGCTCCTAACCAGCCCATGAGTTAACAAAAAAAAGCATGCATGCGATTATAAACCGCACACATGCCCTTAGAAAAAACTATTGCTTTTATCTTATATCTGTTATATCAGAATAATTTAAAGCATAGTTCACAGCGTATCCACCTTCCACAGTATAGAAACTGAAGGTGTGTTTTGAAAACGTTGTGATTGTCCCTGCATACTCTCTGTTTGCAGTTTTAATCACAGCTTTTTTTTCAAAATAAGGCTGTAAATCTTCTTTAGTAAATTTTTTCATTTTTACCTCAAAGTTAAAAGTTAATGGCACAACTCCTCAGCGTATGGTTGCCACGCCATACGGACGCTCACACGAGCGTTTCGTTATTTATTCATTCAACATATGAAGACGCAACATAAAAAACCTTATGATTTTTAAGAAAATCTTCACCTAAATCTGCAAACAAATTTTCTCCACTTTTTACATCGTCAACACCAAAAGAAATTTCTTTTGTCTTTTTATTAACAAATTTAAAGTGAAAAAAAGGTTGTTTACTGATTTTAACATCGCTTTTAAAACCTTCGCACTCATTCCAATCCACGTTGATTTTTGAAGTTATTACTTCGCTAACTCCACTGCTTCCATTGTATTCAGGATAATGTTCTATACCTGAAAACTTTACAATATCGCCTTTTTTAATTTTGTTATTCATAATTTATTCCTCACATAGCTTTTTAAGTAATTCTTTAAGTTTGTCAGTGTCTTTTTGAAAGTGTGTGTTTTCTTTAGAACCACCATCACATCTAACACGTTGTGCTAAAAATAGTATTCTTTCCTGTTTGTCCTTGCCCAATAAAAAACCATCACCAAAAACATCCTCTTCCCTATAGCCGTATTTATCAAAATAATCCTTATGACCTTTGTGAACAAGGCTTACTTGCGTGCGGTGCGGAGAAAACTTGCTATTAACATAATCACAAAACTCTAAAACATCTTTTTCTTTTTCATTATACCAGCTTTCAGGGGCGTTTTTTCTTAAAACCTCTCCTTCATTCGCCTTTTTAAAGATAAAGACTTTTGCTACGCCCTTATTAATAAATAAATCGCAACCTCTGCTACTTCTGAAGCGCCATATATTATCGTTGTTATCAATTAGCGTATAAGGATTAAAATATCTCACATATAAAGTCCTTGCATATTTAAAGCTATTAAACTTTATATCGTATTTTTCACCAACCTTTAAGGTCTCAATTTTTACTTCTTTATTCATAATATTTCCTACTTATTCCTGTTTATAAAAAACCATATCGCACCTGCAAAAAACGCACATAGCCATAAATTTGCATATCCTGTTGATATATATTCTAAGAAGTTCATTTTTTTATCTCCCGTTCTAATTCTCTAAATTTATATAAAAAAATCTCAGCTTGTGCGTTTTCGCCATTGGCTATTTTACGCAAGGAGCTTTTTTTATAACCTAACATTTCCGCAACTTCTCTATAAGTCCCTATAGCCTTAATCCGTTGCTGTAATTCCTCGTTGGGAATTGGTTGTAGTGTTTTAATTTTCGCCATGGTTTATTTCCTCTTTTGTTCGTTTATGATAATTCCAAGATTTTAATGCCATAGCTTCTAATTCTTGCATACATTGTAGAGTAGTCTTATTTTCAATTTTAACCGAGTGGTCTATAGCTATTTCATCAGCGTTTGCTGTTGTTATATATTGCGTTGCTCCTACAGAGAAGCCTAGAGTAGCACACCCTCCAGCAATTACTCCGTGAACTCCTAGTTTTTCTAATCTATCTAATTGCTCTCTATACATATTTACCTCTTTGGGAATTGGCTGTAGTGTTTTAATTTTTGCCATGGTTTATTTCCTCACTTGTTGTTAATCTCTATTCGTTAAAATATACTATTTCACCTGTTATTTCACTTTTGTATATAGTGGTTTCACCTTCTTTAGTGCATTGGCTCATAGCAAGAGTAATCTTTTTTTCGTTTTCAAACATAACGAAGCCCACATAATTATCATGCATTGTTCCGAAGGCTACTATTCTTTTAGTTGTTTTAAAGTTTTTCATCTTTCTTACCTTTTGTTTAATTGGCTTTATTGCCTAAACATAGGATACCCTAACAATAGACACTAGTCAATAGCCTTTTTCAACAAAAACAGATTATTTTTAATTAGTTGAGTTTTGTTGCATTTTTGATACAGTCAATTCATGACAGATTTTCAAGTAAGATATGATGAGCAAAAAGGATATTATGATATTCCGTTTGATAGCAACGGAAATCTCATATTAGAAAACTCATTAGACAACGCAATAAATATGAGCTTGTTTTGTGACGCAAGGGCAGATGAAAGCGAGGTGCAAGTTCCTGAATTACGCCGTGGGTGGTGGGGAAACTCACTAAACACCGATGGGCATGAAATAGGTTCTAAACTATGGCTATTAAAACAACGCCGAGAAAGGCAAAAAACACAAAACGACACAAAAGTCTATATAAACAACTGCTTAAGGTGGTTAATTGACGGCGGAATAGTTAGCAAAATAGAAGTATCAACGGCATTTCAAAGTAATAATTCCTTAACTGCTAATATTAAATTTACGGCTATTGATAACACAGTAGAAAAAAGAACATATAATTTATTTTTAAACACGGCGGGATAACATGGCTAATTTAAACTTTCCAAACAATATAGATGAGATAAGTGAAAAAATACAAACGGATATTAGAAACGAATTGCCGTTTGCAAACCCGTATCTAAAGAATAATTTTCTTTTTGCATTCGCACGGGGATTAGCAGGGCGTATTTTTGATGTTTACACAAAATTACAAACACTTATAAATATTTTCTTTGATGACACCACCTTTGGAATTTGGCTTGAGAAAAAATCAACACCATACGGAATAACCAGAAACGCCGCAACAAAAGCAAGTGGTAATATTTCAATAACGGGAACGGTTGGTTCTGTAATTCCAACTGGAACGCTTTTTAAAACATTAGACGGCGTGCAATACGAAGCAACGGGAAACGCAACCGTTGCACTAAATACCGTTGCCGTATCTAGTTTGACTTCAACGGCTGGAGTTGCAACTGCTGTTTTCGCTAATGATACTGTTTTCGCAACTGGAATGGAGATAACTTTTGCGGGTGCAAACGAAACTGAATATAATACAACGGCAACTATTCAAGTAATAGCACCAGATACTATCACATATAACATAACAGGAACGCCCGCAAGCCCAGCAACTGGAACTATCACAGCAACGGCGGATATGGCAAGTGTTGATGTAATAAGTGTTGATTATGGCAATGATAAAAACCAAGAAAACGGTGTAGAAATAGGATTAGTTAGTAGTATCGTTGGTATTGATAATAACGGGTTTGTTCAATATGATGGTATTTCAGGCGGTGCGGACTTAGAAACCGATGATGATTTACGAGCGAGATATATTTTCCGTAAGCAAAATCCAGTTGCGAATTTCAACGCAATAGCGATTGAAAACGAAGCCCGCAAGGTTGCTTTTGTTGATAGGGTTTGGGTATTGGCTATAACGCCTGAAGTTGGGCAGGTAACTATTTATTTTTCAAACAAAGACGGTAGTATTCCAACGGCGGGGGAAATAACCAGTGTTAAAAATCAGATATTGACTATAAACCCAGCGAATACAGACCCTTCCGATGTTTTTGTCTACGCACCGACTTTCTTAAGTGTGGACTTTACATTTACTTCAATAACGCCAAATACCGCAAGTATGCAACAAGCCGTAACCGATAACCTAACAAATTATTTTGCAACACAAACGGAATTAGGGCAGGATATAAGCCAAAATTCATATATCGCAGTGATAAAAAACACCCGTGATAAAACCAGCGGATTACAAGTTGATGACTTTGTTTTATCCGCCCCAAGTGGAAATATAACGGTTGCAAGTGATGAATTGCCTATTTTAGGGAATGTTACGTTTTAATATGTTGCATGGTGTGATATTTTTGATACAGTAGTTTTATGTTAAGTATTTTTGCAAATAGAGATAAAGAAACTCATACTGATATAACAGCCTCTTATTTATTAAATGGGCTGTTGAATGTTGCGAAAAACATACCAGATAGTAATTATAGAAAAATACTACAAAGTTTTTCCGATACTTTTAAAACACTTGACACACAGATAAACGCAACTGGAACGGAAACTTTTCCTGATGAAACTATAGATTTAATAGAACGGTGGGAAAAAGACTTAGGCATTCCTGACGATATTTTTGATAATTCTGGCACTTTAGAACAGCGTAGAAATAATGTTTTATTGAAGTTGGCAGGTTTGGGAGTTCAAACAGCACAGGATTTTGCCGATGTAGCGAAGTTAATCGGATATAACAATGTGGTTATTTCGGCGGCGGAGGTTGCTGTATTTCCATTGAGTTTTCCAATATCGTTTTTCCCTTCGGCAAAAGAGGCGAGATTTACAATATATGTAGACTTGCCAAAAAGTGCAGGAACTGGATTTTTTCCTTTGCCATTTCCTATGCCTTTTGCAACAGTTCAAGATAATGCTATAGAAAGGCTATTTAATAAATTAAAACCAGCAAATGTAAAACTAATATTTAGGTATATACTATGAAAGATATTGCAGTAAAAGTAGACGGCACAACAACCCTTCCAGCCGTTAAATTCAACTCAATGGTAGATGAGTTAGAAAACTCTATTGTTGATACTGGACAAACTTTAGAAGGAGCTATTTCTACCGATAAGCAAATACAAATTGCTATGGCAACTTATGCAAGCGGGAGTGATTTTTATACAGATAGTGGCTCGGCAAATGCATACGCTTTAAATGTGGTTGGAAGCAAGCAATCTCCACATGCGTATTTTGACGGTATGATTGCTAGATTTCGCCCTACGAATGCAAATAGCGGTGCTTCTACCGTAAATATAAATTCTTTGGGAGCGTTACCCATTGTATATCAAGACGGCACAACCGCATTGGCAGGTGGGAGCTTGGTAACTACACATGACGCATTGATTAGATATTCTGCTTCGGTTGGAAAGTTTATACTGCTTAATAATAATATAAATGATTTATTAGATGTAAATACAACGGGTGCAGTTGATGGTTCTATTTTACAAAGAAACGCAGGCGGTATTTGGGTTGTTGCTTCTGGCAGTGCTTCACCAACAAACTCTATAAGTGGTTTAATATGTGAGAATGCAAGCGGTGATACTGCCCATGATATTACTCTTAATACAGGAAAATGTAGAGATTTTGCCGATACGATAAATATAAGCGTTGGCAGTGCTATAACCAAGCAAATTGACGCTAACTGGGCGGACGGAACGAACAACGGAGGCTTCCCAAGTTCTATAACTCTAACAACGGATACTTGGTATCATTTCTTTGCTATTGCAAAACCTGATGGAAGTTCAAACGCTGGATTTGATAGTTCACTAACCGCAACGAATTTACTTGATGGTTCAAATGCGGGGGGTGCAGGATATACAAAATATCGGCGGGTTGCTTCGGTTTTAACCGATGGAAGTGGGAATATTATAAACGGTGTTTGGAAAGAAATAGCAGGTGGTGGTGTAAAGTTTATATATGGAACAAAATTCACAAATACTTTTTCAAATAATGCTAGTTACACGGATTTTGCTGTAGAAACTCCATTAGGAATTGTTGCAACTGTAATTTTGAACACGAACCTTACCGCAAATATTTCCGTGTCAGTTGATAGTATTTTTTACTTATTATCAAAACTTACCGCAGAAGAAATACTAATTGGCTCTGGAGCAAGTTCAACTGGTTCTGCTCCTTTCTCGCCTCGCCAAAAAGTTGAATTGGAAACTGATACAAGTTCTAATATTCAATTAAAAACTGATAATGCAAATTCATTTACTATTAGGGAAATTTTCACACTAGGATATATAGACAATAGATTAAATTAAGGTAAAAACATGGCATATAAATATTTAGTAAAAAAAGAAAACGGATTTATTATAGACTGGAAGAAACAATACTCTAATGATATGAGTTATTCCGCACCTGATGGTTATGAAATAGCGGATAGGCAATCGCAAGAATATAAGGACTTTATAGGCAATAAAGGTGATTATTCCGAAGAGGAAAAATTCAAACGCAATGCAAGCCCACAAGAAAAACGCCGTAAAGAATACGGAAGTCCACAAGAGCAATTAGAATACATAGTTGAAAATGGATTAGAAGCGTTTATAGCAAAACAGCAAACCATAAAAACAAAATATCCTAAGGAGAAAAAATAATGGGAACACCGCAATCAACACAAAGAGATATATTCATAACAAAAAACATTCCGTTTAATGCAAGCGAGCCATGGGTTTTTGAAACGGATATATCTGTTTACGATGACGCTGTTTTAACAGCACGAAAGGATTATACCGAAGACCCCGAGTTTGAATGGAAAGTTTCAACGGGAGAATTGGAATTTGACGGTGTAAACCTAGTTTTCAAAGTAAATAGTAGCGATACAGCAAGCCTAACAACTGGAAATTATTACTACAATTTAAAGTTTGAAAGCACAACGGAAACGGAATTTGAAGGCTCGCACGGGTTAGTGTGTGTCATAAATAACACAGTAGAATAAAGAGGCGTATTATGAGTTCAGCATACATAACATTATTGGCAAATAGAACAACTGACGGCACGGACGGCTTCGTAAAATGGCAAAGAGATAGTGGCGGAGCTATGATTACAGCCGTTGGGCAGGTAGATGTAAACGGGACTTTTGACGGTGCTTCCGTTGGTTTTTTCTACAATAAAAACGGTGAAGAGGTTGCCGTTCATAACGCAAGCGGGGCAGTAGCAATAACCGATAACACGCAAGCGTTTAGGCTAGCATTGCCACACGGCGAGGAGATTAAAGCCGTTGTTAGCAGTGCAGGGGCTTCAACTGATATAGTTTGCACAATAACAGAATTGAGGGCGATATAATGGCAACAGTAATTGAAACGGGCGGAGGTGGTAGCGGAACTCCTTCAACAAGTTTAATAGCGTCAACAAAAACATTGGCAGTTGATGAGGTGTTTGTATACCCAAATAGTGGGAAAGTAGGCACAGGCTGGATAAAATATGCAAATATTACTATTCCAGAAAATTCAAAAGCGGATATTGATTTTCAAGCGGACGGAACTCACACTATCGTAAGAACTGCAGGGTTCGGAATAGTCGTTGATACAGCTGGCAAAGTAAATATTTACAAAGACGGCACGGATATAAAAATACAAAACAAAACAGGTGCAATCGTAGTTATAACTTATTGGGTTGAGGCAAAATAATGAAAAAACACTTATACACATTATTCACAGTTTTATTCACATGTTTGTTTTTCACAAATGCAATAGCTAGAGATAGGATTATCTCAAATGAAGCTATTATTTTTGAAGACACACTAGGCGGTTCAACAAAAATAGAACAAGTTCTTAAAATATTGACATACACACTTTTGTCAAACGATGGTAGCGATTCTGTTTCGTGGGTTGATAGTCTAGGGGCTAAGTTATTTAGAATACATTCTGATGGTAGGCTTTCTGGCAAATATATAGACACATCGCCTAATTCACAATCCACCAAATTTGGTAAGAATTCCGCATTTTCAAACACTACAGGAATTAGCTGGACTGCGATCGGCGAAGGAGCAGGATATACAAATACTATAGGAGGTTCGTGGACAGCAATAGGTTATAGTGCAGGTTTTTTCAACTTAGACGGAGGAGAGTGGACAGCAATAGGCGCAAATGCAGGGTTTTCTAATACAGCTGGAAACCAGTGGACAGCTATAGGTCGTAATGCGGCAAAATGGAATACTACTGGTGACGCTTGGACTGCGATAGGTGCTTATTCTGGTTATACTAATACTACTGGTGACGCTTGGACTGCAGTAGGAATAAGTGCAGGGAGAAATAATGTTGACGGGATTTCTTGGACGGCAGTAGGGAATTCCGCAGGATATTCAAATATAAACGGCGATTATTGGACTGCTGTAGGTTATAATGCAGCCGCACTTAATACGGCAGGTGTATCGTGGACAGCTGTAGGTAAAAGTTCAGGACAAAATAGCACTACAGGTGGTTTTTGGACTGCTTTAGGTGAAAATGCAGGTGTTTCAAATACTACAGGGAATTCTTGGACAGCTGTAGGGCAGTCCACTGGTTACGCTAATATTGATAGCGATAACTGGACAGCACTTGGACAAACTTCCGCACTTAATGTAACGACTGGTGATAATTGGACAGCGATAGGGCAGGATTCAGGCTCTTCAACAAATGCAGGAGCTAATTTAACAACAATAAATGACTCTGTTTTTATCGGACATGATGCGAGGGCTTTGGCGGCGAGTTCTACTAATGAAATTGTAATCGGAACGGACGCACACGGAAACGGTGATAATACCGCTACAATCGGAAATGCGTCTATTACAGATACATATATTGCAGGAAATCTACGAAATAAGGGATTTACATATCCTGCAACCGATGGAACTGCTGGGCAGGTAGTGCAAACAAACGCCTCTGGTGTATTTTCTGTAGGTGATATAACCGCTTCTATCGTATCAGATTTTGACACGGAAGTATCTAATAACTCCGATGTCGCAAGTAATACATCTCATAGAACAAGCACAGGAGCTGACCATACATATATTGACCAAAGTGTTGTATCAGGTTCAACTCCTACATTTACAGGAACTAATATCACAGGCGTTGACCACGGGAGCAACGGCGGATTACTTGATGATGACCACACACAATACGGATTGTTAGCAGGGCGTGCAGGCGGACAAACGCTTATAGGTTCTACACTTACAGGCGAAAACCTAACATTATATTCTAACGCTTTAAATGATGGAAAAATATATATAGGTAACAACTCTGTTTATGACGAAAATACTGGTAGGTTAGGGATAGCGAACCTTTCACCTGATTACGGGTTGTCAGTTGGCGATGGCAATACATCAAATTGGATTTCTATTGCAAGAGGTGGCTCATCAGAGAGCGGTTTGCAATTTGAACGGGCTGGTAACGTTGATAATAAGTTTTACACATCCACAATTGAAGAAGTAGTTTTTGAAAATCTTTTTTTAAATAGAGGTTTTAATTTTATTCCGTATACTAATTCAGGGGTAGGAATAAATAAATCATTACCATCAGCAAGCTTGCATATTGTTGGCTGGAATTCAACATCCGCAGGTTATGCCTGTAAAATTGAAAATTCAAGCAACACAAATATAATATCTTGTCGTAATGATGGGCTGGTGACTATCCCAGATGAAGCACAAATCGGAAAAATAAATGCCACTGGCTCGGTTCGTGAGAAAATCACCACTGTATCTACAGCAACCCACACATTAGCAGGTGATGAACATACAATAGCTATTACCTACGCTACTGGTGCAACCCTTACTTTACCTAGTGCGTCCACTGTTTGGGACGCTACAAACGGAACTGGTATTGTTTATGAAATTATGGATAGTGGAAATGGAGCTGGAGCTAATCCGCACACAATCCAAAGGGCAGGAGCTGATACTATTATTGATAGTTCGGGGCTAGGGAATACATCAACCCAAATTACATCAAACGGTGGTGCTATTACGGTAGCTCTTATAAATTCAACCACTTGGCAGGTGCGATAAATTTAATTTTTAACTAGAGGTAATATTATGACTATAAAAGCGTATTTAATAAAAAGTGTTGAAGATAAATCAGGGCATACAAATGATTTTCATCTGTTGGAAACTAACGATATTAAATTGGACATGAACGACGGAGCATTTTCAACTACTGAATTTCAATTCCAAGTATATAAGGATATGCAGGCGTATATAGACGGAAAAGCGTTAGTAGACAATCTCACATGTAGATTAGGCAAAATCACCATTACGGACGCTGAAATTAAAGCTGAAAGCGGTTCTTTACACGGTGAGCAAATTGTAAAAGCATTCTTGCGTAAAGCCGTAACTTCCGTTTTGGTTGATGGTGTTGAAACTAATTTATTTGACGGGCGTGTGAAAGGTGTTGATTATATCAATGTATCGGTAGAATAATGAAAAAACTATACACCATATTTGCAATTCTAATCATTTGTGTATTTTGCACAGGCGCTTATTTTAAACAGCCTCAAGTTGTTGAATTTTCCAGTTTTTCTTCACTACCGCAAGACGGGAGTAACTATTTACTTGAGTGTAAATATTATCATTGGTTAGGCACTGCCCAAACTGTTCTTACAAAATCAATCGTATTTCCTGCTGGTTGCGATAGTGGATTGATAGGGCAATCTATATTAAACGCACCGCTTGTTTATACAGGCACAGGAACGTTTTTAAAAACTACGGCAGGGGTAAAAAGTATTAAATTAGAAAACATAACTTTAGCAGCACCTGCAGGAACTCTATTTGATATTACAGGACTTTCACGGCTTTCTACATTTATTAGAACCGTGGATGTCATAACTTCAAATGTGGCTAATCTTGGAAGTATAGACACTATTTCGCTATTATCTGATAACCTGCAATTTGATGATTTCGGGCAAGGATTAGTTGCCAATAACGCAAGGGCGACCGTCACAAGCCCTTCATTCTCAAATCCAAAAACAACAACGAAAAACACAGATTGCACATTTACAAACGCAACGAATATCGTAAATGCAACTGCACATTATATGTATGATAACGACCTTGTGAGATTAACCACGGACGGCACGCTTCCAACTGGATTAAGAGCTGGTGTGAGCGACCTAAACGAGGCTGTGGTAGATAATGGAAATGGTACTGTTAATTTGCTAACGACAGCAGACCATGGCTTTTTAGCAGGACAAACAATATTTATTCCTGATACCACAAATTACAAAGGATTTCATACAATCCTAAATGTGCCAACAACCAAAACAATTACAATAAAAGCAACCTATGTTGCCGAAACATTATCAAATAACACAGCCCAACAAGTATATTCTATCGTAAATAAAACAACCGATACTTTCCAACTTTCAAAAACAAAAGGCGGGGCAGTCGTTACATTTACAACCGATGGAACTGGAAATCATGAGTTTTTTGAAAACACCATAGGACTAACTATGCGAGGCTCTGAATATTCATTTACTCTTGAAAAACCTGTATTTGCAGGAAGTCCATATACTTTTACAGCATGGAAATTTGAACCGACAATCTCAACTCCAGCAAGTCGTGGGAGTATTTTAAATACTGCTTATGATTTGCCTAATGAATACAATCATTTTACAAACGGTGGATTAAATCAAGCCTATAAATATTTCAGTGTAAAAGGCACAAAAGGAGGTGTTGATAGTAAGCATTCGGGGGTTGTGTATTCAACTGGAAACACAAGTGCAAACCAAACGCCACTAACTGGTGGTGCTATTTCAGAAATAACGCAAGGAACATTCGGCGAATATAATATGGAGCGGACAAGCAGAACCGATAACAGATTATACAACGAAAACCAAACAAGAAGAACTGTAAAAGTAACGGCAATAATCTCACTGGATACTAATGTCGCCACTGAGAAAAAAATAAGGATGCATATTCTTAAAAACGGCGTAGATGTGACAGTTGCAGAACCGATTTTCGGTGTAAAAAACGCATTCGTAACAATCGTAGACACCGATATAATTGAATGGGAGCCGGGTGACTATTTATCCATCGGAATATCGAATGAAACTGATGACACACCTGTTACTGTTGCAGAATCAAAACTAATTGTATATTCGGAGTAAGATATGGCAGAAGTAAATATAAATCAGATTATTATAGGTGTTGTTGCCAGTATAGGAAGCCCAGCATTTATATTCGCTTGCTATAAAATATATCAGATTTTCAGCAAGTCAACTAAAGTTGAAATAGATAAAAACGCTGATATTGTCAAATTGCTTATAACTTCAAATGAAAAATATTTTAATGAAAAGTTTGATGCACAAAATCAAAAATTTGATACCTTCAGCAAGGATATAAAAAAAATAGTTGATAAGCACGATGATAAAATAGACACACATTCTGAAACACTAATTAGACAAGATGACAGGCTTAATCAAATAGAAAAAGACAAAGAAGGTATAGGAATAAGACTAAACGATGTATGCAGGCGTTTGGTTATTGTAGAGCAAAAAACCAGTTGATATACGCCCGTAATAGCCTATAATCCCGCCCCATGACACGATTACACACCATATCTCGTTGGCTATATGCATGTGATACATTTTTCATGCTTGCTATTGAATGTGTGTTGATGTAAATTGCTTACTTCCTTATGGAATGGACTAGCTCCTGCCAAGTCCAACTCGCCACATTGTGGCTATATCGTATTTATACGGTTTCCTTTTGTTTGTTATACTTGACAGCTAATTCCTGCGTAGCGGGGATTGGCTGTTTTTATGGCAGTAGCTCAAATGGTAGAGCGTCGGTCTCCAAAACCGAAGGTTAGAGGTTCAAGTCCTCTCTGCTGTGCCATTTTTTTCGTTGCAAAAATCCAATTATTATATAAAATATTATCGTTGCTGTAGCGTGGCAACACAATCGGACACGCTAATCCGAGATGTCGGTAGAAAATATATGTTAAAAGCCTAACATATAATCCGTTGCAACGGTTTCACGGCGAGGGTGGCTATTTATAGCTTGTGCGGGGGCTTAGCTCCCGCTTTCTTACTCGTAAAAAAAACACTGTTTAGGTGAAAATAATTTGCCTACTATTCGTATGTTTCCCCCCGTATCTTCAAATACAGCTTTTGTTTGCTTTCCCCAAAACATAAGAAAAAGAAATTTACCGTCAAAAACAGTTCTATTCCATCCTTCGCCATCTAGCCAATAACTATACTCCTGTCCTCTAACTAAGTTTTCAAAACTGTAAATTATACTCATATTTTTCTTACCAAAGCCCTCTTAAATAAATCCATACTATCAGCGTTATTTATATCAAACATAAAAACCGCCTTATTTTTCTTAACACATATTTTGTCATCAATCATAAAACTGCTAAAAACTACTTCACTTCCCAAAACCATAGGGACTGTGCTGTTGCTTTTAGTGGTTTTTACATTTAATTTCTTTGTTAGTTTTTTAAATGTTTTTTTAGATAATATAATTTCTTTTTCAGCCATTTCATTAACCTCAATTTCTTTTATAACTTCCGTAATGTATATACGCATAGCAACACAAATATCACTGCTAATATTGCAACAAGTATTTGTGCTGTTGTCTCATTCATTTAATATATTTCCTTATTAAGCAATCGTTTATAGCAACCACGATACGGCAACGACTACATTTAATTTGCATTATTTGTATGTTATTTAATTCTTTCATCTCAATTCCTCCATCATTAAATCTCTCAACTCTTGTGTTATCTCTGGCTTGATACCAAACCATATTTCAAAACTCGCTTGTGCTTGGTATAAGAACATTTCAAAACCACTTATGGTTTTTATACCTAACGCCTCCGCCTGTTTTATCAAACCTGTTTTTATGGGATTATATACAGCGTCAAATACCACGGCGTTTTTATTCAGTGTTGATAAGTCTATATCTAATTCAGGGTATCCATCCATCCCGCACGGGGTGGCGTTTATGAGGAGGTCAATATCGGGTAGGTAGTCTTTGTAGTCGTATCCTTTGTTTAAGTTTTTTTCCAAACTTTCTATAAAAATAGCGAATGAATTCTTAATGTATCTTAACTTCACGTTGGTTTTAAAGGTATCACGAGTAGCTATTAAAAGTCGCCCTTCATTATATTTAAAAGCCTCAATAACTGACTTAGCGACACCACCAAAGCCAAGGATTAAAACTTCTTTATCAAGAAGCTTAGTGAAGCCGCCAAATGCCTGTTCTATGGCATGTATATCCATATTATACACATTACATCCACCTATATAATTTGCACGATTAAAGCTGATTAAATTACAACTTTTTGAAAGTGAAACTCCTCCTGTAAATTTAAGCTGTTTTACATATTTTAACACCTCCTCCTTATACGGCATCGTGATATTACAACCAATATATCCCTCCTTCTGCATACGCTTTATAGTGTTTTCAAGCTCGTTTGGCAATACATCCACAGCTTCGTAAATTGCGTCTATACCGTATTTTTCTATCCAATAATTATGCAATTTCGGCGATAATGAATGCGAAACGGGGTGTCCGATTAGTGCTACTTTTTTCATAACCTCACCTATTTGTTGCGTTATTTTCAAACTGTTTGTCCATATTTTTACGATGCTCATTGTCTTGCAAATAAACATAAACCAAAGACTTCGCATAATCACCGTCTTGCGTTTCTGGCGTGCATATCTCACTAACACGCCAATCCTGCCTATGTGGGCAGTATTCCGCCTTAACCATGACTTTTAAGGCAACCTCGCAACCTTCCGTGTCTATATCTATTTCTACATACCCATAGCTTTCTAATTCAAGATTTTCGCTCATAATATCATACCTGTAAATTTATCAAATTTATGCGTTCCGCAATAATTTTCCTTGTAAACAAATTCGTTTTCATCAACCTTATTTTTTTCTAATTCAGCAATCCATTTGTCTTTATCTCGTTTTAATTGCGTAGTAATGAATGCAAGCATTCTTTCATGCTTTGGGGCGACATCCGAATACAACTCTAATATTTCCCATTCATTATGTTTTTTTACAGCTTTAATATAGACATCGCCTTCTATATCCCAATTTATGCATAATTCTTGGGCTTGTGATATTGTTTGGTTACACATATCTCCACTCCTTAATTCCTTCAGTTTTAAAAAATCTACCGCAATAAAAAATATCATTGCCGTTGTAATATGCGAAAATCGGTGTAATTCCTGCAGGAACATTCATTTTGCACATTATACGCTTGCCTATTTTCGGTAGTTTTTTCGCTGGATTATTCCATTTTATTTCATTAGTCATTACACAACCCCTTTGCTTTGTTTATAACACACTCGTTTTGCTCTTCCTGTATCTCACCTATAAAAAAATCCTCAAGAGGCTTACAGGTGCTTAAAACCTCACCTATGAACTGCTCAACTATATCGTTTTCGCCTATATCAATTCCCGCAGGGACTATAATTTGCACATTAACTACTTTCATCCCTATACTCCTAATTCTTTATAATCTTGTATGTCGCTGATACTTATATGATTAAAATATTCAACATGTTTATAAGGAGATATATAAACATATTTATAATTAGATTTAATCAAAAATCCCACACATTCCTTGCAATCCTTGGTTAAAAACCAATAGGCTTTACCTTGTTTTAATTCACTTTTAATAGTCATTATTTTCCTTCACCTCCTCTAAAAAGTTTAAAGCCTCGAGAACACACTCGCCTCGCACATTCTCGTTTGGTTTATTGCGTAATTTACACAATGTAGACCTTGGAATATTCGTTTTTTCCAAAATATAAGCTGGAGTATATTTATGTAATTCCTCAGCTATTTTTTCCCGTGTGTATTTTTCATTCATTGGTTATCCTATAATTTACTAAAACTAATAACTTCAGACTTAGAAGTCCTTGCTTTTTTGTCTAAAAAACTTTCTATTTTGCCTAGCTCTTCCTTATCCATTTTATCAGCATTCCAAAAAATAGAACCAGTATGTAAAGTTCCTCTACTCCCATATTCGCATGTATACCCTATTAAATATTCACTCATAAAAACCCTCTTTAAAAATAAACGGAAGCGACGGGATTTGACACCCGTTTGTTGCGTCCCTCTGTAATTTTACCGTGCTTTTTTTATCACATGTCGCATTTCAAATTACTTATATACTATTGCAAAACCCCGCCCGTCACATATTTTTACCAATACCGATATGTCCGCACTTCCAACCCCAAAATACCACAACAAAACAACATGTCAACTAAAAACATTAAAAAACTAAATAAAAATAACACAATGTTATTTATAGTTGACATTACTGTATTCATGTGCATAATAGAGTTTTTTAACTAAAGGTAAAATTATGAAAGATATTAGCAATATTATTATATTGTCAAAAATATTAACTTTGGGCGTTCTTTTAATTGTATTATTCGCAAAAGAGCCAGATTTATTAGACGCGATAATTCATAGAGTAGGAGGCTGGAAATGACTAAAAAGAAAGTATTAGATTTTTTTCTAAATTGCATTTCAACAGTGGTTTTTATATCGTTAGTGAGATTTTTTATTTTAGGGCAGGTATATATTGATAAGGATTTAATTGCAGTTAAGGAAGGTGAGTTAGTTTCGGAATTTACTCTTAATGAGATGGTTTCTGCTTTAAAATATGTGTGTTCTTTAGACGATAAAAATATTGTGATTGGGGATAATGGGCATGTTGTAGGAATTACATTATGCGGTTCTCATAGCGATATTGATAAAAGATTTCGCAAGGAATATTCTGATAAAAATGTAGTAAAATCTATTCTTAAAGGAATAGAAAAAGTAAAAACTGAAAACATAGGAGGAGAATAAAAATGACTAATATACAAACAGGAATAGCAGGCGAACAATTAAAAAACTATATAGCTAGAATAGAAACTCTTGAAAATGACAAGGCGGATATTTTAGCTGATATTAGGGAGGTTTATAACCGTGCAAAAGGTGAAGGGTTTGACCCGAAAATAATCAAACAGGTTATTAAGATTAAAAACATGGATTCCGCAGAGCGTGAAGAGCAGGAAAGTTTGCTTGATATTTACATGCATGCGGTGGGTTTAATTAAGGAAGAGGAGTAGGATTATGGTAGATTTTAACAAGAGATGGAAGCGTTTTCAAGCAGGCTATATAATAACTATGGTTTGTTTGGTTATTTTTTTCATTGCAATGTTTGTGGTATGCAGTGTTTAAATTCTCCACAAATTCCAAGCGTGAACTTGAAACTTGTCATGTATTTTTGCAGGATATTTTTAACGAAGTAATCCTGCATTATGATTGCACTATATTACAAGGACATCGCACCCGTGAGCAACACGAGGAGTATGTTAAAAAAGGCACAACTAGGGTTGCATATGAGCAATCAAAACACCGTTTTAATCCTTCGCTTGCGGTAGATGTAGCACCCTATCCGATTGATTGGCAGGATAGGGATAGGTTTTTACATTTTGCAGGTTTTGTAAAAGGAATAGCCACTGCATACGGATATAAAATACGATGGGGTGGTGATTGGGACGGAGATAATAACTTGAAAAATCAAAGTTTTTTTGATTTACCACATTTTGAAATTGTAGAGGAGGATTGATATGGAATTATTGATAATAATAGCAGTTTTATGTATAAAAGATGATTTTCTTAAATTTGCGTTGCTTGCTATAGCACTTTTATGTTGGGCTTAAAACAAGCGGGTTAGGTTTTTAACGCCACACCCGCTATATTGACTTTCCGAACTACTACAAATAGAAAGCCCCTTGGGCTTTTATCATTCAGAAAGAACCTTTAAAAACGCTGGCGACCGTTATAAACAGTCCAAAATCTATGAATAGACCGAACGGGTTCCCCATTCCAACCAGCGTAAAAACTATAGGCAAATGTAGGGCTATACTCCCTAACACGATTCCCTTTCACTACGGCGTTTTAACGCAACACTTACTACTACCCGTGTTCTATGATATCATTCACTTGTATTCGCACGAGGTTCGCGAGTAGCTATCACAAATACAAGATTGCCCTGTCTCTCTTCCAGCAACTTGCCTATGCATATTTTATACCACAAAACGAAACAATTGCAAGGGAAAAACCTGCGACAAACGGCATCGCATTTTGCGACAAATGGCGTCGCAGAAAAATTATACCACAGATTTAACGCCGTAATAGAGATATAAACTCCGTTTTAAAAATTGCTAACCTGTTGATATATAAGACCGATAAATTCCGCAATAGACCGATAAACTATTTTTATCACTAGAGATGATTTCTAACCTCTAGTGGTTAGAACACTGGAAACGCGAACAGAAAAACCTGAAATAAAACCAAATAAAAAACGAAATTTAGGGTTTTTTGTCGGGTTTATATATTTAAACCTCCTAACAAACCTCCTAAAAACTTTTTTAGGAGGTTTAATCGTGGTTGACTTTTCAAAAAAACACCGCCTGCCCGACATGAATGTCGGTCAGTGCTTTTTCATATTTGCTATTTAATCCACGATGTGCTATTTTTTTTGCATGACAATATATAAAACAGGCGATGCGGTATTTTTTTCTGGCAAGGGATTATTCTCAACCCTTATACAATTAAAAACATGGTGTAAAATATCACATGTGGGAATTGTAGTCGTTGAAGACGGCGAGCCTATGATTTACGAAAGCACCACCATGACTAATTTACCTGATATAGAAACTGGAAAGTTCAGGAAAGGAGTGCAGAAACACCCATTAAAAGAGCGTATTGCAAATTATGATGGTAAGGTCTACCACGCTCCAATAACCGTTGCCTTACCGAACGAAAAAGAAGCGTTGGAATGGTTAAACCAAGTGCATGCAAAAAATACAAAATACGACTGGAAACAGGCTGTTCTATCAGGATTTTTAATAAAGCATTTTGTGACTAAAGAAAATTTTGATATGCTGTTTTGCTCCGAATTGTATTTTAAATTTATGAAAAAAGCAGGTGTGATTTCCAATAGATTTAATGCGAGCAAGAAAAACCCAAAAGACATACTGACTTTGACATTTATAGATGAAATGCTAACCAGAAATTAAACCAACTATCCTATAAAATCGGACGGTTGAATTATCGTTTTGTTGATGTCAACAAAATGATAAATTCGTTATTTTACAACGCCTTTTGAATATACAATGCGTAATGACATTTGATTTTAGCAATTAGTTTTTGTAATTTGTATGATTGCATTATTATTTTCCTTTGTTTTCCAATAATAAAAACAAGTCCAAACCCTGCTTTACCTTCCTTATTTTTAACATGGAATTTTTACACTCATTAAACGCCAAATAAAGTGTTATTTGCCTATCAACAAATGGATTTTCAAGCTCAGTAATCATTAAACGCATTGCTAGAACATGCAACCAATTATCATGATTTGGCGAATTTTCCGAAGCGGAAGAAGAACAACCGCCATACACATCATTTAAAACGCTATCCAGTTTTTTATAATCAGATAAACTGCTAAATGGCGTATTAAAATATTCATTTTTTTCTTTGTTTATTCCGTTGCCATAATAAGAAGCAATACCTTTATATTTCGCCAACTCTTCGCCAATTGAAAGACGGGTTTTTGCTTGAATATTTCTTTGCTTCTTTGTGTTTTTTTTATAGGGGTATTTCATATCATTTACTCCTGTTTTCAACAAACACTTTTTCCGCAGGATATATTTCAGCCAACAAGCATTCGCACTCTACCATTTTGCTACAAATCTCCCACAAATCTTCTTGGAAAGTATCTGATTTTCTATCAAGTTTTTTTGCCTTTTTACGGCATTTTTTTAACTTATCTTTTATATTCTGTATTTCCTTTGCCTTGCTCATTATTTTTCTCCCGTTCTTTTAAAATATACTCCCGAAACGAAATAGGCTGTTTTTGCCTATCTCGCTCCGATTTTAGTCTTTCTTGAAAGTTATTTGTCATTGGTTTGCTCCTCAATCTCAAGTTTGGTTTCATAAAATCGGGCTTTACTTTCAAGTTTTGAAATTCTTTTTTCGTATTTTTTCCTAGTTGTTAGCCTTCCGAAATAATAACCTATAAAATAATTAACCAAAGCAACAATAAAAACTTGTATAAAAATATACATATCACACCCCTCTAATGAAAATCGCATAAATCCTCTGATAAATTATACTCACTCATTGGCATAATCTCTTCCTCAACCCCACACTGAATACTTTTTAACCAAGATAATTGCTTTTCTGATATTTTAAAGCTATTCCCTTCTTTATTAAAACGAGTTCTTAAATTGCGTAGAAAACATCTACTATCAACAGTTTGTTCTTTTTTTTCAGCATTCTCTAATAATTGTAAAAAACTTATCATATCGCTCCTCCGTTTTTACAACCTTGCGGTTATTCATATTCTCTACGAAAAATTTTTGAACAAATTTCATCAAATAAATGTTCGCAGTCTTTATCTTCCAAAATACTCAAAGCCTGAGAAATTAAATGAACTGCCATATTTTCAGTTGCTTTTTTACTTGAGATTTCCTTTCCAAAAGTGCAACTAGAACCAGCATTTTCAGTATTCCCATTCTCGCAAAAATACATAAAATATGCGTCAGCATCTTTGATTTGGCTTGCGGTTTCATGCATTTGAAGTGGGATAGGCTTTACAGCCTTATAACCCTTCAAACAGTCCCCGCATAACACTAGCTTTCCATCTTCGGTTTTGGTTAATTTTGCGGTTTTTACACCGCATTCTTCACATTCAGGGTTATATGTCATTTCTCACCTCTTTGTTTATTGTTAAATTCTCGCATTTTTAATTTAATTTCATCATAAGCAATAGTATCTTCCCATGATAAAACCTTGTGTTTAGGTATTACCATAGGAGCAGATAATACGATTTCACTTGCCTTTTCTATATTATTATACATAATACACCTCATAAGTTGGCGGGGCTTCCTTCTCCTTTTCCAGTGAATGTAGCAACTCTGAGGAAGCACCCTGATTAACTCTCCCCGTATTCCAACAATATAGGGAGAGTGTTAAAAAATCGTTAACTAGTAATATCACTAAGTTCTTTAACAATTTTAGCTTTTATTAGTTCCGTTGCGTGCTTTTCTAAAATAGGCTCTGATATTTTATCAACTAAGTAACCTATTCTTGGGATACACCCATGATAACTACTTGGTTTTCCATCTTTATCCACAGTCCCATTTAGATAATCTTTAAACTTCTCCTTTAAAACTTCTTCTAAGGTTGTAGTGCCTCTTATTTTCCCATAGCTATCAGTTTTTACATACTCACCCTTAATAAACGAGGCTAATATACTATCTACCTTTTCTTCTAAAGCTACTTGCATTTCATCTGTTCTTTTCTTTATCAGCTTAGAAAGTTGTTTCTCTGACTCATCTAATTGGCTTTGCAGGCTTCCTTTATCATTTATATTTAGTCTATTATATAATTTTTCTGCTAGTTGTGCAGTCAAATTAGAAACTACTTCATATTTTAATAACTCACCAAAATTCTCTCCGTCTTCGTCAGTATACCATTCGCTACAGTCTATCGTCATATCTATTTTCATAACCAAACCTCTTTAATTGTTAAACTCTATATTACAAAACTCCCGATTTTCAGCTTGCAAGCAAAAACGCTTTTCAGCAACGAAATCGGATACCGCTATTATAAGAAATAAAACCACTACTACTTTACAAAGCATGCCACATGTGGAATTTTTCCTATCGTGAGTTTGTGTTTTTATAGTTTTTTTCTCCTTATGCTTTTAGTATAATCCAATAAAAATGGAATTGCAACAATAAAATACAAGTTTTTTGGATTATTTTATTGCTTAAGTTTCAAATGTCTTATATAATAAGGAAAAACAAGGAGATTAAAAAATGAGTAAAATTTTTATAGAATACCCAAGTATTGAAAATCATTATAGGGAAAAACATATTGAAAAATGGTTAAACAAATTCCCGCAACTGCTGGAGTGTGAGTATATTTTGCAAGAAAAACTACACGGAACAAATATACAAATTATTTTTAATCCTAACCAATCTGAAAAATATGTAATAGCGAGTAGAAATAGATGTATTCCTTCAGATGAGAGCTTTTTCGGGATAAGAGAAGTTTTAAAAGAAGAAAAATATCAGGCTATATTTGATTTTTATTCTGATTTAGCAGGTGACATTAACCAAGTTATTCGTTTGTATGGTGAGCTTATTGGAGAAGGCGTGCAAAAAGGTATTGATTACGGAGAAAAAAAATTAAAGATTTTTGATGTTTCGATTGATGGTGTTTTCGCATGTCCTACGATTATAGAAAGAACATTTAAACATTTTTATTCTTTCGGATTAACCGAGGAAGCAAAAGTTTTTTCAAATATCGGAGTTAAGGTTTCTTCTTTAAAAGAAGCATTAGAATACGATTGTGAAAAAGAAACTGCTTTCGGAAATGGAATTTGTGAAGGGGTTGTAATTAAACCAATTTCAGATGAACAAGAAAATCTTTATAGCGATGAGTTTTTAGGTCGTGTTTTCTACTTAAAAAAGAAAAACGAAAAATTCATGGAAAAGCCCGCAAAGAAAAAACACAGCCCTGAAAGTGTTGAAGTTTTTAAAATGCGTGAAATTTTCAAAACCTATATTAACGAAAATAGACTAAACTCCGTTTTTAGTAAAGAAGGAGTAATCACAAGTGAAAAGGACTTTGGGAAATACATAAAACTTACTTTGATGGACGCAAAAGAGGATTTTTTAAAGGATTATGAAGGAGAACACGATAAAAGAGTTTTCAAATGCGAAAAAGAAGTTGTTCACCTTTTAAGAAAACACCTATAGGAGAACAACAATGAATACTAAAGAAATAATAAAGCTATGTGGTGGTGCTGTTGCTGTATCAAAAGCAGTAGGTTTAACAAAAACAGCTGTTTACGAATGGAATAAGCTAAGCACAATACCCAAACCAAATAAATACTGGAACGTTTTAAAAGCCCTTGCAAAAGAGCGTGGTGTTGAATTAACCAATGAAGATTTTCTATAGGAGGAAGTGATGTTAAGAGATAAATTTAACCCTTTAAATCATCAGGGCTTGCCAAATAGGCTAATTAACGAATTGCGTACTAGAAAAGAACTAGATGGCAAAATCATAAAAATTTTCAAACACGGAGGCGGTGTTTTAAATATTTCAGAGGTTTTAGTAGGATATTATAAGCTGTTTAATGAGATTAAAAGTAGGCAACGGGTAACTCAAGAGCTGTATAGGCTACATAAAAAAGGGTTGCTTAAACCGACTAAAAACAAGGGCGAATACAAACTTGCATAGGATAAAAAACTGAAGAAATTAAGCAGTTATAATTATTAGTGTTGCGTATTAAAACCGATAATCCATAACCTCCCACCATTTACGATTTAATCAAATCAAAGTGCAAATTATTCAAAACTTCGCTAACCTTTTCATCGTGGAATTTTTCATTATACTCTGTTAAAATATCACGCATTAGTTCTTTTCCTTTTATAAAACCTTCCAGCAGTTTCGCTTGTTTTTTCTCATCTGGGTATATTCTTATTATATGTAGTTTTTGTGTAAAGTCCTCACACCCCGCCACATAATCACACCATTTTTTTTTGCAAACAAGCATTTGCATTTGCATTTGCCAAATATATTTTGATGCTATTTTATTGTCTAAAAGCAATTTGAAAAAAACATCTCGGTTATGTGATTTAATCTCAACCAATCCGTCATTATTGCAAAAACCATCTGGCGAGCAACCGACAAAATTATCATGTTCTACAAAACCGATTTCTTTTACTGTATTTCCCGTTTCAAATTCATATGAATATCTTATGCTTTTTTCTAATTCATTGCCTCTTTCCATTGCTTCGTTAGTGTATTTTTCACGCTCGTTAATAGCAACAAAATCACAGCACATTTGAGTAATAAGAGTTTTTAATCCAGCCCCCGCCGTGCCAATAGCGTCCGCTTTTGACGCTGTCATTTTCATAGCACGGGCTGAATACCACTCATCACTTTTTTGTTCAAAATTATGAATTTTCATTTTGCTTTTCCTTTTGCAAAATTTCTTTCTTTTTTGCTCCCATAGCTTCAATTATATTTTGCGATAGTGGGCTGTTTGCTTTATAAAAATCAGTCAATTCTTGAACTGTCTTTGCCTTTGAAATGAAGTCAATATAACCTTGTTCTCTTTCTTTCTTTTCTGCGTCGCTTTCTGGCTTATCAGGGTCATCTCCAGTTTCTATTACGAATGTTTGTCTCAAAGCGTATTTTAAAGCCCCTGTCATAGCTTTATATTCCGCTTTATCCCCGTTATCCACGCCTTTACCCATAGCCTTAACAAACAACCTTTCTCCAGTTTCGGCATGAGTAAAAACAAATGTAAATTTTGCGGAAAAGTGAAAGCTAACTGCAATTTTTCCATATTTATCTTCCTTACGAACTTCTCTAGTTTCTATTTCAGAAATTTCATGGCAATTAAAAAGTATCCCATTTTTCACAAGCTCAGGACGAATTGCATTTATTAAATCTGACTCACCTGCGTATTTATAGCCCGCCCCGTAACCAGCCATTTCACCTGTTTTTTGGACATATCCGACTTTTTTATAAACCTCTAAAATCGCCATATATAAATTAGTGTTATTTTCTATTTTATCGCTCATTTCTTAACCTCTTTTTTGTTTTTTAATTCCTCAGGAAGTGGCAACTCCGCTTCCCATAAACGCCACGCACACGCAACCGCACGCTCCATCAACTCCGTAAATTGCACGGTGTTTAATGTTCTTGTATTACGCAATATTACAAATTCATACTGCCCTGTTTTCTTATCAAAAACTTTTATCTTTTTATCCCACTCTCTATTCCAAATATCAAAACTCTCATCGTTGATAATCCGATAATGAATATCGTCCTTATCAAAAATCTCCCTTTTGACATTTCCGATATATTTTCCTTTTGTTAAAACAGAAAAAACATACGCTTTTTTTGTTAGTTTTCTTGTGTATATATCCATGCCAGCCTGTATATAAGGCAAATAGCATTGCGTTATACATACCCCCCAATACCAAGAATTTTGCTTATTAGAACGAACTTTCTCCTCCGATTGAATAATCAAATAATAATTATCTGATTTTTTCTCCAGTTTTTTCTTTAGGATATGTGCCAACTCCACTATCTTTGCACGGATAGTTTCGCTAGCGTCATATTTTCCTATTTTTATCCAATCTTTTGACATTGCAACCTATAGTTTAAAACGGTATAGGGTCGTTAGGCTTTTGAATTTCATACGCCTGCCCATAATTTTTATCCGATTGATAACTATTACCGTTATTTGAAGAGCCACCCTGTTTGTTTCCGCCTAGCAATATAATCTTACCGTCAAAACCCTGCAAAACTATACTAGTTGAATATGTATCAACTCCGTTTTTCTGGTATTTACTGGTTTGTAAAGAACCCTCTAAAAAAACTTTTGAACCTTTATTAAGATAAGATTTTGCTACCCTTGCAAGCCCTTCAGTAAAAATAACCACATTGTGAAATTCTGTTTTTTCTTTTTTCTCACCGTCCTTTGATTTCCAACTTTCGCTAGTGGCAATATTTAATTTTACTATCTCACCACCGTTTTTCATACTTACAACCTCAGGGTCTTTGGTTAAGTTCCCTATAATTGTTACCCTATTCAAACTACCAGCCATTATTTTACCTCCTTAATTAAAAACCAATCAGAAGCCTGATTGCATCTAGCTTTACCGTTCTCCAAAAATAAAGTTGCGTGGCTTTTATAACATTTAGGCATGCCAACGAAACAAATATCTCCTTCAACTTCTATTTTTCCGTGCATCTTAAACTTATCGCCTTCATTATCTTCATACCATTTCCCGATACTTTCTTCTGTTAGTAGCGGTTTGGGTTTGTGGAGTTTTAACAGAGTTCCTGATTTACTTCCACACAGTATAAAAAAACCGTCCTTTCTTTCTACGCAACGCATAACCTTTTCACCTTGTGAAAGTTCGCATTCGCATTCAAAAATATCCCCTTTTGAATTTCCCATGTAGTTTTCATACTTCTCACCAACCTTTAAATCTTCAAATTTTATGTAATCACTCATAGGTTTTTCCTCGTTTATTTTTTGCCATTTGCAATCTTTTTCCCACTCCTCGCTATCCCAACAATGAATAGCACCTACCTTATTTTTTGTTTTGATAATTATTTCATTTGTTCTTTCTCTTATTTCTGCAACTTCGTAAGGGCTTAAATCCACAAGCTCCGCTTCCACTTTCTCCAAAACATCGCCGACCTTAACATCTTTAAATTCTATGTAATCTGATTGCGGTTTATATTCAGTATAAACTGTTCTTATAAATGATGGAAGACGCTCAACACTATCGCCTTCAGCATCTACAAAAATTTTAAAATTATCATGTATATAAACCAATTCGTGCGGGTTTGCTCCTATACTTTCACCGTTTATATGGAAGTTATATTTTTTATCCAACTCTAAATTTTCATATTCTATGCATTTACTCATTTACACCCTCGTTTTATTTCTTGACACCTAACAGGAAAATACGCTATTGTTCCCATAATGTCAACAAAAATAAAAATATATTATGAAAAAAAACGCAGATAAAAGAGTTCGCTTAAGTGAAAAGGCGTATCAAAGACTTGAAAAAATAAGGGATTTGCAGGAATTTACGAGCTTAAAGCAAACAGCGGAATATATTATAAAAACAGCATATAAAGATACCCTTTAAAGGGAACAAAATATATAATTCGGAAATTCCGAATAATCCAACCTGTAAAAAAACCTTACAAGTTCAGTTGTTCGGAAATTCCGAACATGTGACCATTTTCCCGACATCGGGAATATGGTTTGAACTATTGGGAATTTCCTAACAGTTGCCGAGCAATCCTCGGTTAGTGGTATGTCGGAAATCCCGACACACTGGTATGTTCCATTTTGGAACAAACCACTTGCAAATATAAAATCAATCGTATATTATAGCAAACGGGGCGGTCTTGGGGTAATTGCCAAGATACGCGAAGCTCATCTCGCAGCCTCCGCTTTTAAAAATGATGAGCATAAAAGATGAGTTAAACATGAAAAAAGAAACATTTTGTAAAATAATAACATCATTAAAAATTCTATCTGATTTTGAAAATAAAGCATTGGATTTAGATATTGATATACTGCCATCTAAAATATCTCGTGAAGTTCATTCTATAGTCGACACATGTTTTGAGGCTTGTTTTGGCAAACTACCAACTTTTAATTTAGATGGAGAAGAACATTCAGTAGATAATATATTGGATATTTGGCTGTATAAATTTAATGATTATAGCGGATATGATGATTTAAAAGGGTTTTCTATAGAAGAGCTTTATGATTTATGCATAAAAGAATATAAAACTTGCAAGAAATAAAATAATCATTTATATTTTTAATCGGGGCGGATATGGAGTAGCTCTTCATATTTGTGGTCACCATTGCACAAGCCCCCACCTTTTTTTCAATGGTAACAACAATGGTGGAAACATGGAAATAAAATCATTTGTATTATATACAGAATATTATCAACACATATCTCATTTATCTGATAACGACTTGGGAAAGCTATTTCGGGCAATTTTTAATTATATAATTGATGGAAAAAAACCAACAGAAAAAGGCTCTGTTACAATGGCTTTTTCATTCATAAAAACAGACATTGACAACAATATTGAGAAGTATCGCAATATATGCGAACGCAATAAAACCAACGGAAATAAAAGGAAAAAAAAGAAAAAAGCCAGCGGGGGCAATTCGGAAGCCAAAAAAGCCACTGGCTTATCTGGGAAGCCAAACGCCTATGATAATGATAGTGATAATGATAATGATAATGATAGTGATAATAAAAATAAAAAAGATATATATACAGATAATTTTTTAGAGTTTTATAATTCGTATCCAAGGAAGCTGGATAAAAAGAAAGCGTTCAATGCTTTTAAAAAATGTATCAAAACAACAAACCTTGAAAAAATCATGCAAGGTTTAGAAAACTACAAACGGGATATAATAAAAAATAAAACGGAAACGCAATTTATAAAACACCCGACAAGCTGGTTAAACGCTGGAAGCTGGGAAAGCGAATATGATACACTGGTTAAAAAACCAATAAAAAGAAAGGAAGACCCGCCGCCTGATTATTCTCTAATAGACCCGAAATTATACGGGGGTGCAAAATGACAAATATTTTATATGCACTTCATGATAGTGATACTGGATTAAAAAAATACGGTGCTTTCCCGATATGGAGTTGGCAAGCAAAAGAATATAACGAAAAAGGATATGGGATATTTCACACGCCTAATTTATTTTACGGAAGGCGGATAAAATCCGACTTACAAAAAATAAGATACTGGATTGCAGATTTAGATGATGGTTCAAAAGAAGAACAAATGCGGTTGATTAAAAAATGCCTATTAAAACCTTCTTTGATTATTGAAACCAACAAAGGTTATCATTGCTATTGGGAGGCTATAAACGCTACTTTTGAAAATTATACTGAAATAGAAAAGGGTTTAATTCATAAATTAAATGCGGACAAGGGCTGTAAAGATGTAACCAGATTGTTGCGGTATCCGAATTATTTACATCAAAAAAACCCACAAGAGCCGTTCAAAATCAATATAATTGAAAAAAATAAAAACAAATATACAGAAAAAGAAATGCTGTATTATTTTAAAATTCCCAAAGAAAAAGTCAATTATCGCCCGATTTTGAAAGGAACGGATAAGGACGAATTTTTAAAGCCTGAAAATTGGGATAGGCTATTTGGATTAAATCAAATCGGAAAAGGGAATAGAAACAACGAGTTGACGAGAATTGCGTTTTGGCTAAAGGACGAAGGTTTTGCAGGCTCTGAATTGGAAGGGCTAATGCGTGCGATAAACAGTAAATTATCAAATCCTATCGATAATCAAGAATTAAATAGTTTAATAAAAGGTAAGAAATGAACTTAAAACAAATAAAACAAAAGCTATATGAAAATCGCCTTCGGATAAGCTATGGAATAAATTATCTTGATATAATTTTGAAGGGTGTTTTTAGCAATGAATTAGTTATAATTGGTGCGAGAAGTGGTTCAGGTAAAAGCACAATCGCAAGCAATATTGCAAAGAAAAACTCAAGAGAAGGGAAAAAAGTTGTGTTATTTTCCCTAGAAAACGATGAAGGAAGCACTTTTTTAGAAGAGGTTTATAAGCATTATAAAGCACTTTCTGCTATAAAATTATCACTAAGGGAGTTTTTAAAGGATTATAGCCTTTTAGACAATGAATTATTACAAAACTCAATAGACAGGGCAAAAGAAACATTCCAAAATATACACCTCGTAGAAAGAAAGCCAGAGGGGTTTAACATCAGGGACATGGCGGATAGTATGGTTAAATTATCACGGGAATATCACCCTGATGTGTTTATTATTGACCATATAGACTATTTTGATATGCACAATCCAAACGCTAATGAAAATCAAAATATCAGTGAAATTATGAAGGAAATAAGAGCAATACAGGGGGTTTATGGAATACCTGTAATCTTAATCTCACATTTGAAAAAAGGGGTTAGGGATAGTATTGTGCCAACTCTTGAGGACTTTTTCGGAACTTCAAATAAAGTTAAGGAAGCTACGACTGTAATACTTTTTGCTCCCGATGATGAAACTAATTCTCATGAGCCTAGTGATATAAAAAACACTTGGGTTTGTATTAGAAAGGATAGGTTCGGAGGTTATAAAAACACTGTTGCAAACATAGGGTTTGACACTAGAATAAACGAATATAGAAAATGGTATGACCTTTATTCCATAAATTATTGGGGTGATAAGGTTGAAAAAATAGAACAAAAAGAGGAGGTTAGTTATGAAATGTGAGTGTAAAGAATTTATTGAAGTTATAACGGAAAACTTGCCACACTACGGAAAATTAGTGTGTAAAGATTGCGGGAAATTCAAAAAATGGATTAAAGACCCGAATAAAAAGCCCTACAAAGAGATTTGTGGCGAGGCGGTGCAAAAGGCTTTAAAAACAAATGAAGACGAGCGTGGTGTGTTTATAAACAGTTTAATAAGTTTTTATAATGGAAAAGGAGTATTAACGCCTAATCAACTTGAATGTTTGGAGGAATGGATTGATGAGAAAAAATTATAACGAAATTGCTATGAAAAAAGGGCAGGATTTTCATGATAGATATAGCGAAAGGGCTGGAATAATGCAGTTTGACGCTGGATTTCCGAGTTGGGAAGCTGAAAGGCTTGCTTATAATGAAACTGAAAAAATTGGACAGCTTAATGAATAATGAACGAAAAAAAATTCTTGAAAAAAGAAAGATTGAAATAAATGAAATCAAAGAGCAATTAAAGGATTATTCTACTGATGAACTGGCTGGCTTGGTGATTTTTTACATGATAAAATGTGGGGAAATAAAATGAAACTAACTGAAAAAGACATCGGAAATGAATTTATGTTATACTCTCCAAAAGGTAAGGGCAAAAGGCGTTTTATTGGTGTTTTTAAGCTAACAGGAGCTAATAACGGGGTTTTTACAGGGGAAGTTATGGAAATTTTCTTAGGGCATTCTGGCGGGTTTAAAAAGTGTAAGCATGAGTTTTTAGAAAATGGATTGGAAAAATGCATAAACGGGCATAAATTGGAAAAAATAAAATGAAATCAATTAAAGGACATACATATTCAAAATGCAAAAATGGCTGGTATAAAAAAGGAGAAAAGCGATATTTCATGCGGTCGCAATGGGAATTAAATTATGCGTGTTATTTAGACTTTCTAAAGCAAAATGGAGATATAAAAGATTGGGAATATGAAGTTGATACTTTCTGGTTTGAAGCGATAAAAAGAGGCGTGAGAAGCTATAATCCTGATTTTAAAATCCACGAAAACAATGGCGATATTGTGTATCATGAAGTCAAGGGTTACATGGACGCAAAAAGCAAAACGAAAATAAAAAGAATGGCAAAATATCACCCTGAAATTAAATTGATTGTAATTGCGAAAAAAGAATACGAAGCAATTAAAAAAAATAGACATTTATTTAAAGGTTGGCAGTAAAGGAGCTTAGGAATGAAAATAGGCATTGAAATAGACGGGAAAATCGTTTTTATAGAGGTGAGTGGCTTAGACGAGGAAAAACTCGCAAAACAGGCTAGAAAACAGCTTGCGGAGATGGTTAGTTGGGAGGTGGTGGAGTGAGTGCAATTAAAGAAAAAACTATAATAAATATTGGTGAAATCCTTAATTTTACAAAAGAGGAAAAATCTCGCTATAAAAATAAAAGTCATAAAGAAGCCTGCCTTGCTTTAGAAAATTATTCTCAAAAATTAGAAACAGATTTTGAAGTTTTGCTAACTTGGTATTCAAAACAAGGCAAAGAGATTGATAAGTGCGATTTGTTTATTCTTAATGTAGACGGATTTAAAAATATACAAGAGGCTATATTAGGCAGTGTTGAAGAGTTGAAAAAAGATGTAAAAAAAATAAATCAAATACGAAAGTTTTTAGAAAAACCATATTCTGTTGGTAGTAGTTTCGGTTTTGGCTGTATACCTGAAACATATTATCCGTATGATTGATGGTTTATACAAATACCACCCGCAAGGCGTGCCTATTCCTGAAGGTTGGGAGTATGTTTGTGAGCTAGCTGGACATCATAGTTTTTACAGTTGTTTGATTAAGGAGAAGGAAAAATGAATAATCACATAAAAGAATTTGCAGAAATAATAAACGAGTGTTCAAAACAAAATTGGGATTGCTATGGTGCAAATCCAATTACTTTTAAAACACTATGTGAAGGTATAAAAGCATGTAGCTTGTTGCATGAATTAGGAATTTATAATTTTGAAATCGGGGCTTCCACTAGAGGCGAGATAAACTTTGAATTTAATAAAGAAAACGACTGTTTGCTTGTAAATATTATAGATAAAACAATACATTATGGCGGTATAGTTAACGATAAACGAGTTCATGGCATTATTGATACTGAAATTCAAGAACCCCCTATGGAATTTGTATTATTGTGTAAATCTTTAGAACATGATACATTAGAATAACAAACGCACACCATTTAATCGTGGCGTTATTATAGCTAAACACTTTTATCTATAATATTTGGAAAAATACTTTTAATATCTTTTTTTAGACTTTTAATTATGTCTTTTTCAGTGGCGGAATATGTAAACACTCTGCCACCTTCAATTTTATATGATTGGTTTATCACAGATACAATCCTATAACCAGAACACTTCCCGTCTTGCGAGTAAAGAAGGTCAATTAATGATAAAACTATTGTTTCGTCAAGTTTTACCAAGTAACTTGTTTTTTCTTCTAATTTTTCTAATGTGTAAATACTCATTTTATACCTCTTGTAAAATGTTTTATTAAATCAATAATTAGTTTTTCAATATTCGCATCGCAAAAACCAAGGCTTCCATTGTTTTTGTCCGTCTTCCGTCATATAGCGAAAAAATCATTTCCTTACCGTCAAAAATAATGGAATATATTGTTATATTATAATCATTATCTCGCTTATACCATTCCAGCAAAATTTTATTATCTGGCTCGGCACACCTTACAGGCGTTTTAATTTCCTTTGGGAGCAACTCTAAAAAACGCTCCACATTTGCTATAGTTTTATTTTTATCAGTCATTTAATTAAACAATCTCCAGCCGAACACCAAACAATATTAAATAAAATCATTACAAATATTGCACACAATATAAAAAAACCGCATATGTATATTTTTTTCATTTCCCTTTCTCCCGTTCTAATTCTTTAAATTTTAATATAAATAACTTGCTAGGCTTTCTTCTCTTACGCCACAAATATTCATTGACCGTATATGGTGCATATCCTAACTCCTCGGCAAGTTCCTTATAGGTTAATCCAAGCGATTTCATTCTTTGTTGGAGTTCTTTTTTATCCATGGTTATTGTCATTTTTAACCTCCTCAATCATTAGTGTTTTGCTGTTATTTTGCGAAAAGTTAGGCGTATTTTTCATATTATTTTTGTATTTTTTCTCGCCTTCAAAGCTATCAACAATAGCCTTATCAGCAATCGTATACTGCTCATAGGCTTTATAACCATAATCATGTGGCAACCAGCCTTTGCCTTTACAAGCTATGATATTAAACTTTCGTAAAATATTTTCATCTTTGAAAGTTAGGTGTATCGTTCCCTTTTTGTGATATTTTATTTTTGTAAAAAATTCGCTCTCATTTTTTTGAGGTTTTGCTCCCATATTCATATATTCCATACTAGTTTCTATCGCTTGAACAATGCCTATATAGTTGCTTTTACCTGCGATATAATTTAACACCTTATCTATATCGTTTAGCATATTAGCAACTTGATAATCTAATTTCCATTTGTCATAACTGTAAAAAGAACCATCCCGACCTCCATAAGAAGGGTGGCAAGGTATTATTATTTTCTTAGATACTTTAAAGGCTGTATTTGTTTTCCAAGTGCTAAAATGCAATTTATTTTTATCACATTCACTATGCCAACTATGTTTTGTCGTTAAATCATCAAATAATTGTATGGCGGCGTCTATTAAAGTTTGCTCATAATTTCCTATTAAATTTATTATAAACTGCCTAACATTGTTTGCAGTAAATTCAAGATTTGCGTGTTGGTGTAATTCAGTGCGAAATTTTTGCTCATTTGCACTTGTCATTTTGTTCCGAACAGTAGGAAGCATAAGAGCTTCATTCCAATAGTGGCTTCTTAATTTTTTATTTACAGAATTAACTTGCTCACAAATTTTTTTGAAAATTTCCTTATTGTCTAATTTATTAAATTCGTAAATATCTGGTGATTTTTCACCACAAGCTATTAGCTGAATAAAATCCCCTGTTTTTTTAAAATTACGATAGAAATCTTTTATAACATCAAGGCAGGCTTCTTTTTTTTGCTTATATTCTATTTCAAGGGCTTCTATATCATTTTTCTTGGTTATATTAGCTTGCTCATCAATTCCGTCAAATTCTGGTGTTTTATCATTTATTGTATCATTTGCATCGCCAAGCAAATCTCCACCTATATCACCCTCAATATTTATATAAATAAGAGCAACCTCAACATTTGTTGTCCTTTGTGCATTTTTAAATTCACCATGTAAATATTGAATATCAGCATTAAGAGCCTGTAGCCGTTCGGCAAGTTCTTTGCGAATTGCAGAATATGGATTTTTAAGCGTTTCGGCGTTCAGTAGACATACAATCTGCCCATTATACATTAAATCTATAGCTTTTAATAAATGTTTATCTCCATTATCAAAAGGAGGGTTCATAATTATTAAATCAAAAACATCGCCACCTTGATAGGCGAGAAAATCTCGGTCAATTACTGGTATTTCTTTTCCGAGAAGTGTGGCAAATAAATCGTTGTCTTTTTCAATAGCCTTAACGATTTTCTTATCGTAATAACCTTTATTTTTATTTATATATTCTATTATATCACCCTTACCTGCACTTGGTTCAAGGATATATTTTATATTTTCTTTATCTTGCACTTTATCCCACATTTTTGTAATTAAATTTGTTGGGGTTGGGTAAAAATTTTTATTTAGCATAATTATTCTCCTATATTTTGTTAACTTTATTTATTAAATCCGTGATTGTTGTTTCTTTGTCTAAGTATTTTTCCTCTTTTATATTGGCTTTATATGCTCTTTTTGACCATCTATTCTCCACTCGTAATTCATGCTTTAAATAAAACATTGTTTCATTAAAAGACTGGCTTGTTTTAAAATCATAATTCCAGCAATCAAATAAATACTCTACACATTGCTTAATATCCTGCTCGGTTAGTTCTACCCGTTCATAATTGGCTATTGCTCTTATGTATTGCTTTAATTCTGCATGTGTTATTTTGTCTATTTTAGTCATGGTTTTACCTTATTTTAATTGTTAATAATTTTATATTATTTAATAGGTCTATATACAGTATATAGACTATTATCTTGCGATGTAACAATGCGATAACACACATTACACATAATATCTTTGTCATCATTATATTTCACAAAAAACTGCATATTATCATTTTGTTTTTCTCTATTGCAAATTAAACATTTAGTCATAGTTTACCTTCTTTTATTTGTTTATAGTTTGCTCACACGAGCGTTTTGGTTATAAAATATCCGCACAAAAACCAGATTTATTTTTAGGGTGAAGTGTTGAACGATATTTATTTTCAACTTTAATTACTCCAACGCGATATTTATCACCAGATTCCATTTCTATTTCGCCTACTATCTTTGGTAATCTTAACCAGTTCTTATAATTTTCACCGCAAAAACCAGAAACTTTTACACGACAACTGAATCTGTATCTTTTGTAAAGACTGCCAGCTTGTCCTTTGACACTTTTAATTGTGTGGCGTGCAATCGCCTCTTTGGAAGATTGAACATGTTTTTCATTAACATTTTGTTTCAAAAATGCTTTTGCTGATTCTATTGCTTTAAGTGCGATTTCATTTTTATTTAAGTTTGTCATAATAATTACCTTCTTTTAATTGTTAATAGTTTGCTCACATGAGCTTTATGCTGTGTATATCTGTGTAAATCTACTATATGAAAAACCAAATTTGTGACACATGCTTGATAGTTTTTCTTTGTCTATAATTTGCGTCAATAACCCTTCTTCTATCAAACCAATAAAAGTTTGATGTTTTACATTTTTGCTTTTATCTCCATTTTTAAAACATAATTGAATACTGTAATTAAGTGTGCTGTCTAAAACAGCTTCACCTGATTTTAATAACTCTAAAATTTCACTTTGTCTTTTTGTTAAGTTTGTCATAATAATTACCTTTTGTTTTTTTGTTTAATTCAAGACTTAATTGCCTTGATAAATTCACTATAGTGGACAAATGCCCCCTAGTCAACAATAAAATACAGTTTTTTTGGATTATTTTGCATTTATTTTATAAGTGTTTGTTTTATAGGGGTTTTATTTTATTGTTGTGTTTTTGTTGTAAATATGTGATTTGTAAAATATGCGTGCAAACATAACGGATAATGTCTACAGCCCCGAGCGTGTTTTATTTCTTGAGATAATAAGGCAAGCAATAGACGATATAACGAGAAGTAGAATAGAAAGTGTTACATATGCAAAAGCACATTGGTTTTTAATCGAAAGTAGAGATTACTTTTATGATATATGCCTTTGGGCAGGTTTATCACCTGAGTTAGTCCGTGAAGAAGCACAATATCGTATAGCCAAACGAAATATTGTTATTGATTAAGTCTTTGTATGGTTTATAATTTTGCTATGGAAATAGAATTTACAAAATTAAAAGAAGGCGAAAGAAACTAACCTTGCAAATTCTCATGACATGGTTTTTGAAGCCGTATTGCCAACACCCAAAGAGATAAGGGGTATATGGAAGGATTATAAGTAATCCCGTTCCTTCTCCAACGCTTCCAGTTTTTCTAAAAATGGAGCTGATACCCTTAAATCTCCATAAATCATATTTCTTATATATTGCCGATTCAATTCCATCTTTTTCGCAACTTCCTTATGAGTTCCTAGCTTGGCAACCCGTTCTTTTAATCTCAAATCTATTGCGATTTGTTTGTTTGTTTTTTGTGTCATTTTATTTATCCCAATTATTCAAGTAATCTATCCGTGCTTGTGCCCGCTCTGCCATTTCAGAAGCGGATATACCTTGGAATAAAATATTCTTATCAGTTTGTATTACGCCGTTCTCACCGAATATTTGGTATCCGATTGTTTTTCCGCCTTTTGAAATAACCATATAATTTAAGTTTGTCATTTTTTATACCTTTTGTTTATTTGTTTTTCTTAACCTTACAAATGTAGTATATCATAGGGCATGCCCTATAGTCAACCCCTTATTTCAATAAACATGCATTTTATTTGACTTTTTTTTAAAAAAGTGCATATTTATTGCATGACTGAAATAAAATTAGATAAAAATAACTATAGAGTTCATTCCGATACTAACAAAAAGGTGATAAAAAAATCACTTAAGAAACTTGGGGTCGGTCGTTCAATTGTTCTAGATTCAGAAAATAACATAATCGCTGGTAACGGCGTATGGGAGCAAAGTCAAGAGCTTGGCATTCCAATTGAAGTAATAGAAACTACAGGTGAAAAACTTATAGCTATAAAACGGATGGACTTAAAAACAAACGATAAAAAGCGAAAGGAGCTTGCCCTGATAGATAATCACTCCACGGATTTATCCGAGTTTGATATAGAAGCAATAACAGGCGATTTTAATATAGACGAACTTACGGAATGGGAATTTGATGAAAGTTTGTTTGAAGTAGATGAAAATTTTGAACCAGTAACAATAGAAGAACAAGGGAAACTTGATGAAAAACAAATGACAAAATGCCCCGATTGCGGAGAGATATTTGACCATGCAAAAAACAAAGCCTAAATTATATCTTGATTGGTGCTCACATAAAGCCGCTAAATATGCTTGTGAAAATTGGCATTATTCAAAATGTGTGCCAAAAGGAAAGTTGGCTAAAATTGGAGTTTGGGAAAACGATTGTTTTATTGGTTGTGTCCTTTTTGGATATGGTGCAAACTCTAATGTAATAATCCAATTTGGATTAGAAAACAATCAAGGTTGTGAATTAGTTAGAGTAGCACTAAAAGCACATATATCACCAGTATCTAAAATATTAGCGAAAGCAATAAAAATATTAAAAAAACATTTCTCAAAATTACAGATTTTAATAAGTTATAGTGACATAGGACAAAATCATCACGGAGGAATATATCAAGCGGCGAATTGGATGTATTTGGGTGTTACTCGTAAAAATTGCATAAAAGCCATTCGTATTAAAAATATTGAATATCACCAGAGAACAGTGAGTAGAAAGTATGGAACTGTAAATATTGATTATATTAGAAATAATATTGACAAAAACGCAAAGAGGGTTTATGATGATGGTAAACATAAGTATATTTATCCTTTATCTGATGATATTTTTAATAAATATAAAAATGAAACAAAGCCATACCCTAAGCGGACAAAAAAGGAGGCTTCTTGATACCATCAAGAACTCGGCGGGGCATTACCGACCTGTTCGCTCCATTGGTTTTTTTATTTGAAAAACAAAATAATTGAATAATCTTTTATAATATAATAGGATAATATCATTATGGGAAAGAAAGGCAATGAGGACAGCATAAAAAAGAAGCTGTTAAATATATTAGATAAAAACAAGGGAAACATAAGCAACGCTTGTGAAGCTGTTAAAATATCTAGGAATACTTTCTATCAATGGAAGGAGCGAGATAGTGATTTTGCTGAAAAAGTTGTAGAGATAGAAAACAAAGTAGGCGACTTGGTAGAAAGTAGGCTATTAAAAAATATAATGGACGGCAAAGAAACATCAACAATTTTCTATTGCAAAACAAAACTCAAGAACCGTGGCTATATAGAACAAAACAATACAAAACACATGGGAGACCCTGATAATCCTTTGCACACGATAAATGTAGATATGTCTAAGTTGACAAATGAGCAAATACTTAAGATATTAGATAAAAACGAGGAATAGTTATAGTTGCAACGAAATATAAAATATATGCAATATATAGCTTATATAGCGGGAAAACAAACGCCATGAGTTGAAAATGTCAAATATACACGGGATAACAAAGGAAAATCTCATACGCTCGGCAAAAATAGAGTTAATAAAGAGATATGCCAAATCTGGTGATATATTAGCATGGGGAAAGTTATTATTTCCTGATAAGTTCTTTCGTGAGTTTTGTCATGAATTGCATGATTATTTTATATCAATATGTGATAAGCCTATGACCGCTACGCTAGCTCCTCGTGGCTCAAGTAAGACTACTGTTAGATGTTTTTTAATACCTATGTTTTTTGGATTAAACCAACCTGATAAATATAAATATTTTTTAAATGTGCAGTCCACAGCAACAAAAGCAATTGATGTAAATAATTCTATAAAAAACGAAATAGAAAATAACGAGCTTCTCCATTCCGTGTATGGCGATTTAATAGGTGAAAAGTGGACTGAGAAACTATTTCAATTAAAAAACGGCGTAGTGTTTGGCTCGGTTGGTGCTGGTGAAAGTATGCGGGGTAAGAACTTCCATAATATACGCCCTGACCATATTATCATTGATGATTTATATGATGATGAGGACATTAACAACGTAACGAGAATTGAGAAAAAAACAAGGTGGGTATGGGGAACGCTATTCCCCGCCCGTGCTGTTGGCGATAATACCTGTATTCATTTTCAAGGAACGGCTATAGCAAAATATGATATACTCCACGATTTGTCAAAAAAAGACGGTTGCGAGTTTAGAAAATTTAAAGCGATAAAAGATGACGGCACTCCTCTTTATAAAGAGCTTTATACTCTTAAGGATTTGGAAGATTTTAAGGAGTTAATGGGTAGTATTATATTCATGCGGGAGTATCAAAACGAGCCTCGTGATGACGAAAACGCTATAATTAAAACCACATGGATACAATATATTTCCGATATACCAGAAAATGAAAAAATAGTTGAACGGTTATGCGGTGTTGACCCTTCAATCGGTGAAAAAGAAATAAGTGACGCAACGGGAATTGCCGTTATTTATAAAACTAAAGATGAAAATAATGTAGAAAAATACTATATCGTTGATTTATATAACGAGCGAATTTCCATGCATGAGAGAATAAAGCTATTAAAAAATCTCCATGAAAAATACAACTTCACAAGGGTTTTTGTTGAAAGTATAGCGGGGTTTAAAGACTTTACAGCAGAATTAAGAAGGCAGTCTAACCTTCCGATTAGTGAGATAAAATCCGTCAAAGATAAAATTAGCACGCTTGAAAATCGCTCCCATAATTTTGAAAATTCAAAAGTGTTTATAATTAGTTCACTTTCTGCTAAGCTCCAAAATATATTAGTTGAGCAGTTAACAACAAACCACCCGCAACACGATGACCTTCGGGACGCTGTGTTATTATGTTTAAAGGAAAAAGGGACATTTTTCCGAGATTGGAGTTTATAATGGATTTTAAGACAATTAAAAGAATTTTTGAGAAAAAAAACGCAAATATTCCAACGGCAATAAGCCCAAAGAGCCAGATATTCGGATATGAATTCGGATTGAATAATAATCTTGATTGGCTACACACATCAACAGCTTGGAGATATTACAAAACCGTTGCACCCGTAAATGACGCTATAAGAGAAATAGCAACTCAATTTCGGAGTATTGAAAGGGTGTTAAAAAACGGCAATGGAGATGTTTTAAAAAAAGGAGAGAAAAATCCAGCTGCTAAAGTATTAAAACTATTAAGCAGACCGAATAGAGAAAAATCAGGATTAGAGTTTTTTGAGGAAATAGCAATTACACAATACGCTATTGGTGAGTTGTTTGTTGTTATTTCGGCAAGTAATAAAGACACAGAGCCATGGGAACTTATACTGGTAGACCCTGCATATATCAGCATACAGGAAGCTTCTGACGGCAAGCCATATTCATATATATCTACTCAATTAAATATGCAAAAAACATTTATTAGATATGTAGACACAAAAGCGGATAGAATTAGATACCTAACAAAAGATGAGAAATTTGAAATAGTTCAGATAAAAGATTTTAATCCGAAATCATGCTCAAATAGCTTGCGTGGACTTTCAAGACTAGCACCTATTTATTACGAAATAGAGCAGTATCTAAACTCCAGCATTCATAATAATTCGTTGCTTAAAAACGGTGCAAGACCGAGCCTTGTTGTATCATTTGATACGCCTACTGGATTAACCGATGACCAATTTGAAAGGATAAAAGCACAGTTGCGAAATCGTTCTCAAGGTGCAAAAAACGCAGGGGAGGTTTTAATTCTTGACTTAGACGGAAAAACGCAAGTGACCGAAGCGTCTATAAATCCAAAGGATATGGATTTTATAAACTTGAAAAAAGATGTGCGTGAGCAAATATATCAAAGTTTTAACATTCCAAAGCCTTTCACTTCGGATAAATCAACACAAAATGCAAACTACACCATAGCTCCTTTGCTATTCTACGACACAACTATACTCCCGTTTGCCGATTTTATTTACAATGCATTGACGGATTTTTTAATGCCGAGATACAAAGGCGGTGAAGACTGGAAAATAATATATATTGAAAAAGACATACCAGCTTTGCAAGTCCGTTTTAACGAGGAAATAAAGCGTAAAGCAGAAACTGGTATATATACTATTGATGAGCTAAGGGAGGAGGAAGGAAAGGATAAAATAACAGGTGGAGATGTAATATATCATTCAAATACATTAGTGCCGATTGGTAGCCAAATCGTAGAGCCTGCAAAACCAGAAAAAGAGGAAGGCAAGGCTCGTTTTATTAAAAATATGGAAAAATGCGGTAAGTTCTCACAAGAAGAGATAAAATCAGCATGGGAAGAATTTGGAAATTATGAGTGAGGAAATATATCAATCGCCAAGCCAACGCACCACCCAGCCCAAGAAATTTGGGCTTGAGGCTACATTTCTACCCGAAGTTAAGTCGTATTTTAACACCATACGCACGGATTTTACTCGTTTTTATGCTGTATCAGGGCAGGCTATAGATATGGCAGAATACGAGGATATAACTCTTGCATTGATAAAAAAACAATACAAGCGGGTTACGAATGTTTTCAAACGAGATTTACGAGGTGAGAAAAAACAATCAGTGCCTTTGGAAGAGCAAGAAAACGATTTAATCAATACCGCTATTGTCGCCTTTGTTTTACTAAAATCCAAACTATCCGCAAGTCAAATATTAGAAACCAACGGGAAAAACATACAGGAAGCTATAGGCAAAGCCCGTGTAAAGCTATTTGAAGACGGTATAGAAGCAACGCCACGCAATATAGCCAAAGAAGCCGACACTATATTAAAAACGAAATTTAAAGGACGGGCGGAAACTATCGCTATTTCAGAAACTCAATACCCTGCGGAAAGTGCAAAAGAAATAGAAGCGAATGTGTTGGCTGGAGAAGCACCTAGTCCAGATTTTCCATTAGTTCCTATTGCAGGTGCTTATGTTATAAAAAAGGCTACAAAAACTTGGAATACATCGCTTGACGAAAGGACAAGACCTGCACACGCTAGAGCTGATGGACAAACAGTGCCATTAGCGGGTTTTTATATTGTAGATGGTGAGATGTTACGCTTTCCTCGCAGTCCAGAGGGCAGTGCAAAGAACATCATCAACTGCCGTTGCTCAAGTCAAAAAAATATAATAAGAGAACTATTGAATTGAATTTATTTTTTGTTGTTAATCTTCAAGCAATGTCTTTTCAATATAGTCTTTAGTATTTGAAATAATCATTTCATTAATATGTTTCATTGCTTCTTCACATTCCTTGTCTAGGTATTTGAGAAATTCATCATGCCTATTTATTTCCATAATTCGCAAAAACTCAAAAGCAGTTCTTGAATATTCCTTCTTGTATTCCCTGCCATTAAGTGAATATATACAATCAACTCCATCACCCTTATTGTTTTTTATATATCTTATATTAAAGTCCTTGTGTTCAATATATTTGAGAATTTCCTCTTCTTGCTTGTAAGCTACAGGCTCTCTACGCATACCGTCAATAAAGCTATTAAACTCTAAGTTATCACCACCCTTTTCTTTTGCATAATCGTAAAAAGCATCGCAATTTTCGTTAAACCACATTTGAAATATTTGCCTAAAAACATCAGGGTATCCATCTCTTGATAAATGCATAAAGTCGTGGCTTTTATTTTCATCTTGCGTAAATCCTAAAATAAAAACATTGCTGTAATTATTATCAATAGCTAGTTTTTCTAAAAACTTTTTCAATTCGTTGTTATTCATAACTCCTCCATTTTAAAACATCACAATACACCAGATAAAACCATATTGCAACAAAAAATAGTTGACTATGTGAAATAACCATGTATTTTAGGGAATATATTTTTATTAAAGGAGTAGGGTTATGGCTATTATAACAAGAGAAGAAAATTCGTTGCAGATAGATTTTATGAATGCAAATAATTATTTGACAAAACTCGCCGTAGAAATAATAAAAAAAAACGATGATAATAGGGAGTTAGCAATGGAGGAAAT